>Ga0137407_10002603_pt1 | contig 11864 bp, 4 predicted proteins | sample CZOMad2_2_16fung_FD_108410 | JGI IMG/M metagenome (GOLD analysis project Ga0137407, IMG submission 108410) | Vadose zone soil fungal communities from Angelo Coast Range Reserve, California, USA - CZOMad2_2_16fungal (Illumina Assembly) | ecosystem: Environmental > Terrestrial > Soil > Vadose zone...
GCGCACGCCAATGCATTGATGGAGACGAAGCGAGGGACGAGCGACCCGACGTACCTCGTCTACACGCTCGGAAAGCTGCAGGTCCTCAAGCTCCGCGACGACTACCGGAAGAAGATGGGCGCGGGCTTCCGGCTGCAGGAGTTCAACGACGCCTTCCTGCGGCAGGGATTTCCGCCGGTGAAGATCGTCCGCCGCGCGATGCTCGGGGACGATTCGCCGACGCTCTGACCCCCGCGTTTTCAGCCCGGCGGCGGGCCGACGACGAGAAGTCCCAGCCGCGGAATCGGTGCCGACACGGTGTGGACCACGGCATGCCAGCGACCGTAGCTCCCGGCCGCCGCGAACCCAAGGAAGACCGCCGCTACGCGCGGGTTGCCCGGAATCCTAGCAACGGGTGTCGAGCGACCGACAACGTCTACGCTTCATGGGGTGCCAGCAACGTGTGGCGAGCAAGGCCGCGGAGCAGGACTGCGCGTGGTCCGGAAGTTGCTATTCAGCCCGGCGAACGCGAACGCGCGGGTTCGTCGCGCACCGGCTTTGAACTGGAGGAAGGCAGCCATGATGATGGATTGGGACGAGTTTCGGAAGCAGTTGATTGCCACCATCCAGCAGATCGGCCAGGCATCTCCCGATATTGTGCGCGGCTACCGCACGATTGCCGACGGAGCGGCGAAGATCGGCAAGCTCGATCCCAAGGTCCGCGAACTGATCTCGCTGGCGGTGGCGGTGACGGCGCGCTGCGACGGCTGCATCGTCACCCATGTCGATGCTGCCGTCCGCCACGGCGCGACCAAGGAAGAGCTGATCGAGGCGCTCGGTGTCGCCATCTCGGTCAATGCAGGCGCGGCATTGGTGTACTCGGCGCGTACGCTTGACGCCTTTGCGGCACGGACGAGCCCGACCGGCGGAACCTAGTTCGTCCGCTCGGCAGGCTCGACTGGATCGCCCCCGGATTCTCCGTCCCGGATCTCCGTACTGGTGGCGCACCACGCCTTGACTTGAATTCTGGATCCCAAATACACCGCTGCTCTCGCGAAAGCAGTCTGCTTACTGCCTTTCAGCCTGGGGGACCCCATGACTAGTCATCGGTTCAGGATGATCACTGTACGATCGTGCGCTTTTTACGCCATCGCGGTCGCGATCGCGGCGTTCGCGACGAGCGCCCAGGCGCAAACGGCAAAAGTCGACGTCGACGAGCATCGGACGACCCCGGTGCCCCACCGCTACATCCACGGCATGCTCGGCGACGCGAAGTTCCAGATGGCCCTGCCGGACAACTGGAACGGAAAGCTCCTCATCGGCGCGCGCGGATTCTCGGGCGACGAGAACTCCTCGGGCGCCTTCAAGACGGTGGGACTCCAGAAAGGCTACGCGTACGCCCTCAGCGATCAGGGCTGGTACCGCTTCACGATCATCGAGCAGCCCGAGGACAAGTATTACGAGTCCCGGCGCCGGATCCATCAGCTCACGAGCCACACGAAGGCCACGGTGAGGAGCTATTACGGGACACCCGCGCAGCGCACGTTCATGGCGGGCGGCTCCAACGGCGGACACAACACCAAGATGATGGTGGAGGACTACCCCGAGGATTACGACGGCGGCCTCGCGGGCTACGGCATCACCTCGCATCTCGAGTGGATGGGCTCGGACGCGAGGTTCGTCCGCAACTTCGACGTCATCGCATCGCGCATCGACGACATCATCGCCAAGCGAACCGCCAACCCGGGCTGGGATCCGGCCACGACCCCGCTCAGCCCCCCGCTCTCTCCGGATCAACTCCAAGCGCTGCTCAACATCTACAACATGCCGGCGAAGGTGGGCGGCTTGACCTTCAACATCGGGCGTCCACCGGGGTCCGAGTACAGATGGCCGCCGGCCTCGGCGCGCTGGCCGCTCGGCCAGTACACCGCGATCTTCGGGTACGTACAGACCTCGCTCGCGAAGTTCGACCGGTTCTACGATCCAGACGGCAACGGTGTTCTCTCGGACGCGGAGATGAAGGCGTGGGATCCGAACCTGAGCCCGCCCCCGGTCGCGAACGACCTGCGCAGGTTCGACAATACCGGCGACCTGCGGCGCCCCATCATCATCGGTCACGGCTCGCATGATCCCATCGTGTCGCCGGGCGAGACCGCGGTGTACAAGCGGCTCGTGGAGGCGCGCTTCGGCGTCGCCGGCGCCCGGGACGTCCTGGCCGTGTACTACATTCCGCGCATGGGGCACGGCGGCGCCGAGTACGACGCCGCGCTCGGCGCCATGCTCGATGCCCTCGACGCGTGGGTCGACTACCGCCAGAGCGGTGGCCGCTCGGGGTCCCCGCCACCCAACGTCTTGGTGGGCGGGCTGGGCAGCTATCCGCGCGACTGACGACTATTGCTGAGGAACGGCGGTTGAAGGTGGACGGCAAGGACATTGCCAGCAAGCAAGTCCCGCACACCATTCCGTTCATGATGGCCATTGACGAGACCTTCGACGTAAGCATCGACACGCGTACGCCGGTAGATGACAAGGACTACCAGGTGCCGTTCCGCTTCACAGGCAGCTCGACAAGCTCACCTTGTGTGATCGCGGGTTACTCCATCGGCTGCGTCATTGCATACGAGGTCGGCCTGCGGATGGTCGAGCGTGGACGACCCGTCCGCATGCTGCTCCTGTTCGATGGGTTCGCTCCGCGCCGCAAGCGACGCAAGACGACGCGGCGGGCGCGGGCACGCTTTCACCTGGAGCGCTTTCGCCGGGCCTTGTGGGAGGATCCTGCGAGTGCCGAACCCGCACATCGGGTTCTTCGAACATCCGCACATGGCCGACCTGATGCAGGTCCTCAATCCGCGGTTGTTCAAGTGAAGCGAATCCGGGAGCGCTCCGACGTGGTATGAGCCGGGCATGGAAGCCACCACGAGCTCGCAACCGAGGTCAGACCGGGCTTTCTTCATCTTCAATGCCGTAGTCTCGGCGAGCGCCGTAGCCTTCCTGTTCTACATCCTGGTGATCCGCCGCGGAACCGCTGGGACCGGGCTCGACTTGCGCTTCATGCCCGCTGTCAACGCGAGCTTGAATGCGCTCTCCGCCTGCCTGCTCATGACGGGCTGGGTGGCCATCCGGCGCAAGGCGGTCCAGCTTCACAAATACTGCCAGGTGTCCGCGTTCGTGTCGTCGTCGCTGTTTCTCGTCGGGTATCTCGCCTACCACTTCGTCCACGGCGACACGAAGTTCCAGGGCCGGGGACCCATCCGCGCGATCTACTTCTTCATCCTCGCCAGCCACATCCTGCTTTCCGTGGGCATCGTCCCCATGGCTCTCACGTCCCTTTACTTTGCGTGGAAGCGCGCCTTCGTGAAGCACCGCGCGATCGCCCGGGTGACGCTGCCGATCTGGCTCTACGTCTCAGTGACCGGCGTGGTCATCTTCTTCATGCTTCGCGGAAGCGCCCCGGCGGTCCCGTGAGATGGATTGAGCCTCCGAGCGCTATCTGCACGCAGGGGGCGTCATGTTCGTGTGGCACGGCGTGCAGCTGGCCTGCTCCCAGTCGACGCCCCACGTCTTCATCGTCGCGTTCATGGCGGTGTGGCAGGTGAAGCAGGAAACCTGGCTCACGCTGTGGTTGCCGGATGTGATCGAGAACGCGTTCTCGCCGGAGGAGCACCGCGCATCGTGTTCGGCGAGCGGGAGCTTGAGTGGGTTGATCCACGAAGGTGTGGTGATCGTACCGGCGTGGCATTCGAGGCAGGAGAGCGAATCGAAGTTGTAGCCGTTGATTTCGGTGACCGGGATTGCCGGCGCCTTGTGCCTCGAATCGACGCCCCCGGAGTCCACCGACGACGGCGTGTTGCTGTGGCAGCCGATACAGCTGATCGTGCTCAGAACCGCGAGCGAGGCCGGATTCGTGTGGCAGCTCAGGCACGGCGCCACCGCGCTGTCGTGGACGTCGCTGGCCCGGATCGGGAAGCTCGGATCGTGGTCGAACGGCCCCATGTCGCCAGTGCCGTGGCAGCTGATGCAGGCCGCGTCGATGTAGCTATAGACCCCCGGGTACCCGGGCCAGGACGAATCGAGGTGGTTCGCCGAAGTGGTCGGCTCCGTGTGGCAGCCGGTGCACTGGCAAGGCCTGGCGAAATCGACTGCCCAAGGCTTGTCGGTGCGCGAACCGACGTGGCAGCCGAAGCAAGATTGCTTGTAGTGCGGGGCGTCGCCCGTGATGAGGAATGGCTCATGTGGGCTGACCGCCGGGACGTGATCCGGTAGCGTGGTCAAGATGGATACGGGCACCGTCGCGTCGGCGTGGCACTTCAGGCACAGCGTGGAGGTGGCGAAGGTGGCGGTATCCGGGACGTCGTAGGTCTCCGGGAGGTCCGACAGGGCCCAGTGAATCGGCGTCATGGCGACCGGCGTATGGCAGATGGTGCAGTCGGCCTTCTTGTAGTCGCCGTTCGTCGCAGGCGTGTGGCAGCTCGCGCAGTTGATCACGCCGTCGACCCACATCGCCGGCGTGCCCAACGCGTGGACTTCCATCGCCGCGACCGGGAAGCCGGGATGACTGAAGCCCGCGAATGTTTCGCCACTGGCGTGACAGGCGAGACACGTCGCGGTCGTAGCCGGAAGAATTGTCAGATCGACGTCGAACGCTGCGTGTTTCGTGTTCAGGGAATCGAGCTCCTGCGTGTGGCAATTCGCGCAGTTCGCCGCGGCAAAGTCGAGCTCCGCGTTCTTCAGCCTGGGATCCGTCTTCCGCGCCGTGTGGCACTGCTCGCAGGACTGGAAGTGGTTGCCGATGGCGATCGGGAAGCCCGAAACCTGTTCTGGCGTTTGCGCGTGGGTCGCCACCCGCTGCAGCTCTCCCATCGCATGGCACAGCAGACAGGTTTCAGTCCCCCCGCCCGGCGCGGCTCCGATGCCGCTCCAGAGCGGTTCCCGGTTTCCGGGCTCGGGACCGATGAGGCCGTCATGCCTGCTGATCTGGTCGTTCGAGTCGTGGCAAACCGTGCAGTCGACCCGCGACGAATCGCCGGTGGTGTGGCAGCTGTCGCAGCCGATCGAGCCCGGCAGGAGCACCGCCGGCGCGCCCAGCGCGTGGACGTCGGTCTGGGTGATGGGGAAGAACGGGTGGTTGAAATTCGTGGCGGGCTCGCCGTTGGGGTGGCAGCTCAGGCAACTCGCGGTATCGCTCGCGACGACGGTGATCTGGAACGATGCGTGCCTGGAGACGACCTGGTCGGTGTTCTCGCTGTGGCAACCGGCGCACGCCTGCTGACTGAAGTCCTGCGCGAAGGGCTTGTCGGTCCTCGCCACGGCGTGACAGGTGAGGCAGGGCTTGCGGTAGTGCATGGCCCCTTCGGTCACGTTGAACGGTACGTGGTTCGACACGGGCGGGACGTGGTCGGCCGGCGTCGTCGCGACCGCGGTCGGCACCTGCGATTCGGCATGGCATCTCACGCAAAGGGCGGACGTCTCATCCACAGTCGTGAACTGCAGATCCGCCACCGCGACGTGCAGTGGGGCCGTAGCGGGCTCGGCATGGCAGGTCACGCAGTCGAGGCGTGTGTAGTCGCCATTGACCGCCGCGGGGTGGCAGCTGGCGCACCGGATGGCGCCGTCGACGTGGTTGCTGCCGATCGCGTGGATGTCGGTCGCAGCCACAGGGAAGAACCCGTGAGCGAAATTCGGAGCCATCCCGCCGTTCGAGTGGCAGGTCAGGCAGGTCGCGGTCGTCGCCGGAAGCGTGGTCAAGTCGATTCCTAGGCCGGCGTGCCTGGCGGTGATGGAGTCGCGCGCCTGCGAGTGACAGTTGGCGCAGTTCGCGGCCGCGAAGTCGAGACTCGGGTTCACCAGCAGCGGGTCCGCCTTGAGCGCGGTGTGGCATTGCTCGCAGGACTGGAAGTGATTGCCGGTTGCGATCGGGAATCCTGCCGGCTGCGTCACGCTCACGGCATGCGTCGCCACCCGCTGCAGCGCAGCGTTGGCGTGGCAGAGGAGGCAATTGGCGGTCTCGCCGCCCGGAGCCGGCCCGGTGCCACTCCAGAGCGGCGTTGCATTGCCGGGCGCGGCGGCGACGAAGCCACTGTGTTTCGCCGCCTGGTCGGCAGGATCGTGGCAAACCGTGCAGTCGACCTTGGCTGCCTCCGCGGTCGTGTGACAGCTCGTGCAAGCGATCGTGCCGGGCACGTGCACCGCGGGCGCGCCCTGAGCGTGCACGTCGGTCTGCGCAATCGGGAAGAAGGGGTGATTGAAGTTCCTGGTCGGTCCGCCGCTGGGATGGCAGGTGAGGCAGCTCGCCGTGTCGGTCGGAGTGACGGCGATCTGGAACGCAGCATGCCGGGAGACCACCTGATCCGTGGCTTCGCTGTGGCAGGCGATGCATGCCTGCTGCGTGAAGTCCTGCGCCCAAGGTTTGTCCGTCCTCGCCACGGCGTGGCAGGTCAGACAGGGCTTTCGATAGTGGACTGCTCCGCTCGTGACGTCGAACGGAGCGTGCGACGCTACGGCCGGAACGTGATCCGGCGGCGTGGTCGCGACCGCGATGGGGACCTGGGCCTCGGCGTGGCACTTGATGCAGAGCGCGGAGGTCTCGTTCGGCGTGGTGAATGCGAGATCGGAGACCGCGACGTGGGCCGGCTCCATCGCCGTCCGCGTATGGCAGGTGGTGCAGTCGAGCTTCGTGCGATCGGTCGAGCTCGTGTGGCAGCTGGTACAGCCGATCGTCCCTGGCACGTGGACCGCGGGACCACCGAGCGCGTGCACGTCGGTCTGGGTGATGGGGAACAACGGGTGATCGAAATTCGCCGCCCCGCCGTTGGGATGACACCCCAGACAACTCGCGGTGTCGGACGGGATCACGCTGATGAGGAGCGAGGCGTGCTTGGTGACCACGAGATCGGCGGCTTCGCTGTGGCAGCCGATACAGGCGTTCTGCGTGAAATCCTCTGCCCAGGGTTTGTCGGTCCTCGCCGCGGCGTGGCAGGTGAGGCAAGGCTTCTGGTAGTGCAGGGCTCCCAGGCTCACGTTGAAAGGCGAGTGCAGGGCCACGGGCGGGACGTGATCCGGTGGCGTCGTCGTCACCGCGATCGGCACCTGCGACTCGGCGTGGCACTTCACGCAGAGGCCGGAAGTCTCCGTCGCGGTCGTGAACGTCAAATCCACCACGGCGACATGCAGCGGCGCCATCGCCGGTTGCGAGTGACAAGTCGTGCAGTCGATCGGTGCGTAGTCGAGGTTCGCCGCCGCGCTGTGGCAGCTCTCACACCGGATGGTTCCAGGTACGTGCAGGGCCGGTGCGCCCAGCGCATGGATGTCCGTCGGGGCGGTGGGGAACGCCGGGTGGCTGAAGGTTGTCGCCATTCCGCCGTTCGAGTGACAACCGAGACAGGTCGCCGTCGTCGCCGGCATCGTGGCCAGATCGACGCCGAAGGCGGCATGCTTCGAGCTGGTGGAGTCTTTCGCTTCTGAGTGGCAATTCGCGCAGCTCGCGGCGGTGAAGTCGAGCTGCGGGTTTCTAAGGGCCGGAGCTGTCGTCCTTGCCGTGTGGCACTGCTCGCATGACTGGAAATGGTTTCCATTGGCAATCGGGAAGCCCGCGGGTTGCGCAGTGGTCTGCGCGTGCGTCGCCACGCGCTGCAGCGCACTGTTGGCATGGCAGAGGAGGCAATTGGCGGTCTCGCCGCCGGGAGCGGCGCCGCTGCCGCTCCAGAGCGAAGTCCCATTTGCGGGCTCCGGGCCGACCAAGCCGCTGTGCATGGCATTCTGGTCGGCCGGCCCGTGGCAGACGGTGCAGTCGACTGAAATGGACGCACCGGTGGTGTGGCAGCTCTTGCAGGAGATCGCGCCTGGCAGGTGCACAGCCGCCGCGCCCAAGGCGTGGACGTCGCCAAGCGCCACCGGGAAGAAGATGTGGTTGAAGCTCGTGGCCGGTTCGCCGTTCGGGTGGCAGCTCAGGCAACTGGCCGTGTCGGTTGGGACAGCGGTGATCTGCAGGAGAGCGTGTCGGGAGACGACCTGGTCGACCGCTTCGCTGTGACAGCCACTGCAAGCCTGTTGCTTGAAGTCTGCCGCCCAGGCCTTGTCCATCCTCGGCGCCGCATGGCAGCTCAGGCAGGGCTGCTGGAAGTGGATTGCTCCTGTGCGCACGTCGAATGGAGCATGCGGAGCGACCGGCGGCACGTGGGTCGGCGGCGTGGTCGCCACGGCCACGGGCACTTGCGATTCGGCGTGGCATCTCAAGCACAGGCCGGAAGTCTCCGTTGCGGTCGTGAACTTCAGATCCGCCACCGCGACGTGTGCCGGCTCCGTCGCCGCTTGCGTATGGCAGGTCGTGCAATCAATGCCGGCTGGGCCGGCCGCTCCGGTATGACAGCTGGTGCAGGCGATCGCGCCAGGCAGGTGCACCGCCGGTAAGCCCAGCGCGTGGACGTCGGTCTGGGTGATGGGGAACAACGGATGATTGAAGCTCGAGGGGCCGCCGTTCGGATGGCAAGCGAGACAACTCGCGGTATCTGCGGAGATCACGGAGATCTGGATCGTGGCGTGACGGGAGACGACGCGGTCGAGCGGCTCGGCATGGCAGCCGATACAGGCGCGCTCCCTGAAGTCCTGCGCCCAAGGTTTATCGGTCCTCGCCGTGGCGTGGCAGGTGAGGCATGGTTTCTGGTAATGAATCGCGCTGCTGCTCACGTCGAAGGGCGCGTGCTGCGCGACCGGTGGGACGTGATCCGGCGGTGTGGTCGCCACGGCGATCGGCACCTGCGACTCGGCGTGGCACTTCAAGCAGAGCCCGGAAGTCTCCGTTGCGGTCGTGAACGTCAAATCCGCCACGGCGACATGCAGCGGCGCCATCGGCGGTTGCGTGTGGCAGGTTGTGCAGTCGACCGGTGCGTAGTCGAGGCTGGCCGCTGCGATGTGGCAGCTCTCACAGCGGATGGCTCCGGGTACGTGCAGGGCCGGCGCGCCCAGCGCGTGGATGTCCGTCGAGGTCGTAGGGAAGGAGGGATGGCTGAAGCTCGTCGCCATTCCGCCGTTCGAGTGACAACCGAGACAGGTCGCCGTCGTCGCCGGCATCGTGGCCAGATCGACGCCGAAGGCGGCATGCTTCGAGTTGGTGGAGTCTTTCGCTTGCGAGTGGCAGTTCGCGCAGCTCGCGGCGGCGAAGTCGAGCTGCGGGTTGGTCAAGCTCGGATCGGTCTTCGTGGCGGTATGGCACTGCTCGCACGACTGGAAATGATTGCCGCTGGCGATCGGGAAGCCCGCCGGTTGCGCAGTGGCCTGCGCGTGCGTCGCCACGCGCTGCAGCCCGCCCAGGCCATGGCACAACAGGCAGCTCGCGGTCGCCCCGCCAGGCGCCGCGCCCGTGCCGCTCCAGATCGGAGGTCCACTCCCGGGCTCGAGGCCGATCAGCCCACTGTGCCTGGCGACCTGGTCGGCCGGATTGTGACACGAGGTGCAGTCGACCGTGGTGGACTCGCCGCTGGTGTGACAGCTCCTGCAAGCAATGCTGCCCGCCAGATGTACCGCCGGGGCGCCCAGTGCATGGACGTCGGCAGCCGCGATCGGGAAGAAGACATGATCGAAGTTTGTGGCAGGCTCGCCGCTCGGATGGCAACCGAGGCAACTCCGGACATCCGCGGGGACGGCATTGATCTGCAGCACCTCATGCTTGGAAACGACCCGATCGACCGGCTGGTCGTGGCACGCGATGCAGGCCTGCTGCTTGAAGTCCTGCGCCCAGGCCTTGTCGGTCCGCGGTTCGGCGTGACAGGTGAGGCAGGGCTTCTGGTAGTGGATGCTCCCGCTGCTCACCTGGAAGGGCGCATGATTGGCCACGGCGATCGGCACCGCCGAATCCGAGTGGCACTTCACGCACAACGCCGAGGTCTCGTTCGCGGTGGTGAACTTCAGATCGGGCACCGCGAGGTGGAGGGGCGCCATTGCAGTTTGCGAATGGCAGCTCGTGCAATCGATCTGCGTGCGCTCGGCGGGGTTGGTGTGGCAGCTGGCGCAGCCGATGGTCCCCGCGACGTGGGCCGCGGGTGCGCCCAGCGCGTGGACCTGGCCCGTGGCAACAGGGAAGAAAGACGAGTGGTCGACGTCAACTCCTGCCCTGCCGTCCCGGTGGCAGCCGTAACACGACGCGCTGTCGTAGCCGTACCTCGGCATGCCCTTGTGCCTGGAGTTGGTCGGCAGCGGCGCGTGACAACTCAGGCAATCGAATTCGCGGAAGGTACTGGAGGTCCCATGGCACGCGTTGCACTCCACGGCGTGCGGTCCGCTCGCGATGGGAAAGAAGCGCGAAGTGTGCTGTTCGCGCGTCAGTTGTGTGATCGAGGGAGGATTTCCGCCGTCGCTCGGCCCCTTCGAGCAGCCACAAAGGGCTGCCACCGCGACCAAAAGGTGGCGGGCGCGGAGCATGTCAACCGAAGCCTCTCAGCCGTGATCTTCACCCCCCCAATTACGGGCGAAGACGCCAGGCGACCATGCGACGACGACTCTAGCATTCCGGCAGGGGCGGTACGCAATAGCGGGGGGCTTGGAAACGTCCCCGCGGCAACGCGTCGACCCTGCTGCCCAGGCGGGGCAATTCTTTACCGATGCTCGGAGCCACGGCGCAGCCGAAGACTCGGGCGGATTGAACATGCGGTGGGTGATCACCGCCGCCGCGCTGGTCCTGGCCGGTCTTTACCTCGCCGTCGTATGGCGATTCAACGACGGCGTTTCATCCAGCGTCGGGGAAGTGGGCGCGCTCACAACTCCAGTTGCCGCCGCGCCGGGACGACGCCACCGCCTCGTACGGTGTGGTCCGCCGGAGCGGCTCCTTTCATTTTTCCAACATTGACTCGGATCCGACGCTGCGCACCGCTCGACGGGCTTGGCCGCTGACCACGCATCGGCTGCTTGCGTCCCCTGCCGTCAGCGCGAGCTGCCGTAAAATGCTGGGCGCTGCCGCGTCGAGACCGGCACCACCTTGCCGCTCTGCTGCGCCTGGACGCAGGCGTCGGCGGTGACCGCCGCCGCGTAGCCGTCCCAGGAGGACGGGCCGGTCGGCCCCCCGCCGCCCAGGTCGTCGAAGAACGCTTGCAGCTCGACGTCGTAGGCGTCCATGAAGCGCTGCTTCCAGTCGACCAGGATTCCCACCGAGCGCCGCGCCTCGCTGCGCAGGGAGACGCTGGGAGGCTCGGGTAGACGGGCCACGCCGGTCTCGCCCACCACCTCGCACTGGATGTCGTAGCCGTACTTGCAGTTGACGAAGACCTCGACGTCGATGCGGATGCCCTTCGCCGTCTCCATCATCACCAGCTCCGGATCGCGAAGGTGGTTGGAGGCGTTCCGCGTCTTGCGCGGGTAGATCACCTGGACGGCGACGTAGTCGTCGTCCAGGAGCCAGCGCAGGACGTCGATCTCGTGGATTAACGTGTCCGTGATGGCCATGTCGGTGGTGTAGCCGTCGCCCACCGCGGGGTTCCGGTGGGCGCAGTGCACCATGAGCGGGTCCCCGATCTTGCCCCCAGCCACCACCTCGCGCAGCGCCCGGTAGCCCGCGTCGTAGCGGCGCATGAAACCGACCTGGACCAGGCGCTTGCCGTGCTTCATCTCGGCCTCGACGATGCGCGTGCATCCCGCGGCCGTTGTGGCCAGCGGCTTCTCGCAGAAGACCGGCTTCCCGGCGGCGATAGAGGCCAGCACGAACTCCTCGTGGGTCGGCCCCCATGAGGTGACCACCACCACGTCCACGTCCGGGGCCGCGATCACGTCGCGGCCGGTCGAAAGCGCCCGGCCCCCGATCCCCGCCGCGACCTCCTTGGCCCGCTTGCCGTCGATGTCGGTCACGGCCACGACGCTGGCCCCGCCGATCCGCTGGTTGATCCGGCGCGCGTGCTCGACGC
>Ga0137407_10002605_pt1 | contig 11856 bp, 5 predicted proteins | sample CZOMad2_2_16fung_FD_108410 | JGI IMG/M metagenome (GOLD analysis project Ga0137407, IMG submission 108410) | Vadose zone soil fungal communities from Angelo Coast Range Reserve, California, USA - CZOMad2_2_16fungal (Illumina Assembly) | ecosystem: Environmental > Terrestrial > Soil > Vadose zone...
AGATGGAGTGTCCCCAGTGCCGGCGCGCTAATCCCCCGGAGACCAAGTTCTGCGGGGAGTGCGGGACGCGACTCCAGTCGCTCTGTTCCGCCTGCCAGACCGTCAACCCCGCCACGAACCAGTTCTGTAGCGAGTGCGGCCAGCGGTTGGCGGGCACCGCCGCTGCTCCGGCTCCGGCCGTCGGCCTAATCCCGATGGCTCCCCCGGCCCGCTTTGCATCCCCTGAGGTCTACACCCCTAAGCACCTCGCCGAGAAAATCCTCACCTCCAAGAGCGCCATCGAGGGTGAGCGGAAGATCGTCACGGTGATGTTCTCGGACGTATCCGGGTTCACGGTGATGTCGGAGAGGCTCGATCCCGAAGATGTCCACGCCATCATGGACCGCGCGTTCGAGGTCATCCTGGACGCGGTTCATCGCTATGAGGGCCAGGTCAACCAGTTCCTCGGTGACGGGGTGATGGCGCTCTTCGGGGCGCCGATCGCCCATGAGGACCATGCCCAGCGCGCGCTGAGCGCGGCGCTCGCGATCCAGGAAGACCTGAAGCCACTCGCCGAAGACGTCAAGCACTCGCACGGAATCGATTTCAGAATGAGAATGGGGATCAACACGGGGCCCGTCGTGGTCGGTGCCATCGGCCGCGACCTTCGCATGGACTACACGGCGGTCGGTGACACGACCAACCTCGCGAATAGGCTCGTGGCCATCGCCAGCCCAGGCCAGATCGTCGTGAGCCGGCGCACCCAGCACCTTCGCGACCAATTCTTCAGCTTCGAGGACCTGGGTGATTTTCAGGTGAAGGGCAAGAGCGAGCCGGTTCGCGCCTACGCGGTCACGGGCGAGCTCCGCGGCCGGACCAGGCTCGAAGTCTCGAAGGATCGCGGGCTCACGCCGCTCGTGGGCCGCACGCGGGAGCTCGAGCTTCTGAACGCAGCCTGGCGGCGCGCTTCGGCCGGCCAGGGTGCCACCGTGCTCCTGTCGGGCGAGGCGGGTGTGGGCAAGTCGCGCTTGCTTTACGAGTTCCTGCACGGCTTGGAAGGTCGCGGAGTGCTAGAGCTCGAGACGACGTGTGCCTCGTTTGGCCGTCTGATCCCCTACCGTCCGATCCTCGAAGTGCTGCGACGCTACCTGGACCTCACCGAAGGCATGTCGGCGGACGAAGTGAAGATCCGGATCGCCGAGCGGCTTCAGGATCTCGATGTTGAGGGTGAGGAGGCGGCGGTCCTCCTGGCCCATTTCGCCGGCGTCTTCGCGCCGCCGGAGTTCATCAACCGTCTCTCCGGCGCCGAGCTCAAGGAACGGACATTCGCGGTGCTGCGCGAAGTTTTCCTGCGCGCGAGCCGGTCGGCGGTGGTCGTGCTCCTCATCGAAAACGTGCACTGGCTCGACGCGAGCTCGGCGGAGTTCCTCGCGCAGCTGGCGGCCCGTCTGCCTGGGTATCGGGTCCTCTTGCTCCTGAGCACGCGACCGGGCTCGATGCCGTCGGCCGACCTTGAGCCTACCCTGACGATCACCCTCGAGGGGCTGGGCAGTGGGGAAGTCGAGGGGATGGTTCGCACAGTCCTGGGCGTCGAGAAGATGTCCGCCGAGCTCGTCAAGCTCCTCGCCGATAAAGGCGAGGGCAATCCGCTCTACGTCGAAGAGATCCTCCACCAGCTCCTGGAGACGAGCGGGATCGTCGTCGCGAATAGGGAGGCACGTCTGGGGAGCGGAGACGTCAGGGTACCCGCGACCATTCATGACATCATCGCGGCCCGCGTGGATCGACTCGCGGACCCGCTCAAGCTCACGCTGCAGGGCGGAGCGGTGGTCGGGCGGCGGTTCGGAACCTCGCTCGTGTCGCGTGTCATCGGGGCCGCTCCCACGACGGTGGTCGAGAATCTCCAGAATCTCCAGGGCCTGGACTTCGTCTTCCCGGCGGCTCACGATCCCGAGTTGATGTACAGCTTCAAGCACGCCCTGACCCAGGACGTCGTCTACGGTGGGCTCCTCGAGCGTCGCCGACGTCAGTACCACGCGGCGGCCGCGCGGGGGCTCGAGGAGTTCTACGCCGGACGCGTGGACGAGGTGGTCGAACTACTCGCCTATCACTTCGGCGGTGGCGGCGAGAACGAGAAGGCCGTCGATTACGCTATCCTCGCCGCCGAGAAGGCCCAACGCCGCTGGGCCAACACTGAGGCACTCGCTTTCTTCGAAGATGCCCTCAGGCGGCTCTCGACGATGCCCGACACGGAGGCGAACCGCCTGCGTCGCATCGACGCGGTGGTCAAGCAGGGGGAGATCAAGTTCGCGCTCGGTCGCCACGCGGAGCACGTCCAAGCACTCGAGGAGATCCGGACGCTGGTCGATACGACGGCCGACCCTCCCCGCCGGGCGAGGTGGTACTACTGGGGGGGGTTTCTCCACAGTATCACCGGCTCGCGCCCTGAGGTCCCGATCGCCTATTGTCATGAGGCATCGGCGATCGCGCACGCGGCCAACCTGGACGAGATCAAGCCCTTCACCGAGTGCTGCCTCACGCACGTCTATGCGATGGCGGGCGACCTTCGAGCGGCGGTGGGGGCTGGCGAGCGCGCGCTGACAGCGTTCGAACGGCAGGGCAACGTGTGGTGGGCTTGCCGGACGCTGTGGGGACTCAGCATCGCCCTCATCTACTTAGGCGAATGGCAGCGGAGCCTAGACTCCTGCCGACGTGCCCTCGAGCACGGGAAGGCGGTGGACGACCGGCGGATGAAAGTGGTGAGCTTGTGGCGAATCGGATGGACGCACATCCAGCGCGGCGACCCGGAGCAGGGCGTTCGCTTTTGTCAGGAAGCGCTCGAGCTGGCTCCGAGCCCGGTCGACGCTGCCATGGCGAAAGCGGCCCAAGGGTACGGACTGGTCCGGCTCGGCCAGCTTCAGGCGGGGACTGCACAACTAGGGGAGGCGGTGGCCTGGTTCGACCAATCGAATCTCCGCCTAACCCGCTCCGCCTTCGGCATCTGGTTGGGAGACAGCTATCTGCTCCAAGGCGAAGAGACTCGGGCACGCTCGGTCCTTGATCAGGTCGTCACCACGAGCCGTGAGCTCGGATACCGCCACCTCGAGGGGATGGCCCATCGCCTTCTAGGTCAATCGATGGTGGGTGAGGATCCTGCTATCGCTGCCCTTCATCTGGAGACCGCCGCACGGACACTCGAGGAGGTGGGGGCGCGCAACGAGCACGCCAAGGCTCTGGTGGCGCAAGCGGATCTGCGGCGAGCCGAGGGCGACTCGGCCGGGGCACGGCGCCTCCTCGAGCACGCCCTATCAGTCTTCGAGGCGCTGGGAACGCTGGACGAGCCGAGGCGCGTGCGGATACTCCTGGCTGCGCTCGGGACCACTTTGTCCGCTTGACTTTGCACGCAAAGAAAGGGCGCCGAGGGGTAGTCCCTCGGCGCCCTGGCAGTACGTCGACGGCGGGGACTTAGTCCTTATCTCCAAACCGCACGACGTTCATCGTATCCTGCGCGCGGATCCCCTTGCCGGTGAACGTCGCGCCCTCTAGCAAACCAGCCTCGTTCCCCAGCGAGAGCCCAGTCAGCACGAAGCTGCATACCAGGTCGCGGAGACGGTCACCGTTGACGTCCAGCACGGTGCAGGCCGGCTTTCCGAAAACCCTCGCCACAGGGGTAGCGTTGAATCTCAGTGTTGAGGGGTTGACGGTCGTTGCGTCGAACCCAGGGGCGCTCAGGATGGCCACCGGCACAATGGCCGTCGGCACTCCGTGGTTGTCGAACAAGAGGACCGGGTTCTTGGACAGCCCCGGCACAATGTCAATCTTGCAGGGCACGCCACCGCACGCCATTGCGTCCGGGATCCCGTCGGCGTCGACATCGGCGACTTGGGAGAGCGTCTGGGCTTGCTCAGGGGTGATCTCCACGACTTCGTCCGCAGTCGAGTGAACACCGTCGGAGAAGTCGAGGGACGCCCGGAGGTTGTACTGGAGGTGCCCCCAGTCGTCATACCCAGTCAGCGTCGTGCCGACGCCGTCGCAGCCGGTGCCACTGGCAATCTTGTTGATATCGACGGCGGCGGAGGTCTGGGTTGTCTTGGAGTTATTCCAGTCTATTCCGCCGGTGGCGGCAGCGACTGTGGCCGTTGTCGAGGTGCTCCCCACGGGGGTTGGGCCAAACGCAGTCCTCGTCCCCGCCGGTAACAACAGCGCCAGAGCGCCAAGCCCAAGCGACTCGTTGAGCTGCGCTTCGTTGAGCTCGTCCAAGGCGAGGCGCGAGTAGTCCAGCGGTCGGTCGCTGATGATGTTACTGAACTGTCGGGTGTAGGACATGACGCTCAGGTAGTTCGGCTTGCAGTTGTTGTTGTCGCCCCCGCCATGACGCAGGTTCAGCATGTGGCCGAACTCGTGCATGAAGGTGCCAGCCCACTGGTCGGTCGTACCGTTCTTGTGGGTCGTCGTCGTCCCCGTCGGGAAGCTGCCGAGCGTCACGACGGCGTCGTTCCCCCCGATCTCGGAGCACCCAGACGCGCTGGTCGTGCCAGGCGTTCGGGTCAAGTTGTGTGCCATCAGCATGTAGCGAAACGCCATTTTCTTCGCGAAGCGGGCCTTCTCCTTTTGTGCGAGAGTCGCCGCGCTGTCCCCCGGCGCTGGCCGCTCGCTCGCGGTACCGAACCAGGCTGCCTTGAGGGCGTCGAAGTCCGCGTCCGGAACAGGATGGGTCGGTGACACTGTGAGGACCGCTGCCGGCGTGCAGGGCGGCAAGGCGATGTTGTCATTGTGCGGGACGTTCTGGTCATCGACCTGCACGTGCAGTCGGATGCCGTTCGGGCTGTCCACCGATGCGTTTTTGAACGCCGCGATCACCTGTTTCAGCGCCGTCACGTTCACGGCATGCTGGGCCATGGTGTCGACCTCGACGAAGAGATCCTTGACGTTCTTGTCGGCGCACTCCTCCACCCCATCGACGTTCGTGATGCAGAGTATGAGGTCACGGAAGCCGTCACCGTCGAAGTCGATACCCGGCTTACCGTCCGACCAGATCGATCCGTCCTCCCAGCAGTCGAGCAGCCCGTCGCCGTCGGTGTCTTTCGGGGTGCCGTCGAGATTCGCCGGATAACCGGCTGGGCACGCCGCGGGATTGAGGACGGTGGGTCCCGTTGTCAGGCCGCACGTCCCTGCCGGAATCTCGAAGGCAAACAACGTAGTCGAGCCCTGCAGACCGTTCGTCGACCACAGGGCATCCTTGTTCTGTGACGCGAACGTCACCGGATCGCACGCGAGGTTCTCGTTCCGGACCTCGGCCACTGGTACGAACGACCTGATGACCGCGCCCGTGGTCTTATCGAGCTGGAAGAGGTCGTGGTCACCGTCACAGCCAACAAACAACGTCCCTCCCACGACCGCCAGGCCGCTGTTACCGCACTGTACATTCGGTCGCGAAACAAGAGTCGGAGACGGGAAGCTGCCGATCAGGGTCCACACGCCGCTCACCTGCTTGAAGTGATAGATGGTTAAACTGACGTCCGGGCTCATGAAGACCGAGTTGTCGCTGGGGTCCCAGGCGGCGCCATCGCAGACATCTAGGCCGGCGGCGGCGTCAAAGAGGAAGGTCGCGGTGCCGGTGAAGGCGATCGCATACATCTGGTGGGCCAGCGGTGCGTCGCGACTCCCGCAGCCAAGGAGGTCTCCTTTGTTGGCACGATACGCCAAGGAGCCCCAGCCATTCGGTGGAGAGATGGTAGTCGTGATGGTCGCCAGGAGCGTGGCAGTGGAGATGGTGCCGTCTGGCGCTCCCGGGTCGAGCACGAAGAGACTCTTCCTAAGCCTGTTTCCGATCTCCGACGTGTCGTCGGGATCGACGAAGCAGCTTGTCACCAGCACGATCGGTCTGTCAGGGAATCCGAGCTTGGAGCCCTGCACGACGGCCACGGAAGTTCGAAGCTGAATGCCTCCGCAAGCGATGGTCGTGGGGAGGTTCACCGTCCTGAGCACGTCACCAAGCGCGGCGAATGCCGGCGCAGAGAGGAGGACCACTGCGAGCCCAACGAGGGCGCTCAGCACCACGACACGGATCACGACACTTCTCACTCGAACGCTCATCGCCAACCTCCCCGTCACATAGTCGCCGGTAACGTTAAGGAACCTACTCACTCCACGCCTCATCACCTGGGGCCCCCAGGTGCGCATCGACCAACCTGACTATCTTCATCTCCTAGCCACAGTGCGATTTTCATGTTGCCGCGGCACGATCGGCCCGTCAGCGGGAGGCGCTGACGGCGCAACGCGGCCGGCGTGGCGCAGCCGTGCCGCGATGTGCTCCGCCGCGCGCAACGCTAGCGCCCCGATGGTCAGGGTGGGCGGCGAGGCGCTGGCCGTCACAAAGCAGCCGCTACCCACGAGAAACAGGTTAGTGACGTCGTGCGCTCTCAGGGTGGCGTCCACCACGCTCGTCTTGGGATCTGCGCCCATCCGGTGGGTGCCGATCTGGTGAGCGGCGAACATGAGGCCACTCGATCGGATGTCGGTCAGGCCCATGGCCGCAAGGATCTTCTCCGCGACCGCCTTGGCGTCGCCGAGCGCTTTCTGCTCGTAGCTGCCGACGTTGTAATTGAGGTGGGGCACGGGGCTGCCGAAATAGTCCCTGACTCGTGTGTTCAGCGTGACCGTGTTAGAGCGGGCAGGCAACTGTTCGCAGTAAATCCGGATCCCGAGCCGATGCCCGAACTCCTCGCGGACGTGCTTGCGCAGAGCTTTCCCCCACTGTCCGCTGGCGACGGCGACCCGCTCCGGCGTCGGCCCCGCCGAGTTCATGAATTCCAGGAAGAAGGCTCCGCGGGTCGTCCGGCCTCGCTCGACCGCGAACTGCCGCGACATGCCGGTCGAGAACCCGATGCGATATGGATGGACATTCTCGCGCGAGCGGCCCGTCACCTCAGCGGAAGGGTGCGACATGAAGAACTTCCCCGCAAGCCCACTCCGATTGGCGAGACCGTCCGGAAACTCTCGGCTGCGAGACAGCAGCAGGAGTCGAGCCGTTTCAATGGCACCCGCGGCCAGAACGAAAACGCGGGCGGTCAGCCGCCGCTCGACCTTGTCCGGCCGCGCGTAGACTGCGGCGCTCACCTGCCCGGAGCCGTCGACTTCGAGCCTGAGGACGGTCGCTTCGGTGAGGACACGCGCGTTACCGCTGGCTTCGGCCTCCGGGATCTGCGTGAGGTCAACGCTGGCCTTGGCACCCGTCGGACAAGCATGACAAACTCCGCAGGCCTGACACGCCGGGCGGCCACCGTACGCGACGGAGTTACGGGCCTGAGGAAGGGAATGAAGCGCGATCCCCAGCGAGCGGCACGTCGGCGCGAACAGCCGATCAGAGTAGCTGAACGGGAAGGCCGGCAGCGGAAACGGCGTGCTGCGCGGCGAGGCCCACGGGTCGTCGTCGGCACCCGCGACGCCGAGCGCCTTTTCGGCGCGGGCATAGTAGGGCTCCAAGTCCTGATACGAGATTGGCCAGTCGTCGGCGATGCCGTAGAGCGATCGAAGACGGAAGTCATCGGCGTGAAGTCGGATGGCGTACCCCTCCCAGTGCAGCGTGCTGCCTCCGACACCACGTACTCGCCTCCACTCGAGGCCATAGAGAGAGGTGCCGCCGACGGTGTGGCGATCAACCCCTGAGAGCGGCGTTCGCCAAGGATTCTCGTGCTTGAGGTACCGCCGGGCGTATTCTCCGCGCTGGCCGAAGTCGTGCCGGGGACCGGACTCGATCACGACCACGCGGACGCCCCGCCGAGCGAGCTCCCAGGCCATGACGCCGCCCGCCGCCCCGGCGCCGACGATACAGACATCGATTTCCATCCGTCACCGAGTTCCTAACTGCTCTCCGGGCGGACATAACGTGTCAGGTCTCCGCAGCGCCCGGGGAAGGTCTCGTAACCCACGGCGCCCCACCCGGCGGGGGAGCCGTAGTAACCACCGATCAGATCCGGAACTACCTTTGTCCGGAGGCTCCGCGTCTGTTCGGGGAACGAACCGAGATCTTCCTCCGGCCTCACCTCCGAGGCAGCGAGACGATGGCGGACGACCAACTCGATGCGTTCTTGCACCTCGAGGCTCGCTACCCGCCGACCTCCTAGACGGTCAAGAGTGCTCACCGCAGCCCGGTAGAGGGAGAGATACGCGGGCGTCCGCGTCGTCCGGTCCTCGATGTGCTCGAGGAGATATCCGCGCTCGGCGGGCGTGAGCGTCCTGCCCTCGACCAGCACCTCCGCAAACGCGACGAGGTCCTCCAGCTCAGCGCTGGACAGCTTCTCAGGCCGGGAGACCACTTCCGCGGCTGGTCTGGACAGCCGCCCCATCAACCCGGCCGCGTCGATCCCGAGGATCAAGAGCAGTCGTTGGAGCAGACTTCGCCTGGTCACCTCAGCTGTCCAGCAAGCAACCTTGCCCTCATCCCGAACCCGCGCCGTTCAGGGCGGCGTCAGGCGTTCCTTGACGGCAAATACGCAAAGCAATACAGGACTGTGGACTTTGAGGACCTCGACGTCGAACTGGTCGGTGATTTTGACGACTACGTTTGGATCGACTAACTGGATGCGGCCGTTGGCTAGACGGGCAAACGGTGGGATGTCGTAGCATTTGAAATGGTCGGGGACGAGGTCGGCGGGGAATAGATCCAACTCACTCCCGTCGACCAACACTCCTGTTACCGGTGCACACAGCAGTCGCCCACTTCCCACTGGGACATTTTTCCGATCTCCGAACTGGTCGCTGAGGTCCACAACGCGGGGTTGGTTCACCCCATTGATGAGATAGCACTGGTACCCCTCGAACCCCGTGCCACCACCCCCCTGTCCGCCGCCGGCATGGGCCGCTGTCGCGGACAGAGCGATGCACCCGATTACCGCCAGTACGCGTGAGAGGACATTCACTTTCGGCATGATCTTCCTCCTCGACATTTTCACTTCGCCTCCGCAGTTACGGGTTGACGGGGACTCTCTGGCGGGACACAGCACGCGGCCTCCGAAAGCACTGCCATGCTGATCCTACCTATGAGTCGCTTTTGAACGCCCGGCGGAGTATTGAGGGAAAGAAACTCGTTTTCCCTTATTGAATCTATAGACCCCGACTCAGAAGCCCCGTCCGAGAAGACCCACCTGCGCGTTGACTTTTAACTTGGCGTGGGTTAGACGTCCATACGTAGTTTTACGTATATTGGGAATCGCTCGCGCTGCAGGGGGGCGGGTTGGAGCACTTAACTCAGAGGGACATCCGGATTCTTGTCGGGTGCGTGGCAGAGATTTACGCGCTCCGCGATCTCGACGCCTTCCGTGACCATGTGGTTCGCGCGATCGCGAAGGTCGTTCCGGCCGAGGTCATCGCATACACCGAGATCGGGCTCGGACAGCCCACCGCCCGGGTCTTCCATCCTGCCCATGTCGTCACTCCTGACCTCAGGCAGACCTTTGAGCACCACAAACACGAGCATCCGCTCATCAGGCATTTCAGCGAGAATCCTCAGGCTCGTGCCGCCAAAATCTCTGACTTCTTGACTCAGCGCGAGTTCCACCGCCTTGGGCTCTATAACGAGTTCTTTCGCAAGATCGATGTGGAGCACCAGGTAGTCATCGGGCTCCCCGCCCGACCGCCACGGGTCGGCGGCGTCGCACTCAGCCGGAGTGGGCCCGACTTCTCGGAGCGTGACCGAATGCTCTTGAGCGTGCTCCAGCCCCACATCGTCCAGGCTCACCGGAACGCCGCGTCGTTTTCTCAGATGAAGCAAGAGGCGACGCTGGCCCTGACGGGGCTGGAGGAGATCGGACGGGGGATCGTTCTGTTGGGACCGGATGGCGCTGTCCGGTTCGCTACGCGACTGGCCCGTCAGTGGTTGATCAGTTACTTCGGGCACCCCGGGATGCGAGCAAAGCGCTTGCCGGGGGCTCTTCAGCGCTGGGTTAAATTCCAGGTGACGACGGTTGGCACTCCCCGTGACGTCTCTTCCACTCGCAAACCGCTAGTGGTCGAGGGCCCGGAGAACCGTCTCGTCCTCCGGCTGATTCCCGCCGACGGCGGCAGCCTCCTCTTACTGCAACAGCAGCACACCGTCCCCAGGCCTGCCTCCCTCGAGGCCCTGGGGCTAAGCCGTCGCGAGGCGGAGGTGCTCGCCTGGGTAGCTCAAGGCAAGACCGACGCCGCCATCGGGGTGATCCTGAGCCTGAGCCCCCGCACGGTCGGCAAGCACCTCGAGCATATCTACGAGAGGCTCGGCGTCGAGAACCGATTGGCAGCGGCCGCGCTCGCGTACACCACGCCGCTGGCGACGTTCTAGAATCCCGATAAGTACGCGAGCGCCGAGGCGAAGCGCGAACGACCTTCACGCGTTCCGAGGGTGAGAGAGCTTCCGCGATCAGGTCTTGCGGTAGATCTCGCCGCCACTCCTCCTGAACTCCTCTGCCTTCTCCCGGAGTCCCTGCGCGATCGCGGCCGTCTCCTCCGCAATCCCGTGCTTCGCGGCATAGTCGCGAACGTCCTGCGTGATCTTCATCGAGCAGAAGTGCGGCCCGCACATCGAGCAGAAGTGGGCGATCTTCGCGCCTTCCGCCGGCAAGGTCTCGTCGTGGAACTCGCGCGCCGTCTCGGGGTCGAGCGAGAGGTTGAACTGGTCCTCCCAGCGGAACTCGAACCGCGCGCGCGAGAGGGCGTCGTCCCAGTCGCGGGCGCCCGGGTGGCCCTTGGCGAGGTCGGCGGCGTGGGCGGCGATCTTGTAGGCGATGACGCCGTCCTTCACGTCCTTCCGGTTGGGCAGGCCCAGATGCTCCTTGGGCGTCACGTAGCAGAGCATCGCCGTGCCGAACCAGCCGATCATCGCCGCGCCGATCGCCGAGGTGATGTGGTCGTAGCCCGGCGCCACGTCGGTCGTCAGCGGCCCGAGCGTGTAGAAGGGCGCCTCGTGGCAGACCTCGAGCTGACGGTCCATGTTCTCCTTGATCAGGTGCATCGGCACGTGCCCGGGGCCCTCGATCATGACCTGCACGTCGCGCTCCCACGCGATCTTGGTGAGCTCGCCGAGCGTATCGAGCTCCGCGAATTGCGCTTCATCGTTGGCATCGGCGTTTGAACCGGGGCGAAGGCCGTCGCCCAGCGAGAACGCGACGTCATACGCCGCCATGATTTCGCAGATCTCGCGGAAGCGCGTGTACAGAAAGCTCTCCTGGTGGTGGGCGAGGCACCACTTGGCCATGATCGAACCGCCGCGCGAGACGATCCCGGTGACACGCTTGGCGGTGAGCGGGATGTAGGGTAGGCGCACGCCGGCGTGGATCGTGAAGTAGTCGACGCCCTGCTCGGCCTGCTCGATCAGCGTGTCGCGGTAGATCTCCCAGGTGAGCTCTTCGGCCTTGCCGCCCACCTTCTCGAGCGCCTGATAGATCGGCACCGTGCCGATCGGCACCGGCGAGTTCCTGAGGATCCACTCGCGCGTCTCGTGGATGTTCTTGCCGGTCGACAGGTCCATCACCGTGTCGGCGCCCCAGCGCGTCGCCCACGTCATCTTCTCGACCTCTTCCTCGATCGAGGAGGCGACCGCCGAGTTGCCGATGTTGGCGTTGATCTTCACCAGGAACTTCCGGCCGATGATCATCGGCTCCGCCTCGGGATGATTCACGTTCGACGGAATGATCGCGCGCCCGCGCGCGACCTCGTCGCGCACGAGCTCGGGCGCCAGGCCCTCGCGCAGCGCGATGAACTCCATCTCGGGCGTGATCTCGCCGCGTCGCGCGTAGTGCATCTGGGTGACGCACCGGCCCGGGCTGGCCCGGAGCGGCCGGCGCACGCTCGCGAATCTCACGCCGCCGAGGGCGGGATTTTCTTCCCGGCTCCGGCGGTACG
>Ga0137407_10002606_pt1 | contig 11856 bp, 10 predicted proteins | sample CZOMad2_2_16fung_FD_108410 | JGI IMG/M metagenome (GOLD analysis project Ga0137407, IMG submission 108410) | Vadose zone soil fungal communities from Angelo Coast Range Reserve, California, USA - CZOMad2_2_16fungal (Illumina Assembly) | ecosystem: Environmental > Terrestrial > Soil > Vadose...
AGACCTGCAAGTTGGAAGAGCGATTGCACTTACGGACTTCGCAAGGTTCAATCCCGGCGGAACTTTGCGAATTCGTTGAAGAGATGCAGCAGTAAGCGAAGTAAGTTGCAAAATATAGGCAAATAATGTCTTACGGCTGGCAGGCGAGTGGATGACAACGTCGCCAGAAGCCGCGTGAGAAGCTGCTGCGTCCTCAAAAGTGAACGCTCGAAGGTCCCATTGGTGTCCTTTCGTGGACCGGAGCCGAGCTTTGGGAGCGTGCGCTGCACGAAGTCCCTCGTGGCAAGCGCTTTGCTCCCGATCAGCGAAATAAGCTTGAAGAGCCTCGATATGAATGTTCGGGAACCAAGAAAAATCTTGCGTTGGGGCGGGTATCTGCGGCATCGCCTAAGGTCCGCGGGGGCGAAGCGCGAGCGCGGGCAAAGCTTGGTAGAACTGGCATTGGTAGTACCGATGCTACTGATAGTTCTGGTGGGGATCATCGAGATTGGTCGATTTGCGTACTACAGCATTCTGGTTTCGAACGCGGCGCGTGCCGGTGCGCAATATGGGGCGCAAAACCTGGCTACGGCTAAGGACACGGGAGGCATTACCGCCGCGGCGAATCGCGATGGGCAAGGCGGAGCAGGACTTACCGTCACGCCCGGGCAAAGATGTGGTTGCAGCGGGGCAACTCTTAGCGGTGCGTGCCCGGCAACTCTTTGCATCCTACCTAACCATCCCTTGGTTTATGTCCGCGTACAGGTCCAGGGCCAGTTCAATTCGCTGTTTAACTATCCAGGCCTGCCTGCGGCCCTGAATGTAACCGATGTTGCGGAGATGCGCGTCGCTCAATGACATTGCGATTTCATCACGAAGAAGGCAGCCGCGGAGGGCAGATTGGTCGCGCGTTGAAGACTAAACAGCGCGGGAGCAGCTTGGTGGAGCAGAGCTTTGTTATTGTGTTTCTGCTGACCATGATGCTGGGCATCATCGACTGCGGGCGGGCGCTGTACACCTATCACTTTGTTTCGAACATCGCGCGGGAAGCAAGTAGATGGGCCAGTGTCAGGAGCTCGACCTGCAAACCGGGCGGATGGCTGCCGGGATGCCCAGCGACGCGAACACCGTCGGGAGGCAATATTCAATCGACTTTCCAGACGGGCATGTCGACGATGGGTTTGGACCCAACCAAGATTACGTTTGCGACGACGTACGTAGTGCCGCCAGGAAACGGCGCCGCGCTGTGTCCGGCGGTAACCAACCTTCCGGGTTGCATGGTGCATGTCGACGTAACGTACACTTATACGTTCATGTTTGCGCCGTTCATTGCCGCCCCGCCTATCAGTATGTTCAGCAGTTCGGAAATGCTGATCACGCAGTAGCAGATCGCTCCGCACTCGCGGATGGTGAAAATGGAAGTCACGACATTAATGGTTCCACACCAGGTGCAGCGCACCGGGGTCCGCCGCGGACTTCTGGAAGACCTGGTGTTGAAGCTCCTGTATCTGAACGGCGAGATGTCTTTGCTGGAGCTGAGCGATCGAACCTGCCTGAGCCTGGGAGTCATTGACGAAATTTTCCAATTCTTTCGCAAAGAACAGCTTTGCGAAGTGAAGCGGATGGCGGCGGGCAGCCATGTGATCGTGGCCAGCGCGCAGGGGAAACTGCGTGGGGCCGAGTTACTGGCGATGAACCAGTACACGGGGCCTGCTCCGGTGTCGCTGGCGGATTACACCATGCGCGTGGGGATGCAGAGCGTGCAAAAAGTTACGCTCAAACCCGCCGACGTTAGCCGGGCGTTTTATCAGCTGGTTCTAGACCAAGACATGCTGACGCGACTCGGAACTGCTTTGGTTTCTGGAACTTCGATGTTCTTGCTTGGACCGTCGGGCACCGGGAAGACCAGCATTGCGGCTACGATCCCGGCGGTCTACAACGACAGCGTCTGGATCCCGCACGCCATCGTGGTGGACAATCAGATTGTTTCGGTGTTTGACCCCGGAGTGCATTTTCCCAGCTCGGTGGAAATCTCGGCGGAATCGGACAGGCGATGGGTTTTGTGCCGCCGGCCTTGTGTGCTGGCTGGCGGGGAGTTGTCGGCGGAAATGCTGGATTTGCAATTCAACTCGACCAGCCGGTTCTATACGGCGCCTTTGCAGATGAAGGCGAACAACGGCATTTTGATTCTGGATGACTTCGGACGGCAACGCATGCGTCCGGATGAGCTTCTAAATCGGTGGATGACGCCTTTGGACCGGCGCGTGGATTTCTTTACATTGCCTGGTGGCCGGAAATTCGAAGTCCCGTTCGATCTGTTTATCGTGTTTTCGACGAACCTGGATCCTAACCAGCTGGCCGATGAGGCGTTTTTGCGAAGAATTCCTAACAAGATTGCCGTGGAGTACGCGACTCCCGAGCAATTTCTGGAGATCTTTCGGCGGGAGTGCCAAGTGCGATTGGTAGCCTGCGACGAGGGAGTGGCGGAGTACCTGATCAAGTGCATTGCTGACATGAAGCAATCGCTTTCGCAGTGCCATCCGCGCGATTTGATCAACCAAATTTTTTGGGCGGCGCGGTATGCTGGCCTGGAACCGCACCTCACACGAAAAAGCCTGGAGCTGGCGTGCAGGGCACACTTTTTACCGGTGCGGAGCGCTCGAGCATGAGGCGGATGAAGGCGTGAGTTTCGAAATTGAAAGCTCGTCCCTGACGACGTTCAAGGCGCGGCCTCCGCTCCCACGCGAGATGCTGCGTCAATTCGTGCTGCGGGCGCGGTCGGAAGCGCGGATGCCGCGATTCCCCGTTTCGGGTGAGCGGCCGAAGTCCGGGTGGCGGAGCTCGCTGAAGGTGATTTGCGAGCGGGTGAATTTGCCGGTGCTGCGAGAACCGATCAAGCACTTCCGTAATACGCCGGTTGCGCCATTCCGTTTTGAGGGGCGCGCAATTTCAGGGTCGGTGGTTTTGCATATTGTGTTGATCTTGTTGCTGCCGGTGCTGCTCTCGTACACGGCGGCGCAACAAGTTGCCGCGAATACGGCTTACGACGATACGCAAAAAATTATTTACTACCAGATTCCGAAGCACGATCCGTTTGAAAAACTTCCCAAAATTACTCCGTCGGGCGAGGGCGGACAGCCGGGAGCCGGCGAGTTGCAGGCGTTGTTGCAGAAGATTGGGAGCACTACCTCGGCACGAAAAATCGTGATTGTGTCGAAGCCGGTTCGTCCGGACAACAAGCGGCAGACGATTTATCAGCCGGCCACGCCGCCGGATTTGCGCATCGATATGGATCTGAAGCTGCCGAACATCGTGGGCGGACCGACAGTTGCGATTGCGAAGCCGCAAGTCCACATGAATGCGAATGACTCCAAGCCCAAGGTTGCGCACCGAACCGCGACTAAGGCAATTGCACCGACGCTTGCGGCGATCAATGCCGCTGTCGCTACGAGCCTTCCTCCCGCTACGGTGGCCAAGCCGCACCTGGCGGTGCCTTTGAACGAATCCCGGCCCGTGCAGGCGCAAATGGTGATTGGTCAAGTGAGCGCGCCGTCGCTTTCGACGGCGACCGTTGCCACCGCTACGAATCTGGGCGACTCGTACCGCACGGGTCAACCTGATGCGCCTGCGGCGCCGCCTAGCGATGCAGAGGCTTCGGGCAGCGGCAAAGCCTCTAAGAACGACGTTGTGCAGACTGCCGGCGACGGCAGCGGCATCGTGGTCATCGGGGTCGATCCGGCGGAAGAAGCTGCGCTTGCCAAGTTGCCTCCGGGAAACCGATGGGGCGATTTTACGATTGCGCCGGGCGGTGGCCAGCCGGGGGCGGTCAATGGCAGCGAGAACGGAATGGCAGGCGCTGGGAGCCACTCGACTGGCGGCGGGGGTGATTTGGTGCCTGGAGTGGGTCCAGGGTTTGCGGGCGGAGGAGGGGGAAAGTCAGGCACTTCTGGAAGCTTGAGCATTTCCGGGGAAACCGGTGCGAAGGGTGAGGCAATGCTGGACGCGGCCATATTCCGCGACATGGTTTTTCCCGTGCCTTCGACCGTGGTCCTGCGGAAGAATGCGCTGGTCGTTTCGGCCGGGCCAATGGGCGGAGGCGGTTTGAACGTTTACGGAGCGTTGCAGTGCGGCAAGATCTATACCGTGTTCTTGCCGATGCCCGGGCGACCGTGGACGCTGCAGTTCTGCCAATCTGGCGCTGGCGGGAAGCCGACCACGCAGGGGCGCTCGCCGGTCGTGCACATGGAACAAGGGATCATTCAGCCGGACGTCACGACGCGATTTGACTTCAAGCGTCTGCCCGTGCCGTTCGAAAAAAAGAACAAGCCGATCGTATTGAAGGGCGTCATCAAGGAAGACGGAACGGTGGGCGACCTGAAGGTTTTTCAGGGCATCGTCCCTGGAATGGATGAGGCGGCGCGGGTGGCGTTCAGCCGTTGGAAATTCAAGCCGGCGATTCGTGAAGGCAAGAACATCGCGGTGGATATTTTGGTTGGAATACCGACTGAGGGTATTCCCGATAAGTCCCAGTAGTTCTAGGACTTACGCGAGTACTCTTGTCCAGTAGGAGAATATTTTTTCACACATTTACTACGAAAGTTTCCACGCCCTCAAGAACCTACAAAGCTTCCACAACCCAGCGCGCTGATTCGATGCGTGTTAGCGGACTTATCCTCAACACTGCCTGTGGGAAGTATTGGCACTCGGTATGCAATTATGCCTATCCGATAGTCCAGTGCTTTTTCGACCCGTCCCGGATCGTACTGGCATAGCTCACGGTTAGAGCGGATTTAGAGTCCTCGTCACACGAATAACTAGACGCTTTGGGATCCTGCTCGGCTCCCCAAGCAAGGCTTGCTCAGAGACGGGTATTGCTGTGTAGTCCTCTGATTGGCGCCCAGGAGATCGGACCGTTGGACAAGCAAGTGATCCGGGTTAGCTTCCTCACACAAGATTCGGGATTGGGAGAGGCGATTGCGCGCGCGCTGGGCGAGGATTTCGCTACCCGCACGATCAACCAGGGACAATTGGATCAGTTGGCCGACGTTCGTGAATTGTCGGATGTCATTCTTCTCGATTTGCGATCCGCGAACACGCAGGGCGACGACGAGGCCGTACTGCGGTTGATGGACGACATCAGCCAGGTTCCTTCGCACCCACCGCTGGTAGTTCTTTGCGAGGAAGAAAATCGCGCGCTCATTTTCCGGGCCATCGAGCATGGGGCCGATGATAGCGTGACCAACCCTCCCAACATGATGGAGTTGCGGCTGATCCTGCGCCGGGCGTCTAAATTCCATGCGGCCGAGCGTGAAGTGCAGCGGCTAAGGGCGAACGAGCGGCCCACGGGCAGATTGCATGAGTTGCTGGGGACGTCGGCTCCGATGCAGGAACTGTTTGGGTTGGCGCGCAAGATCGCGCCTTGCGACGTCAACGTCTTGATTACCGGAGAGACCGGGACTGGTAAGGAACTCCTGGCGCGAGCGATTCATCACCTCAGCGGCCGGAACATCGGACCCCTCGTTGCGTTCTCGTGTGCCAACCTTCCGGAAAATCTGGTCGAAGACGAACTTTTCGGACATGAAAAAGGCGCCTTCACCGGGGCGATGATGGCGCGTCGCGGCCGAGTGGAAGCTGCGGACGGGGGAACGCTTTTCCTGGACGAAATCGGCGATCTGGGTTTGGGATTGCAGCCCAAGTTGTTGCGCGTGATTCAAGAGAGAAATTTTGAGCGGTTGGGAAGCAACAAGACCATCAGCGTCGATATTCGTTTGATTTGCGCCACGAACCGGAATCTTGCGGAAATGGTGCAGCAGGGAAAATTCCGCGAGGATCTCTTCTACCGACTCAACGTGGTGCAGATGCATTTGCCGCCGCTGCGAGAGCGGCGCGACGATATCCCCTTGCTGGCACAACAATTTTTGGTGAAGTCGGCGCAACAGTTCAAGAAGAAGGCGAGGCGGTTTTCTCCGCAGGCGCTGCACGCCTTAGAGGATCACACCTGGCCGGGTAACGTGCGCGAGCTGGAAAACGTGGTGCAGCGCGCTATCGTACTATCCGAGGAACAGACTGTGGATGTTAGCAGCCTGCCTGCGTCGATTCGAAGTGCTCGCCTGGGTGTGGAGCTAAGCACGGGTCCGGATGGGGCGCAACTTAGCCATTCTTACGAAGATGAAGTACGCCGATTCAAGCGGGCGCTGCTGCTGCGCGCGCTGCGTGAGTGCGGCTGGCGCAAGGCGGAATGCGCGCGTACGCTGGGAGTCGCGCGTGGGTATCTCCATCGCTTGATCAATCAATTGGGGATTCACGAAGGGGAAGGCGATCCGACTACAGAGCGCCGTGACGACTATCCTCTGGGCCCTGTGATGTAGGTTCGTCAAAACCCTCAGATTGCTATGGACTTAGCCTAGCCTCTCAGATTAGCTTCTGACGAGATGGAAGCTGCCTCTGAAACGTCCTTTGCTGAAGCGATTTGCGTTCCTTTTTTGCGTAATGCCCAAAATGCAGATGGCGGATGGGGGTATCATCCCAAATCGGAAAGCCGCGTAGAGCCTACCTGCTGGGCCTTGCATGCCTTGCGCGGGTGGAGCGGTGAGACCGAGGCGCTAACCCGTGGATTTCAGTATCTCCGTACAGCGCAGTTAGCGGACGGATCGTGGCCGTCGACACCCGCGGAAAAAACCGGGTGTTGGGTTACGTCGCTGAGCTGTTGGGTGCTGGCGCAGGCGGCGGATTCGTCGGCAAATGTCGCGGCGGGCCTTCGGTGGCTGTGCCAGGATTGGCCGGCTGACACTACACCGTGGCGGCGCTTTCTTGCGAAATTCAGTTCTCAGCGGGACGTTGCGCCGATCAACAATGCTTATCGCGGCTGGAGTTGGACGCCTGGAACCAGCAGTTGGGTCGAGCCGACCTCCTTCGCGCTGATCGCCTTGGAACAAGGAACGCCGCAATCCTTTCCTGCGGAGGCCGCAAAGCGACGGGAGCTTGGGGAGGGCCTGCTTTACGATCGCATGTGTCCGGGCGGAGGCTGGAATTGCGGGAACCCACTTGTTTATGGCGTACCTGGGGAGCCCTTGGTGGTGCCAACCATGTGCGCCCTGCTGGCTTTGCGCCATCAGCCTAGCCGACGGCAGAACGTAATGAGCTTGGATTGGCTGGAGAGTGCTGTTGCAACGATCCAGAGCGCCGGGTCCCTTGCGCTGGCGAAAATCTGCATAGCCGCCTATGGCCGAGATTGGCCGCGCAATGCGCCTGTTTTCCAGGCTCTTTATGAAAAAAGCGGGTTTCTCGATAGCGTGCAAGTCGCGGCCTGGACGTCCCTAGCTTTGGCTGCGGGATCCGACTGGTTGGACCCGGCCGGCGCGAAGGCGATCTGAAGATGCGCGAACAAACTTTAGTCCCATCGTTTCGGCGCCCTCCTTCGAAGGTCGTGATCCGGCGCGTGGCGAATTATGAGCAAGACTTGTCCACCTTGATCCATGAGAGCCTGTCGACGTTCAGTCTCACGGTCAAAGACAAGACGGTCCTGCTGAAACCGAACCTGGTCGGCCTCGATCCGCTGGGCGTAATGAATACCCACTCGGCCGTAATAGCTGCCACGAGGGAATGCTTTCTGCGTTTAGGGGCTGCGCAAGTTTTCGTCGGTGACGGCCCGGCCATGGACCGTGATACCGAGGCCATCATTGAGTCGGTGCGCCTCCGTGAATACCTGGGCCCGCTAGGCAATACCTTCGTGGACCTGAACGTGGACGACGTCGAACGTATAAGACTGCAGACCCATGCTTCCCGGCTTAGGGAGCTGTACTTGCCCAAGACAGCCCTGGGAGTGGACCTCCTGGTATCGATGCCCAAGTTAAAGACTCACCATTGGGCCGGGGTTACGCTATCACTGAAGAACATGTTCGGGATCGTCCCCGGAAGCTGCTACGGGTGGCCGAAGAACGTACTGCACTGGGCTGGTATCGACCGGGCCATCTTGGACATCAACGCTGCGGCAAGACCAGATTTCGCGATCGTGGACGGTATCGTGGGAATGGAAGGCAATGGCCCGGTCCAAGGAACACCAAAAGGCAGTGGAGTGCTGGTTTTTGGTAACGATCCGGTGGCGGTGGACGCGACGTGCTGCCGAGTCATGGGGCTAGTTCCCGAGCGAGTTAAATACCTCTCCCGCGCCGGGACTTTCTTGGGTCACCTACAAACTAATAAGATTCAACAACTTGGCGAATCCATCGCCAGTGTCAGGACGCCTTTCGCCGTCCTGCCGGCCTTTCGGACCATTGCCGAGTAGCGGCTGTGTTTGGAAGGAGACCTGCTTTTACCGTTGAACGGAGCCCGTAAAACCGGCGAGGTGTATCCGAATAAGGACGCTGCGCGGTGGTTACGCGTGCCAGACTGAGACGCGGTCGCTTAGCAGCCGGCGCCGAGCGGTGCCGCAGGCTCGACCATGAGCGAAGCAGACATCTTCGTGCAAACGATCACTCCTGTTCAGGGTGTTGCCAACATTTCTAATTGGTCCGGGTGGGCCGACGCTCGGGTGGCCGCTGCGGCCAGGACAACCATCCGCTCCATTCTGCGGCGAGTCTTTTCGTTTCCAGCCATGCTCGCGACATTTCTCGTCGGGGCGGTCTTTGCTGCCGGACGCACCTTCTCGGTCGACCCGGACTTGTGGTGGCACATTAGAACAGGGGAAATCCTCCTGAACACACATCATTGGCCGACGGTAGACTCCTATTCCTTCACAGTTCCGGGCCAGCCATGGATTGCCGGGGAATGGCTGGGCGATGCGGTGATCGCGTTCGTAGCGCGCCACGCCGGGTTGCAAGGGTTGGACGCTCTGCTCATTGTGTTGGGCAGCGCCATCCTGTTGGCTCTCTACGGGTATGCAACCCTCCGATCGCATAATTCTAAGGCGGGTTTCGCCGTTGCTGCAGTCCTGTCAGTGCTTGCCAATGCCTCTTTCACTTTGCGGCCTCAGATGCTCGGGTATCTGTTTCTTGTCTTGACGTTGATAGGCCTGGAGCGCTTTCGCCAGGGTAAGCGGAAATCGATTTGGCTTCTCCCGGTATTATTCGCAGCGTGGGTCAATATCCACGGCTCGTTCGTAGTTGGCATCGGCGCCATAGCAGTGTACTTATTCAGCGGTCTGGTCTCCTTTCGTGCCGGTGGGGTGGAGGCACACCGCTGGAACGCGAACGAGCGCCTGCGATTGGAAGCTGTTCTCCTCCTGTGCCTATCCGCTCTGTGCATCACTCCGTATGGGGTCCAACTTGCTTTCTACCCATTCCACGTAGCATCTTCCCTTCCCATCGGTGTTGCCAACGTGAGGGAATGGCAATCGATGCCTTTTAACATCGCCGGAGGGCAAATTTTCCTTGCGCTCGTACTCGTTTTTTTCCTCGCGCAGATCGTCTTTCGCTTCTATTTGCGTCTCGAGGAGGTGGTACTCGTCGTGGGGGGGATTGTGATGGCGTGCCTCCATCTTCGCTTCTTGCTGGTATTCGTTCCCGTTTTCACGCCATGCTTTTCCGTGATTGTGGCTCGATGGGTCCCAGGATACGACCATAAAAAGGACCGTTATGTCCTCAACGCGGCCCTGATGGGCCTATTATTCGTGGGAATGGTGCACTGGTTTCCGTCGCCCGCGAACCTGCAGCGAAGTGTTTCCGAAAAATTCCCAGTCAGCGCGATCGAATACTTGCGGCAACATCCGGTGGCCGGTCCGATGTTCAACAGTTACGGCTTCGGCGGGTATCTCGTCTTGGCCGGTCAGAAGGTATTCGTCGATGGACGCGCCGACCCCTACGAGCGGGGCGGCTCCCTGGCCGACTATTTTTACATTACACAACTGCGACCCGGTGCCTTGACGGTCCTACAGAACTATGGAATCCAGTCCTGCCTGCTCGATCGCACCGAGCCGCTTGTGACTCTGCTCAGCGCGGTGCCTCAATGGCAGGAGATCTATCGGGACAATGTGAGTGTCTTGTTTGTCAGACGCAATGACCAAATGGACCGCGCACAGCCAGTCGTCGCCAAACAGATTGTGCGCAGCCAGGGGGAGTAGAAATGGGCAGAGACTTTTTTGAGCATTCCTCTACACCAGCCGATATTGGTTCCGGCTCCGATGAGCGTCAGCTCCTTTCTCTGGTTATTCCGTGCTTCAACGAGGAAGAAGCGCTACGCGAAACCAATAAGCGCCTCGTGACGGCCCTGGAACACTCCCATCAGGGATTCGAAATTATTTATGTGGACGACGGAAGCACGGATTCGACGCGGGAGGTGCTGCGAGAGCTGCAGGCGCGAGACCTCCGCGTTCGGGTGGTCCGATTCTCGCGGAACTTCGGTCACCAGGTAGCCATTACCGCGGGAATAGAGCACGCAGGCGGTCATGCGGTGATCATCCTCGACGCCGATTTGCAAGATCCTCCAGAAGTGATCCCGCAATTCGTCGCCAAATGGCTGGACGGCTACGACGTCGTCTACGGAGTTCGCTCTGAACGCGATGGCGAGACCCCCTTCAAACGATGGACAGCTAAATTTTTCTACCGATTGATGGGTCACCTGTCAGACGCTCCGATCCCCGTCGACACAGGAGACTTCCGGCTGATGGACCGGCGGGTCGTGAACGCGATGCTTTCCATGCCCGAGCGAGATCGTTTTGTCCGCGGAATGGTGAGTTGGCTCGGTTTTTCGCAGATTGGCGTCCCCTATCGCCGCGAGGCGCGAATCGCAGGTGTCACCAAGTTTTCCCTGTTCAAGATGATTCGTTTTGCGCTAGATGCGATCTTTTCTTTTTCGACCCTGCCGCTTCGGCTCGCCACTTGGGTCGGATTTGCCGCCTCCGGGCTCTCGATTATGGGAATCCTAGTAATTCTGCTCGATAAGTACCTCGGCGTGCCGGGAATGGTGAAGGGCTGGACCAGCACGGTCATTGCGGTTCTATTCATCGGCGGCGTTCAGCTCATTTGTCTTGGGATTATCGGGGAGTATGTCGGGCGGATTTATGGGGAATCAAAGCGCCGCCCTCTCTACGTTGTTCGCGAAAGACTAGGGTTCGATGCGCAGGCTAAGCCAGTCCCTCGAATTTTGCGGTCGAAAGCTGCCGCGAGCCGTTGAGGCGGCATTCCGCATGGTGTAGCGGCGTCTACGTCGGATTTTCATCACCGGAGGTCGCTTTGGCAGAGTTCGATACATTCGCGCCGGATTACGGGAAGATTGTAAGCGAGAGCGTTCGCATAACCGGCGAGTCCTCGGACTATTTCGCGGCCTACAAAGCTGACTACGTTGTGCGAAAAATCGGACTCCGTGCAGGAGCAAGACTGCTAGACTATGGCTGCGGGGTCGGTCTTCTCTCAGCACACCTCAAAAAGCGTCTGGCGACTGTGCGCGTCGACGGCTTTGACGTTTCGAAGGATAGCCTGAACCTGGTCGACGCGGCTTTGCTCCGCCAGGGCACCTTTACTACAAATCACGGCGAACTCGCCGACGCCTACGATGTCATTGTGCTGGCCAACGTCCTGCATCATGTCCAACCCGAGAAACGTCCGGGTCTGCTGAAGGAGGTATCTTCGCGTCTGGCTCAAGGCGGGAAGATCGTCATCTTCGAGCATAACCCTCTCAACCCGCTTACCCGGTTGGCAGTGTCCAAGTGCCCCTTCGATAAGGGAGTTGAACTGTTACCAAGGTGCGAGACCAGCAATTACTTCCGGCGTGACGGTTTCGAAGGTCTGTCGCGGGACTATGTCGTGTTTTTTCCTCGTTGGCTCGCCTGGTTTCGATCCCTCGAACGCTCCCTTGCTTGGTGCCCGCTGGGAGCTCAATACGCTGTCGTGGCTGGAAGGGTTCGACACTAGTGCCGTCACCAAATCAGGTGTTTGCAAGCTG
>Ga0137407_10002607_pt1 | contig 11855 bp, 13 predicted proteins | sample CZOMad2_2_16fung_FD_108410 | JGI IMG/M metagenome (GOLD analysis project Ga0137407, IMG submission 108410) | Vadose zone soil fungal communities from Angelo Coast Range Reserve, California, USA - CZOMad2_2_16fungal (Illumina Assembly) | ecosystem: Environmental > Terrestrial > Soil > Vadose...
AGTCCGCGGCTGGGCATGTAGTTGAGCATGTGGTCGACGGTAGTAGCCGCCACCGGAGAGGCCGTCGAGCATGACATGGGCGGCGCACTGCTGCTGGCTTGTGGCCACAAGCCGTGCAGCACGAAAGCGGTGTGCCCGCCGGTCCTACACTCGCCGGAATGGTCAGTGGGATGGCCGGAACAGTAGTTGGGCGCCCAGGAAAGTGCCAGTAGGTAATAGTCGAACTGGCCGCCGCTCTGGGCATCGTCATCTTGATGGCGATGGTGATGTTTGGCAAAGGCCGAAGGAGTGACGCAGAAAAGCGTGCAAAGCACGGCCGATAAGAAAAGCCTTTTCATACCCGTTGGCTTGAAGAGTAGCTCCATTTCAGTGTCGAGGGTCGAGTCTCCAATCTTTGCGCAAAACCACGCAAGATTGGGCACCCGCTGATAGCTGACAGCTGAAAGCTGAAAGCTGTTTTAGAACGGAATATCTTCGTCGCTGATCGGCGATGACGCCGCCGCCGGTTCAGCCTCCGGCACGCGCTGATCGAAGTTATTTCCGCCGGCTGCGGCGCCGCGCGAACTCCCTGCGAAATCTCCGCCACCGCCGCCTTCACCGCGCCCGCCGAGCAGAATCAGATCGCTGGCCACGACTTCTGTCATGTACTTCTTCTGATTGGTTTGCTTATCGTCCCACGATCGGGTTTGCAGGCGGCCTTCGATATATACCTTGCCGCCTTTCTTCAGGTACTCGCCGGCAATCTCGGCCAGGCGCTGCCAAAGTACAACGTTGTGCCACTCGGTCCGGTCTTGCCATTCACCGCTCTTGTCCTTGAACCGCTCGTTGGTGGCGAGAGTGATTTTGGCCACGGGCGTGCCGCTGGGCGTGTACTTCACCTCTGGATCTTTTCCCAGATTACCGATGAGAGTGACGCGATTGAGACTTTTACCTGCCATGAGTGCTGCTCCTTCCGCCCCTTCGCTTGAGTATTAGAACCAGGGAGCCGGGGAAATAAACGGAGTTCAAGGGGCTGGAACGCCACTATACCAGAATCCCGGCAGAGCGATGTGACGGATGAACACTGCCGTGTTTGTTATAATGCTGCCGATGCCTGCCGAGCCGCTCAGGGGAATCGTTGGGATGGTGCCCGACGAGTTCAAACACGAACCCAGGTCCAAGGGCCTGCTGACCGCGCGCAAGAAAAAACCCAAAGAGTTGGCTGTGATCACGGAATGCTGCACCGGATGCGCCGGCTCGCCCGCCTGCGTGGAATATTGCCCGGTGGAAGACTGCATGTTCTGGGTTCCCGACGAGGACAATTCTCCCTTCGGTCGCATCCAGGTCGACCCCATCCTGTGTATTGGCTGCAATAAATGCACCAGCAAGGGCCCCGATGGTTCCTTCCTCGACGGCTGCCCCTGGGATGCGATTGTGATGGTGGACACAGCCGAGGTCGAAAAAGAAGTCGGCGTAATGCCCTTCTAATTTGGGAACCCGGAACTAAAAACTACCAACTGAAGTCCTGAACAATAACAGTCTGAAGCGCCCAAGACCCGGAGAATCTCCGAAGACCCCTTCCTGATCTAGCGACGGCTGCCTTACTTCGCGCGTGCTTGTATTGCCTGCTCCGTAGCCACCGCCTGCTGGCGCACATGGTCAGGAATCTCCGGCAACTCCCGCTCATAAGGCCGAATCGCGGGAATATCTTCGGGCTGGCCGACCAGATACAGCGCGCGTAAAGCCTCCCACACCTGGTCCGTTCCCGGATCGAGCGCCGCGATCTCGTCCCCGGCAGCGACGGCTTGTCCGGTCTTTACCGACAACTCGCGTAGCCGGCCGCTGATGGGCGAACGCACTTCGACGGTCTGCCCGGCGGATTCAATCTTGGCGATGATCCCACCTTGATGGATCGTCGTTCCGAGGGCGCTGGAATCGGTGATCTTTCCTGTCTGGGGCGCGGTGACCTTCGCCGGCTGCAGTAATGCGACGATATGCGGCCTTCCGGTGGCATCGCCGAAACGGACCAGCGATAGAGCCGCATTGCCCCGCACCATTAGCGAGGAGTCATCCAGCATTTTCAAAAGCGCCGCGTGGAACCCGGCGCTGGCAGCTTCCTTGCTGCTGACGTCCTGGCCCATGACCCAGGCATCGGTATTGCGGACCTCCTCAATTCGGTAGGCAGCAAGACGCACCACATCCGGATACCAGCGCGTGACGCTTGGATCGTGACGCGTTACCCGCTCGCCTATCTGCACCAGGGCGTGCTGAATGTGACGCGGCTTCTTGTCGTCCTGCAGGTACTCGGCGAGTTGCTTATCTGAAAGTTGCCGCCCGAACCATGTGTTCCACCAGAACAAAAACGGCATGAGCACGATCAGCCAGCCGGTAGCAAAGAAGAGCAAGCGATTGCGCGTGGACATGCGCGGCTTGGGCGTTGACGAAACAGGCTCGTCCGCCAAGGCCGATGCTTCGAGAGGAGAATCTGGCGCCGCCGGCATAAGGTATTCCGGGTGGAAATATATCAGATAGCAAGTCCGGGTTTTGGACGTTATTCCACGACATCGGCATCCAGCACGCGTTCCTGCTCCAGATAGTGCGAGACGGCATACTGCGCCAGCAACGGCGTTTCCAGCCGGATCTCCGCGCCGATCCACTCGCCCTTTGCATGAGGCAGGCTGGCGGCATGCCTGCAAGTCCCGCTCGATCCGAATTTCGGACCGAAAGCCGCGCCCTGTATTTCGTCAAACTGGCGCAGGCTGCGCCAGGCCTCGTCTCCTACGGCGCCGGAGACGTCGATTTTGAGCTTCACAATCGTCATGATTTCTTTTTCACCACGGTGGCACGGAGTCGCAGAGAAAAAATAAAAAGGTCTTCTCCGTGTCGCGGTGTCTCCGTGGTGAACCAACCAAATCAAGCGGCAAATAAGTGATACAGCATCAGGTAAATTACAACGCCAGTCACGGACACATAAAGCCACAACGGGAAAGTCCAGCGGGCGATCTGGCGATGACGGTCGAAGCGCTCGCGCAGCGCCCGGCTCAGCGTAATAATCACCAGGGGCACGATGGCAACCGCCAGGATGGTGTGTGAAATCAGAATGCTGAAATACACCGGGCGCGACCAGCCTTGTCCCTGAAAATGCACCGAGCCGACGTGCGCGTGATAGTAAAGGTACGACGTCAGGAACAGCGCGGAAGAAATCAGCGCCGTGATCATGACCGCGCGGTGCGCAGCCATGCGCCCGCGTTTGATGTAGCTTCGTCCCACCAGCAGGAGCACGGCGCTGGTGCCGTTGAGCACGGCATCAATCACCGGATAGATGGCGTATTGTGCTGGAACTTGCATCATGCCGCCGGCTTGGTGGTGCGGCGGTTGACCAGGACAAGGGAGAGGCCGAACATGAGCGCGGAGAATAGCACCAGCGTCGCCAGCGACGAGGCTAGAGGAAATTCCCCTGCGCCCCCAGGGTACAAAAGGTCGCGCAGCGCTTCGACCCCATAGGTCAATGGGTTGATCCGTATCAGGAATCGAATCCAGCCGGACGCGCCCGTCAGCGGAAAAAGCGCACCCGAGAGCAGCCAGAGCGGTATGAGAAACAGGTTGATGATGGCGTGAAATGCCTGGGTGGAATCCATGGACCAGGCGATGGTGAATCCCAGCGCCGTGAGCGCGAAGGATACCAGAAAGACCGTCAGCACTACCAACAGGAAACTGGTTAAGCCAAGACGGATTCCGACCAGCGGAGCGAACGCAAGAAAGATCAGTCCCTGGATCGCCGATAGCGTGGTTCCACCCAGCACCTTGCCCAACACAATCGCGGAACGCGGCACTGGAGCCACCAGCACCGACAGCAGAAATCCCTCCTTGCGATCTTCGATGACCGACATCATGGTGAAGATCGACGTGAACAACACAATCATGATCAGCGCGCCGGGATAGAAATAGTCCAGATAGTGCTGCTGTCCGGCCGCAACTCCCGACCGGAATGAGCTGCCAAAGCCGGAGCCGATGACTACCCAAAACAGCAGCGGAGACGCGATGACTCCCACCACGCGAGCGCGCTGGCGATAGAAACGAACCAGTTCCCGCCACCACAATGTGAATGCCGGCAGGATGAGTCCGCTGGTTGGAGCGGCCTGTGCGGGGAGGGTTGCAGCCTGGGTGCCCACGTCAGCTCGTTTTCCGCGCCTGGGGCGCCTTCTTGAGGGCAAACTTCTTGCGCGCTTCCATTAACACGTTCAGAAAAAGTATGCCGGAAAGCGCCAGCATGATGATGCTCATAAACAGACCATCCACGGTCGTGATCATTCCGTTCTGCACCGTCCAGGCTATTCCCGCCAGGGGAAAAAGTCCCAAGACAACTGAAAGCACGAGCATCATCGATTGGCTCCCAAATGAAAAATGTTCTGCGCTACGAAGGTCCTTCGACATCGTCGTTCCAGAATTTGTGGCCCGTCCGGTGGATGAAAACGTCTTCGAGCGACGGCTTGCTCACTGAAATAGCTTCAATCTCTCCGGGAAATGCTTCGACTACGTCAGTAATGAAACGGTGGCCATTTTCCCGTTCCAGCCTGACCTGACCTCCGAGCACCCGCGCGTTCACGTTGAAACGGGTGCGAATCCGTTCCGCCATGGACTCCGCGTCCCGGGCGTCGAGCAGAATCACATCGCCGCCGATTTCGCGTTTCAGCTCTTCGGGAGTTCCAAGCGCCACCAGTTTTCCTTCATTGAGGATGGCCAGCCGATCGCAGCGCTCGGCCTCTTCCATCAGGTGCGTGGTTACGATGATGTTGACTCTTTCTTGGTCCCGCAGGAGCTGTAGATACTGCCACAGGTCGCGGCGTGCGCCGGGATCGAGCCCCGTGGTCGGTTCATCGAGCAGCAAGACCGCAGGATGATGCAGCAGACCCTTAGCCAGCTCCAGTCGGCGCTGCATGCCGCCGGAAAAAGTCTCCGCTTTTTCCCGGGCGCGATCTAATAGGCCGACCCTGCTCAGCATCTCTGTAATGCGTGATTTGAGAGCCGCGCCCCGCAGTCCATAAAGATGACCCTGATGCCACAGATTTTCAGCGGCGGTTAACTTCACATCGATACTCTGGGCCTGGAACACCACTCCGATCTGATTTCTCAACCGGTTGGGCTCTTTGGCCGCGTTAAACCCCATGATGATCGCGCGGCCGCCACTCGGCACCATCAGAGTCGACAGGATGCGGAACATCGTGGTCTTGCCGCTGCCATTCGGCCCCAGCAATCCGAACAACTCAGCATGGCGGACGTCGAACGAGACTCCATCGAGGGCAGTGCGGCCCTCATAGCGGTGGACGAGGTCCTGTACCGAAATCACGGCAGGACTTACGGGCGCGGCGTTACTTTGGGAATCGGACGCGACGTAAGCGGGGGCTTTGGAGACCACAGGGTATTTTAACTGGAACCAGTCAGCTATGCTCGGTTAGCAAATCCCTCTGGGACGCCGCATCCCAGGAGGTCAGGACTTGGTGTTCAACATCATCAAGGCGAAGAGCAATGGCAAATAGAGCACCGTGGCTTGCAGGAGCTGCCGCGCCCGCTGCTTGGAGCGGGCGTTGCCAGTGGCTATGTTCAACGATGCCAGACGCCAGCCAAAATAGAGCAGGAGAATTCCCAGCACCAGCGCTCCAGCCAGATACAGTTTCCCTGACATTCCCAGAAAAGCAGGCAAGAGGCTGATAGGAATCAGCGCCACCGAGTACAGCAGAATCTGGCGTCCCGTGGACTTACCGTCAGGTTCCACCACCGGCAACATGCGAACTCCGCCATCATCGTAATCCTGGCGATAGAGCCACGCGATGGAGTAAAAGTGGGGGAATTGCCAGAAGAAGACGATGGCAAACATCACCAGCGCGCCCCACTCGAAGCGGCCCCGCGCGGCGGTCCAGCCCAACACACCCGGCATGGCCCCGGGAAAAGCGCCTACGAAGGTGCAAATCGGGTGAACTTTCTTCAACGGAGTATAGGCGCCGAGATAGACGGCAGACGTGGCCAATGCCAGCCATGCAGTCAGCGGATTCAGCGCCAGCCCCAGATAGAGGGCGCCGCCCAGCGTCATCAGAACGCCTACCAGCGTGGCATGCACGAAACCGAAGCGTCCGGCTGGGATGGGGCGCTGCGCGGTGCGACGCATCCGGCTGTCCGTGTCCCATTCCATCACTTCATTCAGCGCCGCCGCTCCGCCCGAAACCAGGCCAATCCCCAGCAGAGTGTGAAACAGCGACCACGAAAGGGAAGAGACGCCGGACTTCAATGCTCCGAAGTAGTATCCGCACCACGCGGTCATGATGATCAGCGTGGTCACGCGCAGCTTGGTCAGCTCGGTATAGTCGCGGACCAGGGTCAGCACGCCACTGCGTGGAACCACTAGGGGTTGTGTTGCCGTGCTCATGCCGCCACCGGCTTCCGTTCTCGACTGGGAATGTGTTCTTGAACCACCGCCGGGCTATGGCGGTACACCTGCACTGCGAGCACTACGGTTGTGGCCAGCAACAACGCTCCCACCGCAACGTGTGCCACGGTCGAGATCACCATGGGAAGTTCAGGCTGCACCGCGTCGTGTCCCCAAGCCACCCGGGTCAGAAACGCGACGAAACCCAGGCACAGTTGAGCGATCAGTAGCGCGAGCATAGTGATTGCAGGCCGTCGCACGGCGTCAATGCTGGAATATCGCAACAAGCCACGAATGGAAGTCCAGGTCAGCACGATGGCCACGGCTGCCGCATTCAGCAGGTGCGGCCACCAACTCAGGCCATGGTGGCGAAACATCGCGCCCAGGATTAATTGCACGTAGAGAATAAGAATCGAGAGCAGGGCAAGAGTGAAAAGACTGGGACGGAGTTCATCGCTCTCGATCTGCGGAGTCTTTTCCACCCAGTTACGAGCGGTAAACAGCGCGATCAGGACCACGACACAAAAAAATGTCTGCGCCAGCGCGGCATGCGCGGATGAAATCGCCGGAGGCAAATAGAACAACACTGTGAGCCCGCCCAGAACTCCCTGCGCCATGACCAGGCCCAACGCGGTCACGCCGAGGAATTTCATCCAGCGCCGAGGGTCGGCGCGCCAGGTCCAGACCGCCAGGATGATGCTCAGTAATCCGGCGAACTGCGCGATCATGCGATGAGTATGTTCGAACTTAACCCCACCAACCAGATGCGGAATCTTATACAGCGAACCAAACGAAGTCGGCCAGTCGGGAACGGACAGGCCGGCATCATTGCTGGTCACCAGGGCACCAGCGATGATGAGCACAAACGTAACGCACGCCGCAAAGGCGGCGAAGCGGTGATGGGCCTGGTTGTACGGTACGGCAACGACCTTCAGAAGCGGCTCCTTGGAGGGTCTGTGTAGCGAGAGATTTTGTGTAGCACCGCCGTCCCGGCAGCTGTCCGGCGGGCATCCCGCCGCCGCGCCGAGGGCGAGACGCCCTCGGGACAGCCGGCCGGAAGCCGGCGCTACACTTAAAGCAACTACGGTTTGAATCCCTGGTCCACCGTCTTGCTGTCTTTGGCGGCCAATGTGATCTTCTGCGTCTGCTCGCCCATCTTTTCCTGGACAAATGCCAGCGTGTAATCCCCCGGCGGCAAGCCTTTGATCTCGTACTTGCCATCCGCGCCGGTTACGGCATAGAAGGGGCTCTTTATCACGTTCACATACATCTTCATCCAGGGATGCTGGTTGCACTTCACCGGCAGCATAATTTCCTCGCGGGCGAAGTTCTTCTCGATGGGCGCCGCCTTGGGAGGCTGCGACTCGTTCCACTCGCGGTTGTCTTTGGGAGTGGGGTGAATGTTGTGCGTGGTTTCGTCGTCGTTCTTGATCTCGATATTCTGACCGGCCATCACAGCCAGCACGTGCGGATGGTACTGACAACCCTTTTGGTCGATCGCGACTGCATCCTTGGGGACGTCGAAGCTGCGATCGCCCAGGCCTTCTTTCACGTACACGAAGACGTTGGCCAGTTTACCGTCGTTGGCCACGATGGTCTCCGCCACGTTGTTTCCCTTGCAGGCCGCGTCCTGGCTCATATCAATCTTCTGCCCTTTGGGAGCAGTTCCGCCAAAGGTCACAGTGCCGCTCACGCTGGCCGCGGTAGCAGGATCGATCGGCGCCGAGGCGGGAGCAGGCTTGGCTTCCGAGGTTGGCGAAGCGCCTTGCTCTTCGTTGGTGTTTTCCTTCTTGCTACATCCTGCCAGCAACCCCAGCAGGCAAAGCAGAAACATTGCCGCCCATAGTTTCTTATTCATTTATGTCGCCCTTTCGTCAGGTGTAAGTCTCTAAAAGAATGTCGCTACCGAGAGTACCCATGTTGACAAAACCATGTGGACGCGGGCGACTCGCCCGCGCAAACCAGACCAGCACATCTGGCCCTGATATCACTTTCAAAACACAACATTCTACCGCGAACCTCCGCCGCCCGCCGCCCCAGTCTGGTTGGAAGCCTGCATCTGCTTCCTGCGCGGCTGCACGGCAGCCTGGCTGTGTCCCATGGAGGCCGCTACCCGCCGTTGTTCTTCCGGTGTGAGCTGGAAGATGTAGTCCACCAGCAGCTTGCTGTGGTCCTTGTCATAGCCCTGGAACGAAGGCGGAGTCGGCCCGGAAAACACCCAGTGATTATTCTCCCGTTTGAACAATCCCGAAGGCATCGCTGTGCCCGGGCTGATGGCCTGCGGATCCAGAATCCAGCGTTCGGCCCAGTCCGGCTTCAGGCGCTCCTTGGCCAGCAGAAAGTTGGGCGCGGTGGCGATTTTGTCATGCTGCGGATCGCCCGTAGCGTGGCACTTCAGGCAAGGCGCTGCCGTGCTCGAGAACAAGCTTCGCGCCATGTCGTTTTCCTTTGTGCTCAGCACGGGCACCTGCTCTGGAATGTAGGGCAGGGGCTGCTGCGAGAGTGCCTGGAAGAAGCGCACCAGCTTGCGCAGCTCATTGTCGGAGAACGAGAAGGTCGGCATGCGCACCTGCAGATACGGCCGCACGCCATTTCTGTTCGTGTCGCTCGTGCTCAGCGCCGGGTTGGAAAGGAAACGCCGCAGCCATTCAGGATCGACGCGCGCGCCTTCGGTCAGCAGTTTCGGCGGCAGCTGCTCCTGCGCATCCTGATAGCGCTTCACGCCCATCAGGATCGTGCTCTGCTCCGGCGTGAGCTGGTGGCAGCCCATGCAGTTGTACTTCTCGACAATCCACCAGCCTTCCTGGATATCGCGGCGCGCGTCGCCCGGTTTGTACTGATAACCCGGGGGCAGGGAACTCTCCTCGCTCCCCAGCAGGAAGGTAGTGAGATCCTGAATCTCCAACTTCGAGAGATGAAGGTTGGGCATGCGGAGCGCTTCCGTCTCCGACTTGACCTTGCCCTTGTCGTAGACGTTCGGCTCTGCCAGTTTGTGCTCGAAGAAGCCTTTGTGGTCGTACCACGGATCCTTGGCTGGGCCCTCCGGCAGGCGCGCCAAATCCTCCGCATCCGTGATCGGTTCCGAACGCTTGCCGCCGCGCTGCGAAATTTTAGTGAACAGCGCGAAATCCAGCCGCTCGATAGGCTTGCTGCCTTCGTAGGTCAGCTCCGTGCCAATGCGGCCTTCGTCCTCGAAGCCTGAGATCTCGTGGCATCCCGCGCAACCGTAGTGCCGGATCCACTTCGTGCCTTCTTCCTTCAAAACAGGATCTTCCATGAACGACGCCTGAGCGTACGCAGAAGGCTCCTGCTTCTTCTGGCTCATGAGATAAGTGGCGATGTCGGCTGCGTCCTCGGGAGACAGGCGCAGGCTCGGCATTACCGTCATGTTCTGTACTTGCAGTTCGTGGCCGTCGTTGGGGCACTGGCTGTGCTGCAGATCGAACTGGTACGGCAGTCCCTTCTTGGCGTAGTCCTCGGGACCGATGTCCTTCTTTTCATACGGACAATAAGGACGCGTGCGCTCGCGCGCATTGTGAATCCAGCGAACCAGATAGTCGTAATTGGCCTTCTCTCCGACGCGCGTCAGGTTCGCGGCGAATGTTCCGCCTTGCAGTTGGTCGCCCTCGCCGATGGAGTGGCAGGCGAGGCAACCGCGGGTTTCGAACAGTTGCTGGCCGTGCTCCGCGTTCCCCGGCTTTTGCTTGGGCAGTGCATCGGTGAATCCCGATTGCCACAGATACGCCGAGATCGTCTGAATCTGATGATCGGTCAGGCGGAAATTCGGCATCTTGGTTGTCGGGCGGAAATCGGTTGGCTTCTTCAGCCAGACCGGAATCCAGTCCCGGTTCAGCTTCAGCCGGACGTCCTTCAGGTTCGGCCCGATTTTCTTAACGTCCTGCATCAGGCTGTGGGTCTGGAAATCAAGCTGTTGCACCCTGCCGTCGATCTTGCTGTTGGCGACGCGGAGCGCTACCGCTTGCTGGTTCAGCCGGTTGGCTTCGTCGTTGCTCGAAGCGGAGTCGGCCTGCTTCATCAGATCGGCAGAGATTTTCGCATTGTCGATTTTCTGCTGGTCAAACAACTTCATCTGTTGAGCAATCGACGTCAGATCTTCGGGTTCCTTGTCGTAGCCTTCATAGCGATGGCAGCCCATGCAACCGCGCTGGCGGAAGAGGAACTTGCCATTCGAAATATGCCCGCCCACGTCGCCCACCGCTACATGCATATCGGCGGAGTGGCAGGTCTGGCATCCGGCTTCGGTATTCTGCTTGGGAAACAACGGCCACAGCCAGTGCTCGTAGTTGCCGTGCGCCTTTTCGACGCTGGTGGTCGCCCGTCCGTTGCCCTGGTGGCAGGGAGAGCAGCCGAACTTGTCAGGATCATGCGTCTTCAGCAGTTCGGGTTCAGGATGGCTGGTGAAAGCGCGGGCGTAGTCGTCCGGCTTCTTCTCACCCTTTGGCGTCATGACCGCCGCCGTGATCCGCAACGGCTCGCGGGCATTCATGTGGCAGGACTCGCAGCGGTCCACAATATTCGCGTCCGCCACGTTGATCTGAACGATCCTGGGGTCCCACTCTTCCGTCTTCTTTTTCAAGCCATCAATCTGGCTGGGCGTCAGGTCCACCATGTGATCGGAAACGAAGGCGGACATTTTGTTGCTGGCCTCGGTGACCGGCTTCAGCACTTCACCCAATTCAGCGCTCAACTTGGTGCGCTGGTCCTTCAGCGAGTTGTAGGTCTCTTCCAGTTCCGAGAAGTTGTATTGCTGCTTGTGGCCGTCGGGAAATTCGACCGTGGCTTTCTTCTTCTTGTAGTCGTCAATGTCCTCTTGCTTGCTCTTCTTGCCGGACGCGCTGGTTTCGGTCTCGAGTTCGTAGGTCAGCGCATTGACGTAGGCGCGACGATCGGTGAAAACATTCTGGACCGCCAGAATCTTCGCGCTCAGATCGGTGATCTGCTTTTGTAGCTCCTCCCGGCGTGGCTTAGCGGTTTCGTTGGCGTCTTTGTAGGCCTGTTCCAGCTGTTGGTACTGCGAATTCTTTTCGACACCAGTGACCGACTGCGACGACTTCGAGCGGGTGCTGTTCAGGAACGCGGCATAGCGGCTTTTCCACTCGTGCTGCAACGCCTTCCACGGACGCTGTCCGAAGGACTCGTCCCACAGCGCCCAGAACAGCGTCACCATGAGGATCATCATGGCGATGACGTAATACGCCGCGTAAGACTTGCTTACAATCGGGTCCTTCTCGGGAACAGGTGGCACTCAGATCCTCCCAACAGTCGTCAGTCGTCGGTCATCAGTCGTTAGCTAAACATCAGTCGACAATCGTTTGGTCTGCGGACGACCGACGACTGATGACTAACAACTAAACGTTAAACCACGGCGTGATCCACACATACTTGATGTGCCACGCCAGCCGCAGCAGCATCTTTGCCGGCAGGGCCACCATGC
>Ga0137407_10002609_pt1 | contig 11850 bp, 9 predicted proteins | sample CZOMad2_2_16fung_FD_108410 | JGI IMG/M metagenome (GOLD analysis project Ga0137407, IMG submission 108410) | Vadose zone soil fungal communities from Angelo Coast Range Reserve, California, USA - CZOMad2_2_16fungal (Illumina Assembly) | ecosystem: Environmental > Terrestrial > Soil > Vadose zone...
CTTCCGCCGATGCCGATCCTTTTGGATGCGGCAAAGGAGTCGCCAGTGTCACCCTTTCACTCACGGGCTTGTCCGAAGAGGGGAACTTTCACGGGGTGTCTAGACGACACTCGCCTCGATCCCAGAGCCGAGCCATTCGTTTTTCCTCCTAAGCTGTGGGGCACGCTGACACTTCAGCGAAACTAAGTCTGTGCATGTAGGAGCAATATTCTGGTAATCAAATTTTAGATGGGGACGCCCTCGCTCCAAGGGGACTGTAACCACACGAGATAAATGAAATATGCTTGGCTCTTAGAAATCCGCGGACTCATACTTGTCTTTTCAGCACTGTGGTTAGTTGGCACTTCCGTTATCTTATTTACCTCCACCGGAGGTATCTGGGCTGACTTTCTCTGGCTCTATACTTTCGTTGCGCTCATCCCAGTGATTTTGGTCAACGCCATTTGCTGGATAATAAAAGTCTGATGACCTCGACTCGTCGCGCAGATCGAGTTCACTGAATGGACTGAGGGCCACTTGCGGCATTCGAGCTTGCCCTCGCGATTCGTTGATCACACTGAAGGTTTACACGCACTTTGTTGAAGACAAAAAGAATGACGTCCAGGAGCTGGCGACGAGCATTTTTCATGGGTAAAAGAAGGTTGACGTGCGCGAGTATCGGATGCGATAGTCGGCTCGGGCATATCGCAAAATGGAACCTATTAAGGACAAAGATGTCGGTGTGTTGTGGGCCGAACACTACCCGAACGTAGCGACAATGTCCTCTCCACAACCATGATTCTCGTCCTCTGCTTCATCGTGAAGGAGAGAGCTTCGCACGGAATACCCTATGGGGACTGGTCGGATAAAGTCCACCACGCTCTGGCCGACTTCGGCATTCCGAAAGATCAATTTTACGAGGTCGAGAATCAGATGCAGCACTGAATGGGCGGTCGTGGTGATGGCTGAAAGGATTCTGTGGTCCGAAGTTCTCAAACTCGCACTGTGGGACTTCTGCCACGGCGGGCCGGAGCAGAGCACCGGCTCGACCCGGTATTGCGAGACGCAGTGCGAGAGGTCGTCCTTGAAATCGCGCGAAAGCGGGTGAGGCGATGAGGATAAGAAACGTACTCGGTCTAATTTTTTTCCCGGGCCGATATGCACGGCTCAAAAAAGGCCGGCGCGCTGTCATCGATTCGCAGGCTCGGGCCTTGCAGCGATGGGGTTGATCAGTCGATACCACTAACACCAGAGGAAAAAGGACGTGTTCAACGATTAAAAAAAACGAAATTTAAAACGAGAGAAAGGTGCTTTTAAGAAGCTGCTGGCACGCTATCTATGACGCGCGAGCGGCGGCATGAATATCGATTCCGATTGATGTGAGCGCGACCGCGCGCAACAGCGTTCATGCCTTACGGCGTTTTTGCTGATCGCCAGCTCTTCTCTTTTCCCGCTGGACGGTTTTCATGTTCTCTTTCAGAGCGGCCATGAGATCGATCACATGGCGCGGTGCTGGCTTTTCGATAATGAGCCTAGACGCCCAAAGTTCAAGACCTCGATCTACCGGAAATCGGATTCGGGTCGCAAGAAAAATTATTTCTTCTTCAGAATAAGTCTGTACTTCGTGGGGTGTTTGCAGGCCTGGTACAGTTTTGGCGTTGGGTAACTTTGAGCCGACCGCTCCGTTAGGAGTTCGCGCACTATAGTGTCTTCAGCCTCGGTAGCGCGGCATCCGATAATGATTCCTACAAGAGCGTCAGGGCGAAACGATAGGTATTGATGTGCGTGCTCTGGCATGACTATTCTTGTTTCCTTTTCATACTGCCAACCGATATGTTTTCTTTCGAGAGCGACCAGAAGCCCCTCGGGAAAACCAGTGACGTATCTAATCAGCGGGTACTCTTCGCTGAATTTCATCGTAACGGCACGCAGAAACGTATTCGGATCTTTCGCGACATCGAACTGTAAACAAAGACCCCTATGATTAGTTGTGTGATGGCTCCACATCAGAATGTTCAACGGATCCCCTGCGAAACAACAAACGCCAGTGGACGTAACTGTGTCCACATGACCGCGCTGGACTATCCGATCGTGCCCCTCCGTCCCTTTGCGGAGAATCTCTGGAATCAGTTTTTTTCGTTGATTCCAGTTAAATCCGTTCCGCTTTAAATTTTCGTTTATCCGCTGCCTTTTTTCTTTGATGGTTCCGTCAAAGAGCATTTTGGCAGACATATCGAATGGATCGTTAAAATCATCTGGCGAAGAAAGCCATAGTCGAGAGCGAACAAGAATGTCTCGCAGGTAATTGACCCGTTTGTCGTCGAGTGAACAGAATTTATATCGGAACCGAGAAATTGGCACGCGAGCGCGACTTAGCAATCGCACCCGTTCGCGATAACTCCGCGACTCTAACTGTGTCACCAGTTCATTAAAGTCGGCGAACTCCTCCTCTTCTGGATTCTCAAATGGCATTTAGCCTAGCCCTATACCCCAGCAGCTTGGACACATTTCGGAGCCGTCAAATGAAAAAGGCCCAAGCTTTTCAGCCTGAGCCCCCTTAATTAAGAGATCGCGACTGGTCGCCGCCACAAGTTCTACAATTTCGCCGAATACATATCGATAACGACCTTCGCCAATTCCTCAGCCACTTCATCGTTATGGCTCTGGTAACCCTTCACTAAAGCATGTGACGGGTCATCTTTTTGCTCGTCCCTAGCGATAGTGATAGCGATGTATCGAACAGCCACGGTCTTAGCTGCGCCGACATTGAGAAGTGCGAATTTCGATTCTCCGCCGACTCTCCGACCTTTCTTTTCTAGAATTTCCCGAAGCGGAGCGATTGCCTCTTGCGGATGCGATTTCCCGAAATACTCTAGCCAGTTGACTGACAACCCATCCTCAAATTGGCCGTCAGGTTTCCTGGCGAGACGAAAAGCAGCCGGATCGACAAAATCGCCGTCCATCCAACTCTTTTTAATATGTCGGAAAAAGTGGTGGGAAGTATCGAGGTCGGACATTTCAAGCGAACGACGCGCCGAGAGAGCTGGCGACAGGAGCAACGCTCTCAATAAGTTCGCTGAAAAAATATCGCGCCGTCTCACGTTCCCGAGGTATTTCTGCAACGACCTTGGCAAGCGGCTTTCCGGTAAACTCGATAGCAATGAAGTCCCCATACCCATGAAGCCAGCGCGCGCGGAGTGTACCGTCAGGTGTCAGCGTTATTTTTGGAAGTCCGACGTCGCTGTAAGTCAGAAAAAACTTTGCAAACTGAGGTATAGAGTCTGGGTCAACGTGTTCGTCCTCGGTTAGCGCGTCGCGGTGTAGGCTTATCAACCGATCCGCAACCTGACGGTTGCGGGGATTGTTGCTCAAATAGAGATCTTTTACAGCATCGAAAATCTTCTGTTTGCCCAAATAGTCTTGATCGATGGCATTAGCAGAATAGATAGGTGTCGGCGCGGTCTGACGCTCAGCGAGCTTTCTCCTCAAGATGAGCTCGACTTCTCCGACCTCTGCGTCAGGAGAAGCCAAAATAAAGTAGCTGGCGGAAAGTGAGGTACTGCTAACAGAAGTAATGGGCTCAAGCGGATAGCTCATAGCGGTTTCCATATTTCCTTCTGTACGCGCTCGTTGGTAATAGTCAGAAATGTTTCGTAAATAGTTTCATGAGCCGCCTTATACCAATTCCGGGCCCCTCCGAGCGAAAGATCGCCCGGAGCGCCATGTGCTTTGATCTCAAGGATCGCTATCTCTTCCTTTGTGTCTGTCCGGCGTCCCAGTTTCGTTGTCACATCAATTAGAAGATGATCATTGATCTTGTAAATAGCTGACACATTGAGTCCCACCAAATCGCGAGCCTCATTTTGTAAATTGCACAGCCCTTCTATTGAGGGCAGCACGTTCTTGATCTCGGCGCGGCTCGAAAAAAATTCGTTTCTAGCGATTACATTAATATATGTAAGCTCGCATCGATTGACTACGTCGAGCTTAGCCCCCACAGAGTCTTGAATGAATGCCTTGTATATTTCAATTTCATCCCAGAATTCTTTCTCAACGTTCTCGTAGTGGGGATACTCATTATTTTGGACCCGTCGCCAGTTCAACATGAACGCATTTCGCTGTATTTGAATAAGCGTTGGGTGGGCATTGCTGCGAAACCAAAAACGCGGCAACGGAAAAATTTCACCAGGGATATTTTGAAAAACAGTCGACTCACCCCCCACCGGCACGATCGGACTCTGCTGCTCACAGATAGGGTATTTGTCATAGATCCGTTGCCAATAAATACCAATATGCTGAGCCTTCAATTCTGTAATCGGGAGATAATAGATAGCTATAACAAGCTCATTAATTGGCGGGCTTTGGAACTTGACTCGTGTTTTTTCGCTTAGATTTTGAGGCCCTGTCATGTGAGCTGGTTTCCCTGGCTCATAGTATATTTAATCCGCGGATCTTTTAAAATGCCTGCCGTTCGAAGGCCGGCCCTGGCCTCCCGTTTTATTTCTATGACCGTTTCATGGACACATTTTGGACACATCGGGGAACCGGCAGGCTTGTAAGTAGTTGAAAATTGGCGCGCCCGGAGGGATTTGAACCCCCAACCCCCAGATCCGTAGTCTGGTGCTCTGTCCAATTGAGCTACGGGCGCGCTGAAAAATGTTTTCCGAAAATCAATGGCGGAGAGAGAGGGATTTGAACCCTCGGTACCCTTTTGGGGTACACACGCTTAGCAGGCGTGCGCCTTAGACCACTCGGCCATCTCTCCGTAACGGTCTGATTTGTCCAATTCCGGCTTAATGCCAGAGATCTACGCATCAGAGCTTCGCGCTCTCAATGTGTAGGCCAAATTGCTCTAACGGGTTCGACAAAATTAGCACAGGAATCTACCATTTTCTACAATTGTCGGTTGCGAAAAACTCCGAAGGTTGAAATCGATACATGAGCAACCCTGACGAAAAAAAGGGGGCAGGCCCCCGCTAATCAACGCAGATATATTGAAGAGACTAGTGCTCTTACCCTTCCCAGATCGGTTTCACGTAGGTATCGAGCCATTTCTTCGGGTCTTCGAGGAACAGTTGGTCAGTTACTGGGAGCGGCTTCGCACCTTTTCCGAAGGCCGCATCGATCGAGGTCTTCGATTTGAAGTCATTACGAGAGGACTCTCGCCCGACAGAATCAATCGTTTTCTGACCCTCTTCCGAAATCAGCCATTCGGCGAAAAGCTTGCCGGCGTTTGGATTCGGCGCCTTAGCGTAAATACCTGCTTGGCGCGGGAACAAGACCGGCGGTATCGTCTTGACGTAACCCACCGGCGTGCCCTTATGGATCTCTTCCATGACGTCATGAAGCAGAGCCGGCATACAGATCGGGTATTCACCGGAAATGACCAGACGAAACATCGCGCTGGTGCTTTTGTGAACCGGCACGTTCAACGCTTTTAGCCCCTTCACAAAGTTGTTGAAACGCGCGTCGTCCTTCCATTGAGTTTTCAAACCAGAAAGCATCGAGCTTAAAGGACCGGCCCGCATGGGATCATCTAGCGCGACCATTCCCTTGTATTTCGGGTTAGCGACTTCCTCCCAGCTTTTCGGCAAATCCGCCGGCTTAATCTTTTTCGTGTTATAGGAAAGCGCTTGAATTTGCAGGCTCACGGTCGGCATGGTCGGATCGTGCAAAACCAAGACATCGCGCTGCACAGTATCGTAATTCATAATCGCCCCAGCGGCGCGAATCACGGGCGGGGCGTTGTCCGAAAGCACGACATCGAAACTCGCCTGCCCACCCTGAAATTCCGTCAAAGCGCGCGTGACGATTTCCGGGTTCCTACCCTGCCAGTAGGTCGCTTTGATGCCGGGATAGCGTTTCATGAATGCCTCAGTGATCACCTTGAGATGTTCCACGTCCCAGACAGAATAGACGATTAAATTCCCTTCTTGCTTGGCCTTCGGATAAAGCTCAGCGCTCGCTTTCTCAAAGGCCTTCGCTGCAGCGGCTGTCGCACCGGCACTACCCCCTTCCCTCTTGACCTGCTTGGGAATCACTTTCTGCGCCGCCGCTTTTGGATCTTTCACTGCCTCTTTGATCGCTTCCTTCACAGCGGCTTTCTCCGCCGCCGTCGCTATCGTGGCGAGAAAGAAACTAATTGATAACCCAACCGCGATCACCTTCGTCGATTTGCTTAGCATTCTTGCCTTCCTCCCTTGTTGAGTGCTTAATTTGATCCTCAATTACAGACTGAACTTCATCTTGAACGCGAATTTAGCGACTGACACGGCGACAATCAAGATAATTAAATAAATCACACCGCCCGCCGCGGCTTCCGCCCACTGGCCAACTCGGAAGTATTCGAATAGGGTTACCGGACCATACTCCTTACCCGGAGCCGTCAGCAGCACCGCCACGTCAACATTACGAATCGCCTCGATAAATATATAGAACAGGGCTCCGCCGACCGATGGTTTAAGGATCGGCAGCGTGATCTTGAAAAAAACATGTCGCCATCTCGCCCCGTGGACCCAGGCCGCCTCGTCCAGCTCTTTGTGGATGTTCACAATAGAGCCCGACGCGTTCCTGAACGCGTAAGGAAAATAGGCGACAAATAGACCGATCCCTAAAGCCCACAGGCTATTGTACAGAGGCGTGCCGATAAAAATGATCAATAGGCCGACGGAGAGAACCAATGGTGGAAATGCCAAGGGCAGAGTGCCGATAAACTCAAACACTTTCGCTCCTGCCGCTCTCGTTCGGTAAATCGTAAACGCCATCACGATCCCCGCGAGCACGGTCACAATGGCGATCGTTACCGACAGAATGAGAGAATTATAGAGTCCGGTCACGAAGCTTGGATGCCTCATGACCGTATAATAATTGGTCAACACGGCATTCGACGGGAACTGCATAAAGGTGTCGTAGTCGAAATAAGGGATCATCGAAACGACGATTAAAACAATGAACGGGAGGACGATCCCAGCCAAGAAGTAGAGGAATACGGCCAAGAAAGTTAGGTACTTCCACGGTCCGATATCGATCACTTTCACGCGATACCCTTTCCCCGTGATCGTCGCATAGCGCTCGGAGAAGCGCGTCGCGCGGATGTAGAAGTAAAGTGTGATGACCGACAGCACTACCAAGACGACGCTGTACGCCGTCGCTAGACCGGTATTGAACTCCAGAGCCATAGAATCGTAAACGCGGCTGACGAACACTTTGATGTTGCCCGGTGTTCCTTGCAACACCGGCGTCTCAAACGACCGCAGTCCCCTGAGGAAGTTAAGCACCAGCGCCGAAGTAAATGCCGGGATGGCGAGCGGAAAAGTAATTTTGAACATCGTATTGACCGGCTTGCTGCCGGCGATGTAAGCGCTTTCTTCGAGCGATGGATCGAACGACAGAAACACCGGTAACAAGAAAAGATAACCTAACGGCACGCAGGCAAGACCGAACACCCACACCATGCCGGCCATGGTGAAAGCGTTAAAGACCAGCGTCTCGATGCCAAAGAAATGTTGCAGCATGCCGTTGAGAATGCCCGACCTGGGAGCCAGGAGTAAGATCCAGGCGATATTTTTCATGATCGGCGGCATCAGGATCGGATAGAGCGGCAACAATTCCACCAAAGCCTTACCCGGCGTGTTGGTGCGCGCGACGATCCATGCGAGGAACGCGCCTAAAACCGTCCCCAACAGCGCCGAACCGGCAGCGTAGACTACCGAGTTTGACAGCATCGGCAAGATGTCTTTGTCGCCAAACACACGGAGATAGTTGGTCAAGTTTAGGCCGACGGTGAAACCCAATTTACCGCTGGTGAAGCTGCGCCACATCACGACCAGGACCGGCGTCATGATCGCCGCGCCCGCAAGGGCGCTGGCGATGAGCGGCACGAGAGTCCCCTGTCGAAAGGCAATTTTTATTGAATTACCTGTAAGCGTATTTCCTGCTCCTCTAACGATTAGCGATGGCTACACAGGCGCGAGCTTAATGGGTGACGATCACACTGATCGAAGAGCGGTCGATGGACACGAAGGTCTTACCGCCATCGCCGTTGACGCGAATCATCGGGCAGAGCTTATGTGAAGTCACGACCAACTCCTTCGATCCGATTTGGACCCGGTGATCGGTCAAACCGCCGCGATATTCCCGGCTGGTCATGAGTCCTTCGAGCACGTTATCCGTGCCCTTGGGAAAACCGTCATGGCTGAGCTTGACCTCCGTGGTACGGATGACGACCTTGCAGGTATCACCCGCCGCCACGGTCTTTGGCGCGAGCGATATCAGATCGGCGCCGTTAAAATCCGGCACATTAACCAAACAGTTGTCGCCTTCAATTCGAACGACTCTGCCATCCACCAGCGCCGCGTGCCCGACAAACGCTGCGACAAACGGATGCAACGGACGGTTGTAGATTTCGTCCGGCGTGCCGTATTGGAGAATTTTGCCGCCGTCCATCACCACGACCGCATCGGAGATCGTAAAAGCCTCGTCCTGATCATGAGTCACGTAGAGCGCGCTGATGCCGACTTTTTTAATTAATTTTTTCAGCTCGACGCGCATTTCTTCGCGCAACTTAGCATCGAGGTTGCTGAGCGGTTCGTCGAGAAGAATGAGCCGCGGCTCAAGCGCCAAGCTCCGTGCGAGGGCAACGCGCTGCTGCTGCCCGCCGCTCAATTGCGACGGGTAGCGCAGTTCACGACCTTGCAGCCCAACAAGATCCAGGGTCGACATCACCTTGCGCTTGATCTCCTCTTCGGACTTCTTGCGCAACTTGAGCCCGAAGGCAACGTTGCTGAAAACCGTCATGTGGGGCCAGAGCGCGTAGCTCTGGAAAACAAAACCAATGGCGCGAGAATATGGCGGTACGAGAATGCCTCGCTCGATGGAAGTCTGAATTTTATCGGCGATCGAAATCGACCCGGTATCTGGGACTTCGAGGCCGGCGATTGACCGCAGCAACGTGGTCTTGCCGCAACCCGATGGACCTAAAAAGGAGAGAATACCATGGTCGAATTCGAAGCTGACGTTATCTAGCGCCTTGACGTCTTTGTAAAATTTGGACAGGCCTTCTACTTTTAGTATCGCCATGATTTATGTCCGAAAAGTCACTCGCACAAAAAACACGCCACGACCTTTCCGTATCACTGCCTGGCAGTGTACTTACTCTAATCACTGGAAAAATGGAAACATTTAACTAGCAAGCGGTTAAATGACGCGCGTCAAGGATAGCGCATCGGGAGGTGGCCAGTTTGCCAACTGAGACGACAAATCCATTTCTTAAGCAGTTGCTGCCCTAAAATTGGCCGCGCCTGGGCCTACCCTGGTTGAAGACGTACGCCGCAACGATGTCACCCTGAGCAGAGCGAAGGGTCTCGTCTTTTCGTAATATCATCATGCGCCGGTCGTTTTCCCAATTTCTAAACTTTGCACTCTTCGCCCATTTGCGCGAGACAATGAATTCGCGGTGAAAATCACCCCACTATGCCAACGCCACCTTCTGCTGATACTTGGCAACTTCAACCTTCCATTTGAGGCGCTCGCGGATCACGTGCGCCAGCGCAGTGGCCGCCGGCGGCTCGCCGTGCACGATGTACGTAATGCGCGGCGCTTTTTTGAATGTGCCGAGCCAACGCAAAATCTCTCCTTGATCCGCGTGGGCGGAAAACCCATCGAGGACTTTGATCTGGGCGCGCACCGGCACGACTTCGCCGAGGAGTTTGACTTCCTTGGCGCCGTCTTGCAGCAGCCGACCTCGGGTTCCCTCGGCCTGGTATCCAGCCAGAAGTACCGTCGTGTCCAGGTTGGGCAACCGGCGCTTCAAATGGTGCAACACTCGCCCGCCGGTCGCCATGCCGCTTGCTGAGATAATGATCAGCGGCCCTTTGAGACTATTGATCGACTTCGACTGCTCCGGTGTTTTATCTATGACCATATGCCGCGAGCTGATCGGGCAGCGCTCTTGATCGCGCAATTTCGCCATTTCAAAATTGTGCTCATCGGTATGACGGCCGTAAATCTCCGTCGCTTCTAATCCCATCGGACTATCGACATGCACGGGGATTAGCGGAATCTCGCCCTGGTCTTCCATCTTGCGAATGGTGTACAGCAGATCTTGGGTTCGACCGATGGCGAATGCGGGAATGACTAAACAGCCGCGCCGTTGAGCGGTTTCTTTAATCAAGTCACGCAACTCTATTTCCGAATCCCTGGCATGCAAGCGATTGCCGTAAGTCGACTCGATCAGCAGCCAATCGGCCGTTCCCGCGGGCTCAGGATCTTTCAGAATCGGCCTGTCGTAGCGGCCGAGATCACCAGAATCCACCAAGGTTCTTTTCTGCCCGTTTACTTCAAACGACAATCGCGCCGAGCCGGCTCCGAGAATATGACCGACTCGGCCAAATTCCAAAAGCACCCCCTTTATCACCTCGACCGATTCGCCGACCTTGGTTGGCCGTAAGAGCTTGAGCGATTGTTCGGCGTCTTCGACGGTGTAGAGCGGCAAGGCAGGGGCGTGCTTTGAATAGCCCTTCTGGTTTGCGTAACGCGCCTCTTCCTCCTGCAAGTGCGCCGCATCCGGCAGCATCACACGCAAGAGATCGCAGGTCGCCGGCGTTGCGAACACCGGACCCCTGTAGCCCTTCGAAACGATGCGCGGCAGATACCCGGAATGGTCAATATGCGCATGGGTAAGGATCACCGCGCGCAGACGCTGGAGATCGATCGGCACCTGGGCCCAATTCCTTTGTCGAAGTTCCTTCAGTCCATGAAACAATCCGCAGTCGATCAGCAGTTGATCGTCGCCGTAAGAGAACAGAAACTTCGAACCGGTCACACCGCCGGCCGCACCGAGGAATTGCAATGAAGCCATCGGGCCGTTCGCCATGTAGAATATCCTTTCGCCGAAGTTGCTAACCGAAGTAATCAAACCCGAGCGAGATCTGCCATGGATCCGGTTCGCTCATCTCGCACGACTTCCTTACTCCAGCACTCCAATACTTCCCAGACATTTCAGAAGACGTCGAAGATCGCGCTTCTTGATGGCGGAGGGGGCGAGATTCGAACTCGCGGTCCACGAAGTGGACGCCGGTTTTCAAGACCGGTGGTTTCAACCGCTCACCCACCCCTCCGAAAATTTGGCAGGATTACTCAGAATGTGACGCTGAACATGTACGGCGAATTAATGAACCTTACAATAACGGCTCACAGATCGGGTTACAAGATAGAGGGTGAGCCTTGCCCCGAGCCACGGTACGTGACGCAGAACGCCGGGCGCTTTGCGATCTTCACGAATGACCATCCTTTGGGCAGAGAGTTGAATACAATGCGGGCAGATAGCCGCTGAAATAGCCATCGAGAGAAAATTATTGTTGCAATCACGACCCAACAAGGTGGCATAATGATTGCTCAAAACAACAATAAAAATATTCTGAAGGCAGCGTTGCCTTCGAACCGGGCAAAGGCGCTTGGCCGTTTTTTTCGGCATGCGCCTTTTCGTTTTGGGCAATCGTAAAATCGCACAGGGCGAAAAAGTGAGCGAGGCACAATGAAGCAAGCTTCGAAAATTACCCGTCAATCGCCTGTCGGGACCGATTCATGGAAGCGTATCAGACGCGAACGCGAACGTGCCTTTCGTTTCCTGGTTGCCATTTTTGCTACTACATCATTGCTCGCTTTCATGCATTCGCGAATCTGGGCCCACGAGGTTGGCGAACCGCTTCTGGAGCAGCTGCCGATCTGGAGCCGCTGTTGCAATCAACACGATTGCATCCCGCAACCGGTGAGCATTCTTCGAAAGGAGGAGAAGACACTGACTGTGGATATTGCGGGATCGCAAACTTCCGTGGACAAATCTAAGTTTTCGCCCGTGCCTTCGACTCGCAC
>Ga0137407_10002611_pt1 | contig 11847 bp, 17 predicted proteins | sample CZOMad2_2_16fung_FD_108410 | JGI IMG/M metagenome (GOLD analysis project Ga0137407, IMG submission 108410) | Vadose zone soil fungal communities from Angelo Coast Range Reserve, California, USA - CZOMad2_2_16fungal (Illumina Assembly) | ecosystem: Environmental > Terrestrial > Soil > Vadose...
CCTGCGCAAAGTGCGATTCCTGCCGCCTGCGGGCCGCCGGGTTTGCCGCCGCCGGCGTACCCGATCCGACTCGTTACAGCTGAACATGCATTGCCGGTGATCCGGCGCCGAAGTTCGGCTATCATGCGCGGCTCATTGGGACGGTAGCTCAGTTGGTAGAGCAAGGCCCTTTTAAGGCTTTGGTCCTGGGTTCGAGTCCCAGCCGTCCCACCAATTAAATCAACATCTTATACCGATTTTCCCGCCTTCCTGGAAACTCACACGGAAACCACACGGAACGGCGCCACACTCGGCGGCCTCCAGACGTGATGAAGGAGCAGCGACTGGTTGACGCCGAGATACATGTAGCTTAATGTATCCCGCATGGGTAAGACGAAACGCGCATTTGAGACCGTGTACCTCGACCACGAGAAACTCGACCTCTTCAAGCAGCTGGCGAAAGACACGCGGATTCCGCGTGCCGCGCTGGCCAGAGAGGCGATCGACGATCTACTGGTGAAGTACAAGGTGCTGAAAGCGCCGAAGCGTTAACCCATAAGCGGCGCCCGGCAGTGTCTCACCACTGCCGAACGCCTGGCCAGACAGATCTATCTAGGAGATCCACCGTGGTTGAACCACATTGTAAATCATCTTGTCCCGCCGGCCGGCATCCAACGCCGCGGCCGTCGCCCGTAGTGCGTTGTCGTGACTGCCGCCTCGACCTCGAACCGGGGTTGACGCTGCGCGCAGCCTTTGCCTGTCCGCGATTTGGCAAGCCGCGTGCGCAGCATGCCGGGCCGTGCGCCAGCTTCGTCCCCAAGCCGGTGCGGCCGTGAAGTTGGCCGTTCGAATCGGGGCTTGGCTTTTGGGCGCGCTGGTGCTCATCGTGCTTTGCATTCTTGCCTCCGTGATCACATGAGTTGAGCGAGGCGCGCGCTTCCGCGTCACTGACCAAGGTTTGAACCGAACTACGTTTGACACTACAGGAGTTAATGACATGGATGATGGAATTCTAAGGATTGAATCGACGCAATCACCGAGCGTAAAAGCTACATCGAAGCCTACAAAGCGCGCAGCAAAGCGCCGGGAGGGTGATGCGTTCGCGGACAAGATTTTCAGTGAATTCGACACCGATCCAGCGGACATCACGCGCGAGCAGTTAGATCAAATCGAGGCTGATTTTTTGGGTCTCAGCAATCGCCGTTCACGACGTGCGGCGCTTGGTTCGTTGGCGCAGTCGGGACCGGAACTTACAAAGTTAGTGACTGAAGATCGGGCGATGGCGCTTGCGTTCACGGAAGCCCGACTGGCCATCGAGGGGTATGCATCGAGAATGCAATTGTTCGCGGACCTGATGTTGCGCGCAAGCACTCGGATCAGTATTGCTCTATGCGGCAGGCCCGACATGGTTGCATTGATTGACGAGGTCAATGCTGCGGAGGTGGCCCATGTCTGAAGTCGCCACAATCCGGCCGATACAGAGCGATGAGGACGTTAGCTCGCCCACTCCGCGACCTCGCGATGTAGAGTTCGCGCGCGTTATGTGGCGGCTAAAAATGGTGAGCTGCAAGCTCGATTTGGCCGCTACTCACTGGAAAGTGCCAGACGAGGTTGACGGCGATGATTTAGGCGCTGTGATGACGGTGCTCGAAGTCACACGAGAGCTCGACGGTCTCTACTGCGCCTTCGCTGACTTGGTCCGCGAGCACGACTTGTGGAGTGGTCCATGGGTCGATAGCTTCGACGAGGGGGCGCCTGAGCCCGCGTTCCAAGGCTGATCTCAAGCTGCCATCGTCACTCAAGGCCGCCTTCGGGCGGCCTTTTCTTTGTGGCGCCTCGCCGTTGCGGCCGCGAATTTGATCCCGCTATTTGCGGAGGAAGCCAGGAAGAGGCAGGCGACCAGCACCGGAGGAAAGAATCCCCAGCTTAGTACCGACCGGGACGAAGCTGCAAACCGCAGAGCCGTAGATCACGCGGCCGAGTCCCGCGTCGGTGCGACCACGGTTTTCAAGGTGGCGCGTCAACCTACTTTAGCGCCCGGCGCAGCAGATCGACCATCGACGTGTTCAACGCGGCGGCGCTCGCGGCGCGCATGTCACGTTCGGGCCGCCACAGGCACGCGCACGACGGTCGGGTTGCCTGGGAGTGTGAGCTATACCCACGTCGAAAAGTCCAGCCATAACGCGTTATGCGAGGCGCCACCGGCCCGATATACCGAAGGGCAAGGCGTGGCGGGGCTGGCCGTGGATTTTGTTGCTGGTGGCGTTCGCGGCGGCGACACATCCGGCTCGGGGCATAACGTTACTCTATTGAATTGCTAGACCGACTTGGCGATACGCAAGGATAAGGTTTGCTGCCTCTTGCGATGCGGCAGCATCCGCAGCCTCTTTGAAGCGTATCGCGCGCTCAATGTTTGCCGAGGAAAACGCGGCATCTCGAGATTGAAGTGCGCGAGCCCACGCTTTGTGCGCTGAAACCACCCGCTTAACATAGTTTCTCACGATTGGATCGGTAATTTCCGGCGGCTGCAATTCCGCGGATTGAGTCAATATTGCCGAGCCAATACGTAGGCCAGACCTTGCGGCATCGTTAATAGTCTCTCGATTCGTGTCATCGATTTGCCCGAGAGCCGCTTTTTCAAAAACATCCCTCACTGCGCCCGATGCGGCGTCATAGGTCGATTCGATATTCCCGAGCTGCTCACGCAAAGCTTTGACCGCCCGGGCGTCAGGGGATAGCGATAGTACCGACGCTGTTGGCGCGACGGACGCTGTTGGCGCTTGCGACACAACCCCCGCTTGCGATTCCCCCTTCTTCGCATCGTCGTGGGACACGAGCCACCACGCCACTCCTATGCAGGCGACAAATCCGAAAACGACCACGCTGGCAAGCGTCTCCGCAACTTCCTGTCGCTTCACGCCGCAATGAGGGCATTTTGCCGCCGACGAGCTGATTTCGTTGCCGCATTCCTTGCATTTGATCAGCGCCATGATCGTTCTCCATCACAATCGGGTCGGCTTTACGATGCCCCCACCCAGTCTGCCTGCGTTTGCGGCCCGCGTCACGTGCGGGCGAACGGTCAGCGCCTGGCAGAGCTAGGAGGAACTGGCTGCAGGCCAGTTTTTGAGCCATCGATGACAGCAGCGGTTACTCATGGTCGCGCCACTCACTGCATACGCGCGCCGGCCACATGGGCCGGATCGTTTTCAATGCGCGTGGTTCAATACGACGGGGGCCATTTGCAGACTGCCGTCGAAGTTCGCGCCGCCCAGGGGCGCCGAGAGTGAACGCGCCTGGTGCTGGGTGACGGCCTCAGCCACCTTACGACCGTCCATGTTGATCTGCGTATGGACGGTGACCGGCTGCTGAGCTTTGGGTTTGACAAACGGGTTGACCGCGTCGTTTTCCCAGTGTCCGCCGCTGATTCCGCCGCCCTTGCCCCTGAAGGCCGAGACAAAGTGCTGACCTTTATGGGGGTCGGGCTTGCTGTCATTCGGGTGCGTGAGATCGTAAAGCTTGCTCCCGATCCACCCGCCCAGGTTGCCGTCTGGGCCAAGGCTGTTGATGAGCTTTCCGATCTCATAGCCTGCGACCGCCGCGGCGCCGGCGAGCCCGGCCTTGCCGAGTACTGAGCCGAGACTGCCAAGACCGCCGGCTACGGAGGTAAGTGCCGGACCTATGCCCATGAATTTGATGAAAGCTGCTGTCATCATGACTTTGCCGATTACTGACATAGAGACGGCGAGTGCGCCGAACCCGATGACCAGGCCCTGGGTCAGATTGGGATGCTTCGCGATCCACTGCGCAACGTGATCGAGCGAATTGGCGAACTTGACCATGAGCGGGATCAGTTTCGGTAGGACCTGAAAGCCCAAGATCGACAGAATATTCTGCCACTGAGCATGCAGCGCCTGTTCGGCCAACTGCGGATTCGTTTTCATCAGCTTCTGGTAAGTCTCGATGCTGGTGCCACCGCTCTTGATCAGCACCTTGTCGCGCTCAAACTGCTGGACCTTCGCGATCAGCGTATTGAGCAACCACTGTGCGTTGCGGTCGCCGAGCATGCCAGAGATGACTTGCTCACGGTTCAAGTGATACTTCGCACCATAGGCGGCGATGATCGGCGCGTACTTCTGGGCGAATGCATACGGGTTTTCCTGGTAAAGCTGCGCATACCCAACGCCGCCGGGCTTGACTTGCATCTGGCCCGTGGCGTTGCGCACAACGTCGCTGGGCTTAATGAGTCCCATCTCCTCCCATATTGGGATCGAAGATTTCTTGATGACACCCTGGACAATCGCGCGATACAGCGTCGCAATGGCGGTACCGGCCGACTGGGCGCCGCCAGTGGGGCCAGCTTTGACCTCTTGCATGAGGGTCGGCAGGTAGTTGTAAACGAAGTCGTCATTCAGCCCGAATCCGGCCTGCTTCGTTTGCTTGAGCGTCTTGTGGAAATCGTTGACGTTGATCGTTCCACCGAAGGCCATCAGTGAGCGAGCCATCAAGTCGGCGTTTTTCTGCATGACCTCTTTTGACATGACACCGGGCGTGCGCAGTTCGATCGCCTTGACCATATCGAAGGCGACGTTTTCCTGCGGCTTGCCGGTCAGCGCCTCCATCACACCGCGGGTTCGTTGGACCGTTGGCAGGATCGCGTAAGCTTCGTCCATCCGCTTGAGACCGAACACCGATCGCAGCTCGCGTATCGCCTTCAAGTTGTCCGCCGCGGTAGTGGTCAGCACGTCCCGAGAGGTTTTCCATGCTGCCGCCGTGGACAGGGCGATCTCCTGTTGGGACATCCCCGCAGCGTTCATTAGGCTGAGTTGTCTCGTGTATTCCTTGCTGGCGTCGACGGCCTTTTCGATGAAGCCGATAGTGCTGGAGCCAATTCTCTGGAGTCCGTAACCGATACCAACCAGTTTCAAGGCCTTGAGCTTGCCCTCGAGCTTGCCGGCTGCGCCATGTGCGGCGAGAAGATCGCCGGCAAGCAACCGCAGACCTTGAGTCGCAAGATTCGCGACGCTGAGTTTGATTGCAACACTGTAAGCGTAAGACATGATGTTGATCCTTTAGTCTGCTGAGCCTTCGAGCGTGTAGTCGTCTGATTTCTTGAGCCGATCGCCGCCGACAAAGACGGAAACGGCTGCATCGCCGATGAGCTTCTGCACGTGCTCAGCGTTGTGAAAGAGGGCGGGCCCAATAACGGGCCGCGGCGGCATCTTGCTCGTGCCAAATTCATGAAATATCATCACGGGGTCGGTTGAGCCTACCGTCGCTTCCCAGTCCCCGACCTCGTGAACGATCGAGTCCTGGAGTTCGCCAGTGCGCAGCAGCGGGTCATCAGGCGTAAAGCCCTTGGACACTCGATCTGCCACCGTGGAATCCGCGAGCGGTTCCCATGCGGCGAATGGGCCAGCCGCTGCCTGGTAGTGGCCTATTTCCTCTTTCGCGGTCGTCTCGATCGCTACGGCCACTTGCTTCAGGCCGTGGTGGACCTCTTCTGACAGGCCGGGCAACACCTCCCGTGTGAAATGCATCGCAAGTCCCGCCAAACTATCGAATTCAATCGTCATGGCCTTGATCCTTTTCAAACGCCAACGTTGACCAGTTGAAAGTCTTCCCAGATTCGAATTCTGAAAAGGCTATCGCCCAGGCAGTCCTCTTGTTGCTGTCAACCGCAAACGCCACATCAAACGGAATGCCATTGCGCACGAGCCATAGGCATTCCTTGATGGGATTTGCGGTTGCTATTTTTTTATGGCCGCCGTGTCGCCTTCGACGCTCGCCCCGCCGAAATGCTCTTGGACCCCGATCATAACGGCGTTGACTCCCTCTTCGCCCAGCAGCTGAATCAGCCCGCGGACCTGGAGCTTGCTGGTTGGCGTGGCGATGGGTTCTCCGTCGATTACCGAGACGTAAATCAGCGGAAGGCACATCGCGACATAGACGTCATTTTTCGCCGATTCCCCCAATGCCTCGATCAAGTCGAATTGCGCGAGCACGCCCGGCTTTTTGAGCGTGATGGTTCGGGCGCCCAAGTCCTTTACCTGAACGGTTGCGGCGGCTTTGGCGATAACCTGCTCAGAAGGCGTCGTACCGGATTCGTTGATTGTCAGTATGGTCATTTCAATTGCTCCTGGTTATGGTTGAAAAAAGATCGATAAAAATTGCGTGGGGCGCCGTCGTACAGCTGCGGGGAACAGATTCGCTTGAGAGTGAATCCGAGCGCGCCACTACGCGCTGCATCGGCGAACGCGAAATACGCAGGCGTTTCGCATACCAGCTGCAGTTGGGGCAACCGCGTTGCGGCCTTACAGAGTTCAAACATAGTTACTCCTCCGAACGGTTATAAATTCAATTCACTTTGCACGTTGCTGCTCGAAGCCAGCCGCCGGGACATTCGCAGCGCGAGCCGCGCGAGCTCTAATAGCTCGATGTGGCTTAGAAGTTCGTCGACAATATCCGCGAACTCAAAAATGCGGCCGTACACGCCGCGAGCTTTCCCCTCGGCTCGCAGCGCCCTCATCAGTCGGATTCGAGCGAGGCGCAGCTCGTCGTCCACTCGTTCACTAAAAGTTCGTTTCATTGAATCTGGGCTCCTACGGCTCGCGGATCCATGTATTCAGTGAGGCGGCATATCTCCATTTCGCGCCTGCGTTCGCCGCGAGCGTGGTCGGTGCGCCGTTGAGCGTGGTTCCGTCCCCGGTATTGGCGGTCAGCGCCGTGATCGTCTGAGTGGTCATCAACGCGAAGGGCTGCCCGTCCTGGGGCCCCTTGGGTAGCGTGACCGTGCCGGTTGCTAGCGTCCCTGCGGGGTTCAAGATGAGCTGCGTCAACCCAGCAGCGGCAGCGATCGTAAATCCCGTGACCGGCGTCTGTACGCTGCGTACCGGATAGATCTGCGACATCATCACATTGATGTCGATTGCCCACTGCTTTATCTTTAAAAACGCGGCATTCGCGGTATCGCCAGTGCCCGTACCGGGTCCCGCGCCCATGTTGATCTGATCCGATCCGTTGACGTGAGCCGGGTTGTCGAGAAGGACCTGCGCGAAGGGCGCCAAAGTGGTATTCAGAGCACCGCTCGCGCTCGTACTGTCTGTGGCGGCTGCGGCAAGAACTGCGCCACCGTTTGTAGACTCGATATAGGTCGCCGCGATAATCGCATTCGACGCGGTGGCCAGGCTAAATGTGAAGGCCGATTGTGTCGACGAGGTCGAGAGTTTCCGGTAATCCTCGACCACTGTACTCTGTGCGTTAACCCAGGCCGTGTTGTTTACCTGCGAATTCGCGGCAGCGTCCGGAGCGATCGTTCCGCCAATGCCCGAAGCGAACCCGAGCAACATCGCAGGCTGCGAGGTCGGTGAAATCGCTGACGACAGAGCGCCGTTTGTAGTGGTCGCCCAACCGGAATGCGCAAAACTCGAAACGACCTGATCGAACGATCCGATACCCGTGTAGACCAGAACTATTAGTCCCGGCTGTGGCGTCACGGTGCCTGTGGTTGTCAGCGTGATCGTCGTTGATCCAGCGATTGGCGCCAAGCAGTCCAGCAACGCGTACGTCTCACCGTTGAACGTATCGTTCTGAGTTTTCCGAGAAACGTAGACGTTTCCCAGTGTATCCGTCGCAGTTAGCGTCGCGCCCTGGTTGGAGCCGTCAGCCGCGAGCAGGACTAGGCTCTGTCCTGCCAATATCGTGATGGCAAGCGTGGTAGTCGCAGAGTTGCTGCTATTTACCTGATGAGACGCGACGAAAGAGTAAGCCATGATTGAGCCTCAATTGAATGCTTGGTGAGTCGAAGAAACAGCGATGCGTTAGATCAAGGTCGCCCCCGGAAACCCTGGGAGATCCGCGCACTGCTCCGCAGTCGTGCGGCCAGAACAGGGTTCGGGGGCAAAGCGGTGAAGCGTTACGCTGTACTCAGTAAGCCACCTGGAAATTGCCGGGGACGAGGACGGCGCTGACACCGGTCGGCGCCCCACTGATGACTTGCGCTCGTAACTTCAAGGGCCCCGTGCCGAGGTAGAAAGCCGAAGCTATTAAGCCGGCCGGCGGGGCGATAGTGACGCCCGTTGCCGTCCATGTCACTCCACCATCAACGGACTGAAACAGACCTATGACCGCTGGAGCACCACCCGTAATTTGGACAGAAAAGTTGGCGTTGCCGCCAGGATAGTCGATAGCGGGGGAGGGAAGAGAGCCGTTGACGAGCATCTTGATGGGCCAAACTTCCTGCCAGCCCTGTCGCTTCGCCCAGCCCACCACGGAAATCGGAACCTGAACGACGAGGCCAATGTCGGCGCCGGGCGGCAGTCCATGAGGCAAAACTATGGGCTGAACAATAAATTGATTCTCACCACTCAACGGCGGCATCATCCGCACCATTTCGGCTGCAGGCCAATTTTGCCACTGTTTGACGGTCCAGCCCAATTGGTTGATAGCGATACGAACATCTGCCGCATCAACGATTGCTATGCCGTTGTTGATCGCGACGACCGCGCCGGAGGGTTGAGGTATCTGGGCCGTTCCATTTCCACCGAAGCCGGTGTCCATACTTATTTGAGCATTACTCATCGTTTATCCTTGTCTCGCTAAGCGAGGGTTGCTGATTGCGTTATCGCGGAAGACGGCGGCGCGCGGCTTGCCACTCTTCCTCGGTCATGTCCATCGCGTTCTTCGGTTTGGTCTCCTCGGCCGGCGGAGTTTTCGCCGGGCTGCTCTTGCTTTGCATGGCTAACGGGCGTAGATCGGCTTTTCTAAATGCATCGAGGAAAGCTTCCGAGTTTGGGAAATTGGCGGGACTCAGCGCTTTGATATGTGGCTCATAGTCGTTCGGATGCTCCTTATCGTTTGCCGGTGGCGTCACCTTTTGCGATGCGGTCACCTCTTCCGATGCGGGCGCCGTCTTGGGCCGGTCGCGATTGCTCCAACGGCGCGGGCCGAGTACAAGTTCGCTTCTCGCGATGGCGTACTCTTCCTCAGTTAGGTCAAACGCGCTCTTTGGTTGGATTTTTTCAGTCACGTTTTCTTCGCTCATGCTTGGCTCCTTTTTTGGTTCTTGAAAAAGATATGCCGCATCGAGCCGTCGCGGCAGAGTTCGTATGGACCAATGTTCGGTCGGGATTCATCCAGTAAAAAGCCGCTATCACCGAGGGAAACACCGAGACTCGGCGCCAACGTGCGCAATTCATCACAGAGGGGCCGCATCGGGATCGCCAGCGCTGCGATTTTGGCGATCAAGTCGTACATCCGCGCATTCGCATATTCCGTCAGCATCTGGCCCAGTGCCTTTGACGGACCTGCCATCGCCTCCCAACGTGCGATCTGATTCGCTTGGGCCTCCTCAAATAGCGTTTTGCAGGCCGCGATGTTCGATTGCGCCGCGCTTACCTTCTGTTGAAGTTTCTCGACCGGACTGCCCTCACGCATCGCCATCGCCAACTCGTGCGACGCGTCACTAATGGCCTTTGGTGCCGCGTCGAGCCGCTGTAAGGCCTGCTCAGTTTGATCGACGGCAGTCATCCACTGGGCTCGCAGACGGTCCACTCTGGCCTGCAGTTCGTCTCGACGTTCTGCGGCGTCTGCCAATTTCTCATCGGTGTTTTGAATTTCGGGCGGTGTTTGCATTGGTGTTTCCTTTGGGTGAATTAAAATTAGCGGTCCATGTGGTCGGAGTGCACCCAGCGTGCGGGCTGCCTGCGATCAATCGGGTTAATCGCGATCATGACGGCATCCGCTAAGTTGGGACTGCGTGTGTTGTCGGGCGCCTTGTCCACCAGGACTTTCCCAGCGTTGTTCAGGGAAAAGCTCGGCTGGGACAGTTCGAGAATGAGCGAGGTCAACTCCGGAATGCTCGAGCTGAGCGAAATCAGATTGTCGGCTACGTAGGGCTGCTTCTCGACGACAGCTTTGTACGTCGTCTCAAATCGGAGCCTTAACGACCACCATGCCTGTGCTTTAGCATTTGCAAAGAAATCTCGATTGAATCTGCCCAGCACCATCTGCGAATCTGGGTTGATGACTGCGCCGGATCCTCTGAAGGGCTTGTCGTGGATAGTGGGTAATCCCGCAGTGGCGCGCGTCTCGTTCAGCACTCGCGCGTCACCCCGCACACCGCTCCCTAAACCGTCGGAATCGTAATTCAGGTGGACGCACTTCCATTGATCGCAGATCGAGAACGCGCGGACAACGCTGGCGTAGATGTCCGCGGCCTTGCCTGACCACGATTCGACGTGTTGCAATAAAATCCCATATCGAACTGCGAGTGAGCACAAATCGATGCCCGTGTCTGCAACGTCAAAGCCGGCATTGCGCAGGCCCGACGGCTCGATGCCGAGCTTGACGTGTGCATCTACCGCGGCCTGCACCCATTGGGATGGAATCAGTTGGTAGGCAACCGATCCGGAGTAATCGAGGTCGATCTCGCGCGCGATCGTGACCGCATCCAGCGTTTCGCATTGCTTGCGGTACCACGCCTCATTCTTGCGGGGGTCTTCTCTCCACCCGAACGTAAATACAGGAACTTTCCCAGAGAATCGCCGCTCAGCGAAGCTATTGCCGCGACCATTCGGTGTGCTGAGGTCTATTCGTGAATTCGTGGTCGCGGACAAACTGCCGTCGACCAGCGCCGGCCTTTCCAGGAAAGCGGCTTCATCAACGAAGAACATGGAAGTCCGACCGCCGCGGCCGATGTTATCGCCGGCTTCTCCAACCAGCGCGCTGCCCGTGTCGGGGAACGTGATCCGCTTGTCAGCCGAGTTTTTCGCGAGAGACCATGAGCCAAGGAACTCAACCGGCAACGCTTGCAAGAAAGCGCGGGCCTTGAAAAATAGCGACGATGGATCGCCAGACCTATCGATGAGTTCCTCCTTACGACTTCCAATCCCGAAGGTCAGACCGCGGTGGAAAAGGCACATCGTCACGCAGAAGGTCATCATCAGACAGGAGGCGCCCACATCGCGAGACTTCTCAACGATTCCATGCTGCTGTCCGTGCCAGCGCTCCAAAAACCACTCGATCAGTTCGAACTGTCTCGGAAACAGCCGAAATGGAATCGTCGCTGGCAGACCACGCTCAGGGTTCCGCGGGTCGTGCGTCTGGCCCCAGTCGTCAATAAACTGTGCCGGGTGTTCCGCGTAGTACATTCGCAGTGCTGGCAGCGCCGAGGGATTCGCGCGCAGCCGACGCAGCCTCTCGGTACGCTCAGCGAAGACGACGAGATAGTCGGGCCGTGCAAAGTCGAACGGTTGGAGCTGAGCGCTCATGCCGCGACCTCACGCAACGCATGGAGCACAACGCCGAGGTCAAGGCGCAGCGTGTCGGAGATATCGCGCGCTGTCAGGCTGTTGTCGCGGTGCAGGCGTCGAATCTCGATAGCGATCGCGGCCGGATCACCGGGCTTGTGAAGGTCGGCGAGTTTCCGCCAATCAAAGGCAGGCATTACAACGGTCTCCTTGAGCTTGAGGGGTGCGGATCGACCAGAAGCCGGCACGATCCAAGGCCATGCCGGCGGCGCGCATCGCGTCAGGCGTGAGGCAATCCCCGCTCAATAGGTCGAAATGGCGGCCGTAGGCTCTGGCGCCGCTGAAGTGCTCTTCACAGAAGTAGCACTGATTCAGGCTGCCACTGCGCCTCACGCGGCCCTCCGCTGCGAGCTAGAATGGCGGCATGACAGACCACAAGCGATTCGAAGATCACGCGCTACAGAGAATCGCCTCCGTATCGAATCCAAATGAGCAAGAGCGTCGTTTGGCGCTTGAATTGCTGTCGGCGCGCGACGCCTTGACAAAAATACGTGACCTAGCCCGGCATTGGCCGGACGAAGGGGACTGGAAGACTTGCGCCGCGAGAGTGTGCGACATAGCA
>Ga0137407_10002612_pt1 | contig 11839 bp, 9 predicted proteins | sample CZOMad2_2_16fung_FD_108410 | JGI IMG/M metagenome (GOLD analysis project Ga0137407, IMG submission 108410) | Vadose zone soil fungal communities from Angelo Coast Range Reserve, California, USA - CZOMad2_2_16fungal (Illumina Assembly) | ecosystem: Environmental > Terrestrial > Soil > Vadose zone...
ATGGTCGAAGGCCACTTATTCCCTGATACGGCAGTCCATCCCGTTGGACACGACCGTGATCCTGGTTCCGGCCGAACGTTCGCTCAACTATTGGCTGCGCTTCATCGCTTTGATCTATCTGGGTATCGGGCTCTATGTTCTGCTTCGCCGGTGGACGGCGCCGAGTTCCACCCACTTCTATGTCTTTTGCCTGGTCTCGTTCATCTTCTACGCCTTCAAGTTCACCGGGAAGCTGAACCAGTTCGACTGGACGATCTACTGGGGCAACGTTGCGGCCTGGCTGTTGCAGCCGGCTTTGTTTCTCCATTTTGTCCTGACCTTTCCGGAAAAGCGCGGCTTTGTCCGCAGGCATCGCTGGATCATTCCGGCGATTTATGTTCCCGGGGCGCTGCTGCTCGGAATTCACATTTTCACGCTCCGCATGTTGAAGGCGAGCGAGCGTGTGCGCTGGAATCTCGACCGCATACAGATGGGCTATCTGGCCCTGTTCTTCGTGATTGCGGCGGCTATGTTGTGGTACAGCTACCGCCGCGCCAGCACGCCCATCCTGCGGCAGCAACTCAAGTGGGTCACGCGCGGCACCATTCTGGCCATCGCGCCTTTCACCCTGTTCTACGTGATTCCTTACCTGACCGGCACGATGCCCAGCCCGGCCATGAAAGTGTCGGTGCTGTCGCTGGGCCTGCTGCCTTTGACGTTCGGATACGCCATCTTCCGTTACCGCCTGATGGACGTGGACCTTATTTTCAAGCGCGGCATGGTGTACACGCTCGCGGCAGCCGCGATCGTTGGCCTTTACTTCGCGGTGGTGGCTGGAATCGCCGAATTGGTCCATACCCAGGTACCGAGTTCAGGACCAGTCGGCTTGATGCTGGCCATGGTGGTCACCGCCCTGCTGTTCGATCCCGTCCGCAAATGGATCCAGGAGCGCATCGACCAGTTCTTCTATCGCACCCGCTACGACTATCGCAAGACGCTGATTGAATTTGGGCGCGAGCTGAGCTCAGAAACCGATCTCGACCGGATGCTGAGTTCGGTGGTCGATCGCCTCTCGCGGACCTTGCTGGTGGATCGCATGGCCATCTTCCTGGCTGCGGGCGAGCCGCCGCAATTCTTTCTGGCTAAATCCTTCGGCATGACGCAGACCAGCGGGTTGGATTTGAACTTCCTCAGCGCTCCGCGGCCGGAAACCGAGGCGGGGCATCTTTTCCTGGAGAACGTCCACCAGGTCCCGCGCGAGACCGCCAGCGCGCAGCAGTCGATCGCCAGGCTCGATCTCAACTACTACATTCCCTGCCGCGCCCAGCAACGCACGATTGCATTTCTCGGCTTAGGCAAGACGGTCGAAGGCGATTTCCTCACTAGCGAGGACATTGAATTGCTGGAGACCCTGGCCGGCTACATCGGCATCGCCATCCAGAATGCCCGCCTGTACGCATCGCTGGAGCAGAAAGTCGCCGAATACGAACGCCTGAAAGACTTCAACGAAAACATCGTCGAGTCGATCAACGTAGGCGTGATGGCGGTTGACTTGGAAGACCGCGTCGAATCCTGGAACTCGCAAATGGAGGTCATGTATGCCCTGCCCCGCTGGCAGGCGCTGACCCGGCCGTTGAGCGAAGTATTTCCGGCGGAGTTCGTGGAAGAGTTTTATCGCGTGCGCCAGAATCCCGGGATCAACAACCTGTACAAGTTCCGCCTGGCCACGCCGACCGGCGAGAGCCGGGTGGTGAACGTCGCCATCGCGCCGCTGGTCACGCGGAAGTTCAACGTGATCGGCCGGCTGATCATCATGGATGACATCACAGAACGTATTGACCTGGAATCGCAACTCTCGCAAGCGGACAAGCTTTCTTCAATCGGGCTGCTCGCCGCCGGTGTGGCGCACGAAGTCAATACGCCGCTGGCAGTCATTTCCTCGTATGCGCAGATGCTTTCCAAGCAACTGCAAGACGATCCACAAAAAGGTGGATTGCTCGAAAAGATTACCCGGCAAACCTTCCGTGCCTCCGAGATTGTGAACAACCTGCTGAATTTCTCGCGCACCAGCGGCACGGAGTTTACCGAAGTAAATGTCAACAAGGTCATTGCCGACACCATGGCTCTGCTGGAGCACCAATTCAAGATCACCAAGATCAGGGTGGAAGACGAACTGGCTGATCATCTGCCGCTGATCAGCGGCAATCCCGGGCGCCTGCAGCAAGTTTTCCTGAATCTGTTTCTGAATGCGCGAGACGCCATGCCCCAGGGCGGAACTCTGCGCGTGGCCTCATCCAATGGCGACGGTGTGAGCGTGGTGGTGTCCGATACTGGGACGGGCATCGCGCAAGAGCATATCCAGCGCATCTACGATCCATTTTTCACCACGAAATCCGCGCCGCGCGAGGGCCAGGGCAAAGGCACGGGGCTGGGCCTGTCCGTGACCTACGGCATCATTCAGGAGCACGCCGGCAAGATTCGGGTGGAGAGTCATCCCGGACGAGGCACTACCTTTTATCTGGATTTCCCGCTGACAAGGAAGGCTGTCAATGTCTGAACTGGCCACCATCCCGCGACCTAACCTGGGCGAAGGCTCGGAGTCCGCGGGTTCCGTGCTGATCATCGACGACGAGGCCGCCATCCGCGAGTCGTTGGAAACTTTACTGGAGATGGAAGGCTACTCGGTGCAGTCGGCGGCAACCGCCGACGAAGGCCTGAACCGGATCGGCGACCGGCCCTACGACCTGGTTCTGCTCGATCTGGCGTTGCCGGACCGCAACGGCATCGATCTTCTGGCCGAACTTCACAGTCACGATCCCCAGTTGGCCGTCATCATGATCACGGCCTATGGCACGGTGGAAAATGCGGTGAAGGCGATGCAGGCCGGAGCTACCAACTTTGTCCAGAAGCCATGGGATAACGAAAAGCTCCTGGCGGACATTCGCGCTGCTGTCGCTCGCCACCGGACTGAAGAAGAGAACGTCCAACTTAAGCGCGCCCTGAAGCAGCGCTACAACTTTGAAAACATCGTGGGCAAAAGCGAGCCCATGTTGAAGATTTTTGATCTGGTGGCGCAGGTGGCGCCCAGCCGCTCCACTATACTCTTGCAGGGTGAGAGCGGAACCGGCAAGGAACTGATCGCCAAGGCCATCCACTTGAATTCGCCGCGGCGCGATCGGGCGTTTGTCCCGGTGAATACCGGTTCCATGCCGCCCGACTTGCTCGAATCCACTTTGTTCGGGCACGTCAAGGGCGCATTCACCAGCGCGATTGCCTCGAAAAAGGGCCTGTTCGAAATCGCCGACCGTGGCACGCTGTTTCTCGACGAGATCGGCACCATGAGCATGGACACGCAGAGCAAGATCCTGCGGGTGCTGCAAGATCGCAAGTTCATGCATCTGGGTGGCGTCCATGAAATCCAGGCCGACGTACGCATCATCGCCGCCACCAACGTTGACCTGAAACAACTGGTGCGCGAAGGCCGGTTCCGCGACGACCTCTTCTATCGCCTGAACGTCATCACCGTCGACCTTCCACCTCTGCGACAGCGGCGAGAAGACATTCCACTGCTGGTAGATTTCTTCCTTTCGAAGTACTCGGAAGAAAATGAGCGCCCGCGGCGGAGAATGACGCCGGAAGGGCTACGCCCACTGCTCTCTTATTCCTGGCCGGGAAATGTGCGCGAACTGGAAAACGTAGTCGAGCGCGCGGTCGTTCTCTCCTCCGGACAGGAGGTCGGAGCCGACCTGCTTCCCGACGCGATCGTAGGCCGCGGCACGCCGGTTCCCCTGCTGGAACATCGCGGCGACGCCTCCCTGTTCGACATCGTCGAAGACTGCGAGCGCCACATCATCCTCGATATGCTGGAGAAATGTAACTGGAACCAGACCGAGGCCGCCGAACGCTTCCACGTACCGCTCTCCACCCTGAACCAGAAAATCAAGCGCCTCAATATTGAGATCAAGAAGAAGGTTCGCGAGTAGTCGGACCTCGGGCGTCAGACCTCAGACCTTGGCACATCCATTGATGAAGTGTTCTCGATGATCTTTCTCCGCGACAGGACTGAAGAGGAGCTCAGCTGGGCTTTCAGATGCAAGGGTTGCGGGGAGATATACGTCATTCGCCCAGTGACCGGGGCAGAGTTCACCTATCCCCAATCAGAAACAGTACGCTGCCACCAGACTGCAGACACGTATTCATATTCTCCCCCTGAGATTGAGAGTCTGTGGGTCCCTTAAGTCTTTTAACCGAGCTAACGTGCGAGGTCCGAGGGCTGAAGTCCGACGCCCACCTTCTGCTATAGTTCCTCAGATAGAGGCACACTGCATGGCAGCTGGGGATTTCCAGGTCCCGCTCATATCGCCCGCTGAATTCGCCAAGGAGAAGGTCAAGGCACTCCAGGACTACGCCTTGCTCACGGGCCAGTCGCTGGCCAATCTTTTCCGGCGGCCCTTGTACGTCACCGACATGATTCAGCAGGCCGACCTGATCGGCGTGGGTTCACTGCCCATCGTGATCCTGACCGGTGGCTTCACCGGCGCCGTGCTGGCCCTGAACAGCGCCAGCACGCTGTCGCGCTTTGGCTCCCTCACTCTTATCGCTCAACTGGTGTCGGTTGGCATGGTCACTGAACTGGGGCCGGTCATCACCGGACTCATGGTCGCCGGACGCAACTCTTCCGGCATGGCCAGCGAACTGGGTTCGATGACCGTGACGGAACAAATCGATGCCATGCGCGCACTGGGCACCGACCCGACAAAAAAGCTGGTCACGCCGCGAGTGGTGGCGACCGTCGTCATGCTGTTTTTCTTGACCATCATCTCCGACCTGCTTGGCCTGGTAGGTGGGAACATGGTGTCGACCCTTCTGTTGGGGCTGGACTCTCGGCAGTACTGGACCTCCGCATGGCAGTCGTTGGTCTGGCGTGACCTTACTTCCGGTCTCATTAAGCCTGTCCTCTTCGGATTTGTGATCTCGACCGTCGGCTGCTATTTCGGCATGTCGACGCGTGGCGGCACACAGGGTGTGGGCCGTTCAACCACGCAGGCTGTGGTCGTCGCCTCGGTGCTGATCCTCGTGGTTGATTTCTTTGTCACCAAGCTGCTGATTACTTTGTTGGGATACCGATAAACCATGTCCGCTCCCACATTGCCGCTGGAAACGTCTGCCGGGGCGACCCGGCAATCCGGCAACGAGGCCATCCGGTTCGAGAAGGTGACGCTGGCGTTTGACGACAAGGTGGTCCTCGACGACATTTCTTTCCGCCTTCCGCACGGGGAGACCAAAGCTATTTTCGGGGTCGCCGGGTCAGGCAAGAGCACAATGCTCAAGCTGGCGCTCGGGCTGATGAAACCGGATTCGGGCCGCATTTACGCGCTCGGCGAAGAAGTGACCGAGATGAGCGAAAAAACGCTATTCGGCTTGCGACGGCAGATCGGCATGGTATTTCAGGAGAGCGCGCTTTTCGATTCGCGCACGGTACGGGAGAATGTCGCCTTCCGCCTGATCGAGGAGGGTAGTGTTTCCGAAGATGAAATTGAGCGCCGGGTGCGCGAGGCCCTGAGTTTCGTGGAACTGGAACGAACCGTGGACATGTTTCCCTCGGAACTTTCTGGCGGAATGAGGCGGCGGGTGGCCATTGCGCGCGCCATCGTCACGCAGCCTGAAATCCTCCTTTATGATTCGCCCACCGGCGGGCTGGACCCGGTAACGTCCACCACCATCGTCGAACTCATCGTGAAGCAGCGGGACGTCTACAAGACCAGCTCGCTGATGGTCACTCATCGCTTGCAGGATGCCTTCATCATGGCGACCCACTACTTCGATCGCACCGCCAACAAAATGCTACCGCTGCCCAAGGGAGTCCACTGCGAGGTGCCCATGGCCTTTCTCATCTTGCGGGAGGGCAAAGTCATCTTCGACGGGGACATCGATGAACTGGCACGCACCCGGGACGAATACATTCGGGAGTACATCGCGTAGCGGCTTCTCGCTTCTAGCTCCTGGCTCTTAACAAAGAATTGAATGATGCCGGCTAACTGGCTTTGGCGCCCGCTGCTGCCATGTCCTTGCGCCGGGCTTCGACGCGTCCCGAGACGAATTTCAGGCGCTCACGCGCTGCCTTCGAGCCCGTCGCCACCTTTTCCACATTGCTGAACAAGCCCGGACTCTGCATTTTCTGCCGTAGCTCCTTCAAGAAAGGCTGGAGTTTGGCATAGATGAAAAACATCTCTCCGCTGATCCCACCCTCAACGAACAGATTCGGATTGATGGTCCCGTGCAAGACCAACGCCGCCGCCATGTCCCAATACCCCGCGACCTGACGGTACCAGTTGTTTTCCTGGGTTCCGAATGCGCTCGCGACCTTGATAATCTCGTCCGGGGTCTGCGGCCAGAAGGTCACGAGCCACCAGTGGCGCGCTTTGCGGATCTCCGCCTCGCGGCGAAGATCGTAAAGTTTAAGAATCAGTTGTGCATCGGCAGCCGTCGCTTTTGCCATTCAACCCCCCCAGGATTATGATTTTTTCAGCCGGACCCGGCTGGATCTCAAGGTGTGGCTGATCCAGCGGAAACCGCTTCCACTGGTATTTCGCGCTCATAGTCACATTCTTTATTTGGACACGCAATCACCGGACCGGCCTTCAGCATTTTCTCCACCAGATACTCGCCGCCACAACTTGGACACTTTTCCGCCAGCGGTTTCCCCGCGGAGGTGAATTTGCACTTGGGATAATTTCCGCAGCCGTAGAACGTATTTCCCTTGCGCGCCTTCTTTTCCACCAGGTCGCCGTCTTTACAGAGCGGACACTTCACCCCGATGTAATTCTGCTTCACATATTTGCATTCCGGGTATCCGCTGCAGGCGGTGAATTCGCCAAAGCGACCGTGACGGATCATCATGTTGCGGCCGCACTTGGGGCAGAGTTCGTCAATCGGAATATCGGGAACTTTCTTGCCCTGGTCGAGGCGGCGAGTGGTCTTGCAATCGGGATAGCCGGTGCAGGCCATGAACTGGCCGAAACGCCCTCGCTTCAGCACCATCACCCGCCCGCAGTTCTCGCAATATTCTTCCTGCGTGGTCTCCTGAATGTCGGCCGAGTCCAGGTCCGGGAGGTTGATCGGATTTTCCTTGGTGAAGGTGCAGCTGTCGGGATTTTCCTTGTCGTAGGAACTGCAAGCATAGAACGAGCCGTGCTTGCCCCACTTGATCACCAGAGGAGAGCCACAGCGCTCACACTTCTCGTCGGTGGGTTTCTCCATCCGCTTGATGTTCTCCATATGCTTTTCGGCATAGCGGAGGTCCTTCGCGAATCTCTTGTAGAAACCGGCTAACGCGTCGGTCCACGTTTCCTGGCCTTCTTCGATCCCGTCCAGTTCTTCTTCCAGCCGAGCGGTGTATTCGACGTCGAAGATATCGCGAAAATTCTCTACCAGCAGATCGGTCACCACCAGTCCGATTTCCGTAGGCGAAAATTTGCCGCCCAGCTTCTGCACGTACTGCCGTTCCTGAATGGTGCTGAGAATGGCGGAGTAGGTCGAAGGCCGGCCAATGCCGCGTTCTTCGAGTTCCTTCACCAGCGACGCTTCGTTGTAACGCGGAGGAGGTTCGGTGAAGTGCTGCTCCGGCTTCAGTTCCCTGAGCGTGAGCTTCTGTCCCGGCTCGAGCGCTGGCAACTTGTGCTTGAGTTCTTCTTCCTCCTCGTCTTTGCCTTCCTTGGACTCCTCGTACACCTTGAGGAAGCCGTCGAACTTGAGCACGGAGCCGGTCACGCGGAACCAGAAAGTCTCGGCACCGGACTTGGCGTCGATATCCACGGTGGTCTGGTCGAAGACCGCGGGCGTAATCTGCGACGCCACAAAGCGTTGCCAGATCAGCTTGTAGACCTTGAATTCGTCTTCCTTTAAATATTGTTTGATCTGGTCGGGATGGCGCATGGCCGACGTGGGACGGATGGCTTCGTGCGCCGCCTGCGCTGCCTTCTTCTCTTTATAGGTATTCGGCGATTCGGGCAGATAATCTTTGCCATATTGCGATGTGATGTACTCGCGCACTTCCGTCAGGGCCTCGTTGGAAACGCGGGTGGAATCGGTACGCATGTAGGTAATGAGGCCGACCGAGCCTTCCTCGCCCAGTTCAACGCCTTCATAGAGGCGCTGCGCAATCATCATGGTGCGCTTGACGCTGAAGCGCAATTTGCGCGAGGAGTCCTGCTGGAGTTTGCTGGTGGTGAACGGCGGCGTGGCATTGCGGCGCCGCTCTTTGCGATCGACGGTACGGACCAGCCAGTCGGCCTTCTCCAGGGCCGCGCGGATTTTCTCCGCGTCGTCGCCATTGTTGACTTCGACCTTCTCTTCACCTTTACCGACGAAGCGGGCGTCGAATGCCGGCGGCTTCGGTCCCGCCAGGTGAGCATCAATGGTCCAGTATTCAACCTTCTGGAATGCCTTGATTTCGCGCTCGCGCTCGACAATGAGGCGCAGAGCGACGGTCTGAACCCGGCCGGCGGAAAGGCCCCGCCGTACCTTGTCCCAGAGCAGGGGGGAAACCTGATAGCCCACCAATCGATCGAGCACCCGGCGAGCCTGCTGCGCGTCCACCAGGTTGCGGTCGATGTCTCGGGGATGTTCGAACGCCTCCTGCACCGCGCGCTTGGTAATTTCATTGAAGGTTACGCGGCGGATGCGGTCGGGAGGATCGCCTTCCTTCTTCTTTTTCTTCTTGGTCTTCGCTCCGTCACCCAGTTCTTCCGCGAGATGCCAGGCAATGGCTTCGCCTTCGCGGTCCGGGTCAGGCGCCAGATAGATGTTGTCCGCCGACAAGGCCAGCTTCTTCAACTTGGCAAGAACCTTCTCCTTGCCGGGAATAACAATGTATTCCGTTTCGAATTCGTTATCGACATCGACGCCCAGCGTGCTCTTGGGCAAATCCTTGACGTGCCCAAGCGAAGCTTCGACGGTGAAGCCCTTACCCAGATATTTCTGGATGGTCTTGGCCTTGGCCGGCGACTCGACGATGACTAAACCTTTAGCCAATGTGTCCTCTGATGGTGGTTACTGGTTTTGAAGCTAGCATGAATGCGGTGGTGGCAACAAGTTTTGTGGAAAAAGCTCCTGGCTTCTAGCAACTAGCTTCTGGCCAGAACGTTCGGCCGACAGACGCTGTGCGAGAGAAGCCAGCATCCGCTGAATTTCCAGCACTGCAGCTTCGAGATCGTTGAAATCATCCTCCGATAAGAACTGCAAGTCCCTCGCTAGCAGCGAGTGGTATTCCACTTCATTTGCTGAACCTCTAGCGATTTGCAGAAAGCGCTTCATCTCCCGGTCTGACCTGCGCCCACATCCTTCAGCAATATTTGCTCCAACTGAGGAAGCCGCACGACGAAGCTGACTGGTTAACCCATACATTTCTTCCTTCGGGAACCCATGAGTTTTCTTATAACATTGAGGGTCGGTTCGTACGCTTTCACCCATACGCGCAAGCCCTTGAAGTCTTCCATCGAAAGCGCCCTCTTAAGGAGCTAGAAGCCAGCAGCTAGAAGCTTTTTACAAAATTCTTCCCCGGCATCTGCTTTACTTTCCCTGCCAGTTCCAGCTCGAACAATGCGGCGAAGATTTCGGAGGACGACAAGTCCAGTTCCAGCAGTTCCACGATCTCGTCGATGTGAAGGGCTTCGTCGGCTTTCAACAGTTTCAGGATCTTTCTTTCGTGAGGAGGCAGCTCGCTTTCCCCGAATAGAGATGCAGTCTTGCCCGCCTGCGATTCATCGCCAGTGGCGGGAGTCAGCGCAAGTCGTACTGGCGCAGGGAGTTCCTCCCAAACGTCTTCCCACGTTGCGGTGAGCTTGGCGCCTTGTTTGATCAGCGTGTTGGGTCCCCACGAATTCTTGTTGGTGACGTTGCCGGGGACGGCGAATACCTCGCGGTCTTGTTTCAGGGCGCAGCGCGATGTGATCCTGGTGCCGCTGTATTCCGCCGCTTCGACGACCAACACACCGATCGAAATACCGCTGATGATGCGATTGCGAATGGGGAAGTTCTGCGGCGCGGCGAATGTGTTCATAGGGAACTCGGAGATCAGGGCGCCGCCCAGGGCCAGCATCTGCTCGGTGAGCCGGCTGTTTTCCTTGGGATAAACAATGTCTACACCGGTTCCGAAGACGGCCACCGTTTTCCCCTTGGCGTGGATGGCGCCGCGATGCGCGGCTGCATCTACACCGCGTGCCAGACCACTAAAGATGACCAGCCCGCGGGCGGCGAGATCACACGCCAGGCGTTCCGCCATTCCCAGTCCGTACGGCGTGGGATGGCGAGTCCCCACGACCGCGATCCCCGGCTGCGTGATCGCCTCTACATTTCCCCGTATATAAAGGACCAACGGCGGATCGTAGATTTGCTTCAGCTCCGCGGGATAGGTGGAATCGTCGAGGCACACGACCGAGACTCCGGCGGCCGCCACCCGTGCCATCTCGTCATGCGCCAGTTCCATGGATTGGCCCGTCCCCAGTGACTGTGCCGAGACAGTCTGAATTCCGGTAGCTTCGAGCTCGGTCAGCGATGCCTTGAAAATGTTCTGCACACCGCCGAAGTGTTCGACCAGTCGCCGCGCACGGGTGGGCCCCAGGCGCGGGGTTTGGGCAAGCGCCAGCCAATGTAAAGCGAGACTTTCGGTTGGATTGGAACTAACGGCCAGAGGGTCCGGCACTTCGCCACCTCCACATCGTCTGACTCGCGGACTCTATACATCCGCGAAAAACGCTGTCAAGGTCACCCGACACACTCCTCTGTTAACATCGAACATCTAAGATCAAACATTGGCCGCATGAAACGCCTTCGTATTTCCGCCATTTCCTACCTTAATACTGCGCCCCTGATGTGGGATTTCGACCACGGAGACGCGGGCCAGGGCTTTGATATCTCCTACACCGTCCCTTCGCAATGCGCCGCGGAGTTGGCTGCGGGTTCGGCAGATATTGGCATTATTCCAGCCGCGGCTTATGCCAGCATCCCAGGGTTGGTCATCCTGTCCGGGGTCGCAATTGCCTCGCGGCGTCCGGTTCGGTCCATCCTTCTTGTGACCAAGGTCCCGCTCGACCAGATTCGCTCGGTTGCCCTCGATACTTCTTCCCTCACCTCGGTGGCGCTGACCAAGGTGCTGTTCGCGAAATGGTGGGGCGGGGGTCGAACTTTCGTCTCCATGGCACCGGAGGTCGAAAGGATGATGGCAGCGCATGACGCCGGCTTGGTTATCGGCGACCCTGCGCTGAAGGTAGACCGCTCTCGATACCTGACCTATGACCTAGCCGAAGAATGGATTCGCCTCACCGGCAAGCCTTTTGTTTTCGCTTTTTGGGCGGTGCGGCAGGCAGCCTTGAAGGGTCCGTCTTCCGCGCTCGATCTAGCGACCCTATTTCAGAACTCGCGCGACCACGGCCTGCAACCCGCAAGCCTTGACCGCATTGCCCGGGAATGGGCGCCGCGCCTGGGGTTGAGCGAAGCCGAAGTCAAGTCTTATCTGACCGAGAATATTTACTATGACCTCGATCCCGCGTGTCTGGACGGATTGCAGCTCTTTTACCGCTATGCCAATGAGTGTGGCGCGTTGCCGGAAGCACCGTCACTGCGCTTTCTCGATGCGGCCAAAATCGCCGCCACCTAGCTGTCGTCTCATCTCGCATACCACTCGCACCTGAAAAAGCAGCTTCTAAGGCGGAAATGTCTATTCAGTTCCATTTCTTGATTGCGGTTTCAGTCTGGACTCGGCTTCGACATCTGGGCGGCGTCGGCCTGGTGCTGTTGGGGCTGGCGGACAACTCGGTGGTGCCGCTGCCGGGGAGCATGGACGTGCTGACAATCTGGCTGG
>Ga0137407_10002614_pt1 | contig 11837 bp, 9 predicted proteins | sample CZOMad2_2_16fung_FD_108410 | JGI IMG/M metagenome (GOLD analysis project Ga0137407, IMG submission 108410) | Vadose zone soil fungal communities from Angelo Coast Range Reserve, California, USA - CZOMad2_2_16fungal (Illumina Assembly) | ecosystem: Environmental > Terrestrial > Soil > Vadose zone...
GAGGCTGCTCCAGGGGAACAGCTCCGTCCGGTACGAGCCGTAGTCGATGGTCCCGGCGAGCGCCGGGTGGACGAAGGGGACGTGGAATCCTTCCAGGTAGTTGTCGCAGTAGAGCGCCCAGTTCGCCGCCACCTCGTAGCTGCGCGAGCCGGTCGGATCGGGCAACAGCGGCACCGACATGCGCTCGCGAGCGGGAGCGACCAGGTCCTCGAACGCAAAGGCCGGATCGAGGCTGGCGAACAGCAGCGGGTGCAGCTCGCCGAGGCGGACGCGGGGCAGGTCGTCCGCCGCCGAAGGAAAGTCGCTGACGCCCTCGAAATCCGGCATGCCGAGAAAACGCCCGTCGAGCGAGAAGCGGCGGCCGTGGTAGCGGCAGCGGAGGTTCTGCGCGATGCCGGGTTCGGTGCAGACCAGGTTTCCCCGGTGGGTGCAGACGTTGGAGAGCGCCCGCAAGGCGCCGGAGCCGTCGCGCGCGAGCAGCAGGGGCTCGTCGACGCATCCTTCCAGGAGCGCGAAGGGCAGCACCGATCCCGGCGCCGAGGCCCGCTCGGCGCCGTCGACGAGCTGCCAGCTGCGCGCGAACACGCGCTCGCGCATGCGCTCGAAGAGGGCGGGATCGCGGTAGTACGCTGCCGGCAGCGTGCGGGCCCGGCGGATGTCCTCGTCGATCACCGCGCCATCGTGTCACAACTTTCGCGCGACGGCTCCTGGAAGGAAGGACCATTCCTTTGACGGAAGCGATGCGCGCGCGGTAGAGCCGCGCTGCATCCGTGCGGACCTTCTCACAGCCCGGCCAGAAAGCAGCCTCCCCGGCGCCGCTCGCCGGTCTCGCGGCGCACCCACTGGTGCTCGCCGGCGCCTGGGTCGCCTGCGTCCTCGTGCTCCATGCGATCGTCGCCGCCGTCCACTACCCGCTTCGCGATCCGGACTCGACGCTCTACGAGAGCATATCCGAGCAGCTGAGCCGGCGGCCCGTCCGGGAATGGATCGCGCCGTTCTTTCCCCCGGGCCGCTTCAAGGAAGGCCTTTTCCTCGAGCACCTGGCTGCGTTCTTCTGGCCCGCGGCGGCGCTGGGCAAGCTCGGATTTGCGCGCGGCGCGCTGCTGGCCAACTTCCTCTACTTCCTCGGCTCGCTCTATCTGCTGTTCCGGCTCGCGGCGACCCTCGCCGATCGCGCGGTCGGCTGGGCCGCCGTGGGCTCGTACCTCTTCTCGCCACTCGGCATCCAGTACCTGCTTCGCGCCAACCACGAGAACGCCTGGGGACTCGCTTACCTGGGCGGATTCTGGTGCTTGCACGAGTTGCCGCGCAGCAAGTGGTTCGGGCTGGGTTTCGCCCTCTTCGGCCTTTTCGCCTTCGCCATGAAAGGTGTCCTGGGCTTGTCCTTCTGGCCGGTGATGCTCGTCTGGTGGGTGATGGTGTCCAGGCGACGGAAGGACGCGGTCTGGTTCGCGCTGGGCGCCGTCTTCATCGTGCTGTTTTCCGGCCTGTACGAGCTCGCGTATCGCCGCGTTACCGGCCAAAGCTTCTTTGCCGGATACCTGGGCACGCAGATCGGCTACGTCAGCTTGTACGAGCAGCGCCCCGTCTGGGGCAAGCTGGTCAACCCGTTCTACTATCTCGCGCACGTGCTCTGGTTCTCATTCCCGGGCTCAGTGCTGGCAGCCGGGGGGATGTGGCGGTCGCGGCGCCGGGCGGAGCCGTTCAGCGCCGCCCAAATGCTGGTCGTGGGCGGCAGCGGAGGGATCGTGGCGCTGCTTTCGCTGATGACGCGCAGGGCGGCGCGCTACATTTTTCCCGCGTACGCTCTGGTGCACGTTCCCGGTGCGGAAACGTTGCTGCGGCACGTGCCGAGGCTGCGCGGATTCCTCGAGCGCCGGGAGGCTTGGATACCCTATCTGGTGATGGCGTCGTTGTTGATCGTCCTGCCGCTGCGGATCGTGGTCGACCAGCGGTTCTATCGCTTCATCCGCTTGGTCGAGTGACGGAGAGGCCGTTCACGTCTCGGCCAGCCGCAGCTTCGGGGACTCTGCCGATGTTCCCGGCGAAAGAGAGAGTCCCAGCGCGAACCAGAGCGCGTACATGACCTTGGTGTCGTAGAGCAAGTCGTGCGCCTGCCCGACGACCAGCAGCGCCGCCAGGGCGGCGAGCGCGCCCAGCGCGATGGGCTCGCGCGCCCGCACCCGCGCGAGCAACGCCCGCGCCGCCGCCGCGAACACCCACAACAGGGCCGCGAGCCCGAGAGGCCCCGTCTCCGCCAGGATGGACAGCTCGGTGTTGTGCGCCCAGGTCCGCATGGGAAAGCCTGGATCGACGCGATCGTAGTAAGGCGCGCCCGCCCGGGAATAGTTGGCGAACCCCACTCCAAGCAGGGGGTGATCGCGGATGATTTCCAGCGCGCGGGACCAGAGGAAGGCCCGATCGGAGTTGGTCTCGAAGGAGAAGGCGCTGAGGAACCGCGCCCGGACGCCGCCGTGCAGCGCCGCGAGCAGCACCAGGGCGGCCATCGCGGGCAGGAAAGCCCGCCGGACGCGCGGAGCCGCCAGCAGGCCGATGACCAGCGCGGCCGCGCAGAGAGCGAGATACGCGGCGCGGTCGAACGTGACCGCGACTCCGGCCAGCCCCAGCGCCGTGGCCGAGGCGACGATCCAGACCCGCCGGGGAGGGACCGCGCCGGCCGCGAGCACGCCGGCAAGGAGCGCCACCAGCACGGTCGCATTGTGGCCGTACGAGAGGCGCGAAGTGAAGAAGCCCATCGCGCCGAATCGATCGGGCGCGCCTGGCGCCTGGACCATGGCGGGCGCCTCGCGCAGCCCCAGCAGATGGACGACGTCCACGCCCGCCCGGTACTGGACGATCCCCACCAGCGAGGCCAGCGCCAGGCCCGCGCACGCCCAGTAGAGCAGCCGCAAGGGCGCCTCGCGCGACAAGAGCCGGAGCCCGTGCGCCACGACGAAAAACCCGATCACGGAGCGCCAGAGGGTGGCTCCGGCGAGCCCGGGCGCGCCGTAGGGGGAGAGCAGATCCGAAGCGATCGCGATCGCCACGAAGGCCAGCACCGGCCAGTCCAGCGCGGTGCGCAGCGGCCGGACGGGCGCCAGGAGCAGCCCGGCCGCGGCAATCCCCAGCGCGATCTGCATTCCGGCGATGGACACGGGCACGAAGAAGGCGTGCCCTGCGAGCCCCGCGTAAGCGAGCGTTGCTGCGATCTTCCGGCGATCCACGGAGCTGCCCTACATACTACAGTGCCTGCGCGCGATGACGCTCTTCAACCGATGGCTGCCGGCGTTCCTTCTCTGCCTGGCTTGCGCGCGGGGTAAACCCCCGGTCCCGATCCTCAACTATCACTCCGTCGGCCACGGTGGGGACGAGTTCACGGTCGTTCCAGAAGACTTCGAGCACCAGCTCGACTTTCTCGTCTCGGCAGGCTTGCGCACCGTCTCCCTGGACGATCTCGTGCAGCACCGCGACGTCTCGCGCGGAATCGTGCTCACGTTCGACGACGGTACCGAAGACGCGCTGACCCGCGTGTTGCCGGCGCTGCGCAAGCGAGGAATGCGCGCGACCTTCTTCGTGATCACCGGGTTCGTCGGGAAGCCCGGTTACCTCAGCTGGGACGGCGTCCGCGCCCTGGCGGCGGCGGGGATGGAGATCGGCTCGCACAGCGTCGATCACGCCCACCTCGCCGACGAGTCGGACGAGCGCGTGCGGGAGGAGCTGACCGCCTCCAAGCGCGAGCTGGAGTCACAGCTTCATGCGCCGGTCGAGGCGCTCGCCTACCCCTACAACTCGGTCCGCAAGCGGATCGAGCGCGCGGCCGCGGAGGCCGGATATCGCGTGGCGGTCGCTGGAGTGGCGCACGGGGGCAAGGGCCTGCTCAACCTGTACCGGGTGAGCATCCGGCGCAGCACCAGCCTCGACGAATTCAAGCGCCTGGCTCTGGGCGGGTAGCCCGCGCACGGCTCCGCCCTCCACGAACAGCCAAATGCGGTTCACGTCGGCAGAGCGCTCGGAGTCACGCCTGCGCCGACCGCCAACGAGCGGCCGGCTGGGCACGCCCGCGCGAAATCCGTCGGACTACCGACGTGTGTTTCCGCACGGCTCCACGTCTCTGGCGGGCTCGCGAACGGGGGGCCATACGTCGGAGAACGAGGCCCCGATGCATTCCAGCAGCGAGACCGGAAGCCGATTCCTCGCCGTCCTTCTCCTCGTGGCAGGTTGCGCGCACAGGCCCAGGCTCGTTCCCGCGCCGGAAGCGCAGCGCCTCGCAGGCGATCCCGAGGCCGCGGTTGCCAGCGCCGCGGGCGTCCAGGTCACGGTCCGATCGCGGGCCTGGAAGGGAAACCCCCCTGACCTCGAGTCGATCGTCACGCCGCTGCACGTGACCGTCGAAAACGGATCGCCGGTTGCCATCCGCATCCGCTATCGAGACTTCACTCTCACCGGGCCCGACGGGCTGCAATCGGGAGCGATTCCGCCTTTACAGATTCAGCGGCCCGGCACGCAGGCGGTGGCGCTCGTGCCAACGTTCCCGGGCGACCGATTCCTCCTGCTGCGCCCGTACGGGCCCTGGTACCCCGCCTATCCGCTCTGGGACGGTCCTTTCGATTGGGATCCGGTCTTCTATGAGCAGTTCTACGCCACTTGGCAGCCGCCGCTCCCGACGCCGGACATGTTGAACCAGGCGCTGCCCGAGGGGGTGCTGCAGCCCGGAGGACGAGTGTCCGGCTTCCTCTACTTCCACAGGCTGAGGCAAAGCGAGGGCCGCGTGATCTTCGCCCACGAGGTGATCGAAGCGCAGACGCGGGAGCGCCTCGCCACCCTCCGCATTCCGCTCATGCTGCAGTGACCGGAGCTGCGTGCGCCCCAAGGTCCGCGGTAGATTGCGCCGCTGTGCTCCTTGCCGCCGCGGCATGCGCGCTGCTCACCTCGGCCGAGATCTCCGCCGTCCAGGGCGAGAAGCCGGTTCGCTCAAAGGCCAGCTCCAGCGATGCCGACGGGCTCTCGGTCGAGCGATGCTTCTTCGAGATGCCCACCTTTCCGAAGTCGCTCTCCCTCGAAGTGACCCGCGGAACCCGCGTGCGCGAGCTGTGGAAGCGCTCCTTTCACCAGGAGGGGGAGCGCGAGCGCGAGGAGGAGGAGGAGCAACCCCCGCCGCAGCGCGTGCGCGGCTTGGGCGAAGAGGCCTTCTGGGTGGGCGACCCGCGGCTCGGCGGCCTCTACGTGTTGCGCAAGGATGCGATGCTTCGCCTTGCGGTCGGCGGCGCGGAGGGGATGGCGGACAAGCTGCGAAAGCTGAAGCCGCTTGCCCGCAAGGCGCTCTCCCGGCTGTAGAGACTACCTGGGCAACACGCCGTCGTAAGCGCGAAACAGCGTCTTGCCGGAGACCTGTCGCGCGATGGTGGCGAGCGCATCCTGCGCGCTGGCCGGCCCGAAGGAGGCATTGGCGGTGGGATCGTTGACGCAGGAGCCAGTGCACCCGTCGGCGAAACCGATCAGCACGCGCCCGATGCGGTCGGTGGTGATGTCGTTGAAGTCGAGCAGGTTGCGGCACGCGTTGCTGCCGCCGCCGTTCCAGATGCAGCCGCGCTGCACCGGATCCGCCGAGGTGATGTCGGTGGTGACCCAGCTCTTGCCGCCGTTGTACGTCATCGCGACGTACATGTGCCACACGCCGTTGAATCCGCTCGACTGATCGTCGCCGGGCGTGGGGGTCCCGAGGAAGGCGAAGGCGGCGCGGTCGTCATCGCCCGCGATCACCTCCGCGAACTCGGCGTTCTGGATCCCGTAGCCGGCGCCGGCGTCGAAGGGCTTGGACCAGGTGAGGCCGTGATCGCGGGAGATCGCGACGTTGGGGTGCCCGTCGAAGTTCACGTAGCCCACGTAGAGGGTGTTGCCCGCGCCCGCCGCCGCGGAGGGATCTCCGCCCGGCCTGCTCGACTTGGCCCGGGCGATGGTGCGGATGCTCCAGGTGAGCCCGTTGTCGTTGCTCACCACCACCGCGGGACGGGCGACGCCGGTGGCGTCGGTGCAATCCTCGTTCGGCACGTACGCGGTGCCGTCCGGCGAGATGCGGATGTGGCCGTGCAGGCCGCCACACTGGGTGAGATTGTAGATGGGCACGCCCGGCCCGAAGGTCAGTCCGCCGTCGTCGCTGCGCGCGCAGACGGCGGTGACGACGCCCTGCGAGCAGTAATAGATGGCGTGCGGGTAGGTGGTGACCGCCGGCCTGGGCGCGGCGAAGTTGCCGCCGCCGATCGTCTGGTGGTCGGGCCCCGCCGGCGTGCCGCAGCCCTGCGAGAGCAGCCAGGACTCGCCGTCGTCCTCGGTATAGGAGGTCATGCTGCACGCGCCGTTGAGCTGCGACTCGAACACGCGCCCCGTCTGGCTGTCCGCCCAGAGGATGGGATCGAGCGAGACACGCGCGAACGGCGATCGCTTGTCGGCCCAGGTCACTCTGGCCGGCGAGACGCTGTCGTCGAAGATCGCGCGCAGCGTATGATTGCCGGCCTGGATGAAGGTGGCGCCGGTCTTCCAGTTGACGCCGATGGACGGTTCGCCGGCGCCGTGGGCGCCGTTGCTGGTGGAGCCGAGCGCGGGCGCCATCTGATCGTCCGCCGGGTAGTTCTGGTACCGGGCCGCGCCGGGCGGGATGCGGGGCGTGGGCGGGCTGGTGCGCGCGGCGACGGTGAGCGTCGCGGTGGCATGCGCCGCGGTGGGCACCGGAACCAGGGCGGCAGTCTCGCGCACGTGCCAGACGCCCTCGACGGGATCGCCGACCACGATGTCCGCCGAGCCTGGACCGGTGACGAGGCCGTCGGGAGAACCGGGGCCGTACTTGGCGCCGTTCGGCGCAAAGGCGAACACGTCCATGTCGGTGGGCTGGGTGCTGGTCCACTCGTAGTGGAGGGTCAGCGTGGCGGTGTTGTTGACGTAGAACTGGGCCGCTGGCTGAGGCAGGGTAATCGTCAGATCGTAGTTGTCGCAGACGCCCGGCGGGCAGACCTCTTCGATGCCCGTGTCCGTGAATTGGCCGGCCACCACGGGAGCGAAGTCCCAGCTGGCCGTCGTGGTCGAGGTGACCGAGCCGCTCGGGGGCGTGGCGGCGCGTCCGTCTCGCGCGGCGAACAGGACCAGTGCCAGGTACGAGCTGAGGGCAGCAGTTCGGAATGTCTTCATGGGGCCTTCCAGGCGAGGGGAGCTCGATCAACCTGGGAAGTTAGGAACGGCCCGATCGCCGGAAAACCCCGCCGGAGGTCGGATGCCCGGCCGGAGAGCAAGCGGGAGGGCAGCATCTGCTACGGTTGATGCGATGCGTAGGAGCTTCTGGGCCTGGGGATGGGAGGAACTGCTGCCCGCCGGCGCGGCGCGCCAAGCGCTGGCAGCGCAAGTGGCCGGCGCGCTGGGCCAGGCCATGCCAGAGCCGAAGCCGCTTCCCACCCTGGGTCGGGCGATCGCTGGAATTTCGCGCGCTTCCGTCGCTCCGCCGCAGTCGATCGCGGCCCTCTGCGATACCTCGCCCGAGGCGCGTCTCCGCCACGCTTACGGGCGCGCGTATCCCGACCTCGTGCGGGGTTTCGCTTGTGACTTCGCGGCTGCGCCCGACTTCGTCTGCCTTCCCCGGACTGAAGAGGACGTGGCACGCGCGCTGGACGCCTGCGCGGCGAACGACATCGCGGTGACTCCGTATGGCGGGGGCACCAGCGTGGTCGGAGGCGTGGAAGGCGGCGGCCGCGGACGCCCCGCCTGCGCGCTCGATCTTGCGCGCCTTTCCAGCGTCCTCGAAGTCGACCCGGTCTCTCGCGCAGCCCGGATTCAAGCGGGCGTGCTGGGACCAGGCCTGGAGGCGCAGCTGCAGCCCCACGGCTTGACCCTGCGCCACTTCCCGCAGTCGTTCGAGTTCTCCACGCTGGGGGGTTGGGTCGCGACGCGCGCGGGCGGACACTTCGCGACCCTCTACACCCGCATCGACGATGCGATCGAATCGGTGCGGCTGATCACCCCGGCAGGCGCCTGGGCCTCGCGGCGCTTTCCAGCTTCCGGCGCGGGGCCAAGCGCCGATCGGCTCGCGCTGGGGTCCGAGGGCGTCCTCGGCGTCATCACCGAAGCCTGGGTACGCGTGCATCCCTCGCCTCGCCACCGGGCGAGCGCAACCGTGTTCTTCCCCGATTTCCTCACCGGAGCGCGGGCGGCCCGGGCGATCGCGCAATCGGGCTTGTACCCGTCGAATTGCAGGCTGCTCGACCCCGGAGAGGCGCTCCTGAACGGCGTGGGCGGCGAGGGCGCCGTGCTCTTCGTCGCCTTCGAGTCCGCGGACCATCCGCTGCAGGCCTGGATGTCGCGCGCGCTCGAGCTCCTGGCGGAGGCGGGTGGCACATGCCCGCGGGGAGCCGTGTACCGCGCTCACGGTGAGAAGACGCGCGGCGAGGAGTCGGCGAAGTGGCGCGACGCCTTCTTCGCCGCCCCCTATCTGCAATCCGCGCTGGTCTCGCTCGGGATCCTGGCGGACACCTTCGAGACGGCCTGCACCTGGGACAAGTTCGAGGCGCTGCACGCGAGCGTCAGCTCGACCGTCGCGGACGCGCTGCGCCGCATCTGTGGCGCGGGATTCGTCAGCTGCCGCCTCACGCACGTCTACCCGGACGGACCCGCGCCGTACTTCACCATGCTCGCTCCGGCGCGGGCTGGCGGCGAGCTCGCGCAATGGGGAGAGATCAAGGCGGCCGCTTCCGAGGCCGTGCTTTCCGCCGGCGGCACGATCACGCATCATCACGCGGTCGGCCGGACGCACCGCCCTTGGTACGATCGGGAGCGCCCCGAGCCCTTCGCTGCGGCGCTTCGCGCCGCGAAGCGAGCGCTGGACCCGACGGGCATCCTCAATCCAGGCGTGCTGTTCGACTGAGGTGCTCGCCGGGGTGAGACGGCGCTGGGCGATCACCCCAGATACGCCGCGAGCACCCGCTCGTTCTTGCGCAGCTCGGCCGGAGGGCCTTCGATGGCGACGCGGCCGCGCTCCATCACGTAGGCGTAGTCGGCGACCGTGAGCGCGGTCTTGGCGAACTGCTCCACCAGCAGCATCGTCATCCCGTCCTGCTTGAGGCGCTGGATGGTCCGGAACACCTCCTGCACGATCACCGGCGCAAGCCCCATGGAGGGCTCGTCGAGGAGCATCACTTTGGGCGCCGCCATCAGCGCGCGGCCGATGGCGAGCATCTGCTGCTCACCCCCGGAGAGGGTGCCCGCCTGCTGCCGCTTCCGCTCGCGCAAGCGCGGGAACAGCCCGTAGACGCGGTCGAGATCGCGGCCCGCCTGGGTGCGGAAACCGAAAAACCGTGGCAGCCGCCGGTAGGCACCGAGCAGGAGGTTGTCCTCGACCGAAAGCGGACCGAAGACCTTGCGCCCCTCCGGCGAGTGCGCCAGCCCGAGGCGCGCGATCCGCGAGGGCGGAAGGCCCTGCACGGGATGGCCGTCGAGCAGGACGCTGCCCTTGCTGGGCCTGACCAGGCCCGAGATCGCGCGCATGGTCGTGGTCTTGCCGGCGCCGTTCGCGCCGATCAGGGCGACGACGGAGCCGGCTTTCACCTCCAGCGAGGTGCCGACCAGCACTTCGCTCAACCCGTAGCCTGCGTGCAGATCGGACACCACCAGCATGGAATCTCCGCTCAGCTCGTCGCCGGCGCTGCCGGAGCAGCTTCTTCGACAGGACCGGCCTCGACCTCTCCGAGGTAGGCCTCGATGACCTTCGGATGCCGCTTGACCTCGACCGGCGTCCCCTGGGCAATGAGCTTTCCGCCGTCGAGGACCGTGACCACGTCGCAAAGCCCGCTCACCACGTCCATGTGGTGCTCGATGAGGACGATGGAGACGCCCCGCTGGTGGACCCGCTCGATGATCTCCATCTGCCGGTGCATGTCCGGGTGGGAGAGCCCGGCTGCGGGCTCGTCGAGGATCAGGATCTCGGGCCTGCGTGCGACCGCCCGGGCGATCTCGAGGAAACGCTGCGCGCCATAGGTCAGGTCCCTCGCGGGCGTTCGCGCTTCGTGTCCCAGGCCGACGAACTCGAGCAGCGCGAGCGCCTGGGCCTGCGCCCGCTTCTCCTCGATGCGTCCGAGTCCGAGCAGGACCATGGGCAGCGAGCGCGACCGGCGATAGACGCCCCGCAGCGCCACCATCACGTTTTCGAGCGCGCTCAGCCCCGTGAACAGTTGGAGATTCTGGAACGTGCGCGCTACCCCGACGCGCGCCGTCTTGAACAGGCTTCCTCGCGGCAGCGGCTGACCGCGCAGCAGCATCTCGCCCGCCGTCGGCGTGTAGAGCCCTGACACGACGTTCACGAGCGTGCTCTTGCCCGAGCCGTTCGGCCCGATCAGCCCATGGACGTGGCCCGCGAGCACGGTCATCGAGACTCCGTCGATCGCCTTGACCCCTCCGAAGTAGCGCTTCAGGTCGCGAAGCTCGAGCAGCGGCATGCCCGACCTGACCGGCGTTGCCGGAAGGACCTCGTCCAGGGGCGAGGGAGCGGGGAGCGGCGGATCGGGAATCCGGAACAGCCGCGAAAGGAACTTGGAAGCGAAGCCCATCAGGCCTTCGGGCAAGCCCACCACGACCGAGAAGAGCATCAGCGCGAAGATGGCCTTGCGCCAGTCCTCGGTGTTGCCCACCAGCAGCCCGCCCGCCACCAGCACGCCGGTGGCCACGATCGGCGCGATCGCCTGGAAGGGCGGGATCGTCTTGCGCACCAGTCCCCGGATGCCGGCGAACAGGGCCAGCAAGAATCCCAGACCCGAGATGACCTCGAACAGCGTCCGGTTCGAGAGCAGGTTGGGGAGCAGCGCGACCAGCGAGGCTCCGACGAACGCGCCCCACAGGCTCTTGCGCCCTCCCAGCACCACGCCAAGGAGGAGGATGACGGTGAGCTCGTAGACGAACGATTGCGGCTGCAGGTACTGGAAGTTGAACGCGTAGAGCGCGCCGGCCAGCCCGCCCAGCGCGGAGCCGAGCGCGAAGCCCGCGACCTTGTGCCGGTAGGTCCCCACACCCATCGCATCGGTGGCGATGGGGCTGTCGCGCAAGGCCTCGAACGCGCGGCCCCACTGCGACGCCAGCAGGTTGCGCATGGCGACCCAGACGATCGCCAGCAGCGCCATGCACAGCCAGTAGAACTCGCTCGCGCCCAGGACGTGCCCGAGAAGCGGCGGGCGGGTGAGGCTCAGGCCTTGCGCGCCGCCGGTCAGCGATTCCAGCTCGTTGAGCGCCGTGACCGTGAGCGCGGTGAAGCTCAAGGTGGCAAGGGCGAACTGCGGCCCTTCGAGGCGCAATGCGGGCAAGGCGAGCAGGCCGCCCAGCACGGTGCCGACGGCGATGGCGGCCACGGTCGCGAGCGGCATTCCCCAGCCGAGCTTGGTGACGCAGAGGCCCGCGGTGTAGGCGCCGAGACCCAGGAACGCGGCCTGGGCCAGGTTCACCTGGCCCAGATAACCGACGGTCACGTCGAGCCCGATGAGCAGGATGCCGTAGATGGCGAGCAGCGTGAGCAAGCCCAGCACGTAAGGGTTGTGCACGGAGAGCGGCACCGCCGCGAGCACGGCGAACATCAGGAGCTCGGCGCCACGGATGAGAAGCAGCCTCTTCCACATGCTCGTGGGCCCCCGTCAAACCTTGCGGATGATCGCCTTGCCGAAGACGCCGGTGGGGCGCACGGCAAGCGCGAGAATGAGAAGGAGCAGCCCGGGGACCTCGCGCCAGCCGCTGCCGAGGGAGAAGCTGGCGATGCTCTCGAGCGCGCCGAGGAACATGCCGACCACCACCACGCCGAAACCCGACTCGAGGCCGGCCAC
>Ga0137407_10002616_pt1 | contig 11832 bp, 23 predicted proteins | sample CZOMad2_2_16fung_FD_108410 | JGI IMG/M metagenome (GOLD analysis project Ga0137407, IMG submission 108410) | Vadose zone soil fungal communities from Angelo Coast Range Reserve, California, USA - CZOMad2_2_16fungal (Illumina Assembly) | ecosystem: Environmental > Terrestrial > Soil > Vadose...
GACGCATGACCACTGGCATAGCGCCCTCGCCATCCCGACGGGGGTGGCCCAGCGCCGGTTTGACGATCTGGTCGAGAACCTCGACCGGCACAACGACACGCATCTCTTCCTGGCCTCCGCCCTGAGCCTGTCGCCCCCGCAGGACCTTTCGCGGTATGATCTGCGGCGACGGGACGGCTGGGTCCTGTTCATGCAAGCCCACGCCCTCGAGCACGCGCGCCTCCGGGCCGCGACGGGGTTATAACCGCCATGGCCTTGCCCTTCTTCGATATCGGGAGTCTCGACCTCCCGACCCTCGATCCGGGAGGGTTCAGCGTGGCCCCGGACCTCGGGGGCCTCGATCTGAGCGGCGTCGGCGGCCTCACCGGAGGCGGGGGATCCCCGACGGGGGGCGGCGGCGGATTCAGCTTCCCGTCCCTCGGCGATCTCGGCAAGGGGATCGGGATCGGGACCGATCTCCTCAAGGCCGGGGGCGGCATCTTCTCGGCCGTCCAGAACGCCAACTATCAGAAGTCGCTGTCCGACTACTACAGTCAGCGCTCGAAAGCGGAAGCCGTCTACAACCAGCAGGTGCAGGACTACCTGGCGCAGCGGGCGCAGTTCGAGTCGGGCCTCCTCGGGCAGTTCGGGGAGCAGTCGCAGACGCTCCAAGATGCCCTGCTCGCCTTCCAGGGTCAGGTGAGCGACGTCTTCAACCAAGAGATGGCCGCCGCCCAGCCGTTGCTCCGACAGGGTCAGAAGCTCTCGTCGGAAGGCGTCGCAGCCCTGACCAAGGGCCAGGTGCCGGCGGAGTGGGAGCCCGTCTTCTCGCAGGCTCGGCAGCGGGCGCAGGCCGCCGCGATGCAGCGGGCGGTGAGCGCGGGGATCGACCCGCAAACGGCGGCGGCGCAGAGCGAGGCCCAGATCGAGCAGGATCAGCGCGCCATGCTCCTCCAGATGGCCTCGGGCGTGATCGGGCAGGGCGAGTCCTTGAGCCGGACGGGCCTCGGGTTCGAGCAGGCCGCTACGGGCGCGGCCGTCGCCGGGATCGACCCGGTGCTCCGGGAGTTCCTGGCAGTTCAGCAACTCCTGGGCGGCCTCCTCGGCGGCTTCCCCGGGCTGGCGAGTGCCCAGGGCGCGCCGCCGCCGCCGGGCGCGTAGTCTCCTGATGATTGACAGTGGCCCGGGACGAGTGGGATGCTGCGCGGCAGGGAGGTGGCGTAGAGATGGTCATTCGAGGAGTCGGACTCAGCATCGAAGAGTGGGTCAAGCGGTTCACGACCTCGCACGATGAGACCGGACTCTGTAGCGCGATGAGAGAAATCATGTTCGCGCTGTTCGGATTCTCATACTGATGCCGGTGTCGTAGTCGATGGCCGACTGGTTCACGCGGGAGGGCGAGGACTCGAGCGACGCCCTCTTTGGCGCGCTCCACGCCCCGACGCCGGCTTCCGTGGCTCGGCACCCGGATCCGGAGCGGCCGCCGCCGCGGGACCCGCCGGCCCCGGAGCGGGCCCCGATCCCGCCCGAGGAGGTCTCGCTCGGCGCGGTGGCTCGGGGCTCGGTCCTCCCCCGGCAATCCGCCCTCGCCGCGCTCAAGCTGGTGAGTCCCGACGCCTACGCGAAGGCGCTCGCGCTCTACGACGACGAGCGGACGCGGGGGCAGAAGCTGGCCGAGCAGGAGCAGGGCCTGATCGGCGAGTCTCAGGCCCGCCGGGCCCCGCTCGAGGCCGGCACCCGAACGGCGCTCGGCGCCTACGGCGCGGCGGTGGAGTCACCCAGGCCGGTCGCCCCCACCCTCGTGAAGATGCCGACCCCGCCCGATCTGACGCCGCGCCCGTGGCTGGACCCCGAAGGGCGTGACGCCTTACGGACGATCACGCAGGGGCTCGGCGCCCTCGCGGTGGGCGTGGCGGGCCTCGCGGTCGGCGCGCCGAAGACGATGCTCCGCTACTACCGGGAGGCGCTCGAGGACTGGCAGAAGGACGAGCACGAACGGGGCAACGCCAAATGGCGGGAGTTCCAGGGCGAGGTGCAGCGCGTCGAGGGCGACAATGCGGACGCGCTGAAAATCTACGACCTGATGGATCGGCAGTACGGGGCGAACGTGGCCGCCAAGCGGGCGGCCGTGCTCACCCACCTGGACGCGCTGGGGCTCGAGGACCACGTGTTGAAGGCGTCCATGCTCCCGCTGGAGGCGAGCCGGAAGGCGCTCCACGACGAGGGCCAGATCACGGGATCCATGCTCCAGGCGGCCCAGCATCTTGATACGATCGAATTGAAGCAGGCGGAGATCGCCGCGAAGGCGGGCAAGCTCGCCGACCCGAAGACCGTCGTCCAGATGATGCTCGCGCGGGAGCAAGAGACCGACCCCGTGAAGCAGCGGGCGCTCGACAAGGCCATTTCGGCGGCCAAGTCCTACAATCTGAGCCTCGCCCAGGCTCGCGCCGATCAGGGCGTGGCCGCCAAGGAAGTCGTCGCCCTCGACAAGAAGCTTCTCCAGACGGACGAGATGGAGCGGGGCCTCCGGGGGCTGTGGACGGACTACCGGACGCTCCAGAAGGCCGGGCTCCTGCCTGAGAAACCGACGACGATCTCCGGGTGGGTCGCGGGCGCCCATCGGCAGTTCGGCGAGAACTGGACGGACGAGGCCCAGGCCGCCGCCAACCGCATCCAGCACTTCTATCCGCAGAAGATCGTCCAATTCGAGCGGAGTCAGGGGGACATCGGGGCGCGGGTCAAGGCCGCCTACGGCCCGCTCGAAAATGCCTTCGTTCCCTACGCCCAGGCGAAGGGCATCATCACGGGGATGATGGAGCAGATCGACAGCCTCCGCACACTCTATCGGGAGCAGCGCGGGCGCCTGTCGACCGGCATCGCGGCCCCGGGGGCGAGCGCCTCCGAACCCGAGGCCGAGACCGAGGACTGATGGCCAAGAGCTTGCTGGAAGAACTGTCGGCCGACGATCCCCTCGAGAAGGGTCCGGCGCCGAGTCCCAAGGGCTCCGCCGACCCCTACGCCGACATGATGACCCGGGCCCGAGAGGCCGTGCCCGAGGCGATCCCGGGCTGGCTCCGCACGATCGGGCGTGCGCTGATCCCGCAGACCACGCCGGAACTGGCCGCCACCGGGGCGATGGCCGCCCTCCAGCCGGAGACCGTGTTCCTGCCGAAAGGCCCGATCCTCGGCGCGCTGGCCCGGATGGGGCTCACAGGCGCCGCCACAGCCGGGGCCGGCGCGCTCACGGGGTACTCGCCGCTCGAGTCCGGGATCACCGGCACCGTCGGGGCGGGGGGCGGCGAGCTGGTGCGCGGCGTGGCGGGGAAGGCCCTCCAACAGTGGGGCACGAGCCGGTCGATGGAGAAAGCCCGGGGACTGCTGTCCGAGCGCTTCCGCGATCTCTTCCGAGACTTCCTCCCCGCCAAGGCCACCGACGAGGCGATCCTGGCCGATGTGATTGCAGGCGGCCCGCGCCAGCGGATCGGGGCTCGCATGGGCGCCCTCACGGCGGCGGCGGCGAAAACCCCGCTGTCAGTGGCTGGCGGGAAGGCGCTCGCCCCGGACCTCCTCGCGGCAGGGGTGATTGATGAGGGGGACGCCAAGGGCGTCCTGGCCGGGGGCCGCTTGGCCTTCGGGCCGATCTGGTCGAAGGTGAAGGGCAACAGGGCGCTCGAGGGGCGAGTCCTGGACGCCCTCGATCCGGCCGTAGCGAAGGAGTACGCAGGGCTCCAGCAAGCCTACGGGCAGGCGTCGGGCGTGCAGGCGTGGCTCCAGGGCATCAAGCACACGAAGGAGGTGACGGGCGAATCCGGCGCGCGCGCCATCGAAGTCCTGACCGATCCCGAGGGGAGGCTGTCCATCGGAGGGCGGAGGCTCCTGACGGCCAGACTGGCGGGCGGGGCACAGCCCGGGATTCCGGCGCAGGCCCGTCGGGACCTCGGGACCGCGCTCGACTGGGAGCCCGGGATGGGCGGCGCGCGACCAGAGCCGGGCCAATCCGCCGAGCTCTACGCCTCGACGCATCTGTCGGGATTGCCTCGCATCGGCATGCATCTGCCCCGCGCCGCATGGACCCCGGACTGGCAGGCCCAGATCCCGTCCGGCCTGGAGCCGCTGGCGACCCGAGCCGTGCCCGCGCTCTTGTCGGGCGTGCCGTCGAAGATGTTGCCCACGCCCCGGAAAGCCAACCGGGCCGAGCCCGAGGAGGAGTGAGATGACTGTCTCGGAGGCCTCGGAGGTCCTGGGGCCGGAGGTCGTGGTCGGGGAGACCCGCTACGGCTTCCGGCTCCATCAACTGGTCGATGGCCGGTATGGGATCGACCTGGTGAGCCACGATCCTCACGAGCGCACCTGGTGGGGCAACTGGGCGGTGGTCTCGGATCGCACCGCCCTCACGCCGGAGTGGCTGCGCGCTCGACTGCACGCCATGATCGAGACACGGGGGATCCTCTGATGGCCTCAGCGCTCCCGACCCCGCTCCGGCTGGACCCGCAGACGCAGCAGCGCGTCATCGGGATCGGCCTCGATCTGCTCTCGGACACCGCGCTCTTGTGGTTGGTGACACTGGGGGCGGGGGGCATCTGGACGCTGGCGGTCATGCACCCGGATCTCTGGCGCATCGTGGCGGCGTGCGGCTATACCGGGTCCGTGTATCTGCCGCTCGTGTGGTTGAAGCGACACCGAGACCGTAGTTGAAGGAGGTCCGTGATATGGATACTCCGGTGGACTTCACACGGGAAGAACTGTGGCAACTCGCTGACCGGGCTCACGCACGGGCATCAGAGGTCGCCAATCCACACTGGCAGCGCGCCTACTCCGATCTGGAGTACGCCTGTAATGTGCTGGACGCGCATCTCGCGCGCAGTTCGGTGGCGATGGCCGAGGTCCTCAGTACTATCAAGGAGGGACGTTGACCCATGTCCAACCGCCCCGGCCTCGAACAAGTGCAGCCCGTCAACCGCCGCGCGCAGATGCGGCCCAACGGCGAACCCTGCTGGAGCGGCCTCACGCCGAATCGCTTCGCCACCGCGCTCCCGCCTGTGAAGGGCCCCGTGAACGCCCGGGCGCTCCGGGCCACCAAGGACCCGCGCGCCCGCACCCTCGACGCCTGGGGCTCGACGCAGCTCACGCGCGACAAAGACGTGCCGAAGAACTAGCGCGTGAGCCTGTCTGTCCCCTTCACCTTCGCGATGGCGGGGCTCAACACCCCGACCACGCAGCTCGACGCCGACTACCAGGCGATCACCGACTGGATCAACGCCCGGAACCCGACCTCGGGCACCATCGGGTCGCGACCCGCCGCCGGCAACGCGGGCGCCCTCTACGTCGCGACGGACCAGAACAACCAGGTCTACCTCGACACCGGGACGGTCTGGCTGGCCTTGAGCGCCATCCCCGGGACGCTGGTCATCCCCGGCACGGCGACGCCGACGACGCCCGCGGCGGGCAGCGGAACCCTCTACAGCCCACTCGGGAACCCGCCGCTCCAGCGGCTCGGCTGGATCGACTCGGCCGCCCAGCTCTGGGAGTACGCCGCCACCATGCGGGCGCTCCGGCTCGTGGGCAACCCCGCGAAGACGGTGGTCTCGACGATGACGGAGACGTCCGTCTATTCCGCGGCCCCCACGATCAAGGGGGGCACGCTCGGGACCACGCGCCGCCTCGTCATCCGAGTGATCGGCGACATCCTGAACAACACCGTGGCCCCGCACGGATTCACCCTCAAGGTGAAGTATGGCGGGGCGACGATCGGGACGTATACCAATCCGGGCGTGACCGTGGATGCCACCCGCTACGGCTGGAGTCTCGAAACCTGGATGACGGCGCTCGGGACGACGGGGGATCAGGCGGCGTGGGGCCGGTTGTTCGTGGCCGGGTCGCCCGGAGTGTCGGGCACCTCGGAAACCTTCACGGGCGGGCAAAACGCGCTGTCGAGCTACACGAGCTTCTCGCAGGACAGCACGCTCGACCAGACGTTTGACATCACGGTGACGCTCCCGGTCGCACAGGCGGCGCTGTCCCTGCGCGTGTTCAGCGTGGATGCGGAGCTCGGCTAGGGTGCCCGCCAGAGCAGCGTCGCAAGGAACCGTCCCGCTCGATCGGCTTCCTGCGCGTCCGACTTCTCGGCCAGTCTCGCCACCGCTGACCCGGCCGGAACTGGCAGACTCACCATCGGACACTCTCGCCACTTCACTGACTCCGGTGCGCCGACAGTGCTTGGGCCCGATCCACTCCCCCGAGGCGCCGAAGTGGATTCCCTCGAAGCACCCGGGGCAGCGGTTGTGTCAGGCGTGCCGGCAGGCCCTCTCCAGGTGGGACGTGACGACTCGCGCCGGCCTCGTGGGGCGGTAGGGGGCCACGGCACCATCGCAGTCTCGACCACCCCGCCCGATGGGGAGCCGGGCCACCGGAGTCCCAGCCGAGTGTCCACAGCGGTCCACCGATTCCGGACCCGGCCCTTCTTGGGCTGATGCTTCGTCCACGCGATGATGCTGACCCGACCTCCCGCCACGAGCCAGTCTCGCACGGCGGCCTCGACGGGGGGCGTGGTCAACTTCTCCAAGCGTCGGGTACGATCGCCCATCATGGCGACTTGCACCCCCCAGATGCGACCCTCGCCGACGGCAATCAGGTCAATGAAGTGAAACAGGTCTTGTCGGATCTTCGCATGGGGATTCCATTTCTCGACGGTGGCCGCACGGTAGCCGTGCTTGCGGAGGTAGATTAGAGTTCGAGCTGTCGGAGATATCTCATTTCCTCCTGATCGGATGCCCTCTCCAAGTAGGCCACGGCGTTCCGTAGTGCGGCCACGGTATCCCCGAGCAGCCCGAGCCCGAGATTGCAATTTGAACAGAGGGCGCCCCGAACCTTGCCGGTCTCGTGGTCGTGGTCCAGATGCCAGCCCCTGCCGCTTGGCTGTGTAGTCTCGCACAAGGCACATCGGCCATGCTGGAGCTTCACGAGAGTATCCAGAGCCACCCCGAATTTACGGTCCCGAAGAATCCGACGCTGCTCTCGGCCGAGGCTTCTGATGAGGTCTCGGTTTCCGTCCCGCCAGCGTTTCATTCGGGCTAAGTTCTTCTCTCGAGTTCTCCAATAGTGAGCTAGGCTTTTGGCGCGCAGTTTCTCTGGATGCCTCCGATACCACTCGCGCTGATAGCAGGCGCTACAGAGGCCACGACCGGCGTTCTTGCGGCCGGGATGGCAGATAACTATCGGATCCTTTCTCGGCATTTCTTTTCCAGGTCGTAGAGTTGTCGGCAGACTAGGAAGGCTTCAAGCGCCTCCGTTAATGGAGGCTCGAAGTGGTGGACGTGGTAATCCCCGGTCACCTTGTCCCAGCGTCCCAGAATGTACGCCTCGACGGGCTGCTCGGGATGCGCCTCCTCCCACAAGGCCCCGTAGGCGCGAACCTGCACCAAGTGTTCGGGATACACGGCGTTGCCCGTCTTCCACTCCGCCAGCACCCTCCGACCATGGGACAGGAGCGCGTCGAACGTCCCGCCGACGCGGTAGGTGGGACTGACGAGACGGACCTCGGTCTGATCGCAGACGAGGGCCGAGGTGTCTTGCCAGGAGAGGAAGGCGTCGAAGGCCTTTTTCGCTCGGCCGATGATTTCCTCTGAAATGAGGTCAACCACGGGATCACCGGATAACGGATGTTCCCACACCACCGGACGCCCGTGCAGATGGGCCGCCACGGCGCGATGCGCGAGGGTGCCCGCATCGGCGGCCGATTGGGCCGTGTCCCGGTAGTCGCGCCCGTCCCGGCCTTCCTTCCACGCCCACGCCATCAAGGGCTCGGCGGGGCGCATCCGGCTGATGACGGTGGTGACGCCGGGGACCCGCTCCGGGGGGTCGCCGACGTAGTAGCCGGGGCGGGTCATCGGTCCCACTCCAGATCGTACATGCCGCACTCGCAGCGCGTGGCGGGCCGATTCGTCCGACACCGCGCCGTGAACAGACTCGGGGCCGAGACGAGCAACGGGCTCACGAGCGTGTCATGTTGGAAGGTGTAGAGGGACGGCGGAAGGGCAATCAGCTTTCTCGGCTGATCGGTCTGTCTCGGCCGATCAGTCATGCCGTCCTCAACCGTGCTCGAGCCCGCGCGAGGGCCTCGGCCACGGGCGCCTGCGCCGCCTCCGGCAGCGTGTGCTTGATCTTCGTCCACCGGAGCCGCCACTCCTCCGCCTCGTCTCGGGTCTGCGACTGGTCGAACACCGCGATGTAGTCGTTCGCGATCACCTCCCACTCCGCGGGGGCGTTGCCGGTCGCCTCCTCGGGCCGAGCTGGCGGCCCTTCGCGGTGTCCGGGATCGACGGGTGGGAGACCCGAGAAGGGAGCCTCGGCGCGCTCCGCATCGTCGTCGTCCTCAGGGGCGAGCCCGATCACCCCGAGGAGCGCGTACCGCTTGGCGTAGGACAGCGCCACGCCGACCCGCTGGGCGGCGTTGGGGCCGCTCCCTTCCAGTTGCCCCAGCTTGATCGGGATGACGAAATCCCCGGATTCCTCGGTGTGCCCCATCTCGTGGGCGATGACGCAGGACACCGACACCTCCGTCTCGGTGATCGTCTTCACCTTCCAGGACACGGACAGCCCGACGGACCCGAGCACCGGCTGGACGGTTGAGAGGATCTCGTCGAGCGGGGCGTAGGTGTAGCTATACTGCCGGGTGCGGACGGTCTTCGTCTTCTTGATCGGCGGGCATGTCCGCTGGAACGTCGCCATCGCGGCATACCACCGATCCCTGGCGAGGTCGGCCTTAACCTCTTTCGCCAAGGCCACCAAGCGCTCCAGGGTTTCGATCCCGGCCCCGCGCTCGATGGCCTGGGCGATCAAGGCCTGGGGATCGACGCGGACCAGAGCCGGGTCATCTCGCGTGACGAGATGGTTGGTGGTCGTCATGGGGTCGCCTCCTTCTTCGTCGAAACAGGCATCTTTCGGTAGTGCCACTCCCCGCGCAGCATCGCGAGTTCCCACCGATACCCGGGTCCTGGGGGCGGGAGCACTTCCGCCGACTCGCCTCGGGCGATCTGCGAGAAATCCTCCCAGGTGAGCTCGTTGAACAGCGGGCGCCACTCGTCGTCGGTCACGGCGTCGCCTCCTTCTTCTCCCGCGCCGCCTGAATCGAGGCCCGCAAAGGCGCGATCAGCAGATCGGACGGCGCCGTCTGCCAGCTCGCCACCGTCTCGCGCAACCGCGCGGCCTGTTCGAGGGCCACGTCCACCGCGCGCTTCGTGCTGGCGGCCGGGACTCGGACGCTCCAGACCAGCTCGCCGCCCTTCAACGATTCGATGCGCGCCTCCGGGCGGTCCGAGACCGTGGCGGCCCGGAGGGTCAGCGTGTGGCGGGTCGATCGGGTGGTGGGCGTGGGTGGTCGCGTGCGCTTGGCCGCGTCCTTTTCCTTACGGATTTGGTCCAAGTGCCACGTGTCGGGCAGGGCCATCCGGCGGTGCCGAGTGAACGGGGCCTTGTCTTGTTTCCTCATCGCTTCACCTCCACGCCGATCACTCGCCTCAGCCAGGTCGGATCGGTCGGGTGCTGGGCCACGAACGCAACCTGCTGGGCGACCGTCAGCACAAAGGCCCGGCGCCGCTCCACCTTATCCAGAAGCTCTTGGTACGTCGCCAACCCTAAATCTCGGAGCACCCGAGTTTGTATCACCGCCAGCGTCCCGATCATCGCCGCTTCCTCCAAAAGTGCAGCCCGACTCGGCCGGGGTCGAGCGTGTACGCTTTCGGGCGGCTCTTCCAGACCTCTGACCATAGGCCGATCAGTCCCAGGACGATCAGGACGACGGCCGACCCCGCGATCAGCCAGTCGAGGGTCATAGCGAGACCCACTCGTCGGCCCGGGCCTCCCTGACAGGGGGTCGGGTGCACTCTGGCACCGGGCCCAGCAGCTCGGCAATGAACGGACTCGGGTGTCGCGCCTGGTACGCTTCCACGTCCCGGCGCAGGCTCGCCCGCCAATACTCCCAGTCGTGGGGATGGGCGAGTACCGCGGCGGCGGTGCAGAGCACGTGATAGAGCGCCGCGTAGTCGTCGCGGGGGATGCGGAGGCCGGCGTCGTACATGGCTAGCTCCTTTCTACCCGGGACAGCAGGGCGCTAATCCGGAGTTGTACGTTGACCATGTGTTTACGCATCTGGTCCGGATGCCAGATCCGTGTATGGTCTGCCAGTGTGTTGATATCCTCTTGAACCGTACGCAACTCGGCCAGCATCTCCGGCGCAGCGGCATGGGTGGGGCAGTAGCGTATTTCTCCGGACAACCGCTCGTAACACCCGCATGGTTCCGGCGTGTGGCTAGGCATCTGGCCTCCCTAAGCCGCGCGCCGAGTGGGGCGGCGACGCGGCGTGGTGATCGTGGCAACCGGGTCCGGCGCCGACCAGAGCACGCGGCCCCAGTCGGCCATGACGAGATGGTCGGCGCAGATGAACGAGACGCCGCGGAAGGCGCCGCGCACAATCCGCGTGGCGCGGTCGGGACAGCCGGCGAGCGTGTGATTGAGCGCTTCACAGTGGTCGTGCGCGGCGCGGGTCGTGCGAGGCTTAGGCATGGCCGTTCCCGTTTCCGTTCACGGCGTCCGTCTGCGACACGTCGAACACGGTGACCATGATGAAGGACCGGCGCGCATCGGCGGAGGACAGCTCGCCGGGCTGCCGGTTCGGGTCGTCCTTCTTTCGAGTCGGCGCCCAGATCATCAGGCCATGCTCGCCCTTCCGCACCTGGCGGCCGGCGGCGCGCCACTGGTGGAAGCCGCCGACCATCGTCGCGTTCGGGCACTGACAGGCCAGAAGGCACGCATTGTGGACGGACAGGGCGCGCCCTTCCACGGTCAACGTGGTCGCCATGGTGGCGGCCATCTCCATTTGCTGGTCGGTGGACAGCTCGGCAATCTGCTTCGCCAGATCAGAGAAGCGGGCGCGCCGTGCGTCGGAGGCGATCTGTTGCTCGGGCGTGAGTGGTCGGCGGGCGCCCGGACTAGCCACGGGGCACCTCGATTCGCTTCGCCGCGTCTCGCCGGATATCGGCGGCGGTCAGGTCACCCGCAACGAGATCAATGTCGGTGCTGCCGCACTTGCGGCACTCGCGCCCTCGGACCTTGGCGCCACATTCGAGGCATCGGAATACGTCGTTCATGGTGCTGGCCCTCCCGGCTCTGGAGTGAGTGTCTCGTGGCATAAATCGACAGTACCAGAGCACTCGGGCCAGTGTCAAGCGAATTATTTTGGGACTTACTTACCGCGGGAATTGCCGGAGGCGACCCGTGAGGCGTCGGGCTTGTAGGCTTTGAGCGCCGCGACGGGGACCATCTTCCGCTGGTAGCCGACGAGCTCGTGGGGCAGGCGGCCCTCGAGCATCGCCTGGTGCACGGCCTGGCGGGAGATCCCGAGGCGCCGGGCGGCTTCCCGGGCGGAGACGTGGCTAGGTGTCTTGGCGGTCACTCCGAGAGAACCTCCCGATAGCAGACAGGGCCACCGCCGACCGCAGCGAGCGCCCGGGAATCCCTTCGGAACACTCGTCGACGGAGAACGAACGGCGCCACCGAGTCAGGTCCCGGCACGTCGGTGCCGAACCACGACGGTGCGAACTCGGGGATGACGGGGATATGGAATTCTGGCGGGGCGTCCGGCCAGTCAAGGCGCTTCCACGGCCCGTGCCGGTCCCAGAGCTCGAGGATCATCGGGTCGGAGGGTAGCCGGGTCCGGAGCCACTGTCAAGCGCCCCCGCCCCTTCCCCGCCCGGATCCTGGCCTCAGACGGCCGGTAGGCCCGGAGGGACGAGACCAGGACCCCAGGCCGCCAGACCGGGATGCGCACCTCGACCCCCTGCAGCTTCCCCACCTTGA
>Ga0137407_10002617_pt1 | contig 11829 bp, 14 predicted proteins | sample CZOMad2_2_16fung_FD_108410 | JGI IMG/M metagenome (GOLD analysis project Ga0137407, IMG submission 108410) | Vadose zone soil fungal communities from Angelo Coast Range Reserve, California, USA - CZOMad2_2_16fungal (Illumina Assembly) | ecosystem: Environmental > Terrestrial > Soil > Vadose...
CCAGATCCCGGAGACCATCATCGAGCCGGGCCGCGGCATGGTCGGCAATGCCGGCATCATCGAGACCGAAGTCGTTCTGATCTCCAAGAAGAGCGACGAGGACGATGTGCGCTGGGTGTATCTGGACATCGGCAAGTTCGGCGGTCTCGCCGAGACCATGGGCGAGTCGATCCGCTATGCGATCCGCACGCCGCATGACGGCGCGGAAATGACGCCGTGCGTGCTCGCAGGCCCAACCTGCGATTCCGCCGACGTACTGTACGAGAAGATGCCGTACCCGCTGCCGGTGACGCTCGAGATCGGCGACAAGGTGCTGATCGAGGGAACCGGCGCCTATACGTCGACTTACTCGTCGGTGGCCTTCAACGGCTTCCCGCCGCTGCGGACCTACCACATCTGAGACTCTTCCCACCTCTCCCGCTTGCGGGGGAGGTCGGCGCGAAGCGCCGGGTGGGGGAAAACTCTAGCAGCTCGTTCCGGTCTAACACCCCCACCCCCAACCCTCCCCCGCAAGCGCGGGAGAGGGAGCGACAGAGCGGAAGCCGGTGCGCCGGCTTTTTCCTTCATCCTGATTTGCTGACAACGCACCGCCGGCCCCCACGGCCGCGGGATGCGAGGATCGACATGCCATGACTGCTGTGCGGAACATCCCGGTTGCCTGTTTTACCGATGCCGCGTCGTTCGCGATCCGCGGCGAGCGTGCCTCGGATGTCGCCGCCCGCGAAGCGCTGCTCGATACCGGCTTTGGCGCCAACCGCCAGACGCGCACCTGCCAGCGCCTGCGCGACGGACAAACGCCCGCCGAAGGCCTCGCGTTTTCGGCGGTGCGTCGGGGGCTGTCGTCCCGAATTCGACGTTCGCAATGCTTGCCGCAAGACCGGGAGCGAACGTCGAATTCGATAAGGACGACAGCAGATCCAAATTGCGCGTGTGGCGGATGTTTCGGGAATTCCCCAGGACAAACTTGCGGCGAGTGTGTGGGGAATTCCCGAAACGCCACACGCTTGGTAGGCACCGTCCGGTTGTGGCACGTCAGCGCGGGCGGCGTGCCGGCGCTGGTGCTCGGCCCGCTGGCGGTTGACCCCGTGTGCCGCAAGCTCGGGGTAGGCGCCGCGCTGATCAATCACGCTTTGGCGGCAGCGAGCGAACGCGGCCATGGCGCGGTGATCCTGCTCGGCGACGCGCCCTACTACGGCCGTTTCGGCTTCTCCGATCTCAAGACCGCCGAATTGTCGTTGCCAGGCCCGTTCGAGCGCGGCCGCCTGCTCGCGCGGGAGCTACGCGAGGGCGCGCTTGACGGCGCATCCGGAATGATCGTGCCGGCCGGGAAGGCGGCGCTGCACGGTAGGCCGCGATCCGCCGCAAGGCTAAGGAAATTGGCCCCTCGCGCCGCTTGATTTGATCGCCAAGACCCGGCATTGCGAGGCTGGTCTTACCCAGAGGTTGCCCAGAGGTTGCCCATGTCCCGCCGTCTCATTTCCACCGGCTCGCCGTTTGAAAAGACCGCCGGCTTTAGCCGCGCGGTCATCGATGGCGATTTCGCCTTCATCGCCGGCACCACCGGCTACGACTATGCCACCATGACGATGCCTTCGGATGTCACGGGCCAGACACGAAACTGCTTCAAGACCATCGAAGCCGCGCTGAGGGATGGCGGCTTCACCTTGGCCGACATCGTGCGGGCGACCTATTATGTCATCGACGCAGCCGACGCCGATGCGGTGTTGGCGGTCTGCGGCGAAAGGCTCGGCGACATACGCCCGGCCGCGACGCTGCTGGTCGTCGCCGGGCTCTTGAAGCCCGAAATGAGGGTCGAGATCGAAGTCACCGCGAAGCGGCGCACCGCCTGATCCTCGACCTGATTCCTGATCCTGATCCCCTCCTCGCCCGCGCAGCCCCATTCCGGAGACCATTCCATGAGCCCGCCGATCCACGCGAAAATTTCCGGTCCCATTGTCATGATCGGCTTCGGTTCGATCGGCAAAGGCACGCTGCCGCTGATCGAACGCCATTTCGAGTACGACAAATCCCGCTTTGTCATCATCGATCCCCACGAAGACGGCGAGCTCGCCACAAAGCACGGCGTGCGCTTCATCAAGCAGGCTGTTACCCGCGACAATTATCGCGAATTGCTGGTGCCGCTGTTGACCGCTGGCGGCGGCCAGGGCTTTTGCGTCAATCTGTCAGTCGACACCTCCTCAGTCGATATCATGACCATGTGCCGTGAGATCGGCGCGCTCTATATCGACACTGTTGTGGAGCCTTGGCTCGGTTTCTACTTCGACAAGAATATCGGTTCCGAAAAACGCTCCAATTACGCGCTGCGCGAGACCCTGCTCGCCGCCAAGCACAAGAGTCCGGGGGGACCGACCGCCGTCTCCACCTGTGGCGCCAATCCCGGCATGGTGTCGTGGTTCGTCAAGCAGGCGCTGCTCGACATCGCCCGCGACACCGATACGCCGTTCAACGAGCCGAAAAGCCGGGAAGGCTGGGGCCAGCTCGCCCACAAGCTCGGCGTCAAGGGCATCCATATCGCCGAGCGCGACACCCAGCGCTCCAAGCGGCCAAAGCCGATGCGCGTATTCGTCAACACCTGGTCGGTGGAGGGTTTTGTTTCCGAGGGCATGCAGCCGGCCGAACTCGGCTGGGGCACCCATGAAAAATGGATGCCGGACAATGGCCGCACCCATCCCGACGGCTGTGGGGCTGCGATCTATCTGCTGCAACCCGGCGCCAACACCCGCGTCCGTTCATGGTGCCCGACGCCAGGCGCGCAGTACGGCTTTCTGGTCACCCACAACGAGTCGATCTCGATCGCCGATTACTTCACCGTCCGCGACGGCCAGAAGGTGGTCTACCGCCCGACCTGCCACTACGCCTACCACCCCGCCAACGACGCGGTGCTGTCGCTGCACGAGATGTTCGGCGCCACCGGCAAGATGCAGCCGAAATGGCACATCCTGGACGAGAACGAGATCGAAGATGGCATCGACGAACTCGGCGTGCTGATTTATGGCCACGCCAAAAACGCCTATTGGTACGGATCGCAATTGTCGATCGAGGAAACCCGGGCGATCGCGCCCTACCAGAACGCCACCGGCATGCAGGTGTCCTCGGCCGTGCTCGCCGGCATGGTATGGGCGCTGGAAAATCCCACCGCCGGCATCGTCGAGGCCGATGAAATGGATTTCCGCCGCTGCCTCGAAATCCAACGGCCCTATCTCGGCCCGGTGAAGGGTTTCTATACCGACTGGACGCCACTCTCCGACCGGCCCGGACTATTCCCGGAGGACATCGACACGTCCGATCCCTGGCAGTTTCGAAACGTGCTGGTGCGCTGAGGCGGTGCGCGGAGTTCTCTCGACGTCATGCCCGGCCTTGTGCCGGGCATCCACGTCTTTCTTTCCTACGGCCTAGACGTGGATGGCCGGGACGAGCCCGGCCATGACGAACCTGAAGGATTGTGCTTGCCGTTAGTTTTCTAGGCGCGGCTATTTCTTCAAATAATCGAACGCCACGCTCCCGAGCCCGAGCGTCAGATCGGCCTTGAAATGCAGCGCCGAGATCACCTCGCGCACCGGCAGCCGCGCCACGTCGGCGAGCGCGTGCGGAAACAGCCCGAGCGCCGCCGGGCCGGTCCAGGCCTCTTTCAGGGTGATGTCCTCGAGATGGAAACGCACCAGCTCACATATTCGCGGCGCCCCATCGACATGCGGAATGATCTTCAGGATGAAATTCGGCGTCTTCAAGGACTTCACGACGGTGTCATGATCGACCGGACGATGCTTGTAGCCCATCGTGCCGGATGCACACAGCACTGAGCCGTAATGCAGCGTTCCCACCAGCACGTCGCTCTCGACGGCGATCTTTGGCGAGGCAAGCTTTTTAGGAAATCCCCAGAGCTCGCGCCCACCCGCGATCGGCGCATCGTCGTCGAGATACATCGCGTGGGTATAGCCGCCCTCCTCACCGTTCATGCGGATCGGGATCACTTGCCCGGTTTCGGTGTAGTCGCCAAAACCCGTTGAATCGGGCATGCGGATGAATTCATATTTGACGACCGGCTCGATCACTTCGAGCGGCTCCGGCACCACGGCGGCGAGTGCTTCCGGATCGGTGCGATAGGTGATGATGAAATATTCGCGATTGTAAAAGCGATAGGGTCCCGGCGGAAACGATGGGCTGGTCAGCGGCATCGAATAGGCGGTTCGCCTGACATCCTCGATCTTCATCGTCTGCCCCCTTAAGGTCATCTGCGCGTTCGCATCGTGTGCGGATTATGGGGCAGCAAGTTGACACAGGCGAGACGCAAGAATCGGCAACGGCAGTCAAAATGGCGTCAGACGCAGCCGCTCGACCTCGTGGCGAGGAGCGCGCCAGGAAATTCCGACCTCATCCTGAGGAGCTTGCGAAGCAAGCGTCTCGAAGGATGGGCCACTGCGCACGGACTCGCGGCCATCCTTCGAGACGCGCAAGGGCGCTCCTCAGGATGAGGTCGGAGATTTATTGAAAGGCTCTCAGGATGAGGCAATCAGTGAATGGCGTCTACCGATCCTTGATCGGCGGTGCCATCTTTTCCGCGGGAGCGGGGGGCAGCGCGGCTTTCACGCCTTCCTTCTGCGCTTGTGTATCGGGGGGGCGGGCCGGCTCGGGCGCCGGCGAGGTCGGGCGCGCGCCGCCGGGTTTTGACTCCGCGGGCGCACTGTCAGACGCGGCAGGAGGGGACGGCTGCACGGGTTGGGTCGCCTGCGCCACATGGACATTGCTCTTGGCGAGTTCGATCAGCGAAATGCCCGACATGCCAAGTCCCGCCGCCACCAGCAGCGATGCAAGAAGGAAATCCCTCCCTGAGCAGCGTCTGCTGTTATCCGAAGACATCGTATTTCCCCGCGAATTTGTTCGCGGGATCAACGGTCACGGGAACGCATTGTTCCCGAGGGAGTCCAGACCCACCCGCTAGAGCGGCAGCAGACCCGCGTCACCATCCTCCGCGGCGAACGCCAGCAGCGTGCCTTTGCTGTTCCAGGCCAGCGCCGCGACCGGCGCGGCCGCGTTGCGGCGGACCAGGATTTCCGCGCCATCGGTCATTCGCACCATCAGAACGGTGCCGTCGCTGTAGCCAGCGGCGAAGATGTCCTGCTTGGGATGGCAGGCGACCGTGGTGACGCGCGCCTGCAGCGGCGCCAGCATCGCGGGCTCCTTGCCCATCGGGCCGTCCTTGCTGGCGAACGGCCAGAGGATGACGCTGTCGGCGCCTGATGTCGCCAGTGCCTTGCCGCCGGCACTCCACGACACCGACCGGACCCGTCCGGGATAGCCGGTCATGCGCATGTGCCTGTTGTCGGCGAGCCGCCAGCCGTGCAGGGCCGGCTCGTGCATCGCCGTGACCAGGAACTTGTTGTCGGGGCTGAAGGTGACGGAAAGATGCGAGCCGGCCCATTCCAGGACATCCGGCTTCGCCGCCATATTGGGAAACCACAATGTCACGCCGTTATAATGCGCCACCGCCAGCCGCAGGCCTTTCGGGGCAAACGCGAGACCGCCGACCGTGGAGGGCACGTCGAGCGTCTTCTCTTCGTTCTTGCCGCTGCGGACATACGCCGTCCTGCCGGCCGACCACGCCACGGCGCCATCGGGATGCAGCGCGACATTGTCGATCCAGCGCCGCTTCGGGTCGGTCGCCAGCAGCGCGACCTGGCCTTTGGCATCGAGCGCGACGAGCTTGCCATCATCGCCTCCCATGACGATGCGCGCGCCGTCGGATGCGGCGCACAGGATGCCGCCGCCGTGAACGGAAACCGGAGAGACCTCTCCCCCTCCGCCGACGATGAACGCATTTTCCTCGGCACCAACAAAGGCTGCGTTGTCGCCGAGAAAATGTACGGCAGTGAGCGGCGCGCCAATCGCGATCGCGCGCACCTGATCGGTGACGGAAACAATGGAGGCGGATTCGCCCGGATCGAATTCGCTCATCACGTGGTGATACAGCGCTCAAAGCCCTCGCGGATCATCTGCTCGGGCAATTCGCGGCCAATGAAGACGAGACGGCTCTGGCGAGGTTCGCCATCCTTCCAGGCCCGCTGGTGATCGCCTTCCAGCATCATGTGCACGCCCTGGAAGACATAGCGGTCGTCATCGTCGCTGAAGGAGAGAATGCCCTTCGAGCGCAGGATCTTCTGGCCTTCGCTGGCGACGAGGTTCTGCAGCCAGGGCATGAATTTGGTGGGATCGAGCGGCTTGTCCGAGCGCAGCGACAACGACTGCATTTCCTCGTCATGGTAATGCTTCAGCCCGCCATGGCTGTGGCCGTGGTGATGATCATGACCGTGGTGGTGATCGTGGTCGTGATCATCGTGGCCATCGCCGGCGTCGAGAAATTCCGGTTCGATCTCGAGAATTCGGTCGAGATCGAACGCGCCGCGCTCCAGCACGTCCGACAGCGCGACCTGGCAACGCTCGGTGCGATGCAGTTTTGCGTAAGGGTTGATGGCCCTGATCCGTGCCTCGACTTCGGCCAGTTCCGCCTTGGAGACGAGATCGGTCTTGTTGAGCACGATGACGTCGGCGAACGCGATCTGGTTCTTGGCCTCCGGCGCGTCCTTCAGGCGGTCGCTCAGCCATTTCGCATCGGCCACCGTCACGACCGCGTCGAGCCGGGCGTTCTTCTGCACGTCCTCGTCGACGAAGAAGGTCTGTGCCACCGGCGCAGGATCGGCCAGGCCCGTCGTCTCGACGATGATGGCGTCGAATTTTCCTTTGCGCTTCATCAGTCCGTCAAGGATGCGCACCAGATCGCCGCGCACGGTGCAGCAGACGCAGCCATTGTTCATCTCGAAGACTTCTTCGTCGGCACCAATGATCAGATCATTGTCGATGCCGATTTCACCGAATTCATTGACGATGACGGCGTATTTCTTGCCGTGATTTTCCGACAGGATGCGGTTGAGAAGCGTGGTTTTGCCGGCGCCGAGATAACCCGTCAGCACGGTCACGGGAATTTTTTGGGACGTCAATTCTGGCATGATTACTCCGGAGAGGATATTCGCGGGCGCCGGTGGCGAGAGAGACCTGCCCTAGTTCGCCAACGCGCTGGTCAGCGCCTTTATATTGTGCCTGACCATGTCAATGTAAGTGGGGGCATCGCCCTTTTCGTCCGTCAGACTGTCGGAATAGAGCGTGCCGCCAATCCGGACGCCGCTTTCGGCCGATATCCGGCGCATCAGCCTGGGGTCGCTGATTTTCTCCAGAAATACGGCCGGGATTTTTGCCGCCTTGATCTGGGCGATGATCCCAGCGATGCCGCGGGCGCTGGCCTCGGATTCGGTGGAAACGCCCAAGGGCGCGATGAACGCGATGCCGTAGGCGGCTGCGAAATAGCCGAACGCGTCATGGGTGGAAATCACCTTGCGGCGGCTTTCCGGAATTTGCTTGATCGCGTCCCGCACCTCGCGATCGAGCGCATCGAGTTTTGTCAGATAGCTGTCCGCCTGCTTGCGAAAGACCTCGGCATCGGCCGGGTCGACGGCAACCAGCGCATCGCGAATATTGGTGACATATTTTTTTGCATTGGCAACCGATTGCCAGGCATGCGGATCGGCGTCCGAGCCGAGCTTGAGCGGCGCGATGCCGTTGGTTGCCGTGACGATCGGCGCCTTGCTGCCTGAAGCCTGCAATAGGCGCGGCAGCCAACCCTCCAGACCAAGACCGTTGATGACAAGAAGCCTGGCATCGGCGATTTTCCGGGCGTCTGCTGGCGCGGGCGCATAGACGTGCACGTCACCATCGGGACCGACCAGCGTCGTCACATCGACGCGCTCGCCGCCGACGTTTTTCACGAAATCTCCGAGGATGGAAAAGCTGGCGACAACGTTGAGGCGATCCTGCGCGCACGCGGGCGAAACCGTTGCAAGCACCGAGCAGACGAGCCAGAGATATCGCATCGCCATCCATTTGGATTGAGCTGTTGGTTCGGTGTGTCCGCAGCGGCGGTGCACTCCCTCTCCCCCTGTGGGAGAGGGTTGGGGTGGGGGGTTACGGTCTATCGATGGAGCGTAACCCCTCACCCGGATCGCATCTGACAATGCGATCCGACCTCTCCCACAAGGGGAGAGGTGGCACCGAGGGCGTGAAATCCGAACATTCAAAACCCGCTTCCTCCTACGCCTCGAGGTGGCGGCCAGGAAACATTTGCCGGATCACGCCGCGGACGTTGCCGAACAAGACCGAGCCGACATAAAGCACGGTTGCCACCAGAATGATCGCCGGGCCCGATGGCACCCTGGTCTGGAACGACAGCACCAGTCCGACATAGCCCGATATGATCGCACTCACGACCGCGATGCAGATCATGCCGGTGATATCGCGGGACCAGAACCGGGCAATGCCCGCTGGCAAAATCATCAATCCCACCGCCAGCAGGGTGCCAAGCGCCTGAAAGCCATTGACCAGGCTGACGACGACGAGCGCGAGAAACGCCAGATGCGCCGGCGCGCCGGCGCGGCTGACGGTGCGCAGGAAAACAGGATCGACGCTTTCAATCACCAGCGGGCGGTAGATCACCGCCAGGACAACGAGGGTGATGGTGGCGTTGAACGCGATGACCAGCAGGGTCGGATCATCCATCGCCAGGATGTTGCCGAACAACACGTGCAGGAGATCGATATTGGTGCCCTTGATCGAAACGATGGTCACGCCGAGCGCGAGCGACGCCAGATAGAACGTGGCCAGCGAGGCATCTTCCTTCAGCTCGGTGGTGCGCGCCACCACACCCGCCAGGATCGCCACCGTAAAGCCAGCGACCAGCCCGCCCACCGTCATCGCGAACAAATTGAGACCTGATAGCAAAAACCCAATCGCCGCACCGGGCAGGATGGCATGCGCCATGGCGTCGCCGACCAGACTCATTCGCCGCAGCATCAGGAATACGCCGATCGGTGCGCCACCCAGCGCGAGCGCAATCACCGCCGCCAGCGCCCGGCGCATGAATTCGAATTCGGTGAAGGGCGCGATCAGCGCGTCATAGATCATCATCGTACGGATCCATGATCTTCAGGCGGCCTGTGACGGTAGGTCGTCGACGGCGCAGGCGGCGGCGCTGTCGTCGAAGGCTTCGCACATCCGCCGCGCTTCCGAAAGATTCTCCGCAGTCAGCACCTCGGTGGTGGCCCCCCAGGCGACCTGCCCCCGCGCCAGCAAGAGGGTTTCCGGAAAATTGGCGCGCACGAACTCCATGTCGTGCAACGCCGCCAGCACGGTGCGCTTCTCGGCATGCCAGCGCTTGATCAGCGCCAGCAGATCGGCCGAGGTTTTGGCGTCGATGGCGTTGAATGGTTCGTCGAGCACGATCAGCCGCGCATCCTGCAACAATACCCGCGCAAACAGCATGCGCTGCATCTGGCCGCCGGACAGCGTCCCGATGGTGCGATTCTCGAATCCGCTGAGGCCGACGGCCGCAAGCGCCTGCGCGATCTTCTTGCGCGCGTTCTTGCCCATGCCACCGAAAAATCCGACGCTGCGCCAGAGCCCGGTGCCGACGAAATCAAACACCGAAATCGGAAAGCTGCGGTCGATATCCACCGTCTGGGGCAGATAGGCGATATCCCTGACATCGAGATCGCCGGTCAGGATCGTGCCCGCCAAGGGCTTGAGGATGCCGACTAGCCCTCGAAACAGCGTCGACTTGCCGGCACCGTTGGGGCCGACGATCGCGAGCAGCGCGCCGGGCGCGACCTCACCATTGAGGTGGTGCACGGCCGGATGCCGGTCATAGCCCAGCGTGACATCGCGGAATTGCAGTTCGGCGGCCATGCTTACCTCATCGAGAGCCAAACGATGGCCCATAGGGCGGCAGTAACGGCGAGCGCGGCGGCGAGCCGGGACATCACGGTCATGCGCAGGATCGACCAGGTGATCGGCTGCGCCGGGTGCGGCGCGGCCGGCCCATGGCTATGGGCGTGGCTGTGCGCGTGGTCATGCGCGTGGACGTGCGGCGGGGAAGGAGAAGCCATTCCTAAGTGTTATAATATAACATAGCTGGAGTCCATCGAAGCCGGGCCCGTCTACGGCCTTCCGATCGCCATCGCCAGCGCCGCGGCGAGAAACGGGATCGGCAGCGACACCGCGGCGCGAAACCAGACAAAACGCGCCGGCATGAACGGAATTTCGAACAGGAGCAGCCGCTGAAAGGCGAACAGCGCCCAGGCGATCACGTAGGCGATGACCTGCGGTGCGCCGCCGCCGGACTTGAGCGCCACAGCCCCGAGCGAAAAGCCGATCACCGGCCCTCCCGGGGTCGCGGCGCCGGCGATCACGGCGGTGGTGACGCCGAGCCAGCCCGAGTCCGGACCCAACCAGCCCGTGATGATTTCCTGGGGAATGACGGCAGCGATGTATCCCGAGCCGATCACGCCGAGCGCGATCCGCGGCACGATATTGATGAAATCCATGCTGCCTTCGCGCAACGAGGCCGTCAGCACGCTCCGTCCGCGCCGCAGCGCGATCGATCCGACCGCGGCAACCGAGCCCCACAGCAGGATGTCGATGATCAGCGCCGCGGTCATGGCGGCACTCTTGGCGGCGCACCCTTCGGATACATCCGGATATAGACGAAGCGGCCGAGCGCACCCGCCAGCACCGGCAGCGGCAGCGAGATCACGAGACGCCACAGCGTGAAGTCGGTGCCCATGATCGGCAATTCCCAGGCGACCGCGCGGCCATAACCGATCAGCGTCCAGCTCACGACCAACGCGATGGTCGCGCCGAAATCGGCGCCGACCGAAAGCAGCGCGCTCGCGACCGGATAGGCGGTGAAAGGGCCTCCCGGCAGGATCGCCCCGAACGCGGTTCCGATCAGCAATCCCTTCAAGCCAGACTGCGGCCCGAGCGATTGCGAGACCTTCTCGTGCGGCAGGATTTCCGCGATGAACGCGCCGAGCAGGCAGCCCGCCAGCACCCGCGGCAGGATGCCGCCGAACAGCGCGAGATCGTTGGTCAGGATGGCCGTGACGCCATCGATACCGTCGCGCCGATAGACCAGGAACGCGCTGATCGCGACCAGCACCCCGATCACGATCATCGACCAGCCGATGGGTTTTCGGATGCGGCCGGGACGGGGTTCGGCCTCGCGGCGGCTCATGCCAGATGACGCACCAGCGCGAGGCCGGCGAACAGGCCCAGAATGGAAAGCACGACCGATCCCAGCACGTAGAGCAGGGCAAGGGCGACCTCGCCCCGCTCGTAAAGCACCGCCGCATCGAGCGAGAACGCCGAGAAGGTGGTGTAGCCGCCGAGAATGCCGGTCATCAGGAACAGCCGCCAGTGCTGCGACGCGTCGCCCTTGAACGCCAGATATCCCGCGATCAGGCCCATGATGGTCGAACCGGTGATGTTGATGATGAAGGTGTGATACGGAAAGTTCGTTCCGAAGAGGCGCGGACAAACGATGTTGACCACATGGCGCAGCGTCGAACCAAGACCGCCACCGATAAAAACCAGAAGATAGTTCATCTCAAGCTTTCCCAGAACGAGCCGCCGGCAGCGCTGGTTTTGCCGCAAGCCCGCGGTCCCCGCAAGCACCGCAAAACGGCAGGGCAAATGAAAAAGGCGGCAGCTCGGGCTACCGCCTTCTCCGGGATTGACGGCGCGTCAGGTCAGGCTTTCGAGAACAGCTGGTCGACATATTCCCAGTTCACCAGATGATCGACGAATGCCTTCAGATAATCCGGACGGCGATTGCGATAATCGATGTAATAGGAGTGCTCCCAGACGTCGACGCCGAGGATCGGCGTGGCGCCGTGCACCAGCGGGCTTTCGCCGTTGGGGGTCTTTGAG
>Ga0137407_10002618_pt1 | contig 11828 bp, 13 predicted proteins | sample CZOMad2_2_16fung_FD_108410 | JGI IMG/M metagenome (GOLD analysis project Ga0137407, IMG submission 108410) | Vadose zone soil fungal communities from Angelo Coast Range Reserve, California, USA - CZOMad2_2_16fungal (Illumina Assembly) | ecosystem: Environmental > Terrestrial > Soil > Vadose...
ATTGCGCAGTGCCGCGAATGGAATGGGGTCGCGAATGAGCAGACGTTTACGTGCCGGGAGACGATGCTTGGGGACCTGCGGATATTGTGCGCGGGACGATCGCAACAAATGGTAGTGCATTTCGATTCGCGGAAGTTGCTGGTGATTATCAAGAATTCGGCGCGATTGGAACATGAGAAAGACGTGGTGCTGTTTGTTGAGGGGTACGCGACTGAGAGTGGGCGAGATGCGCGCTTGATGCGAAACGAAGAGCCGGTGAATCTGAGTCTGTTGATTACCGGAGAGTTGCGGGTGCTGGCAGGGCTTAGCCGACAGACTTAGGCTCAGAACTCATTAATTGAGCCAGAAGATGACGGTTACCGCGAGGCAGATGGCTGACATGAAAGTGTGGGCGCAACGATCGTAGCGGGTAGGGATACGACGCCAGTCCTTGAGCCTGCCGAACATGTTCTCGATCTTGTATCGCTGGCGGTAGAGCGCGGGATCGTAAGGGATCGGCACCTTTCGGTTCGCCTTTGACGGGATGCAGGGGATTATCTCGCGCTCGCCCAGGGCGGCTCGGAACTAGTCGGCGTCGTAGCCTTTGTCACCGAGCAGGACCTTGGCCTTCGGGAAGGCGTCGATCATCAGTGCCGCGCCCTTGTAGTCGCTCATCTGCCCTTCGCTCAGCAGCATAATGAGCGGGCGCCCCTTGCCATCGCAAACAACGTGGAGCTTCGAGTTCAGACCGCCCTTGGTGCGCTCAATACGTCTGGGAACAGCCCCTTTTTTAAGAGGCTGGCGGCCGTCCGATGCGCCTTCAGATAGGTCGCATCTATCATCAACTGATCGGGCTTGCCGCCCTTCGCTGCCAGCGCCGCGAAAATCTTGTTGAACACACCGAGCCGGCTCCAACGGATGAAGCGGTTGTAGATCGTCTTGGGCAGCCCGTACTCGGCAGGCGCATCGAGCCACCGCAGACCGTTCCTGATCACGAAGATGATGCCGCTGATGATCCGCCGATCATCAACCCGCGGCACACCATGCGATAATGGAAAATACAGTTCGATCCGGCGCATCTGTATCGCCGACAGCCAAATCAAGTCACTCATGACGGCACCTCCTCGCGGCTCCATTGAATCAGCGGATCGATCGTTGCACAATTACTTCGAACAGTTCACATGGCTTTACGCCAATAGGATCTGCTTTGATGCCAACCCCCTCTATTCTGGTAGCAACGTGGGACAACGGGCTATTCAGCGTCACTGGGAAAATGGTCCATCAAGAACTCGCCAATCAATCGGTTCGCAGTCTGGTGGCCGATGGACGTAGAAGAGTGCAATGGACTGCGATAGCAAGAAGCGAATTCGAGCTTTCGTGCTGCGTACCAATTGGAAACTTTGTCTTTGTTGGAAGCGACGACGCACATATCCTGCGCGTTGATCCTGACGGCGCGCAGCAATGCTTGACGGGTTTTGACGCCGTAGCGGGCCGCGACAGGCGGTACGCAGGAGCGGCGATCATCGACGGCAAGCGGATGGGGCCGCCGCTTGGAATTCGTTCAATGGCGGCGACATGCGATGGTGGCGTGCTTCTGGTTAACGTCCACGTTGGCGGAGTTCCGGAATCAACCGACGCCGGCTTAACTTGGCGGCCCGCTATCGATATCGATAGTGATGTTCATCACTTTTATGCCCATCCAACCCGGCCCGACATCGTGATAGCGGCGGCGGCGGGTCTTTGCATTAGTCGCGATGCTGGAGCGACATGGACTATCGAACAGCAAGGACTTCACGCCCATCATTGCTCTGCCGTTGCTTTTGGGAGAAACGACATTTTCGTGGCAGCATCCACCGACCCTTTTGCGACGCAAGGCGCAGTTTATCGACGCCCGATCGACAGCAACGGTCCGCTACAGCCTTTGAGCGGAGGCATGCCGCAGTGGATCGACGGCATCGCCGATACCAACCGCATCGCGACCCGAGATTCAATGGCCGCTGTGATCGACCGAGCGGGATGCCTTTACGTGTCGCATGACGATGGTGCTACCTGGTCGTGTGCATTTGATCGTCTAACTGTTCCAAGCGGGCTTCACATCTGTTGACCTCGTCACATCACCGCAAGCAGTTTAATGGGTCCTGATCCGAGGTGGAGAAAGAAATTTACGGGCGCGGATATTGGCGCATGTTGAGGAAGATGGGGGTGCCGACACAAAAGATGGTGGGCGGCGAACGCCAATGGGGGACACTGCCAATTACCTGGATTCCGACTCACTCATCTGGTTGCGCCAGAAGTCCAGGACGGCTTTGCGGCAAGGCTCGGGTTGTTCAAACCACATGCGGTGTGTGGCCCCGCGAAGAATGATCCGGCGGTTGTGAGGAAGCAGTCGCGCGAGTTCTTCGTCAATCAAAGCGAGAAAGCGGTAGGATTTTTCCCCGGAGAGGAGCAGCGTCGGCGCGGCAATCTTGCGGATCGCTTGCGGCTCCAAGTCGGGAAACAATTCGCCAGTGGTCATCATGATGTCCCACTCATGAACGTGGTTGAGCATGTCCTGCCGAGAAGAGTCCGGCATGTTATCCCAGGCTTTGGGATCGTCCAGAACGAAGTCCATGAATGCGCGAAGGCCCGCTGGTCTATCTCCTTTCCGGAACGCCGTTTCCATCGGCTTCACCATCCGTTCTTGGATGTCAGCGAGCGTTGCCCTTCCGAGCTCACTTTGGTCAGCAGGCAAATAGGCTAGCAAAGAGACGGCTGGCGGCTCGGCTAACACCAGTGTCCGGACAAGTTCCGGATGCTTGACGGCCAAGAACAACGCGGTGAGGGCGCCGTACGAGTGACCGATGACATGAACTCTGCCAAGTTGCAGCTTCTCGATTAGCGCCGCGAGATCGTTGGCGTCAGTGGCCGCAGAGTAGCCTGGTTGAGCGATGTTCATATTCGGCATGTTATACCGCCGACTGTAGGCGATTGCGCGATAACCGCTCGCAGCGAACGGACCAAGCTGTTCGTTCCAATACCCGCCGTCGCTCAACGAGCCGTGTACTAAGACGACAGGCACACCCGTTCCGCGCTCGACATAGTGGAGTTCCACTCCGCCGGAGACGACGACTCGTCGGATTGCAAGAGAGTCGACCTTGAGACGCGCCGCAGATGGGAGTTGCGGGGCAGAGAGACACGGGAAGACGCTGACAGCGACTGCCGCCGCACCTAAGATCCACTTCGCTATCCTAATCATGACGCCTGCCTGTGACTGACATTATATTCATACTGCTCGTGTCGGCCCGGCGCAATCGCGGCGAACACCGACGACGGTGTCGGCCGGTCTGGCGTATTAACCGGGGCGGGAATTAGCGTGCGTAGCGGCGAATGCTGAGAGAGATGGGAATGCCGACACAGAAGATGTGGATGATGACGCCGATGAACATCATTTTTACGGAGAAGGGATATTTGGTGGCGGCGGAGAGCGGCACAACGACGCGATTCATGAAGAAGTAGACGGCGATGCCGTAGAGGACGCCTGAGAGTACGGCGTGATTGAGCAAGAAGGGCATTGCACGGCTGGCGAGGAAGAAAACGGTCGCGGCTGCGAAGGCGATAACGAAGTGCAATGCGAGCCCGAGGATCGCGGTGGGTATGCCGCCGGAAAAAGTGCGCGGGCCGAGGACGCCGCCAGCGATGCCTTGTAGTAGGCGGAGTGGTTTCGATCCCATCACACCATAGACGATTAGAGCGGCGGAGATGTCCATTACGCCACAGGTGACTCCTGCGGCGGAAATTGCTTTTGCAGCGTTTGCCGCGGCCATAGTGGAGTCCTCCGGAAGCGTGTAAGTTGGAAATTCTTTATAACAAATTCTTAGAGGGATTGAGTGCGAATTGTGAAGTAGAAGAGAGAAAAATTCAATACGGAGTGCACGGAGGGAATGTCTTGAGGTGACGAAAACACCGAGAAGAAGAGAGAAAAGGCAAGGCACAGGAAATTGAGATCTGGAAAGAAGGTCCGTCAGTCCGTCGTCATCATCGTGTATCCGAGGAGTGCAATCTGCAACAGCCATAAGATTACGGCGACAAGCCGCCAGATGCGCTCTCCCTTCAGGAAAAATAGCACGACGGGGATGGCAAGCATGTAAGACAAAAACAAGTAGTTGGCTGCCCCAGCAAGGCGTTCCTTCGGGTGAAATGCATAGTGTATGGAGATTTCGTCCACGAATACGTTTCCAATCACCAGCAGTACGCAAGCGACGCGGGTCTGCATGCTGTCATTCGGGAGGCTTGAGGTAGGCGGCGCCGTGGCGGAAGAGGCCTGCGGAGGAGATGGGTTCGGAGAAGACGATGCGGATGGGGACGAAGATGGCGCCGGCGCCGGGAGTGAATGGGACGGCTACTTCGACACGAGTGCCCTGGGGATATTCGTTGCGGCTGCGGAAGGCGATGCCGCCCTTGGAAAGATCTTCGCAGACGGCGACTTCTTCCTGAAAGCCGCGGCGGCGGATGCAGGCGAGAACGCGGGCTTTGACGCGGGTGCGATTGCGACGAGGGACTACGCGGTCCTCTTCTCCGGCGCGCGCGGTGGATGAGTTGGCAGGGGCGAGTTCGGATTGCGCTTCGATCCAGACGGACGGCGCTTCACAGACTTTGCAGATACGCGCAATGCACTTGCGCGATTCGAAGGATTTTAGTTCAAGTTCGTTGAGATAGACGACTTCGCGGCGTTGGCAGAAGCCGCACTCCATCAGAAGACGAGCGAGAGCTTCTTCGTCGGATTTGTGAGGAGAAGGGAATTCGATCTCCCAGAAATCGGAGCGTGGTTCGAGAATGTGGACGGCGTAGAGGAAGCCTTCGGGCTCGCGATCGATTTCCGCGACGACGCGGGCGCGTGCGGTTCGGATGTTGTCGCCGTCGAGCGGGCGCTTGAGAGAAATTTCCTGGCCAGGGAAAAACTTTTCTTTGATGCGCAGAACGCCGCCGTTACGGCTGACGAGGAGAGACTCAGCGACGAGGCGACGAACGATGCCGGAGGTATCCATCCAGGAGGCTTCGAGGGGGATACGGAACGAGACGCGATCGCTCTGACGAAGGGCTTCTGTGCGCGTGGTGGTCATGAGAGAGGGGAAAGCACCGCCTGAAAGTCAGTTTAGCAAGGGCAGGTCAGGTGCTTTTGCCGCGAAATGGGGGGATTGTCGTAGGTAGTAATACCGGGCAGGAATCATCAAAGAATCCGCTGTACGGAAGGGCGGGTGTTATCTTTTTCGCAAAACTATCTTATAGGTCAGGTGGAAAGGGTGGTTTTTCCTACACACTAAGAGTACGAAGCAGCCAAGACAAGTCTAGAAGCGGACGGACCTCGACCGCCGTGAAGAATGTCATCTCTATGGACGAACACTTGAAAAAGGGAGAGTCGCGCTCGCTGCTGGTGCGCGACCGACGGTACGCGATACGCCACCCGTTTGCGGCAGATGCGGAATTCATCGACTTGGAAGCAGGAAACGCGGGCAGCGGGGTAACGTCTGACCTGTCGATGGGCGGCTGCTTTGTCTGTACGAGCAAGCCGTTGCTGTTGAGCAGCCGGGTAAAACTGAAGCTGACGCGGAAAGACCAGGTCGTTGAAGCGCTGGCAGCGGTGCGCATTGTGAAGCCGCGCATCGGGATGGGCATCGAATTTCTGGACGTAGACGAAAAGCACCACGCTACGTTGGAACGCTGGCTTGTGGAATTGAAGCGCGAGCGCTGAAGAAAGATGCAAGCGCTCGGACTGGTTCGTTCAATCGACTGTAATCGAAACCAAACAAAAAGTTATGGCTGGGCCGAAGTTGAGATTCTTCGGCGATCTATCGGATCGCTTCAGAATGACAACGTATCCTTCGGTTTTGAAAGACGGCGATCACTGTTTGGTGTCGAGGGGATGATGGCTTTTTTCGAAAAATTCGTTTTGTAGTCTGAGGCTGGCGTCGTCGGATTTGACGGCGCGAATGGCTTCTTCGATGGTGTCGATCCAGGATTTCATGTCGGCTTCGCCCAGTTCTTTGCTGGCGATGGAACCGTCACCGGAATAGTGATCTGGGAAGCGCGCGTACCACCAGATGCCGGTGTAAACGGTTTCTGGAAGCGGATCATGCTTTTGGTCGGCGCCAGATTCCTGGATGACACGATCCATGTGCACGAGATCGGGATGGGTGACCATGGTGTTGGAAGTTTCGGATTGGCCGGCGTGCATGTCTAGCGGATCTTTTTTCAGGGCGTTTTTTGGATGAGAGTTTTGCCCCCACTGAACGTAGACGACGTAGTCGTGAGGTTTGTCTAGCTGGGTTTGCGCGAAATACGGGAGAAGGCTTTCGTTGCCACCATGGCCGTTGACGATGAGAACCTTTTTGCAGCCGTTGCGGGCCATTTCGTCAGTGGTTTCCTGTAATAAATTCAACTGAATTTGGCGACTGTAGGCGATGGTACCGGGTTCGTGCTTGGCTTCGAAAATTTGTCCGAAATAATATTCAGGGAAAACAACAGCGAATTCTTTTTCGGCGGCGTGCAATGAAGCGTAGCGAACGTTGAGCAGATCGGTGCCAAGAGGAAGATGCGGGCCGTGCTTTTCCAGAATGCCGATGGGCAGAATGCAGGTGCCTTTGGAGAGATCAATGGCGCGGCGGAAGTCGTCGGCGGTGAGTTCTTCCCAGCGGACGGAAAGTTTTTGTTGAGCGCCGAGAGAGGTGGCCGACGAGATGCAGATGAGAAGAAATAGAAAAATGCGGCGCATGGGAATGCTCCTTTGCGAGAAGATCGCCGCTGCGCATTGTACTGCGAAAACAGCAGCATTAAATCGTTTTTATGGTGAATGGGAAATGGTTAAGGCGGCGCGGTATTTTTTGGGGAGCACAGTGACCGCTACGGCGAAGACGGTCAGAAAGATCAGGATTGGGTCGATGGGGTGACGATAGCGGAGAGAAGGGTGAGTGACGTAATAAACGAATGGAAAGAGCACGGGAAAAACTGCGAGCGGAAAGGCGAAAGGGCTCTTCGAGCGAGCGAGTAACAGGGCGCCAGCGGCGGTGCCGAAAGTGAGAATCGCGTTGCAGAGGATGACGATGCGTACGAGGAGCGAGTTCGCGTGAAGAAAGTCGGCGAAAGTATGTTCAGTGCCTATCCAGGTGGCAAAGATTCTTCGGCCGGTTAGATGGAGGAAAAGCGCGGGTTTTTCGCGGATGAAAGTGGTGGCGCGAGCCCACTTTTCGGCGAGGTAGGCATTTTCACCAAGTTGCGCGTAGTGGCGGGTTTCTTCAAAACGAGTGATGCGTTGGATGCCGTTGACGGCGTGAGGATCAAAGATGTCGTTGTTGCCGATCCAAAGTTCGAAGGGAAGGCTGGACCGGACGGGGATTATGCGGTGGAAAGCCGTGTAGTTGCGAATGGTCCAGGGAAAGCAGCACAGGACGACCAGCAAGAGCGTGCGGACGGGAATGCGCCAGGAGAGTTGACCTACGTCTCGCGCACGAACTGCGGCCCAAAACAGCAGAAACGGCAGCGCAATGCCGAGCGACGGATTGGTGAGAAGGGCGATAGCCCAGAGCAGTGCGTAGATAAGCCAGAGTGAGCGTTTTGCAGATTCAGAAATGCGCAGGGTCATCCAAACAAGTGTGGTGGCGAGAAGGACGGAGAGAGAAGTGTCCCAGATCCATTCGAAGGGCATCATGATTCCGGCGGGGAGCGCAACCCAGAGCCATGCGGTGGCGACGGCGACGGTGCGGCCGGCGACTTGGCGCGCTAGATGGAAAAGCGGAAACGTGACCCCGGCTGAGAAGAGAGCGTTCAGCAGAACAGCGGCAAAGAAGCTGGAGATAGTGAAAGCTCCAAAGACGCGGAAGATCAGCGACAGGAGAAAAGGATAGACGGGAGGAATCCAGGCGGTGGGCCCGGTGTTTTGGCGAAAGAGATTGCCGAAACCTTTTCCTTGCGAGAGAGCCAGGGAGATGTTGCCGGTTTCCTGTTCGAAGGCAACGGTGGCGAGGATTTGATGGGGAATTTTGCGTTGTTGGTCCCAGATGAAGGCGATGCGAGTGCCGAGAGCGGCGGCGGCGATGAACCAGACGGAGGTTAGGAGGAGAAGGATGCGAGTTTGGAGGGTCATGGTTGAGTGAGCGCGGTTTCATTTTCGCGCAAGGTGCGGGGAGAGGGAAATAGAGAACGGTCCGAGGTGTGTGGCGCTTAGCGGGTGGCGTTCGGTAATACCTCGAGATTCTTCGCCTATCCTCATCGGATAGGCTCAGAATGACAACCGTTTTTTAGTGCGTGGATGGATATTGCTTGGATTGTTTGGTGCGGGAGTTGAAGACAGAGAAGTTGGCGTCGGAAGTTACGGTGAGCTTGAGATAATTTGCGGCGTCGGGGCCGGATGGGTTGGCGATGAATTGTGGAGCGGTGTTGTGGGCGGGGCCGGCTTCTTCTGAGAAATGGAGCTGCCAGAGCGTTTCGAGATTCGGCGAGGACTTGATGATGTCCAATGCTGAGGGGCTACCGCCTTTGGTTGCGCCATTGTCCACGATTGCGATATGTGGTGCGATGGCGTGAACCAGGACGGCGCTGCCGCTTTGATTGAAGCCGTGGTGCGAGGCGATGTAGATGTCAACGTGTCCGATTTTGTTTAGCGGGCACATCAGCTGATGTTCTTTGTCGGCAGTCAGGTCACCGAGATCGAGAATTCTTAATTTGCCGAAAGTGATGAGAGTGCCGAGAGAGCGAGGGTTTTCCGTCTTGTCGGCGGGAGGGTGAGCGGAGTTCGCGCACGCGGGATTGGGTTGGCCTGCGCCGGGAAGGGCCTTTTCTAGCAGCGCGCCGTCGGAAGAAATAACTTCAACGCGAATTCCCTTAACGGGTAGAACGTCGCCTGGCTTGGCGGTGATGTGGCGGAATTTTCCGGAGCCGAGAAGAGTTTTGTAGGCGAGCCAGCGCTTGTGCGTGATGTCGTCGGCGGTTTCGCGATTTTCGCCGTGATCGATGAAGGTGCCGACTGGAATGCTGGCGGCGAGTTGCGGGGCGCCACCGACGTGGTCGTCGTGAAAATGGGTGATGAGGACGAAATCGATTTTGCTGATGCCTGCATCGTGGGCGGCGGCCACGATGCGGTCGGCGTCGCGATTTTTGTTTCCGGGCCAGCCGGTGTCAATGAGGAGTGATTGACCTTCAGGAGTAACGAAAAGAGTGGCTTGGCCGCCTTCGACATCGATGAAATAAATTTGCAGAGCCTTCGCGGAGTCAGCGGGAGGAATAGAGGTTAGGAGCGAGGCGGAAAGCGCACACAAAAGTGCGAGCACTAAACCGCGAGCTGCCATAACTGCCACCAGCTTGGTGGTGCCTGAAACATTCGCAATGGTCATGCGATTTCCTCTGCCGGCTTGAGCAACAAGTTGATCGTCAAACGTCGCTCTCCGGGACCTTGGCTTTACCGAGAGCGCGCAAACCTCCGGTTGAAATTCCGCCGTCGATGAGAATGGTCTGGCCAGTGATATAACGGCTGGATTTCGAGGCGAGAAAAACGATTGGTCCGTCGAGATCGTGAGGTTCGCCGGGACGTTTGATCGGGATTCGTTCAATGAGATATTGGACCCACTCTGGGTCCTCGTAGAGAGCCTTATTTTGCTCTGTGCGGAACCAGCCGGGCGCAAGGCAATTTACAGTGATGCCGTGTTTTCCCCAATCGTCGGCGAGGCTCATGGTGAGTTGGCGAATGCCGCCGCGGCTGGCGCCGTAGGGACCGAGTCCTGCATAACCTGCGACGCTGGTGACGGAGCCGATGTTGATGATGCGGCCGTACTTGGCCTTTATCATTCGGCGGGCAACGGCCTGCGCCATGAAAAAACTTCCCCGCAAGTTGGTATCGAGAATTACATTCCAATCTTCCCAAGTAACTTCTAGCGCGGGCTTGCGGATATTGAAGCCAGCATTGTTGACGAGAATATCGAGATGGCCGAAAGCGGATTCGGCTGCAGAAACCATGGCTTCGATGCTGTGCTGATAGCGGACGTCGAGATCGAGCGCGACAGTACGGCGGCCGAGGGCCCGGATTTCGGCTTCGAAGGCAGACAGACTGGCTCGATTGCGGCTGGTGAGGACGATATCCGCGCCGGCTTTGGCGAGAGCCCGAGCAAAATCCTGGCCGAGCCCACGACTGGTGCCGGTGACGATTGCGGTTTTGCCAGTGAGATCGAAGAGCGGATTGTTGGCACTGCCGCTGGCGAGCTTGCTTGAAATCGGAGTTGTGGTCATGACGAAGCTGCGCGCCTAGAAGCGCCTAAGTCATTGTGCACCCTCTTGGATATTCAGCGGCGCGATTCTTTGCGGCGGGCTTTGGACCGGACATGATCTTCCAGGTATTGGTCCAGGTGTTGGCGGACATCCTGAAGAGGCTGGCGATCTTTCTGCAGGCGGCTGATGAGGAGAGCGCCTTCAAGAATAGCGATGATGAGCTGAGAAAGTTTTTTCGGATTGATGCCGGGACGAATCTGGCGGTGGTTGATACCGTCCTGGGTGATTGAGGACAAGCGGCCGGCCCAGGAGTGCAGAGCTTTTTGGGCGCGCGAGCGCAAAGCTGCATTGCCGTCATCGGCTTCGACGGCGGTATTCATAAGCGGGCAACCGCCCGGGACGAGTTCGGAACGCAGTTCCACAAAATTGCTGATCATTTTCTTGAGGCGATCGATGGCATTTGCGGAGTCATCCACGCCGTCGAGCCGCTTACTGGCGGCCCGAGACCAGGAATAATCGAACGCTTCGCGAGCCAATTGTTCCTTGCTGGAAAAGTGGCGGTAGATGCCGCCTTTCTGGAGGCCGGTCGCGTGCATGAGGTCAGAGAGGGAAGTGCCCTCGAAGCCTTTTTTGTTAAATAGCGGAGCGGCTTTTTCGACGATATCCCGCCTGGTTTGCTGCCCCTTGGTCATTGCAAGTTTCTCCCTGATCTGAACGGCGTCTTTACACAATCGAGACCGACTGGTCTTTTCGTTCATTATAACATCAGATATAATGAGACCGAACGGTCTTTTCTGCATCGAAGTAAGAAGGATTAGGGACTATGGATTCCGGATTAAGGTGAGTTGAGGCTTGTGATGAGTGAGACTTTGAGACCGGCCACAGCATGGAGTTTGCCCGGTTCGAGGTCTGGGATTAATCCATGGTTTATCGCCATTACGGTGACGCTAGCGACGTTTATGGAGTTGCTGGACACGGCGATCGCCAACGTGGCGTTGCCGCATATCGCGGGCGGACTGGCGGTCAGCGCGGACGAAAGCACGTGGGTGCTGACGAGCTATCTGGTTTCGAACGCGGTGGTGCTGCCGCTTTCGGCATGGCTGAGCCGGCTGTTTGGGCGAAAACGCTACTACATGATTTGCGTGGGGTTGTTCACAGTGAGTTCGTTGTTGTGTGGATTCGCGCCAAGCCTGGGAGTGCTGATTTTTTGCCGGGTGCTGCAAGGAATTGGAGGGGGCGGCCTGGCTCCGGTGGAGCAGGCGATTTTGGTGGATACGTTTCCGGCGAACAAGCGGGCTGCGGCGTTTGCGTTGTACAGCATGGCGATCGTGACAGCGCCGGCGATTGGGCCGCCACTCGGCGGCTGGATCACGGATCACTGGAGCTGGCGATGGGTGTTTTTCATCAACATTCCGATCGGAATCGTGTCGCTGCTGCTGACGAGTCGATTGCTGTCTGATCCGCCGGAATTTACGCGGGAAGTGGAAGCGGCGAGGAAAGGTGGGAAGTTGAAGATTGACGGATGGGGAATTGTTTCTGTGGCGATGGCGTTTGCATGTCTGGAAGTGGTGCTGGATCGCGGGCAGACGGAGGACTGGTTCGAAAGCAATTTTGTCTTG
>Ga0137407_10002621_pt1 | contig 11819 bp, 7 predicted proteins | sample CZOMad2_2_16fung_FD_108410 | JGI IMG/M metagenome (GOLD analysis project Ga0137407, IMG submission 108410) | Vadose zone soil fungal communities from Angelo Coast Range Reserve, California, USA - CZOMad2_2_16fungal (Illumina Assembly) | ecosystem: Environmental > Terrestrial > Soil > Vadose zone...
CGGCGCGATCGAGTCCCACGGCGCGACCGCCTCCCAGGAGCCGAACGGGGACAGCAGCTGTGCCTCGCCGCGCAGCTCAGATCCCAGCCGGTTGGTCACTGCCACCATCACCTGGCCCTGCGCGCCAGGCGCGAGGGACAGCGCCGGCGTAAGCACCTCCAGGTCGGCCTCGCCCGCCAGGGCGGCAACGTCGGCCTGCATCCGGAAGAACAGCTCCTCCGGCGGCAGGTCCGGCTCCACCCCGCCCGGCTCACCGACCGTGACCAGGGCGGTGTCCTCGATGATCAGGCCGGCTGTATCAGCTATCCGAGCCCCCGCGAAGTAGCGGCCATCGGCCGTGCCAGGCAGCGCACGGACCGTCACGTCCCAGGTCGCGTGCCCACCGCCATCCAGCGAGTAGGCCAGCATGGTCCCGGAACCGGCCGGAGCGTCGCCGACCTCGGCGACCAGCCCGTCCGGCACGAGCAGCTCTACCGCGCCCGACGCTGGCTCGGGGCCGCAGGCGACCGACAGCCGCAGCCGGCCCGCGTCGTCCCCCGGGGCTGGCACAGCGGGCGCATCGAAGCCCTCCAGCGCCGACGGCCGCAACGTCACCCGCGACGGGGCCAGGTGCACCGCGACCGGCAGGTTCCCGGCGGGCGCCGGGCCCTTGCCGTGCAGCCAGTACCGCGCGTGGACCGGCAGTACCTTCTCTGGCGGTGCCGGCGGCCCGTCCGTGGCGACAGCGGGCACGACAGCGGGCCTGATCGCGATCGTCGCCGTGCTGAACGGCGGCAGCTCCACGTGCGCCGCGCCCCGGAAGACCCGCACCGCGGCGCCGGTGACCTCCTCCAGCAGGTCAACTTCCACCGCTGACGCGATCCCCCCCGCCAGCTCGACCCGCGCCACGGTCCGCTGGCCATCGGTCTCCCGCAGCCGCGCGGTGATCTCGCCCGAGGCCGGCGGCGTGCCAGGATGCCCGGAAGCCAGCGGGTTGCCGCGCGGCTTCAGGGCCGACAGCGTGACGTTCGGCGGCCCGACCGTGAGCAGGTCCGGGCCGGCCCTGCCGGGCCGCCCCGGCGTGACCACGGTAGCGAGGTCGTGGTTGTAGTCCTCGGCTGCGGCGTTAAAGCCACCCGACCGCCAGTCGCCACTCGATGACGACGCCAGGGCGTAGCAGAACGTGTGCGACCAGTGCTGCCAGCCGAAGCTGCTGCCGTCGGGCACCGTGCGCCGGTCCCCGTCGATCCACACCCCGGTCGGCCACGACGAGCAGGCGCGCATGAGTGACATCCACAGCGTCCCGTCCGGCGCGACGACCCCGCTGGGGGTGCCCCGGTTAAACAGCGCCACCGTCGCGTCCGCCAGGGCCTCCGCGGAGGTCAGCTCACCCTCAACGAAGGCGGTGACCACGCTCGCCGCCAGGTCGGCGCGCAGCCCGGCGACGGCCGATGTCAGCCCTTCCGCCGACCCGGCAGGGCCCGCCACGATCAGCACCGGCAGGTCACGTACCGCGCGCAGGTCCGCGTCCGGCACGACCGCCGCCGATCGCGGCCGGGCCGCGGGCACCCACAGCCGCGCGGATCCGTGCTCGGCGACCAGCGCCGACAGCCGCTTGGCCACGGGCGGCTCACATGCCGCGAGCACCTCGGCGGTGAACGCGTTGTCCTGCGGGCCACCCAGGGCGATGCGGAAGTCCGGCACGTTGGAGTCCACGTCGACCGCCCCGTAGCGGGGGCCGGCCGCCCGCGAGCAGGTCGCCGTCACGCCCGCCCCGGCCAGCGAGATGAGCAGGGCACGAGCGGGATCCGGCGATTCGTTAGGCGTCAGGGCATCGGGGGTGATGACCTCCGCCACGCCGATCGCCCGCAGTGTCGCGGGACGGCCCGGGCTGGTCTCCCGGGGGGTAGGGATGGTGCTCCGCGGGGGTACTCCGTTTGTCCCCCCGGATGGCAGCAGGGCGACCCGCGCCACTGAGCCCAGCCCGAACCAGTGGTGCGCCGGGTTGTCCAGCGTCCACCAGTGCGCCGCCGTGTCGGCCTCGGGGAAGCCGAACGGCCGGCCGATCACCGCCGTCGCCGTCTGGTACACCGGCAGGCCACCGGGCACCAGCGCGGGGAACCGGGCCCGCAGCAGGTTATCCTTGCCGATCGAGCCGTCGACGTGCGTGCGGAACTCCACCCGGTCGGCCCCGTCCCACAGCAGCGTCTCCTGGGTGATCCGCAGCTCGCCGAGGGTAAACGTCGCCAGCAGGCGCGACCCGGCGGGGCAGCGCTGCGCGCGCACGTCGGCGGGCAGCGATGACGAGCCAGTGCCCGGCCCCTTCGCGGACAGGTGCCAGGGGCCCTCGCCCCAGCGCGGGTGCTTGTCGTGCTCTTCCTGCAGCACCATCTCGTTGCCCGGCCCGCGCAGCACCGGCTGGCCGGAGCGCTTGTCGATGATCGACAGCGTCCCCCCGCGCGACGGGTCCGCGGTAATCGCGTAGGCGTCATTCTCGATGGCAATGTGGTCAGCGGCAATGTGGTCAGCGGCGGTGTGCTCGGGGGCACTGCCGTCGGCGGCGGTGCCGCTGAGCACACTGGCGGGGATGTCTGTCCAGCCGGGCCGCGGGTGACCGGGCACGGGGCGCAGCGCGTAGGCGCGCAGGCCCAGCGCTGGCACCCGCGACGCGCGGAACGTCAGCGTCACCTCCGCGAGCGACCCGTCCGGGTGCCGGGTGATGCCCTCGGCCAGCGCGGGAACCTCGAACGACCCTGAGCCGCCGGTCGCCGGCTCATCGATCACCGCCAGCCAGGGCGTGCCCGGCTCATCGACTCGCACGGTGACCGTCGCCATGCCATCGCGCTCGCGCGCCAGCCCGTTGACGACCGTCACCGTCATGGCGCCCGGGGCCCGCGGGTGCTCCGGTGGGTACTCCGCGGGGCCGGCCAGCGCGGCGATCGCCTCGCGGCGCGCCGCGGCCCCGCGGTCCCATGCCTCCCGCCAGCCGGCCAGCAGGTCCAGGTACACCTGGTCGGACTCGGTGCCGGTGATCGCGTCGTGGTGGGCACCGTAGGCGAGCAGCCGCCATGCCTTATCCAGCGACTCAGCCGGGTAAGGGGCGCCGGACAGCCAGGCCAGTGTCGCCAGGCGCTCCGCCTCCAGGACCGCCGTCTCCCCGGCCCGGTGCGCCTGCTTGGTGTCGATGTAGGAGACGTCCTTGCCGGTGTAGACCGGGTTCATGTCGCGGGTCTGCGGCGTGATCTTCCGGGTCCCGGGGGAGGCCCCGATGGTACTCCGTGTGGTACTCCCAGCTTCCGCGCGCACCGCGTCGAAGAACTCCCGCGGGATCGCCGTAACGAACCGGGGCCACACGTACTTGTCACTCCACGACCGGTGGACGTCGGTCACCCACCGCGCCGGGATCACGTGGTCCGAGCCGACCGGCAGCATCACGTTCCTGGTGGCGGCGACGGCGGCCAGCGAGCGGAACTGCCCCAGCGCCGCGCTCTGCGCCGCGCCCAGGTCGGCGGCCTGGTGCAGCGACCACCCTGCTCCGTAGTGGTTGGCCATGTACGCCGTCAGGACGCCATTGCCGTCGGGGGAGAGCCACTCGAACTCCGCCGGGTACTGCATCCGCGCGTTGTCCTCCGGGCCCCACTGGTGGAACGGCCCGCGCGCCCACGACGACGACGTCAGCCCCGCCTGCGCCATCAGCCCCGGGAACCCGGGGTCATGCCCGAAACCGTCCAGCATCCACGCCGAGCGCGGGTCGCCGCCGAGCACGTCACGCTGGAAGCCCATCCCGTACACCGCGTTGCGGATGGTGACCTCCGCGCCGGTGAGGTTGGTGTTCGGCTCGTTGTAGGTCCCGCCCACGAGCTCCAGCCGCCCGGTCGCCAATAGCTCCCGGACGAAGGCCCGGTCCTGGGGGAATACGTCGAAGTGCGGCTTGAGGTAGTCGATCTCGGCCAGCACGAACTTGTAGTCGGGGTCCCGCCGCGCCTTCTCCAGGTGCAGGCGCACCAGGTCGAACGCGGTCCGCGTGTCCGGCATCTCGCCGTCCTCGTCGGGCAGCACCAGCCGCGCCTCGGTGAACTGGCCCTGCGTGCTCCACCACACCGGGTCGTAGTGGAAGTGGCTGACCATCCACATCGTCCAGCCCGGCTCGGCGACAGTGATCATCGCCGGGTGCTCAGCCCGGTACTCGCCGGCCCGCTGGCCCTCGGCCCGGGCATCGCTGGCCTCCGCGATCACCGTAACCGGCACCTGCGTCCCTGGCCGGTGGTGGTCGGCAACCCGCACGCCAACCTCAACGGTGCGGGCCTGAGCTGGTCCCGCATTTTCCACCCGGAACGGCTCCGGCTGACTGATCCCCGCTCCCTCGACGCGCAGCGGGCCGGCCAGGGCGAGGTCCCCGGGCTCGCCGGTGACGGTAACCCGGATGATCTGCAGCGGCCTGTCCGCGCTGCCCGTGAACAGGTCGGTTGACTCCACCCCGGTGATCCGCATGGTCCCATTTTCACATGGTTCAGCGACCGCGTCGGCGTATCCGGGGCGCGGCGCGGCCTTGCTCGCCCGGCCCGCCCGGCGATCTGTCCCGCGTGTCCGGGACCGCCGCCGGCCCGGTAACCCGCACCGCCCGCGGCCGGCCTCCCGCGACTTTCGGAAGAAGCCTTCCGAAGATCTTGCGAAAGGGTTCTTTCGAGCGTAGTATTTCGAAACATGAGTTCCGAAGAAGCTGGCCGGGGCGAGCTGGAAGCCGGCGCGGGCGACCGCGGCGGGGCCGAGCTGAACCTGGCCGATCCCAAGGCAATGCGGGCGATGGCGCACCCGGTGCGCATGGCGCTGCTTGAGCTGATGAACGTCACGCCCACGCTGACCGCGACGCAGGCCAGCGATGTGCTGGGGGAGTCCCCGGCGAACTGCGCTTTCCACCTGCGCACGCTGGCCAAGTACGGGTTCGTCCGTGAGGCGGGCGGCGGGAAGGGCCGCGAGCGCCCGTGGACCCGCGCGCACCGGTCGATCAGCCTCACCACGGAAGGCCAGGCGGACTACCAGGCGGAACTGGCCGCCCATGCCCTCGCGCAGGCCTATGGGGAGCGCATGATCGACCGCATCCGGTACGCCTATACGAAGACTTCCTGGCCGAAGGGCTGGGAGCGGGCCGTCTTCGCCAGCGACAGCGTCCGGTTCCTGACCGCCGAGGAGGCGATCGGGGTCTCTGCGGAGATCAGGGCCATTCTCGACCGCTATGAGGGCCGCCGCGATGACCCGCAGAGCAGGCCCGCGGGCGCGATGCCGGTGCAGATCGCGCACTACGTGTTCCCGATTGAGGAGCTGGCCGGCCTCGCTGGCGAGCATGACCGGCCCCGGGCCGGCGAAAACGACCGCTAGCCCTGCTGGTAAGAAACCCGAAAGAGTGGAGTAAGGACATGCATCCGGAAATCGCCCGGCACCTCATCACGCAGCGCAACGGGGAACTGGCGGCCATGGCCCGGTCGCGGCGCTCCGCGTCCCGTCACCTGACCGCGGGCCGGGGCCGGCCGCGGCTGGCGCTGCCGCGCCCGAGCGTCCCCATGTGGCGCGTCACCTGGTCACGCGTGGCCGCTCCGGCCGGCGGGGGCCGCTCGTGGCTGATCGTCATCTCCGCCCGCCGCGCCCACCTGGGCGTCTAACCGAAACGGAGCGTGATGTCCTGGCCGGGAATATCGCCGAGCGGTAGCCTAAGATCAACTTCCCGGCGTCAGTTCCATCAGATGGGGGCGAGCAGGCCAATGGCGATGACCGAACGGCCCGCGACATTGCGGGACGTGGCCACCGCGGCGGGCGTGCACCCGGCCACCGCGTCTCGCGCCCTCAACCCCAGTACCCGGCTGCTGGTCAGCGAGGAGACCGCCCAGCGCGTGCTGGACGCGGCCGCGCGGCTCGGCTACCGGCCCAACCCCGTGGCCCGTAGCTTGCGCACCCGCCGGTCCAACAGCGTCGGGGTGCTGATCCCGGACCTGAACAACCCGCTGTTCCCGCCGATCGTGCGCGGCGTGGAGGACATGCTCGCCGGGCATGGCTACGTCGCGCTGCTCGGCAACACCGACGGTGACCCGCAGCGCGAGCGGATGGTGTTCGACCAGATGCGCGCCCGGCACGTGGACGGGTTCGTGCTGGCCACCGCGACGCTGCGCAACCCGATCCTGGATGAGGCCGCCGCCTCTGACCTGCCGGTCGTGCTGATGAACCGCACCGCGCAGGGCTATCCCTTCTCCTCGGTCTCGGTCGACAACGAGCAGGGCGCGCGCGCGGCGGTCGCGCACCTGGCCTCGCTCGGCCACACGCGGATCGGGCACATCGCCGGCCCGCAGGAGATCTCGACGGGCATCACCCGGCTGCGCGGCTTCACCGACGGCGCGCGGGCGAACAGCCTGGAAGTCGGCCCGGACCAGGTCGTGTACGCGACCGCCTACACGGTCGAGGAGGGCGCGCGCTGCTGCGCGGAGCTGCTGACTCGCCGCGGTGACCTGACGGCGATCATGGCGGCCAACGACATGCTCGCGATCGGCTGCTACACCGCGCTGGAGAACCGGGGCCTGGGCTGCCCGGAGGACATCTCGGTCATGGGGTTCAACGACATGCCGTTCATCGACCGGCTGCGCCCGCCGCTGTCCACCATCCGGTTCCCGCACTACCAGCTGGGCACGGAGGCGGCCAAGCTACTGATGGAGCGGATCAGCGGTGACACTGGCCCGCTGAAGATCCTCTACCTGGCCCCTGAGCTCGTGGCCCGCGGCTCGACCGCACGGACTACCCCGCGAAACGCCGTCCCCGCCCGCCGCCCGGCCTGAGGGGGCACCGTAGGCCTGAGGGGGGCACTGTGACGCAATCTCGGGCTTCTTAGTCACATCTTAGTAAGCAGCACACGATTGCAGTCACCTTGAGTGATATGTCTTTGGCATGATGCTTGTGGACAACGCCCACCTTCCGGTGCTTTTGTGCTGGTTGGGGTCTGAAAACGCCTGAGGTTCTGTGTGGTGCCACAGTAAACTTGCGGATGTGTAACAGATTAGTCGTTCGGCATTGACACGCTCCGGGACTGAGGGCACCCTCAGTTGCAAACCTTCTATGCAAACGATTGTTGCGACGACGGACATCGCGGCCGGGTGCCCGTACCTGAACGGCGCCCCGGCGCGAAGCCGGCCCGGCGTGATGCGGAACCCGAGCGCGCGGACTCGTCCGGCACGCTTATATACCCGATATACCCACAAAGACTGACAACTGAACTCGGAGGCTTGGCATGAGGCCTGGAATCCCCTGGTTCCCCACGAAAGCGATCGCGCTCGGCGCCCTCGCGGTGGTCGCCGCCGGCGGCCTCGCGGCGTGCAGTAGCGCCAGTAGCAGCAGCAGTTCGAGCGGCACCTCGCCTAGCGCGTCCGGTTCCGCCAGCTCATCAGCTGCCGGTACGCCCATCACCATCGGCGCGTCACTGTCCCTCACGGGGGACTTCTCAGCCGACGGCCAGGCGTTCCAGAAGGGCTACAACCTGTGGGCCAAGGATGTGAACGCCAAGGGCGGCATCCTCGGCCGGCAGGTCAAGATCACCGTGCTCAACGACGCGAGCAACCCGACCCAGGCGGTCACCAACTACCAGACGCTGATCAACACCAACCACGTCGACCTGACGTTCGGGCCGTTCTCCTCGTTGATCACCGGGCCATCGTCGGCGGTCGCCGCGCGGGCCGGCTACGCCCTGATCGAGGGGGCCGGCGGCGCGCCGTCGGTGTTCAACACGCCGCAGAACCAGGCTGACCACAACGTGTTCGACGTGAGCCTGCCGATCGTGGACTCGCTTGTGCCGTTCGTCAACTACATCGCCTCGCTGCCGGCGGCCCAGCGGCCCAAGACCGCCGCCTACCCGATGGCCGATGACCCGTTCGCCGACCCGCCCGTCCAGCTCGCGCAGTCCAAGCTGGAAGCGCTGGGCGTCAAGACGGTGTACTCCAAGATTTTCCCGGCGGAGGTGGCGGCCTACACGCCCGCCGCTGACCAGGTCGCCGGGAAGACCCCGGACCTGGTGGTGCTCGGCTCGACCGACGTGCCGACCGTCGGCGCGTTCATGCAGGCCTTCGAGCAGCAGCACTACGTGCCGAAGATGTTCATCGCGGCGGCCGGCCCGGACCAGGGCGCGGACTTCACCAAGGCCGTCGGGGCGGGCAACGCGACCGGGGTCATGGTGCCCAACGGCTGGTACCCGTCGTTTGCCAACCCGGCCAGCCAGGCCATGGTCCAGGAGTACGTCGCGCAGTACGGCGGTGACGCGTCCGGCGTCAACGCCGACGTCGCGGAGGCGTACGCGGTCGGCCAGGTGGCGCAGCAGGCGGTCATCGCGACCGGCGGCACCGACAACGCCAAGATCATCTCCTACCTGCACGGCGCCACCAACCTGACCAGCGTGCAGGGACCGGTGAAGTTCGACAGCCTGGGCGGCAACACCGCCGCGGCCGCGTTCATCTTCCAGTGGCAGAAGGGCGCGACCTATGCCCAGGTCCTCCCGCTTGGCTCGCCGGGATCCGTCTCGATCCTCGCGACCAAGCCGGCCTGGACGAAGTAGGGCCTAATGTCCACGAGGCCGGCCCCTGGCACAGGGGCCGGCCCGTGTCACCCTTGGGGGTCCCGGGAGACCGCCGGGACCCCCGCATACCCTGGGGTCTCACCGACCAGGACGGAGCAGTAATCACATGGCGCGGGAGCTCATTCACGCCATCGTCGACGGGATACTCACCGGGGGCGTGTACGCCCTCATGGCCGTCGGCCTGACGCTCATCTTCGGCGTCCTCGACATCATCAACATCGCCCAGGGCGTCCTGGTCATCCTGGGCGCCTACCTCAGCTACAGCCTGTCCACCAGGGCGCACATCGACCTGTTCACCGGGCTGCTCATCACGATCCCCGTCATGTTCATCATCGGCATCGTGATCCACTGGGCATTCATCAGGCGGCTGCGCGGCACCGAGCGGACCTCGATGACCCTGCTGGTCACCTACGCAGTGGCGCTGATCATCGAGGGCATCCTCTACAAGGTCTACGGTGCCAACGACGTGCAGCTACAGGCCTCCTACACCACCTCGAGCGTGCACATCTTCGGCTTCTACCTGCCGTGGATCTTCATCTACGGGTTCATCGTGGCGGTCGGCCTCGTGGTGGCGCTCTACCTGCTGCTGTACCGGACCCGGCTCGGCCGCAGCGTCCGGGCCACCATGCAAGACGAGAACGCCGCCCGGCTCGTCGGCATCGAGGTGAACCGCGTCGCCGCGCTGACATTCGGCATCGGCGTGGCGGTCACCGCTGTCGGCGGCATGTTCTTCGGAGCGACCAACGCCTTCAACCCCAACAGCGGCTATGACCTCATCTCCCGGCTGCTGGCGATCATCATCCTCGGCGGGCTCGGCAGCATCGGCGGCGCGCTCGCCGCGTCCGTGTTCATGCTGACCCTGGAGTCCGTCGTGACCGTCTGGCAGCCAACCTGGGCGATCGCGGTCTTCTACGCCGCCCTGGTGCTGGTCCTGCTGATCCGCCCGGCTGGGTTCCTCGGCCGCAAGGCGGTGCGAGCCCAGTGACCGGCGACCGTCGCCCGTGGCTCATCCGGGCTATCTTGCTTGTCCTGCTGGTCGCGGGGGCCGTCGCTTTCCCCAAGGTGTTCACCAACCCCGCGGTCACCAACTATGGCGTCCTGGCGCTCATCTTCGTGACCGTGGCCAGCGCGTGGAACATCTTCTCCGGAAACTCCGGCTACATCTCGCTGGGCCACGCTGTGTTCTTCGGCAGCGGCGCGTACGCCATGGGCATCGCCGCCAGGGACTGGAAGGTCCAGGGCACCACGGTGTTCGCCCTGCTGCCGCTCGTCGCCGCCGTCGGCGCGGTGATCGCGGTGATCTTCGGGCTGATTGCGCTGCGGGTACGGCGGCACACGTTCATCGTGATCACCATCGCCGTCTTCTTCATCTTCCAGCTGTCGGCGTTCAACCTGCGGTCCTTCACCGGCGGGTCGGCCGGGCTGAACTCCCCGTTCCTCAACTGGCCGTCGGCGGGGTACAACACGCCCTTCTACTACATCGCGCTGGCGTTCGCGGGCGGGACGATCGCCATCGCCGTCGCCGTCCGGCGGTCCCGGTTTGGCCTGCAACTACGGGCTATCAGAGACGATGAGGACCGGGCGCGCGGCCTCGGCGTCCGCGCGATGCGGGTCAAGCTCACCGCGTTCGTGCTGTCCGGCGCGATCACCGCCATGATCGGGGCCGTCTGGTTCTACTACATCAACCAGGTCGAGCCGCAGACCGGCTTCGACCCGCTGTTCGACCTGCTGATCGTGCTGATGGCGTTTCTTGGCGGGTACGGCTCCATTGCCGGGCCGGTGCTCGGCGCGCTGATCATCGAGCCGGGCACGCTGTGGCTGAACACCCAGCCCCAGTTCTCCGGCGGGTACCTGAGCGAGATACTGCTCGGCGCGGTCTTCTTGGTCATCGTGTTGTTCGTGCCGCGCGGCATCATCCCGACTGGCGGCGAGTGGGTCATGCGGCTTCGCACCCGGGGCCGCCCGGCGGTGGTTCCCGCCGTGGCGGGGGCCGCGGCCGTGGGATCAACCGCGGGGTCAGCGGCCGCCGGCCCCGCGTCCACGGGCGACGCCCCGGCGGCGTCGCCCGCGAGCAAGGGAGGTGCCCGGTGACCGCCTTGCTGCGCACCGAGGGGATCAAGAAGGCCTATGGCGGCGTCCAGGCGCTCAACGGCGCCACCATCTCCGTCGACGAGGGAACGATCGCGGGCCTTATCGGGCCGAACGGGTCGGGCAAGACGACGCTGTTCAACGTCATCACCGGGTACCAGCGGGCCGACGAGGGGCAGGTGCACTTCGCCGGCAAGGCCATCACCAACGCGGCACCGGACAAGGTGTTTGCCGCGGGCCTCGGCCGGACCTTCCAGCTCACCCGGATCTTCCCCCGGCTGACCGTGCTGGAGAACATGCTGGTCGCCGCCCAGCACAAGCGGCAGCAGCGGCACACCGTGCGGCGCCGCGCGATGGAGCTGCTGGAGTTCGTCGGCATCGACCGGCACGCGGGCCTGCTGGCCGGCTCGCTGTCCTACGGCCAGCGCAAGCTCCTCGAGCTGGCCTACGTGCTCGTCGCCGACCCGGCCGTGATCTTGCTCGACGAGCCGGCCGGCGGGGTGAACCCGACGCTGATCAACCTCATCGCCGACCGGATCCGCGAGCTGAACTCCCAGGGTAAGACGTTCCTCATCGTCGAGCACAACATGGAGTTCGTGATGGGCCTGTGCTCCACCATCACCGTGCTGGAGTCCGGCGCGGCCGTGGTGAGCGGCCCGCCGGAGATGATCCGCACCGACAAGCGCGTGCTTGACGCCTACCTCGGCGCGGACGTCGAGGACGACGATCATGACGGCACTGACCCGGCGGACGCCGGCGCGCAGGAGGAGATCCGGTGACTGCAACTGAGGCAGCGTCGCCGACCCCCGGGACGGCTGCCCCCGCCCTCGTCCTGGATGGCATCGTGGCCGGGTACGGCGGCGGCGACGTGCTGCGCGGCGTGACGTTCGAGGTCCCGGCGAACCAGATCACCTGCGTCGTCGGCCCGAACGGCGCCGGCAAGTCCACGCTGATGAAGGCGATCAGCGGGCTGCTCAAGCCGCGCCTGGGCACCGTCACCCTCAACGGGGAGAAGCTAACCGGCAAGTCACCCCGGCAGATCCTCAAGCTGGGCGTCGTCCAGGTGCCGCAGAACCACAGCCTGTTCACGGGCATGACGGTCCGGGAGAACATCGACCTCGGCGGCTATATCCTGTCCGACCGCGCCCAG
>Ga0137407_10002622_pt1 | contig 11818 bp, 10 predicted proteins | sample CZOMad2_2_16fung_FD_108410 | JGI IMG/M metagenome (GOLD analysis project Ga0137407, IMG submission 108410) | Vadose zone soil fungal communities from Angelo Coast Range Reserve, California, USA - CZOMad2_2_16fungal (Illumina Assembly) | ecosystem: Environmental > Terrestrial > Soil > Vadose...
GCCACTTCCGAGGACGAGCGCGAGCATGAGCACGAGCACGACCGCTCTTTTGCGGGCCGATGCCGTGGGAACCATGAATGCGCCTTTCATCCAGCAGGCGACTCCGATGATCAGCAAAAAGCAGCTGGCCCAGATCGCGCCTTCGAGACCGCGTTGCGCGCCGAGCACGTAAAGAAGAAACAGCAACGTGGCCAGCAGGAGAAATCCCATGAATTGTTTCACGTGCATCATCCATGGCCCCGGCTTTGGCAGAAAACGCAGCCAGGCCGGTTGCGCGCAGAGCAGCAAATACGGCGCGCTCATCCCGGCGGCGATCGCAACGAACATCGCCAATATGATGAGCGGGGGCTGGGCAAAGGCGAAGCCAAGCGCTGTTCCCAAAAAAGGCGCAGTGCATGGCGTCGCGAGGACAGTCGCGAAAACTCCCTGGAAAAATGAGCCCAGATCGCCTTGCGCCCCCGTCCAGCCAAGCAGACCGCGCGTGGCACTCTGCGGCAGCGAAATTTCGAAAACACCGAAGAGATTGAGCGCAAAGACCAGAACGATGACGCTCAAAACGAGAACAAAATACGGATTCGTGAACTGAAAACCGCCCCAGGTGATATCATGGCCGGCGATTTTGAGGCCGATCAAGAGCAGTGCCAGACCAACGAACCAGGCAAAAATGCCTCCGGCAAAAGCAATCCCGCTGCGCAAAATTTTGCCCCGACTTTGCCCGGCGTGCTGAATGAATCCGAAAATCTTGAGCGAGATGACCGGCAGCACGCACGGCATCAAATTCAAAATGATTCCGCCGAGGAATCCGAAGAAGAGAAACGTAAGAACGCCACGCGCTGGAGGCGGACTGGTGGTTGATGATGTCACCGGGGTTCCAGTAACACGCCACGCGGCACGATCGTTGTCATTTTCGCGCTGGCCAAAGACCACGAGGCCGTTGATGGACGATGAGTTGCCAGTCTCGATCGGAATGCGAAAGGTGATTTCGGTTCCATTTCGGGATTCAACTTTGGGATGGCCCACGACAACGTCGCCTTCCGGTAACGGAAAGAAATCCGCGACGGGATAATTCACCAGTGTGTCGCTCGTCACCGTGAAGAAAAGATCCGCGCCCGCTCGACGCCAATTTGTGCTCACCGTTTTCGAGCCGGGCATATCTTGAGGCAGCAGGCGACGAAACCGCGGGAAAAGTTCCGTATTCGCCGGCGTGCTAGCCGCCGAGACCGGCAATGCAACCTGCACGCTCGCGTTTCCCGGGATACAGATTTTTTCGCAAACGAGCCAGCTTGCCTCCGCGGCAAGCGTTACAGTAGAATCGCTGATCGAAGCCAGCGGCGTAATCTGCTGCATGAGCAGGACTTCATCGTGATAGCCGTAAATCTGGATATCGCCGGGTTCGTTCAGTTTAAGCGGAATTGGCCACTGGATTTCGCCGACCTTCCATCCGGGCGGCAGCTTCCATTTCAGCTCGGTGGGAATTCCGGCGTCGCCTGGAAATTTCCAATAAGTATGCCAGCCGGGAGCCATTCGAAGCAGCAAACCGACAGTAAAAGGTTTCCCGGGAACAACTGCGTTTGTATCCGCCAGGAGTTCTGCTTTGACGAGTTGCTTTCCCTGGTAAGTCTGGCTCCGGGCGAGCGGCCCAAAAGCGAAGATCGACAAACAACCGATCGCGTACGCGGCAAGTCGGGATGTCGATATCATTCCATTAATTAGCATTCTCGGAAGTTCGCGGCAATCAGCCGCGTTAGGGCGCGAGTCGCCGGCGCGACCGCGCCGCAACTTATGGAACGATGAAGATCTTATTCGTCCACGGATCTTTTACTTTGCTGCCAGATGTGTAACCGCTTGTATCGACATATCTTCCACTCGAATCAAATGGGCTAATCACGTATCCGGGTTTGCCAGGAACCAATTTCGCAGTTGGAAATTCGGAATCTCCGGAGGAAGCGTGCGACGAAGAGGACGGTTTTGTTTTTGACTGCGTTGTCTCCTTGCGAGCTACGCGCGGAGCAGCAGGTGAACGCGAACTTGAAACTCTGTCGCTTTCAATCCGCGGCTGCTGTTGCCGCGCCGAAGCCACTTCTGATTCCGCTACCGGGCGGCCCGGCTGAGTAACGTCGGATTCAATTGTCTCCGTTGAAGTGGCGTACGTGGTTGATGTATCGCCCCGGTTTCGCCGTAAAGCGTAGTGCACGGGCGCAGTAGCAACACGATATGAACCGACTGCCACATCGCGAGTCACATGATACGAACTGACCGCGACGTCGCGGGTGGTCCCGCAACCGACCAGCAAAATAGCCCCAAATAATGAAGTTCGCGCCAGCGTTTTCATCCTACTTTCCATACAGATGTGCCCCGATCGCTGTCCGTTCAATGATTTATCGTATTAATATCGGCGATGAAATCGGAGATGGCCTTGTCGGTTGTCGACCACGAACACATCAAACGGTAAATATCGGGCTCGACGAACTTGTAAAAATACCAGCCCCGGGATTGGAGATGCCCCGCGAGTTGCTCATTCATCCGGACAAAAACCGCATTTGCGTCCGCGGGGAAGACGATTTGGATCTTTGCCTCGCTTCGCAGGCGGTCCGCAAGATGGCGTGCCCTGCGGTTGGCACGCTGTGCGTTCCGCAGCCAGACGTCATCAGTTAGAAGGCCAAGCCACGGCGCGGCCAGAAAACGCATTTTTGAACCGAGCTGTCCTGCCTGTTTCACGCGATAATCGAACTCTTGTGAAAGCTTCTTCTCGAAAAAGATCACCAGCTCTCCAGCAGCCGTGCCATTTTTTGTTCCGCCGAAGCAGAGAACATCAACGCCAACCTCCCACGTGATTTCTTTCGGCGCGCAACCAAGCGATGCGACTGCGTTGGCAAAACGCGCGCCGTCCATGTGGACAAACATCTTGTGGCTATCCGCAAACGCGCCGATGGCCGCGATTTCGTCGCGGGTGTAAACCGTCCCGAACTCCGTTGCCTGGGCAATGCTGATTGCGCGCGGTTTATGCGAGTGCAAATCGGTCTGACGCGCGACTACCCCTTCTGCCTGCCCGATGTCGATCTTTCCTACGGATCCGCCAATCAGAAGCAGCTTCGATCCTTTCGTAAAAAATTCCGGCGCGCCACATTCGTCGGTCTGAATATGGGAATATTGATGACAGACCACGCTGTGGAATGATTGGCAGAGCTGGGCGAGCGACAAGGCGTTGGCGGCCGTGCCGTTAAAGACGAAATAGACATCGCAATCAGTCTCGAAGAGTTCGCGGATGCGATCGCATACCCGCGCCGTCCAGCGGTCTTCGCCGTAGGATGGTGCTTCCTTTGTGTTCGCCTCTTCCAGTGCTGCCCATGCCTCTGGGCAGATCGCCGCCATGTTATCGCTGGAAACTCATAACGCCCGGTCCCGGAATCCATTTCGCCTGTTTGCTACGCGAGTTTTAGATCACGATCAATCACGACCACAAAGATTTGCAAGAATGCCGAAGCCTTCAGGGCTCGCGGCGCTTGCGACCAAAGAGATTGCCTGACAGATCCGAGCCCTGGGCCTCCGGAATCCGCCAGGCAAATCTCTTCCACTTGCTCCCCAAAATTATCTGCAACAGCCTCATGTATTATTTCGAACATGGGTCGCAAATTGAGCGTATGGGGCGACAACTAATTGATATCGCGGAAACGGGTTCCTTCCGCTTTGCCGAACGCATCGCGACAGACTAGTTTTTGCTAATGAGGTCGCTCCAAAGCGAGATCGAGCAACATGGCAGACGCATTCTTCGCTTGGTTGATCAACATCCTGAGTCGCTTTTCAGCAAGGCCGGCTTTTATCAACGGCTAATGGCGCTTTCGATGCGCGATGAGCAGTTCAAATTACAGTTGTTTCGTTTTGTGGATGTCCTTCCATCCCTCCAGACGTCCAGCGAAATCGTCGAACACCTGGAAGAGTATTTCGCCGATGTGCGCGATGGCTTTGCGCCTTTTGTTCACGCCGGCATTCGTCTGGCGCGCATCGCTCCATGGCTCAGTGGGCGTGTTCTGCATTGGAACGTTTCCGGAATGGCGCACCAGTTCATCGCGGGAAAAGATTCACACGATGTGGTAAAGACATTGCGGAAGCGTCGCGCGCAGAAAATCGGGTTCACTGTCGATCTCCTGGGAGAAGCCGTCGTCAGCGAAACCGAGACCGACGAATATGCGGCGCGTGGCCTCGATTTGCTGGAGACCCTTGCGCAAGAAACCCAGGGCTGGGGCGACCCGATCGGCAGAAATTCAGACCTGTTTCCTGTGGTAAATGTTTCGATCAAAATTTCCGCGCTCTATTCGCAGATTAGCCCGGCCGATCCGGCCGATGCCATTGCCCATCTCACGCCGAAGCTGCTCCCCATTCTGCGCCATGCACGGGAGCGCGGCGCGTTCATCAACCTCGACATGGAAAGCTACGCGCACAAAAATGTTACGCTCGAGCTTTTCAAAAAAATTTTCACCGACACGGAGTTCGAAGATTGGCCGCACGTAGGGATCGTCATACAAGCATACTTGCGAGACTCCGAAATCGATTTGCACGATCTGATCGAGTGGGGTCGCGCACGCGGCACACGTTTCGCGGTGCGGCTGGTCAAAGGCGCATACTGGGATCACGAAACAATAAAAGCGGGTCAGAACGCCTGGAATTGTCCGGTTTATTCGCAGAAACCTGAGAGCGACGCGAATTTCGAAGCGCTCACCCGCCTGCTGCTCGAAAACGAATCAATCGTTACTGCTGCGTTCGGCTCGCACAATGTGCGTAGCATCGCGCACGCCCAGGCGTTTGCGGATGACCTCGGTATTGATCGCAGCCGTTTCGAGTTTCAATTGCTCTATGGCATGGGCGGCCCAATCAAACGGGCCCTCGTCGAAATGGGTTATCGTGTCCGCGAATATTGCCCGGTGGGTGAACTGTTGCCCGGAATGTCCTATTTCGTCCGCCGCTTGCTTGAGAACACTTCAAATGAAGGATTTCTTCGCGCCAAATTTGCAGAAAATCTTTCTGAGGACGAATTATTGCGCGACCCCCGGGAACTTTTGCGGAAGAGCCGAAATGGCGTGCTGCCGCGCTCAAATAACCTGACCACACATGCAATGAAAGACTCACATCCTTCTCACAGCTGTTCGCTAGATACGCCGCCGGGCGATACCTACGAAAATGCGCCGCTTACGAACTTCGCCCAGCCGGAAAACCAGGACAAAATGCGCAAGGCTTTGAGCGAGATGCGCACGCGTCTCGGGAAGGAATATCCGCTCGTCATCAACGGCGAAAAAATCTTCACCGGCAAGACAATCGCCTCCATCAATCCGAGTTCGCACGGAGAAGTCGTCGGCGCAGTCGCCGAAGCTGGCATCGCGGAAGCGGAACAGGCCGTCAAGGCCGCGCGGGACGCGTTTGAAAAGTGGCGCTGGGCTCCATTTGAACAACGCGCACAGCTGCTGGAACGGGCCGCCGCTATCATGGACCGCCGCCGGTTCGAACTCTCCGCGCTCGAGGTTTTTGAAGTCGGCAAACCCTGGGCGGAAGCCGACGGCGACATTCGCGAGGCAATCGACTTTTGCCTTTTTTACGCGCAGCAAATGCGTCTCATCGGGCGACCGCGCCTGACGCAGCACGTTCCCGGCGAAGAAAGTTACTATCATTACTGGCCGCGCGGCGTCGCTTTTGTCATTGCGCCCTGGAATTTTCCGCTCGCAATTCTTTGCGGAATGACAACCGCTGCGCTCGTCACTGGCAACACAGTCATCATGAAACCGGCCGAGCAATCGGCCGTTTGCGGCGCGATGTTGATGGAAATTCTGGAAGAAGCCGGCGTGCCACCCGGCGTACTGAACTATCTTCCGGGCAAGGGATCGGTCATGGGCGCGCACCTCGTCGATCACAGAGATGTCGATCTTATTGCGTTCACAGGGTCGCGCGAAGTCGGTCTTAGAATCTGGCAAAGCGCCGGAATCACGCAGCCGGGTCAACGGGAGCTCAAGCGCGTCGTCTGTGAGATGGGCGGCAAAAATGCGATTATCGTTGATGCGGATGCCGACCTCGATGAAGCCATTGTGGATTGCACTTACTCGGCCTTCGGTTACCAGGGGCAAAAATGCTCCGCATTATCGCGTCTGATTCTGCTCGAGGAAAATTATGATCGCGTCATGGAGCGCTTGCTCAAGGCCGCGGCGAGCGTGCGTGTTGGGAATCCGGAAGAACCGGGGATCACTGTCGGTCCAGTAATTGACGAAGCCGCATACAATCGAATCCTGGATTACATTCAGATCGGCAAGTCGGAGGCCACGCTTGCTTATCAACGTGAAGATGTACCGGCCAAAGGCTTCTTTATTCCGCCGACCATTTTTTCGGATGTGAAACCAAACATGCGCATTGCGCGCGAGGAAATTTTCGGGCCGGTGGTTAGCGTCTTAAAAGTACGCGATCTTGACGAAGCAATTGCGGTTGCCAACGGCACTGATTATGCCCTCACCGCTGGGTTTTTCTCGCGCAGTCCAGCGAACATCGAGCGCGCAAAAGCGCAAATCGAAGCGGGTAACGTTTACATCAACCGCTCGTGCACGGGCGCAGTGGTGGGCCGACATCCATTCGGCGGATTCAAGATGAGCGGCGGCGGCACCAAAGCCGGTGGCGCGGATTATCTGCTGCAATTCTTAGTGCCACGTGTAGTGACCGAAAACATCACGCGCCACGGTTTCGCGCCTGAGCAAACGCCAGAATATCGCGACGAATTCCTTTGGCCGAAGCCAAAGTAAACAGGGGCATCTTTGTAGGTTGGGGTGCGGTGTGTCGCCTTCCGAAACAACCTTGAGATCGCCAAAAGGCAGGCGCGGCTTAGAGTTGCGGCTGTCCCTTACGCAATAACTTTACGACGGTAATCACCATGTAGATTACCGGCCAGGCCGACGTCAAAAGGATCAGCGCAAACGCTACCATCTCCTTCGCCAGTTCCCGCGCCGCTTCGATCCGGAATTCATTTCTTAAATCATAAAACGCCCGGAATGCCGATCTGCCCTCTCCATCGTAGGGCGAGGAATGCCCGCGCCACTGAGCGAAACCTGAGTGAAAGAAGTAATCGGTCTCCGGGAAACGCTTCTTCCCAGCAGCGGACGGACCCGTCGGTTTCATAGCCTAATCATCCACAACTCGGACGATACCGGCAACTACGATACCACGTCACGAGAAGGAATCAGCTGAAATAATGCCCTTAAACCTCGTGAACTCGGGAAGGCTATTCAAAAAAACGGGATGGTGACATCAATTGGGAGGAACCCTCATGCATCGTAAGCGACTCACGATGCATGAGGTTTGAATTTTCACTATTGGGGCCAAACCCAGGGTCCCTATTCCCCTGGGCTTATCGCCAGTGACCCGGCATCCACACCCAGCCGCCGCCCCTGGGCACCCAGTGGCCTTCCACCCATACTGCCGCCGGCCTCGGACGCACTACCCAACTCCCCGGCACCCACATATAGTCGGCTCCACTCCATCGCCAATAACCCCTTGTCCAGACATACCCGGTTCCCGGCGCCACGGTCTCCGTTTCAACTCGAACGGCTGGTGGAGTCCTGGTCACTACCACCTCTCGAGCTGGACCGGCTGTTGTTACTTCCTGTGTCGTTGTCGTAGTTGTCACCGTCGTCGGCTCGGTGGCGCAGCCCACCAATGCAAGTGGTGCGAGCGCCAACAGATAAATGCCTTTTCTCATACACGCCTCCTTTCCCTGAATTCGTTTTGCGCCGGCAACTCGGCTTTATTGGAAATGAAACCAGCTCGTCCAGTTCCCTTCGCTTGCTTGCGTGATTGATAGCAAAAGATCGATTTTGGCCGGATGATGCGGGATGCTTTACATCGTCTCCACACCAATCGGCAACCTGGGTGACATCACGTTGCGCGCGCTTGAGGTGCTGAAATCAGTCGATGTGATCGCGGCTGAAGACACCCGCCATTCCGGGATGTTGTTGAAGCGTTTCGAAATAAAAAAGCCGCTCCTCAGTTATCACGAGCACAATGAGGCGATGCGCGCCGCGCAACTAGTCGAGCGCCTCGCCGCGGGCGAAGACGTCGCGTTGATTACCGACGCCGGAACACCCGCGCTCTCCGATCCTGGCACCCGCCTTATTGGCGAGTGCATCAAACGCGGACTTCCGTTCATGATCATTCCCGGACCGTCATCGATTCTGGCCGCACTCGTCGGTTCAGGATTTTCAACTGAGAAATTTTGCTTTCGCGGATTTCTGCCGATCAAAAATGGTCAGCGCAAACGCGAATTATTGGCTGCCGTTAACCGCGAAGAAACAACGATCTTCTTCGAATCGCCCTACCGATTAACGAAAACGCTGGCCGCGTGTATCGAAATCATGCCCGATCGGCAACTCTGCGTCGCGCGGGAGCTCACCAAAAAGTTCGAAGAATTCCGCCGCGGCATCGCGAGTGAGCTGTTGGCGCACTACCAGGCTCATCCTCCCAAAGGCGAGATTGTGCTGATGATCTCTGGGTTGTAGACGCTGTCATGCCAGGCGCCGTGTTTCCCCACAGGTCGGTGACTATACGTTTCCGCTTGTCAAAGTCCCCTATCTATGGAATTTTGCGCGGCTTTTTCTCCCCGGGAAACCTTATGGCTTACGCAATTATCAAAACTGGCGGCAGGCAGTATCGTGTCGCGGAAGGCGATACAATCGATGTCGATCTTCTCGACGTTGAGGCGGGGAAGACCGCGACGTTCGGCGATGTCTTGATGTATGCCGACGGGAAAGATCTTACGCACGGAAACCCGCTCATCTCAGGCGCCAAGGTGACCGGTGAAGTCGTCGAACAACGCAAGGACAAAAAAGTGATCGCGTTCAAATTTAAACGGCGTAAAGGTTATCATCGCACGGTCGGACACCGCCGGAAGCTGACCCGGGTAAAGATCAAAAGCATCAGCGTCGGCGCGAGGAAAACTGCGGCGAAAGAGACCAAGGAATAAAGCGGCCGCCATCCATCAACTCTCAACACCAACTCCTAACTTTTCGTCATGGCTCACAAAAAAGGACAAGGCAGTGTTAAGAACGGTCGCGACAGCGTCAGCAAACGGCTGGGGGTAAAAAAATTTGGCAGCGAGATGGTGGTCGCGGGCAATATCATTGTGCGCCAGCGCGGGACGAAGTTTTTACCGGGAAAAAACGTTGGGCTTGGTCGCGATTACACGATTTTCGCGCTGATCGATGGCAACGTTCGCTTCGATCGGACAGGGCGACGAGTAAACGTCGATCCGGTCACCGCTTCGAACTAAGCGATCCAGGAATTCAACCACGGATTGCACGGATTTCGCGGATACAGAGAGTTTCTGTTATCGGTGGTATCTGTGTCATCCGTGGTTAAAAAACTGACTCTGATTCTGGCTTTTAAGTTTGTTGTGTTGCTGGGTCGATTTGCGGTATAAACGGATTTCCATGATGAGATACAATACCTTTATCCTCTTTGGCGCGCCTGGCAGCGGCAAAGGGACGCAGGGCAAAACGCTGGGCACAATCCCGCGCCTTTATCACTGCGCCTGCGGTGATGTATTTCGCTCGATCGACACCCGCACGAAGGTTGGCCAAGCCTTCCTTGAATACTCCAGCAAAGGCCAGCTCGTGCCCGATGAGATCACAGTCGAGCTCTGGCGAGCAGCGATCGATGCCGCGGTGGAGACGCACAAGTTCAAGCCAGACATCGATACACTCGTGCTCGACGGGATTCCGCGGAATATCGGCCAGGCCAAAATCATGGAGGAGATGATCGACGTAAAAAAAGTGTTTCATCTCTCCTGTCCGAGCCATGAAACGCTGTTTTCTCGGCTGAAGAAGCGTGCCTTGAAAGACAACCGCCTCGACGACGCGAATGACCAGGTCATCCAGCGCCGCCTCGACATTTATGAAGCGGAATCAAAACCGGTGCTCTCCCATTACCCGCAAGAGCTGATCACCGTGGTTGACGCGACTCAGCCGCCCGCCAAAGTTCTGCTCGACATCCTGGAGAGCGTGAACGACGGCGTGTATGAACCAGCAGCAGTTTGAAAATTTCACCGCTTCGAGCCTCTACTGCGAGAAATGCAAAGCTGCGATGCCGGTGCGCGAGCGATTGCTTTTAGTCCTGCCGGACCGGGAGATTTACGATTACCTGTGCACCGGGTGCGGATCGTCGGTCGGTCGGCGTGAGATCACTGCCGGCGAAAAATTGATGGCGCAAGCGGTTGCCGGACGGCGCCGATCCGCGCCAGTTCATGAGCTGACGCCGTAATTCGGCATGCGCATCGTTTTCATCGGCGCGGGCGAAATCGGCGTGCCGACGCTGCAAGCCCTGCTGCGATCAAGCGAGCATAAGCTCACCGGAGCCGTTACCCAGCCGGACAAGCCGGTGGGACGCGCTCAGCAAATCGAGCCGCCGCCGATAAAGAGGGCGCTTGCGGGAACCACGATCTCGATCTTGCAACCAGAGCGAATCAAAGATCGACAAGTAATCGAAGAAATCCGCGCGTTGCAACCGGATGCGATTGTTGTGATGGCTTACGGACAAATCCTGCCGAGTGAAGTGCTTGAGGTTCCGAGCGTTGCTTGTCTGAACTTGCATGCATCCCTTTTGCCGCGCTGGCGCGGTGCCGCGCCGATCCAAGCCGCGATCGCGGCGGGCGATCCTGAAACAGGCATTACGGTGATGTACATGGCTGAAGACCTCGATACCGGCGACATTCTGTTGCAGCGCAGGATCGACGTCTTGCCGACTGATACGGGCGGCTCATTGCATGATCGATTGGCGCAGATTGCGCCGGAGACATTGCTCGAGGCTTTGCAAATGCTTGCGAACGGCAATGCGCCGCGCATTCCCCAAGACAATGCGCTCGCTACCTATGCGCCGAAACTGACTCGCGACGATGGCAAAATCGATTGGTCCGAGCCCGCCGAAATAATTGAGCGAAAAATTCGCGCGTTTAATCCATGGCCGGGAGCGTTTACTGAGATTGCCGCGCCTGGCGTACGAAAGTTGAAGATCTTTTCGGCAGCAATTGTCGATCTTAGCGGAAAGCCGGGCGAATTTTTGCGAAGCGAGAAAGAGTTGATCGTGGCCGCTGGAAAAAACGCATTGTCGCTGAATGAAGTGCAACCGGAGGGAAAGCGGCGGATGGATGCTGCAGCGTTTCTGCGGGGACACGCGTGGATTTTGCAGACGGCACGTTGATTCCGGGAGCACCGCATTTTGCCTTCCAAACATCGGCGTCTTCTGTTTTGATTTCCGCTGCCATGCAAACGGAAGCGCCAGCTTATAAACGCATTGTGCTCAAGTTGAGCGGCGAAGCGCTCCAAGAGCGCGGCGGTCGCGAGAATATTTCGCTGGGAGTCGTGCGCGAAATCGCCGAGCGCATAAAGGATGTTCGCGATCTCGGTGTTCAGGTGTCGATCGTAATTGGCGGAGGAAATATCTGGCGCGGTGTTTCTGCGTCGCATCGCGGCATGGATCGCACGACGGCCGATTACATGGGTATGCTCGCGACTGTAATCAACGCGCTGGCGTTACGCAGCACGCTTACTCAAATGGGGGTTGAAACACGCGTGCAGACGGCCATCGAAATGAAAAACGTGGCCGAGCCCTTCATTTTGGGCCGCGCCATCCGCCATCTCGAACTTGGTCGGGTTGTTATTTTCGCCGCTGGCACAGGCAATCCCTATTTTTCAACCGACACGACTGCCGCGCTGCGCGCGAGCGAGATTCATGCCGAAGTCATCCTGAAAGCCACCAAAGTCGCCGGCGTATATGATCAAGACCCAAATACTCACCCAGA
>Ga0137407_10002625_pt1 | contig 11816 bp, 9 predicted proteins | sample CZOMad2_2_16fung_FD_108410 | JGI IMG/M metagenome (GOLD analysis project Ga0137407, IMG submission 108410) | Vadose zone soil fungal communities from Angelo Coast Range Reserve, California, USA - CZOMad2_2_16fungal (Illumina Assembly) | ecosystem: Environmental > Terrestrial > Soil > Vadose zone...
ATCGTGATCAACGGCATGAGTGCCTGGTTGCTGCACGCCGGGAGTCACGGCGACCTGAACAGGCGCAGTGCCTTCATCCATATGCTGGGCGACGCCGCCGTATCCGTCGGCGTCCTACTGTCGGGTACGCTCATTATGTTCACCGGCTGGAGCCGAATAGACCCGATCGTGAGTCTGTTGATCGTCGCGGCCATTTTAGTGAGCACCTGGGGGCTGTTGCGAGATTCGCTGCACTTATCGCTCGACGGAGTACCGGCGAGCGTCAATTCGTCGGCCGTGATGTCCTACTTGGCCGATCAGCGGGGAGTGACCGACGTGCACGATTTGCACATCTGGGCGCTCAGCACCACCAGCGTCGCCCTGACCGCACATCTGGTGGTACCGGATCGCGGCGCGGATGATGCGCTGCTGGACTCCATCACGCCGAACCTCAAGCGGCGCTTCCATATTCATCACGCCACTCTGCAAATCGAGCGCGACCGCTGCGGGCACGGGTGTGAAGCCGAAGCCTGACGTCTCGCCCTACCGGATCTGCGCAGCGGCGCGCTCGAAGACCGGCGCCAATAATCCATAGAACAACAAGATGGCAATGGGCGCGACCAAGATCCAGGCGAATCCTGCATGCAGAATTGCGTCCAACAGCGCGACGACGACGTGCCTCGCCGCGCGACGATGGCCCATCGAATTCAAGGTTCGGCATGGCGCAGAACCGGTCGAGCCGTTACAGTCGATGCCAGGGAGAACGAAGCATGTCCAATGAAAGTGCGATTCGCCGCGAAGTAGGCGCCATCGCTTTGATGTTCACCGGCTTGGGTTCGATCATCGGGTCGGGCTGGCTATTCGGTGCCTGGCGCGCCGCCCAACTGGCCGGACCCGGCGCGATCTATTCCTGGGTCATCGGGGCGGTGATCATCCTGTTCGTCGCCTTCACCTATGCAGAACTCGGAGCCATGTTTCCGGAGTCGGGCGGAGCCGTGCGCTACGGGCACTATTCCCATGGCTCGCTGGTCGGGTTCGTCGCCGGCTGGGCCGCCTGGATCGCCATTGTCTCGGTGATTCCGGTGGAGGCCGAGGCATCGGTGCAGTACATGAGTTCCTGGCCGTGGGGCTGGGCGCAGCACCTATACGTGCATGCCGCCAACGGCCAGGGCGAGTTGTCCACGGCCGGTCTATCCATTTCCGCGGTGCTGGTGGTGATCTATTTTCTGCTCAATTTCTGGAGCGTGAAGGTTTTTGCCGATACCAACAGCGCCATTACCTTTTTCAAGCTGATCGTGCCGGCGGCCACCGCGGTGGCGCTGATGTTGGCCGGCTTCCATTGGCAGAACTTCAAGGTGGGCATTCACGGCGGCCAGCATGTCGGAAGCATCGCTGCCATTCTGACCGCGGTCGCCACCAGCGGCATCGTATTCAGCTACAACGGTTTTCAGAGTCCGGTGAACCTGGCCGGCGAGGCGCGCAATCCGGGCCGCAGCGTGCCCTTTGCGATCTTCGGGTCGATCGCGCTGAGCACGGTGGTGTATCTATTGCTGCAGGTGGCATTCATCGGCGCGGTCGTGCCGGAACACCTGCAAGAAGGTTGGGCGGGACTGGAATACAGCTCGCCGTTCGCACAGCTCGCTCTGGCGTTGAATCTCAACTGGCTCGCCCTCCTGCTTTACGCCGATGCCTTCGTCAGCCCGAGCGGCACCGGCACCACCTACACGGCGACCACTGCGCGCATGATCTACGCCATGGAGCGCAGCGGCACGGTGCCGGAGGTATTCGGCCGCGTTCATCCGCGCTTCGGGATCCCGCGGCCTGCGATGTGGTTCAACCTGGTGGTGTCCTTCATCTTTCTGTTCTTCTTTCGCGGTTGGGGGAAGCTCGCGGCCGTGATCTCGGTTGCCACCATCATCACCTACCTCGTGGGACCGATCAGCGTCATGGTGCTCCGGCGTACCGCGCCCAACCTGCACCGGCCGCTGCGCGTGCCGGGTTTGCCGGTGCTTGCGCCGATGGCTTTCATTCTCGCCACTCTGATGCTGTTCTGGGCGCGCTGGCCGCATACCGGCGAGATCATGCTGCTGCTCATTCTGCCGTTGCCCGTGTATCTGTACTACCAGGCCAAGTCGGATTGGCGCCATTTCGGCCTGCATTTGCGCGGATCCTGGTGGTTGCTCGTCTACTTGATCGCGATAACCGTGCTGTCCTGGGCCGGCAGCAAGGAGTTCGAAGGTCACGACTACATAGGCTATGGTTGGGATCAACTCTGCGTCGCACTGGCCGCACTGATTTTCTATTTTTGGGGACTGCGCAGCGGTTGGCGTACGCCCGCGGTCGAGGCAGCGGATGGTGGTTCGAAAACAACCGACACGATTACCTGACGGCACTTAGGTGTCGGGTCTCCTGATGCCTTTTGCCGAGCTGCAGAAGTGACGCCCGCCGGTAGATACACACGCCCGGTTGCTACACACCGCGATCGGCGTGCATGCGAGTCAGGCTGCGCGGCGGAACGTCAGATTCAGGCGCTGCGAGCCCAAGAGATCGTGATGACCATCTTTGAGCGCGAGCACGCCGTGGTGATGCAGGCGCGCCGGACCGCCCCAGACGACGACGTCGCCGTGTTGCAGCGCCAGTCGCCGCTGCTGGTCCTTCCGCGAGTCGCCTCCGAACAGGAAAATCGCAGGCAGGCCGAGCGAGACCGACACGATGGGCGCGCTGTAATCGCGTTCGTCCTTGTCCTGATGAAGCGTGAGGCGCGCGCCGGGGTCGTAGCGATTGAGCAGACAGGCATCGGGGATGAACCCCGAGAACCCGCCCGCCTGCGCAGCCGCTCGGGCCAACTCGAGAAATTCCGGCGGCATCGGCGGCCACGGCCGGCCGCTCAACGGATCGCACGCGTCGTAGCGATAGCCACGGCGGTCGCTCACCCAGCCTAAGCTGCCGCAATTGGTCATGGCTACCGACATTCGAAATCCACCCGGTGTGATCAGATGACGGAAGGGTGCGGCGGTTTTGATGTGTTCGATGGCAGGCATCAATGCAGTCACGCAGTCGAGCGCGAATCCCCGGAGCAACCAAGCACCCGGCGCGATTCGCTCGTGCCTGGCGCCCTGCGAAGCATCGTCGAACAGATTACGCGTATGCCCTCGCATGTGCGTTCACCCTATCTCAACGTTCAATACACCCGTGCTCACCGGCGCTCCGCGCGGCACTAAAATTCGCGGGTCGTCGCCCAGCCGACGCTTGACGAGTTCACGGATATGATTGCTGAAGTCCTTCATCGAGCTACGGCGATCTTGCCTTGGCGCGGCGCGTGGGCTCGGCGGTGTGGGGATCCTCCGGCCAATAGTGTTTTGGGTACCGACCCTTCAAGTCTTTCTTCACGTCATGGTATCCACGATTCCAAAAACTCACGAGATCCCGGGTGATCTGCACCGGGCGTCTCGCCGGCGACAATAGTTTCAGCAGCAGGGGCAGCCGGCCTGCGGCGACGCTCGGTGTCTCGTTCAGTCCGAACATCTCCTGCAGGCGCACCGACAATGTCGGAATCTCGCCGTCCAAATAATCGATCGGCACGGCCGAGCCGCTGGGCACGGTGAAATGCGTCGGGGCCTCCCGGTCCACGATCGCGCTTTGCGCGTAGGTCAAGCGGGACCGCAGGGCATTTCTCAAGTCCATCCGCGCAAAATGTTCGCGCCGCGAAAAGCCGGAAATCCAGGGCGGCGCCCAGTCCTCGAGGGTCGCGGCGAGCGCCGCATCGCTCAAGTCCGGCCAAGGCTCCGGCGATGCGACCGCGTATTGCCGCATGAGCATGACGCGCGCCTGCCACTGCCGCAGCTCCGGGGACCACGGCAGTCCGGCGATGCCCAGTTGCCGAAGCCCCGTGAGCGCGGCATCCAGCAGGGCTTGGCTGTCGGGATTGCGAATCTCGGTCGATTCCAACAGCAGGGCACCCAGTCGGCGCTCGCGCCGCGCACGAATCGCCTGCTCGCGATCGTCCCAGACCACTTCGGCGCGATCGGCGATTTGTGCCGAAAAATACTTTTCGACGTCCGCCTGTCTCAGGGGAGCGGCTAGAAAAATCCGCGCCTCGCGTTCCGCACCGTCGAGCGCCGCCGCGACGATGAACTCGGCTTTGGCGAGCGCCTGCGGCTCCCCAAAGCGTGCGCCTCGACCGTTCGCCAGGAGGTATCGTCCGCCGTCGCCGCGCGCTCGGCCGATACGATCGGGATAAGCCCACGCCAGCAGTATGCCGGTCCATTCGTGCGGATCCACCGAGTCGGGACGGCCGCGCGTCAGGTCGCGCTGCCAATGAGCGGAGCTGCGCGCCGCCTGGGTCATGGCGCGGCTGTCCACCGTGATCCCCGGCGGTAGATCCCGCACATCGCCGCGCAGCACGGCCACACGCAGGCGCAGATCCACGTCGCGCGCGCCGGCGCCCCCGCGCAAGATATCGCGCTCGCTCAAGATGGCGGCGAGGTCGCACGCCAGACGCGGTGCGCCGTGCTCGCGTGCCTTGACGAGCATGTGAGCCAGCCGCGGATGGAGTCCAAGCTTCGCCAGCGTCCTTCCATGCGGCGTGACGCTCGCGGCAGAGTCAATTGCTTCGAGCTGCCGCAACAAATCGCGCGCCTGCGCCAGCGGCGCGGCAGGGGGCGGATCGAGCCAGGAAAGGCTCGTGGTGTCGACGGCCCCCCAGCAACTGAGTTCCAAGGCCAATGGGGCGAGATCGGCGTGCAGGATTTCCGGAGCGGTTTGCGGCGCGAGCGAGCCTTGAGTGCCCTCAGACCAAAGGCGGTAGCAGTGGCCCGCGCTCAATCGGCCGGCGCGTCCGCGGCGTTGATCGGCCGCCGCCTGCGACACCTTGGTAGTAACCAGGTGACTCATGCCGGTCGCGGGATCGAACTCCGCGTAGCGGCGCAATCCTGAATCGACCACCACTCGAATGCCTTCGATGGTCAGGCTGGTCTCGGCAATGCTGGTGGCGAGCACGATCTTGCGTTGTCCCGCGGGCGCCGGGGAGAGCGCCGCGTCCTGCGCCGCGCCCTCGAGCTCGCCGTACAAGGGCAGCACGCGCACATGTCGATCGAGACCGGTCTCCTCCAGGGCGCGCTGTACCCGGCGAATCTCCGCCGCCCCCGGCAGAAAGCACAGGATGTCGCCGTCGTGTTCGCGCAGGGCTGTGCGCACCACCTGCGCCATTTGCTGTTCGAGATAGATCTCCGGGCGGCGCGCGATGAACTCTGTCGCGACCTCGAAGCTGCGTCCGCGCGCGGCAACGACCGGTGCGTCGCCGAGCAGCTTGGCGATGGGCCGCAGATCCAGGGTGGCCGACATCACCACCAATCGCAACTCCTCGCGCAGGTTCTGCTGACTCTCGATGCACAGCGCCAATCCTAAGTCGGCGTTCAGGCTGCGCTCGTGGAACTCGTCGAAGATCACGCAGCCGATACCCTCGAGCCCAGAGTCCTCTTGCAGCATGCGCGTGAGAATGCCCTCCGTGACTACTTCGATGCGCGTCTCCCGGCCCACCCGCGTCTCGAGGCGCGTGCGAAACCCGACGCTGCGGCCGACGGGTTCCCCGAGCAGATGCGCCATGCGGCCGGCGACGGCGCGCGCTGCAATGCGCCGGGGTTCGAGCATCAAGATCTTTTGCCCCCCGAGCCAGGGACTGGCAAGCAAGAAGAGCGGCACGATGGTGCTCTTGCCCGCGCCCGGCGGAGCCTCCAACAGCACACTGCGGCGACCTTCCAGGGCCCGGGACAATGCCGGCAGGGCCTCATTGATCGGTAAATCGGGTAGCGGTGGCGGGCTCACGAGCGCCCTAAGGATAACCCAAGGCCGGGTGCGCCGGCGCGAGTCGCTTGGGTCCCCCGCATGATAAGATGCGCGCCGTCGGGCCTGTAGCTCAGTTGGTTAGAGCAGGGGACTCATCAACAAATGGTGCCTTCGCATCGCAAGGTGCGAAGTGGACGGGATGAATTCAGGGAAACCTTAGAGCGTGAGCTGATGGCAACCCTGAGCCAAGCCGGCGGTACACCGCCGGAAGGTGCAGAGACTACCTGAGCGCTCGAGTGCGCTTAATAACAGGCTAGAGCGTCCCGCACCCCTCCGGGGTGAAGAGATAGTCCACTCCCTCCGGAAACGGCGGGGCTGAAGTGAATCCCTTGGTCCTCGGTTCGAGTCCGAGCGGGCCCACTAATTTGCGATGGTCGGGGACGATCGGTAACGATCGGGGAGGGGCGGCATTCGGGGTCAAACACCGGAAAAACAGGTGTATCGGACTCGAATTAGTCCGAAATGACGTTCGCCAACGATCGCCAAAGTTCGCTGCCAGCCGCACAAAACCTGGGTAACTTCCTGGGTAACTCACGATGCCCAGATTGAGTTACCCAGGAAAATTGAGTTTGAGTGTCAGGAAATTGCCGAAAAAGCTGGCACTTGGTCACACGCGATTGCATTGCTCGGACCTGAATTCGATTCCGCGGGCCATCACGAAACATCGCGCTGCCTTTGCGACGCACTGTCGCGCGACTGAAAACCGATATCATCTCGCATGGACGGCGAAATCGACTACGCGAAGTACGACGAATCCGAGTTGGTAGATATGTTCAGTCGGACCGATCCCCGATGGGCTCCGGTCAATTATGCGCGCCTGAAAGAACTGCTCATTGAGCGAGGTTACATTGTTCGCAATGGAGGCTTAGGGCCCGGATCCGCGGTGCCGTCTGCAGAAAAGCTTCAGTCGCTGATCGGATCGGCGCGCCCAATTGAATGCAAAGTCTCCTTCGGCCGAACCGCGGGACTCTTTAGGTGGTTCGAGCCGTCGCACAATGATTTCGATTTCGCCGATACGGGAACACTGGTGGCCGACGGGATCTATCTGCGGCTCTTTGGTCGACGTGCCGGGCTGCCCGGGCTTTTCGGTTCTTTGTTTGAGCGCAAAGTGCAGCTCAACTGGCGGGGCATCGTCGATGTCGAATCAGACGAGAACGTGGTTCACTTCGCATATCACACGGCGGACACCTCCGACAGGACGATAACTCTCTGGTTTCCTGACCGTTCCGCCGCCGAGCGATTGGCCACAGCCCTGCCGAAAGAGCGAACGGCGGGTTTCCGCCCTCAGCTGAAGGTACATGCCGATTTTGGACGAAATCTCATCGCCCAATCACCAAAGACGCCGGTCACCGTCGTTTTGGTTGCCATCAACGCACTGGTGTTCATCGCGATGGGCATTGGCAGCGCGGGATGGTTCAACCCCAACCCCGTCGCGCAAATCGCCTGGGGGTCCAATTTCGGGCCGTACACGACTGATGGCGAGTGGTGGCGACTGTTCACATCGTTGTTTATTCATTTCGGAGTGGTCCACTTGCTCTTCAACATGTGGGCTCTCGCCATATTTGGCCCACTGGTTGAGCGCCTATTCGGAAGCTTGAATTATCTTTGCATTTATCTGTTCTCAGGCGTAACAGGAAGCCTGGCGAGCCTATCGTGGCACCCGGAAGTCAATGCTGCCGGCGCGTCCGGTGCGATATTGGGTATTCTCGGCGCGCTGCTTGCCGCTCAATTGCGCGGCGGCGAATCATTTCCCAGCAACATTGTGCGTCCGCTGCGCAATACAACGCTCGTATTTCTTGGCTGGACCATGTACGCCGGATTCACGTCAAAGGGAATTGATAACGCCGCGCATCTGGGGGGACTAACAGCCGGATTTCTCATTGGGCTGGCTGCGGCGCGCCCCATCACGGGCGCGAGTTCCTACTCGCGCAGCGACCTGCGACGCCTCATTCAAATGGCACCTGCGGGTGCTGTTTTGCTAGCCGGTGGATTCTATTTTGCGCAGCGCGCGTCGGCTTCAATGGCAGGGGAGGGACTTTATTGGCGGACAGTCCATTGGGTCGCAGTTGGTGAGCCCGCCACGAATCGCAAGTACAATGCCGCCCTGGCTGCAGCGAAGACCGACAAGAATTTCGTCGCACTCGCCAAGAGTTTGGAAAACGACGTTTTGCCATTCTGGCGCGATGCGAGTGACCGACTTTCAGCAATTGACCTTAGTCCAGATTCGCCGGATTTAACCACCCTCAATTTACTTCAAGACATGTCCGACAGACGAGTTCACGGGTATGAGATTTTCGCGGACGGCCTGCGCAAAAACGATTCTGAAGAAATTGGCAATGCGATAAAAGAACTCAAGCACGTTGATCAAATGGGTAAGCAGGGGCGCGGAGCACCACAATGAATGAGCCAGCGACGCACATCGGACGGTCGCGAGACTCAGCTCAGGGCCGGCGGTTCCGCGAGGCATTGAGGATTCACCTCACCCAATAAGGAACATATCGCGCATTCCGCTTTCCTTGATCGTTGTCCGCAGGAATAATGCGTTTCGCTTTTCGTGCGTCGGAAATCACGGAAGACACCGCTTGGTACTGCTCATCTTCCAGTAGGAATCTCTGTCGCAAGGATGTATTACTCATGTAGTCGTGGCGAATCCATCGGACGACACAGTGACAGAAACAAGACCAGACTCGATCGGCTTTCGATAGCTCACTAAATTGCTTAGGTCCAAAGATAATCACGCGCATTGCATCCGATGACGTATGGAATTCGGGTGCCGGCAAGTTCATTTCTTCGATTTCGATAATTGCCTTATCGATGCCGCCGCCACGTTCCTCGCAAATTCCCATTTCGCGCATGGCCGAAGCAAATTTTTGATTCCGTGAGCGCCGCTCGTCAATTATTCGATCAACCTCGATGAGAGAATTGCCCGGATTCGTTACTTCGATCCGGTCTTCGTAAATTTCCACAACTGGCCCAGCTCCCGACACAGAGAAATCTTGATGTATTAATGCATTAGCTATGATTTCTCTGATAGCAATTTCCGAGTACTTCGAAACCGTGCGGCGCACCCCGTCCTTGTAGATCTCGTGCTTTGGGAGTCTGTCCATTATGAATTTAAGCATTCCGCGGAAGCCTACGGCATAACCCCTTTTCCCCTCAGTTTCTTCCTCGGATTTTCGCTTATCTTTCGCAGTGTACTTTATGACCCGGACTGACTTTCCTGCGACCGAAGGGAAAATAGTCAAGTCTCTGGAGAAAAGAAGCGCACCAAGGTTGGTGATGTCGTAGCCTCCCTCCATGTCATCCCGTAGGTAACCTAGTTGTGAAAACCTCCTCAGAATTTCCGACTGCTTCTTTGGCTGCTCATTTCCCGTGAGTTGGTAGTAAGCGCTGATGTCGAGTTTTTCTAATATTTCCTCGTCGGTTTGGTGAGTTGTCGAAATTGCGTCCTCAAATTTGTGTCGGCCGGTGGCGAGCCACAGCGCCCGTTCATGATCGGGAAAACCGCTGAGCGGTTTAACGTGTTGTCCAACTCGAATGTATGCATTGCCAGCATACTTAACCGGCCGATCATAAGTCGGTTCGATGGAGATGAGTGCGTGAGGCTTACCGTCGCTGTCGATAAAATCATGGAACTCCATCATTAATCGGGGTTCGATGATTCGGCATAGCCAATTTTCGAGCGCTTCTCCGCCCTTCGTCAGTTTCTCCAGTCGTACAGTCGTGCCGACCTTGCTCAAGGTGCTATCTTCGATTCCCCAGACGAGGTATGCACGATCCTTATCAGCAAGCATTGCGGCGTTTGCACACGCGCAGATAGTTTTAGCGATAAGGTCAGGGTCGCCATTGTTATGCTTAAATTCGAGCCAGGGTTTCTCGCCCTTCTCCTGAAGCAAGCGGCGCAGTAGAGCGCTCAAATCGTTGATAGGCATGGCACGTATTCACCGAAGTTTCTTTTATCCCCCTTATATCAGGTGGGACCCAGATCTGGGTGGTTTACCGGCAATTACCTTTTGAAAACATTGGCTTAGGCGGGCATGAATATATAGCCGCTTTATCAGACTGCTAGCTTGTCGCCTATCATGATCACCATCACCACGGTCACCAGGGGGTGTGCAGAGCTGAGTATGGGCCCCATGGGGCAGCGCGCGGGCAAATACGCCTGACGGATGGAATTTTATCCAATGTCAACACGCCGCGCCCGCCTGCTGATCCTCTGCAAGACCTACCCATCGCCAAGTTCCCAGTACGTTGAGACCTCATGTGTCGCGGCGATGGAGGCGACCGGGCAACTCGTCCGCCTGTATCCCGTTCCATTCCGGCTCATGCACGACGAGGCGCAGTTTAAGAAATGGCAGTGGATTGAGGCTGATATCGAGAAGGCGCGAAAGGATCGCCGGCCCGAAAGCCACCAGATCCGAGTCGACAATCTACAGGTTTCTGGTGAGGTGCTGCCAACGGCCAATGATTGGGCTGCTCGTCGCGTATGGCTCGATCGCCTGCATCTGCATACGGCTTTTGCAGACCTTGATCACGCCCGCGTGCGGCACGGCGCCACACTCGGTCTACTAAAACCTGCGGAGATCGTCTCGCTCGAGATAGAGCCTGCCCGAAACGCGGACTGGACGGACGACGAGCGCGCGAAGTTGTTGCAGGCCCAGAACCAGGGCAGCTTGTTCGCTGAGGCCGAGCAGGACATCAAGATGCTAAAGAGGGTGCCCTTCGATTTTTACTACCGGTACCTGGATCCAAGCGGCGCCGAGTGGAGACACAAGATCTCTGATTGGGAGGCCGGCGCCTTGTACTGGAACGTTGTGCGCAGCCACCGCGAAGACTGGCAAATTCCATTCCGCGAGAAGTTGGGGCGGCAGTTGCTAAATAATGACCTGATGTTCTTGATGGGAACGCTGCATCGGTTTCCGGAGCAATGGCTCATCGTGAGCCTGATCTACCCGCCTAAGCGACTGCAACAGTCTCTTCTCTGACTGGGCCACGCGCTGTGAGGTGAACGATGATGCCGCCGAGTTCGTGCGCCACCAGGCTTCGGTGACAGAGTGTGTAGTCAGCCTCGAAACACATAAGGCTGCAGCGCTCGGCCTGCATCGTCCGTATCAGCTCGCGAAGAACCGCGGTCTGGGACTCAAGGTACGCGCCGAACGCACGGGAGTATCGGCCCCAGTTGCCATCGACGCGGTATTGATCACGAATCGGCTTTGGGCAGCCGAGAGCGCGAACGTGGGAGTAACGGATGCCGACTCGCTCGAGATGCTCGGACAGGGCGGTCTTCGAGAAGCCCTTCTTGCGTGAGAGGGCTACCTCGCGAATGTCGACTAGGTGAGCAATCCGCTGGGCACGTAGCGACGCTATAAAGGCCTCGATGGTCATGCCCTCGTAGCCAATCGTATAGGCGGTAAGATTTTCCCCGGCGCGCATGGGGGCATTGTGCACAGCTACTGGCTCGTCGGAAAGCATTATGTAATGGCAGCAAGTTTTGGGAGCCTGGCTGCAGGCCGCCCGCGCTTTTTCGAAGGCAGGCTAAGCCCCGAAGGCGGGCGACCGAGGATGTCAGGGCACACATCCCTGTTGTAACGCGGTGATCTCGATGGAGATGATGCAGATCAATTAAACGCAAGGATCAAACCGGCGACAAGAAATTTGCGAAACCTTGCTTACCGGCCACCATGCGCCCTCACGCGCCGTTGTTTCGGCGAATGAGAACCTCGCTACTCCGCCAGCGAGGCGCTTACATTGGATAGGTCAGAACCGTTCGTTATCGAGGAAGCTTTGAGCTGAATTTCGCCGGAAACTCCAGAAGTCATCGCCTGGGTAACTTCCTGGGTAACCGCGATTCTCGAATTGCGAAATTGCCCGCAAAACTAAGCAATTTATGCGCTAATTCGATGGTGAGCGGGCCCACTAATTTGCGATGTTCGGGGACGGTCGGCAACGATCGGGGAGGGACGGCATTCGGGCCAAAACACTGTAAAAACAGG
>Ga0137407_10002626_pt1 | contig 11813 bp, 11 predicted proteins | sample CZOMad2_2_16fung_FD_108410 | JGI IMG/M metagenome (GOLD analysis project Ga0137407, IMG submission 108410) | Vadose zone soil fungal communities from Angelo Coast Range Reserve, California, USA - CZOMad2_2_16fungal (Illumina Assembly) | ecosystem: Environmental > Terrestrial > Soil > Vadose...
CGGTGCGGAACGAGACCACGTCGCCCGGACTCAGGTGGAACGACTCCCCGCCCACCACCAGGACGATCTCGCCGGATTCGCAGGTGAGGTACTCGCGCGTTCCCGGCGTGTGCGGGACGCCCGTCAGCCGCGCCAGCGGCGCGAATTCCATCCGGGCGATCTCCGACCCGGGGATGGGGTCGGGCAGGAGCTGGCGGATGCTCACCTGGCCGCGCGTGCGCACCGGCACGGCGCTGCGCGGGTAGAAGCGCGAGGCCGCGCGAGGGGCGGCCAGGAGCTCCTCGAGGGAAATCTGGAGGGCGCTGGCGACCCGGTGGAGCACGGCCAGCGTGGGGTTGGCGCTGCCCGTCTCGAGATTGGCCCAGGTGGCGCGAGGCAGGCCGGAGAGGCGCGACATCTGCTGCTGGGTGAAGCCCCGGGCGGCGCGGAGCTGCTTGACGTTGGCCGCCAGGTGGCCGGCGAGGGTGTCCATGCCAAGAGAGTAGCCTTCTGCCAATGCGTTGTCAGGAATGCCAGCCGGCCAGCAGGGGCGGTTAGCCTCGGCCCCTGAGGAGGTGTCACGGCTGATGGACCTGAGAGGCAAGGGTGCTTTGGTGACGGGGGCGAGCAAGGGCCTGGGAGCGGCGCTGGCGGAGGAGCTCGTCCGCTCAGGCGCGCGGGTGGCGCTGGTGGCCCGCGGCGCGGACGACCTGGCGCGCGTCGCCGCGCGCATCCGGGCCTCGGGCGGCGAGGCGCACGCGCTGCCCGCAGACGTGGCGGACAAACGCGCGGCGCACGCCATCGCCGGCGCCGCCGCGGCCCTGGTGGGACCGATCGATCTCCTGGTCCACAACGCCAGCACGCTCGGGCCGGTGCCGCTGCGGCCGCTTCTCGACACCGATTGCGAGGACCTGGACCGCGTGCTGGGGGTGAACCTGGTCGGGCCGTTCCGGCTGACGAAGATCGTGGCGGGCGCCATGGCCTTGCGCGGATCGGGGCTGGTCGTGCATGTGAGCAGCGACGCGGCGGTGGCGGCATACCCGCGCTGGGGCGCCTACGGGGTCTCGAAAGCGGCGCTCGATCACTTGGGGCGCATCTTCGCGGCGGAGCTCGGCGCCGCGGGAGTGCGCTTCCTCAGCGTCGATCCCGGCGAGATGGACACGGAGATGCATGCGGCGGCGATGCCTGACGCGGACCGCGCGGTGCTCCCGCGGCCGGAAGTCGTGGCACGCCGGATCGCACGCATGATCCGGGAGTCGGAACGCATCGAGGGCGGCGCGCGGCTGGAGGCCAACGCCTGGACGGAGCAGCGATGATCCCGGCGCGCTGGCCCCGCGAGAACGCGCTGGGCGAACGGCTCCTGGCGATCGACCCGCGCGCGCGGAGCTTCCGCGACGCCCGCATCGCCGACCTGCCCGCGCTTCTCCGCCCCGCGGATCTGTTGGTGCTGAACGACGCCGCGACGCTGCCCGCCTCGCTCGCGGGGCGAGGTCCCCGGGGAGAGCCCGTCGAGGTGAGGCTCCTGGGCGAGCTGTCCTCGGGCGCCTTTCGCGCTGCGCTCTTCGGCGCCGGAGACTGGCGCACGCGCACCGAGGATCGCCCCGCGCCACCGGCCGTCGAGGCCGGCGCGCGGCTCACGTTCGCGGAGCTCTCGGCCACCGTCGAGCAGGTCTCGCCCCTCTCACCGCGGCTGGTCGAGCTGCGCTTCGACCGCGGCGGCGCCGCGTTCTGGTCCGCGCTCTACCGCGCGGGAAGGCCGGTGCAGTACTCGTACACGGCGGCGCCGCTCGAGCTCTGGAACGTCCAGGTGCCTTATGCCTCCCGGCCCTGGGCGGCGGAGATGCCGTCCGCGGGCCGGCCGCTGCGCTGGGAGCTGCTGCTGGAGCTGCGCGCTCGCGGCGTGAAGTTCGCCCGGGTGACCCACGCCGCCGGCCTGTCGGCGACGGGCGATCCCGCGCTGGACGCGGCGCTGCCGCTCCCCGAGCGCTTCGAGGTGCCGGCCGCCACGGCAGCCGCGGCCGCCGTGGCCCGCGCGGCGGGCGGGCGCATCGTGGCGGTGGGGACCAGCGCGGCCAGGGCCTTGGAGGGAGCGGCCGCGCAGCATGGCGGCGTGCTCGTCGAGAGCGGAGGCGAGACCGACTTGCTCATCGGCCCTGGGTACCGGCCCTGCGTGGTGGATGGTCTGCTCACCGGCACGCACGAGCCGACGGCCAACCACTTCGCGCTGCTGCACGCTTTCGCGCCCGCCGAGCTGCTCGCGCGCGCCAGCGCCCACGCCGAGCGGAGCGGTTACCTGTCCCACGAGTTCGGCGACTCGTGGCTGGTGCTGCCGGGCTGACGCCCGGCCCCCGGTTGACGACGGCAAGATTCGGTGCACGTTCTTCGGGTCCCGTCCCGATGGGAGGAGCGATGGCCAAGTGGTTCTTCGAGCCAGGTCACACCGCCGCGGAGTTCTGCGCGCGCCACATGATGGTGACGTACGTCCGCGGCCATTTCAAGAACGTCCGCGGGAGCCTCGTCTTCGATGAGAAGCACCCGAGTTCAGCATCGGTCGAGGCGATCATCGACGCGCGTGGCTTGTGGACCGGCGATCCGGAGCGTGACGCCCACCTCCGCAGCGCAGACTTCCTCGACATCGAGCGGCATCCCCAGATCCGCTTCAGCGGCCGGGTGGGCAAGACGCTCGGCGCCCTGGACTGGAGGGTGGACGGCGAGCTGACCATCCGCGGAGTGACCCGGCCAGCCTCGCTCGAGGTGCATTTCCTCGGCCGCTGGACCACCCCGTGGTGGGAGGACAACGTGGACAAGGGTCCCAAGATCCGGGCGGGCTTCGTCGCCACCACCACCATCGACCGGCACGACTTCGGCGTCAGCTGGAACAGCCGCCTCGACCACGGCGGCGTGGTCGTAGGCGACCAGGTGCAAATCACCATCGATGCCGAAGCGGTCCTCGAGGAGACGTGAAGCGCGATCCCGCCCCGCTTGCGGCTCTCAAGTGGTGATGCGCGTGCCCAGGACCTGAAGGAACTTGGCGATCCAGTCCGGGTGGGCCGGCCAGGCGGGTGCAGTCACGAAGTTCTTGTCGATCACCGCCTTGTCGATGGCGATGTCCGCGTACTCGCCACCCGCGGCGCGGACTTCGGGAGCGCAGGCCGGATATGCCGAGACGACGCGGCCGCGGACCACGTCCGCCGCCGTGAGGATCTGGGCGGCGTGACAGATTGCGGCGATCGGCTTGTTCGCCTGGGCGAACTGACGGACGCAATCGATGACCTTCTTGTTGAGCCGCAGGTACTCGGGCGCCCGGCCGCCGGCGATGAGCAGCGCGTCGTAGTCTCCGAAACGGACGTCGTCGAAGGCTGCGTTGAGCGTGAAGTCGTGCCCGCGCTTCTCGGAGTAGGTCTGGTCGCCTTCGAAATCGTGGATGGCAGTCCGGATCTTGTCGCCCTTCTGCTTACCCGGGCAGACCGCTTCCACCGCGTGGCCGACCGCTTGCAGCGCCTGGAACGGCACCATGATCTCGTAGTCTTCCCCGTAGTCGCCCACCAGCATCAGGATTCTCTTGGCCATGGTTTCCTCCGCGGGTCCCTTCCCGGAAGCCGGCTGTACTCTCGTGCCCGTACGGAGTCAACGAGCGATTCGCAATCTCACGCGACGATCTCCAGCACGTCCGCGAGCAGCGCTTGCGCCGTGACCTCCGGACCAGCGCCAGGTCCGCGGACCACCAGCGGCTGCAGATGGTAGCGCCGGGTGGTGAACGCGAAGAGGTTGTCGGCGCCCGACAGCTGCGCGCAGGGATGGTCGGGCGGCAACGCTTCGAGTCGCACGCTCGCCCGCCCTCCCGTCCCGAGGCGCGCCACGTAGCGCAGCACCTGGCCCGAAGCGGCCGCGGCGTACCGGCGGTGCTCGAACAGCGGGTCGAGCTCGCCCAGCCGACTCAAGAAGGCCTCGAGAGCCAGCTCGCGAAGCGGCGCAGGCAGCAGGTCCTCGACCTCGATGTCGCGCTCCTCGAGCCGCTCTCCGGCGGCGCGGGCCACGATCAGGAGCTTGCGGGCGACGTCGCGTCCCGACAGATCGGCCCGCGGGTCGGGCTCGGTGTAGCCGCGCGCGCGAGCTTCGGCGAGCAGCGAGGAGAACGGGACCTTGCCGTCGTAGGCGTTGAAGAGGAACGAGAGCGACCCGGAGAACACGCCGGTGAGCGCGACCAGGGTGTCGCCGGCGCGCCGGAGCCGGCGCAACGTGGAGAGCGCCGGAAGTCCGGCCCCGACGGTGGCCGCGTCGCCGTAGCGCGTCCCTCCGGCTTCGGCCCCCGCCTGCAGCGCCTCCCATTCTCCGAGCGCACCGCCGGCAGCGAGCTTGTTGGCGCTGACCACGTGGACTCCCCGCGCGAGCCAGCGCGCATGATGCGCCGCCACCTCTTGCGCCGCGGTGGCGTCCACCACCACCCGCACGTCGGCCGCTGTTTGCCGAAGCGCTGCGACCGAGGCTTCCAGTCCAGGCCACTCGCCTTCAGCCCAGAGCCGGCTGAGCGCGTTCCCGGGCTCGATGCCGGACCCATCGCTGAGCGCCCGCCGGGAGTTGGCGACGCCGACCAGCCGGGGAGACCCGGAGGCGCGCTCGGCAAGCTGTCGGAGCAGGGCGCCTCCGACCTGTCCCGTTCCCAGGAGTGAGAGCGCGACGCGGGGCCGCTCCCGGACGCGAGTTGCCGCAGTGAAGTGGGAAGGGACAAAAGGAAGGATGGACGACATCGGGAGCTCCGTCAGGCCCGAAAACCTCCTGCGGAGGGCCGCGTGTCGTCGATTCCGGGCGCTGATCGCGCGCGTGGCCGACGCCACCTCTCATCTCTCGGCGAGCCGCGCCACAGAGGCGGGGCCACCGCAGGAGTTGGCACCGTGACGGGGAAGATCGGTCCCGCTGGTTGCCCCGGCTTCGAAGGGCCTATCCCTCAGCCGGTCTTGATGAGGTGCTGGGTGTCTAGCAGCACCGGGCGGGGGCGTCAATCGCTCGTCCGGGGATCGCCAGGAACCTACTCCCGCCCGCAAAACTGCTCGATGGTCGCCAGCAGCGCGCCGAGGTCGACCGGCTTCCTCAGGAATCCGGCCACCTGCATCTGCTGTGCCGCGCTGTCCAGATCGGCGTGGGCGCTCAGCACCACCACCGGAATCTCGCTCAGCGCAGGGTCTTTCTGTAGCTCGGCATTAAACTGCTTGCCGTCCATGATCGGCATCATCACGTCGAGCAGGATGACGCACGGCGCGGTCGCCGCCGCCCGCAGCTCCTCCAGAGCCGCCGCGCCGTTGGCGGCATGGAGCGGGCGGTAGTTCACGTCCTGGAGAACCTCCGCGAGCGCGAGGCGCGTGTCGGCGTCGTCCTCGACGATGAGCACCGTCCTGCCGCAGCTTGGTGCCGTCATGCGCGCGCCCGCGAGACCTTGTCCCGGCCTGCTGCAGCCGTCGCGGACAGGCGCGGCAGCTCGACGATGAAGGTCGAGCCCTCGCCGAGCTTGCTGGCGACTGAGATCGTACCCCGGTGCGCCTCGACGATGTGTCGCGTGATGTAGAGGCCGAGTCCCATGCCTCCGTAGTTCCGGATGGGCGCCGCCCGCTGGAAGCGACCGAAGATGCGGTCCACGTCGTCCGGCGCGATGCCGATGCCGCGGTCGGCGATGGAAAGCCGGACGACGTCATCTAGCTCCTCGAGCTTCATGGTGATCGGCTTGCCGGCTCCGTACTTCACGGCATTCGAGAGAAGATTCATCAGCACCTGTTCGATCCGCAGCCGATCCCACGATCCCTCGACCTTCTCCGGCAATTGCAGCTCCAAGGCCGCGCGGGCCTGCGCCGCGGGCTCGCGGAAATCCTCGGCCACCTGGCGGACGAGGACCGCCAGATCGAAGATCTCGGGCGCCATCTCCACCCGCCCCTGCGCAATCCGGGAGACATCGAGGAGGCGATCGATGAGCCGCGCGAGCCGCTCGGTCTGACGCACCGCCGCGCCCAGCCGCTCCGCCTTGGGTTGGGGAAACCCGCCACTGTTCTCCAGGCCCTGGAGCTTGAGCTGCAGCGCGGTCAAGGGCGTCCGCAACTCGTGCGCCGCCACGGAGACGAACTCGTCGCGCTCGAGCAGCGCCTCCTGGACGCGGACGGTGTTTCCGCGCTCCTCGGCGGCTTCGCGTTCGGCGCGGCGGAGCTGCTCCTCGCTCTGGCTGCGCGCCATCGCGACGGCCAGCACGTTGGCGATGGCTTGCAGGAACCCGACGTCGTTTGGAGTGAGCGGACGGGAAGCGGATGCCGCGAGAAAGCCGTACTCCGCGTCCGGTTCCGGCGCGTGGATTCGAACGGTCCTCGCCCCCGGAGGCAGCGACTCGCCGGCGCGGAAGATGCGAACGTCGTCGATCTGAAGCGTCTCACGGATGGTTTGCATCGAGCGCTCGATCACCTGGTCGAGCTGCGCCGTCTGCAGCGCGTAAAGGCCCAGTTCCGCGGCCGACGACTGCTGCCGCGCGCGCTCGGCCATTTCCTCGGCGGCGCGCTTGCGCTCGCTGAGGTCGCGCGTGACCTTGGTGAAGCCGATCAGCACGCCGTCGCGATTTCGCGTCGCGCTCAGCACCACGTTGGCCCAGAAGCGCGAGCCATCTTTTCGGATCCGCCAGCCCTCTTCCTCGAAGCGTCCGGTGGAGCTGGCCATCTCGAGCTCGCGTTCCGGCTTTCCCGCGCTGATTTCCTCGGGAGGATAGAAGCGGGAGAAGTGCTGCCCGACGATCTCCTGCGCGGTGTATCCCTTGATGTGCTCGGCCCCCCGGTTCCAGGTCGCCACCCGGCCTTCGCGATCGAGCATGAAGATGGCGCAGTCCTGCACGCTCTCGATCATCAAGTGCAACCGCTCCTCGGCCTGGCGGAGGTGCTCCTCTGCCCGCCGCCGCTCGGTCAGATCGCGCGTGATCTTGGTGTAGCCGATCAGCTTTCCATTGCCGTCGTTGACGCGGCTGATGACGACGTCCGCCCAGAAGCGGGAGCCGTCCTTGCGGACCCGCCAGCCTTCGTCCTCGACGCGGCCTTCCTCTTGCGCGCGGCGGAGCAGGCGTCGCGGCTTGCCGGCCGCCTCGTCCTCCGGCGTGTAGAACATGGAGAAATTGCGGCCGATCGCTTCGTCAGCGCGGTAGCCCTTCGCACGCTCGGCGCCGAGGTTCCAGGTGGTGATGGTCCCTTCGGGATCGACCATGAAGATCGCGTAATCCGTCACGCTAGCGACGGTCAGGAGCGTCCGTTCCTCGCTCCAATGCTCGTCGTTCTGGCGGCGTCGCGTGAGGTCGCGCGTGACCTTCACGTACCCTTTGGCCGCGCCGTTCTCCACACGGAGCGGCGAAATCACCTCGTCGGCCCAGAAGCGCGATCCGTCGCTGCGCACACGCCAGCCTTCCTGCTGGGCGCGGCCCGTGCGAAGGGCCTCGGTCAAGAATGTCTGGGGGCGTCCAGCCGCGCGGTCCTCTGCCGTGAAGAGGCGGTCGAAGCCCTGGCCGACGATCTCCTCGGCGGCATAACCCTCGATCTGCCGAGCGCCCGTGTTCCAGGTGAGCACGACACCCTGCGGGTCGAGCAGGACGATCGAGTAGTCGCGGATGGTGTCGGTGACGGTGCGCAGCTCCGCCGACGCGCGCAGCGCGGTCAACTCATCTTGCACTGGGCCATTCTCCATGGAGGGCCTGTCTGGTAACCATTCCGGGAGTTCCGCGCAGTCGGTTTTTGTACAGCGCCTCCGCTGTAGTCGTGCAGGCGCCATGATCCAGAGGCGGAGATGACGTCTGGGCGGATCCTCAACACGTACGTGGCGCTGACCCTGCTCTCCACCTTTGCTTCGTCGTTCATCTGGGGAATCAACACGCTCTTCCTGCTCGACGCCGGTCTCTCCATCGCCCAGGCTTTCGCGGCCAACGCATTCTTCACCGCCGGGGGGGTACTCTTCGAGGTACCCACCGGGGTCGTGGCCGATACACAGGGCAGGAGGATGTCGTATCTGCTGGGCGCGGCCACGCTCTTCGTCTCCACCATCTTGTACGTGCTGATGTGGCGGATCCACGGTCCGTTCTGGAGCTGGGCGCTGTCGTCGGCGCTGCTGGGGCTCGGGTTCACCTTCTTCTCGGGCGCGACCGAGGCGTGGCTGGTGGACGGCCTGAACGCGACCCGGTACCAGGGCACGCTCGAATCGGCCTTCGCGAAAGGCCAGATGGCGCAGGGAGCCGGCATGCTGCTCGGCACGGTGGCCGGTGGCGTCATTGCCCAGGCGACGAACCTGGGAGTGCCGTATCTCATCCGGGCGGCGATGCTCGCGCTCACGTTCATCGTAGCCCTGGTCTGGATGCGCGACGTCGGGTTCACGCCGAGACGGGGAGCGTCGATCGTCCAGGAATTGCGGAGCGTGCTGCGGGCTTCACTCGACCATGGATTTCGCAACCCGCCCGTGCGCTGGATGATGCTGGCCGGGGTCTTCAGCGGCGGCGTCTCCATCTACGGCTTCTACGCGATGCAGCCCTACCTGCTCCAGCTCCAGGGACGGAGCGGGTCCTATGCGATCGCCGGCCTGGCCGCCGCTCTGGTGGCGGCTGCGCAGATTGCCGGTGGGTTGATCGTTCCCTGGACGGGGAAGCTGTTTCGGCGCCGGACCTCGGCGCTGCTGTTCGGTACCCTTGCCAGCGCCTCCATGCTCCTGCTGATGGGCCTGACCGCAAGCTTCTGGATCGTCCTTGCGCTGCTTGCAGGCTGGGCGGTCATCTTCGCGGCAACCGCCCCGATCCGGCAGGCCTTCCTGAACGGTCTCATCCCCTCCGAGCAACGGGCCACGGTCCTGTCGTTCGACAATCTATTGACCTCGTCGGGGGGCGTCGTCGTGCAGCCGGCGCTGGGGAAGGTCGCGGACGTCTGGGGCTACGCGACCTCCTACGTCGTCGCCGCGGCGATCGAAGTGCTGGCGGTCCCCTTGGTCCTTCTTGCCCGAGGTCGGCGCGCTCCGTCGGACCCGATCGAGAGGTCCGGCCCAGCGTCGTAAGTAGTGTCGCGGACAGCGAGAGATTGCAGATCGTTTCGTCTTGTGACCCACGCGGTCGCAGCGTGTTCATGTTTGCGATGAATCCGATGACGACCCTTTCCGCCATCCGCAAGCCGGGCTGGCGCCACTGGCTGGTGGCGCTGGCCCTCGTGACCGTCGTGTCCGCCACGCCCGCTCTGGCAGCGCTGGGAGGCGACGTCTCGTCGGTGCAGAAGGACCGGGCGCGCTTCAAGGCCAGCCTGCAGCTCTCGACCGCCGCCCACCATACCGTGCACGAGCTCAAGGCTCCGACGGGAACCACCATCCGCGAGTACGTGACCGAGGACGGCCGCGTCTTCGGCGTGACCTGGCAGGGCCCCTGGCGGCCCGACCTGCGCCAGCTCCTGGGGCCTTACTTCGCTGACTTCCAGCAGGCTGCGAAGGCCAAGCGCACAGGGCGCAACGGCCCGCTGACCTCCCGAACCGCACGCCTGGTGATCGAGATGAGCGGGCACCCCCGTGCGTTCCAGGGGAGGGCGTATGTCCCGGAGTTGGTCCCCGCTGACGTTCCGGAAGACGAGATTCAATGAGCGAGCCCCGGAGGGTCCTCCGTTCAGTGCTCTGCATGATCGCCGCCGCCGGCTGCGGAGACGGCGGCGGCGGCACGAACGCCGGGAACAGCATCGCGCCTCCCGATGGCGTGAACGCCGTAGCCATCGTCGTCGACTCCGGCCCTCTGGGCTCGAACGGCGCGCCGGTCGGATATGTCAACGGGGCATTCGTCACCGTCACCGTGTGCGTTCCGGGCACTGCCGACTGCCAGGCCATCGATCACGTCCTGGTGGACACCGGATCTTCGGGGTTGAGGCTCCTGGCCAACGACGGCAAGGCCGGTGGTGAGTTGAGCCTCCGACTGCCGCCGCTCGAGGACGTCGGGAAAAAAGCGATCGGCGAATGCTATCCGTTCGTCGACGGCTTCACCTGGGGGCAGGTGCAGCTGGCGGATGTCCGGATCGGTGGGGAGATGGCGGGTGGCATGGCCATCCAGGTGATCGGAGAGGCGGCCTATCCAGTGCCGGACCCGTGCCTGGGATTCGGGAACGACGAAGACACCTTGGAAGGAGCCTCCGGTCTGCTGGCGAACGGAATTCTCGGCATGGGCACGTTCGTACAGGACTGCGGTCCGGCGTGCGCGACGGCTGGTTCCGGGAATCCCGGCGTCTATTTCGCCTGTAGCTCGAGCGCGCCCGGAGGTTGCGTGGAGACCGCGGTGGCCGCGGGAGCGCAGGTTTCGAATCCGGTAGCCCGGTTTGCCACCGATGACAACGGCGTGATCGTCGAGCTGCCGCCGGTCCCGGCGGGGGGCGCGCCCACCGCCAGCGGGTCACTGGTATTCGGCATCGGCACGCGTTCCAACAACGGCCTCGGCAGCGCGGTGGTCATCCCCGTCGACGACAGGGGAACGCTCACCACGGTCTTTCCCGCGCAGGGGACCCGATACCCGCAGAGCTTCATCGACAGCGGCTCCAACGGGATCTACTTCCTGAGCGGCGCGGCCACCGGGATCCCGACCTGCACGGGAACCGGTGGGATCGAGCGCTTCTATTGCCCGCCCAGCCCCATGGTCCTCTCCGCCGCGAACCAAGGCGCGGGAGGCACGCCGACGTCGCCTGTGAGCTTCAGCATCGCGAATGCGAAGGCGCTGTTCGCCAGCAACAATGTGGCGTTCAGCAACCTCGGTGGAGAAAACGCGGGCCTTCCCAGCCTGCACCTGCCTGCTGCCTTCGACTGGGGCCTGGCATTCTTCTTCGGCCGGAACGTATTCACCGCCATCGAGGGTGCGGCGACTCCTGGCGGCGCTGGGCCCTACTTCGCTTACTGAAGCATTCGCCGGTTCCAAGGTTCGGAGCGTTCTAGCCGGCGGCTCGGCGTTCGGGACACGCCGCTGCCGCCACGGAACCCCAGGCCGGCTTCTTCTACCTGGAGCAGGCGAAGGCGATGGCGGACTTCGCCGATCTCGCCGCGTCGCTCGCGGTCCGTACCCGCCGTGCCGCTCCGCCTCTGCGCTCGTGGACCCCGGAGCTGCAACAGGTCCGGGATCGGGTGATCGCGGCTTTCCAGCCGCCGCGCTCGATCGACCAGCATTCCGACTTCATCGCGATCAATGCGCAGCTCAAGCTCGCGCGGAAGCTCGACTCGGGCGGCCTCCCCGCCGGCGCGCTCTACACCTGGCTCGACGCAGTCCAGCAATTCGGGGCCCTCGAAGCGCAGGACCCGGACGAGGCGACGCGAGCGCAGCTCCGCGAGCAGCTCGCGAAGGCGCGGGCGGATCTCGACGCGGCCCGGCGTGACGACTCCATCGCGCTCTTGTTCGTCCAGCGCGCCGAGGTTCGGGCAGGGCTGGGCGAGTGGAAGCGGGTGCGCGCCATCGTCGAGGGCGTCCTGCCGGCCTACCGGGCGGCCATGCAAGGACCACCCGCGGCGCAACGGACGCCCCGCGAAGAGGTCCGGATCACCTTGGTGCGCTGGCCGTACACTTGAAACGTGTCCGACCCAGCAAGTTTGCTGGCACAGGAAGTGGCTCTGAAGTACGGCGGGAAGGTCGCTTTCGTGAGCGAGAACTTCGGCGCGTCGAAGCTGGCGGATCGGTTCGGCGTCACCCGCTACCCGGCGCTGTTCGTCGACGACGTCCTGGTGGCGCGGCCGCGCGACTTCGGCTTCTTCGCCAAGGGCGAGAACGAAGGCCGCTATACGCCCTGGCGCAACGCCGAGAGCCAGGCGAAGTTCAAGGCGGACCTGGGCCGCATGGTGGA
>Ga0137407_10002627_pt1 | contig 11811 bp, 9 predicted proteins | sample CZOMad2_2_16fung_FD_108410 | JGI IMG/M metagenome (GOLD analysis project Ga0137407, IMG submission 108410) | Vadose zone soil fungal communities from Angelo Coast Range Reserve, California, USA - CZOMad2_2_16fungal (Illumina Assembly) | ecosystem: Environmental > Terrestrial > Soil > Vadose zone...
CAGCTGGATCAGTGGTCACGGCAGACAAGAATGGTCCCCTCGGTGCCTTGGTATGTACAAGACCGGCTCGGCGCGGGATCACTGCGATCACCGGCGCTGCCCTGGCACCGCCCGCACGGGCGAAGCCAAGAGGTCATTGTGCAGCACAACAAGCCGGCCGCGCGCCTGCATTCCCCGGGCCGGGCGGCCCGGGGAATGCGACTGGGCCGATATGACCGTGATTGCCCGCGAAGCTTTTGCGCCGGCCTCAGCCCGGTAGTCGCGACCGGGCCGCCTGCCGCACGTAGCAGGCGATGACCACGTCCCATCCCCGGTGGTAGTCCGCCCGCGTCCGGGCACTGCCGGGCAACTGCTCCCATCCCGAGTGGACAAGCTTCCTCGTCCCGGCACGGCGCCCTGGTCTCGGCCGGAGACGGTTCTCCTTGTCCAGGGAAGGCATCTTCTGCCCGCTGACGGGAGCCGGGATATCGGCCGGGATGCCTGGCGGATGCACCGCGTCCTGTACAGCGCCGTGAATCGTCCCTTACGCTCTCTTACCGACCCCGTGTCCATCCTGCACAATTGCTGGACCGCAATGAAAAGGCCCGCAGCATGAGCGGTCCAAGATCATTATCGCTTGGAGCTGGGATTTGTTGGTGTGTGTAGGCTCGAAGGATTACCCCCAAGGGCCCTGCCAGGGCCCGGCGGACGTCCCGTCCGCACCGCATGCGAGGAGTACCCGTGACCGAGACGCGCGATGACACCGTCACCTGGCTGACTCAGGAGGCGTATGACCGGCTCAAGTCAGAGCTGGACCACCTGTCCGGGCCCGGCCGTATCGAGATCGCCAAGAAAATCGAGTCGGCCAGGGACGAGGGGGACCTGCGCGAGAACGGCGGTTACCACGCGGCGAAGGAGGAACAGGGCAAGCAGGAGGCCCGCATCCACCAGTTGCAGCACATCTTGGACAACTCGCGCGTCGGGGAGCCGCCGCGCACCGATGGCGTGGTCGGTCCTGGCATGACGGTGACGATCCGGTTCCAGGGCGACGAGGACGAGGTGACGTTCCTGCTCGCGTCCCGTGAGGAGAGCGGCGCGCCGATCGACGTGTACTCGCCGCGGTCGCCGCTCGGCAGCGCGATCTCGGGCAAGAAGGTCGGCGAGACGGCGACCTACACCCTCCCGAACGGCCGCGCCGCCTCCGTCGAAATCCTCGAGGCGGTCCCGTACGGCGGAATCTGACTAGTCGGGCAGCACCCGGGCCGGCAGCACCCGGGCCGGCAGCACCCAGACTGGCAGCACCCAGACCGGCCGACGCCGCTGGCCGGGACGTACCCGGGCCGGCAGCACCGGCCGGCCGTGGCGTCAGTGCACGAGTTCGGGCGAGGCGTCGGCGGCTGCGCCTTCGCCCGGGGCGTCGGCCTTGCCGCGCAGCGGGATCTCCTTGATGAAGACGGCCACCACGAACGCGGCCACCATCGCCGGGATAGACCAGATGAAGACGCCGTCGATGGCATGCGCGATCGCGAAGAACACATCATGACGCACCGCAGGAGGCAGCCCGGCCACGGCCGCCGGGTTGAGCTGGCCGCCGGACGCGTGAAACTGCGTGCCGGGCAGCCGCACGGCCAGCGCGTCGGTCAGCCGCCTGGCGAAGACCGCGCCGAACACCGAGACCCCGATGGACCCGCCGATCTGCTGGAAGAACAACCGCGAACTGCTGGCCACGCCGATGTCCTTCAGCTCGACGCTGTTCTGCGCCATCAGCGAGGTGGTCTGCATGAGCAGGCCCATGCCGAGCCCGAGCACCACGAAGAACAGCCCGGAGGTCACCCGGGTGGTCGCCACGCCGAGCATGGACAGCAGGAACATGCCGACGCCCATCCCGACCGAGCCGGCCACCGGCAGCATCTTGTAGCGGCCAGTCCGGCTGGTGATCTGCCCGGCGATGATCGAGGTCACCATCACGCCGACCATCATCGGCGTCAGCAGCAGGCCGCTGACCGTCGCTGACGCGCCCTGCACGGTCTGCTGGTACAGCGGCAGGAAGGTGATCGCGCCGAACATCGCCAGGCCGACCAGGAAGCTCAGCCCGGCCACGAGCGAGAAATTCCGGTTGCGGAACAGGCGCAGCGGCAGCATCGGCTCGGTTGCCCTGGCCTCGACGCGCAGGAACGCCACCGTGGCGGCCACCGCGACAGCGCCAAGGCCGATGATCCGCCCGGATCCCCACGCATACTGCGTGCCGCCCCAGGTCGACACGAGCACGATCGCCGTCGCCGCTACGGCGAGCAGCGCTGCGCCCAGGTAGTCGATCTTGTGCTCGGTCCGGTGCAGCGGCAGCTTGAGGACCCTGGCCAGGTAGACGAGGGTGACGCCGCCGATCGGCAGGTTGATGTAGAAGACCCAGCGCCAGGAGAAGTGGTCGGTGATGAAGCCGCCGGCCAGCGGGCCGCCGATCGTGGCGAGCATCATCACGGCCATGATGTAGCCCATGTACTTGCCGCGCTCGCGCGGCGACACCAGCTCGCCGAGGATCGCGATCGCGCCGACCATCAGCCCGCCCGCGCCCAGCCCCTGCAGCGCGCGGAACGCGATCAGCTGCGTCATCGACTCCGCCAGGCCGGACAGCGCCGACCCGGCCAGGAAGATCACGATCGCGGCCATGAACAGCTTCTTGCGGCCGTAGAGGTCGCCGAGCTTGCCGTACAGCGGCGTGGTCACCGTCGACGCGAGCACGTACGCGGTCACCACCCAGGACAGGTGCGCGACCCCGCCCAGGTCCCCGACGATCCGGGGCAGCGCCGTCCCCACGATCAGCTGGTCCAGCATGGCGAGCAGGATCGCGAGCAGCAGCCCCGGCAGCACGATCTTGATCTCGCGCTGGAGGGCAGCGGCCTGCTCATCCGGTGCTGATACCGACGGTGCTTCCGCCATGGTGTGGCTCCCTCGAACGCCGCGACCCGCCGGGCCGGTGCCCAGTTTCCTCGAAACCTACTTGCCGACCGGCTAGTATCTTGCGGAGAGTAGGCTAAACTGCCAACTAACCGGCCGTCAAGTAAATTCGCGGCCATCACCTGAGACGCGGCACGACTGAGATGGACAAGACGATGAACGGCCCGGCGGCCGCCTCCGGCCAGCAGGCGGCGCAGGTCCCCATGACAGCGCGCGCCGGGCCGATAGCTAACGAACAGCAGGGGGAACGGGGCCAAGCGGTGCCGGCGTCAACAGCTGGTGCTGCCGTCGCCGCGCGGCCCAAGGCGCCTGGACCGGTGCCGCACGATGCACGCGTCCGCGGCGACACCAGGGCACGCATCCAGGAGGTCGCCGTCGCGCTGTTCGCCGAGCAGGGCTACGAGAAGACGTCGCTGCGCGAGATCGCCGAGCGGCTCGGTGTCACCAAGGCAGCGCTGTACTACCACTTCAAGTCTAAGGAGGACATCGTCCGCAGCCTGGTCGAGGACTATTACGGCCAGATCGACGCGCTGATCGCCTGGGGAAAGACGCAGCCCGCGTCGCCGGCCACGCGCAGCGAGCTCCTCAGCCGCTATGTGGGCATCGTCGTGGAGGGCGACGAGGTGTTCCGGATGCTGCACCAGAACCAGGCCGCGGTGAACAGCCTCGCGAGTGCCAAGAACCGGGGCGCGCTGTACCGCGAGCGGCTGGGCGCGCTCATCGAACTGCTGACCGGGCCCGGCGCCCCACTCGGCGACCGGCTTCGCGCGGCCATGGCGCTCGGTGGCGTCAGCGTCGGCTGGATGTTCTTCGCCGACCAGGTGCCGGACCGGGCCGAACTCTGCGCCGCCGTCCTCGGTATCGCCCAGGACATCGCCGAGGGCGGCTGACGCTGCAGGCGGCATGCTCGCGCGAGGGAGCCTTCGCGGAGCCGCGCCGTCTCCTTCACGTCATTGAGGCGTGCCTGGGCGGGCCGGCGCCGGAGCGGTGGCCGCGGCGCGGACCAGCGGCAGCACGCGGTAGTGCAGGGGCGTATCGAGCGCGATCACGGTTGACGCCCGCAGCACCCCGGCCACATCGACAATCGCGTCGATGACCCGCTGCAGGTCGGCGTTGGTCCGGGCGACAACCCGGCAGAGCATGTCGCTCGCGCCCGTTATCGTGTGCGCCTCCAGCACCTCGGCGATCGAGGCCAGGCCATCGGCCACCTGGTCGTGGCCGCCTGCCTGGCGGATTTCCAGCGTGACGAACGCGGTGACCCCGTGGCCGAGCGCGGCCGGGTCGACATCGGGGCCGTAGCCCGTGATCACGCCGCGCGCCTGCAGCCGGTCGAGCCGGGCCTGGACGGTCCCGCGGGCAACGCCCAGCCGGCGAGACCCCTCAAGGACGCCAACCCTCGGCTCGGCGGCGAGTAGCTCGATCAGCCGCGCGTCCAGTTCGTCGATCATCATCAACTCCTAGGACAGGTGCACAATAGTAATGCACATATCTCAGATTTTCTATACAAGATGTTCAGCATCGAGCATAGGTCTTGCACATCTTGCGCCGCTGGCCGATGCTGCGAGCACAGGCCGATACTTCCGCAGGGAGCGTGCACGATGACAGCGACGCACGAGACTGACCTGACAACGCGCCTTGGCGACTTCCCGGTCAACGGCATGGACGCCGTCGTCTTCGCGGTAGGCAACGCGCGGCAGGCGGCATATTTCTACTCGGCGGCGTTCGGCATGCGGTGCGTCGCCTACCGCGGCCCGGAGACGGGCTGCCAGGATGAGTCGGCTTACGTGCTGGAGTCCGGCCGGGTGCGGTTCGTGTTCCGCGCGGCGCTACGGACCGGGACGGCCCTGGCCAGCCACGTGGCGGCGCACGGCGACGGGGTCATCGACCTCGCCATCGGCGTGCCGTCAGCGGAGGCGGCCTACGATCACGCCGTCGCCCGCGGCGCCCGCGGGCTGGCGGAGCCGCGGATCGTCGAGGACGCCAGCGGCAAGGTCGTGCTGGCCTCGATCGCGGCCTACGGCGACACCAGGCACACCCTGGTCGAGCGGGCCAGCTACTCCGGTCCCTACCTGCCGGGCTACGTGGCGGCGGAACCGCTGATCACGCCGCCTGAACGGCCCTTCTTCACGGAGATCGACCACTGCGTCGGCAATGTCGAGCTCGGCAAGATGGACGAATGGGTGAGCTTCTACCAGCGCGTCATGGGCTTCACGAACATGAAGGAATTCGTCGGCGACGACATCGCCACCGAGTACTCCGCGCTGATGAGCAAGGTCGTCGCGGACGGCAGCCGCAAGGTCAAGTTCCCGATCAACGAGCCGGCGGCCGGTCAGCGGAAATCGCAGATCGACGAGTACCTGGAGTTCTACGGCGGACCCGGAGTCCAGCACATCGCCCTGTGCACCGAGGACATCGTGGCCAGCGTGCGGGCGATGCGGGCGGCCGGCGTCGAGTTCCTCGGCACCCCGGACAGCTACTACGACACGCTGGGCCAATGGGTCGGCGAGACCCGGGTTCCGCTGGGCGACTTGCGCGAGCTGCGGATCCTCGCCGACCGGGATGAGGACGGGTACCTGCTGCAGATCTTCACCCAGCCAGTCCAGGACCGGCCGACTGTATTCTTCGAGCTGATCGAACGGCACGGTGCGCAGGGGTTCGGCAAAGGCAACTTCAAGGCGCTCTTCGAGGCCATTGCGCTGGAGCAGGCGCGCCGCGGGAACCTCTGACAGCGCATTTGCCCGACCGTAGCGCCGCGGCATTCCGGCAGCCCGCCATGCCCATGGCCGGATGCGTGATCTCATGGCCGGATGCCGGCGGTCAGCCGAAGATCAGCGTGTAGCCGGCCTTGCGCAGCTGCCCGATCACCCCGTCGCAGTGGCCGGGCCCCCGGGTCTCCACCTGCAGCTGAACCTCCACCTCGTCCACCCGGAGGTGCGGGGTGAACCGGGCGTGCACCACGTCGAGGACGTTGGCGCCGAGACCGGCCAGCTCGGCGAGCAGGGTGGCGAGCGCGCCAGGGCGGTCCGGCAGCCGACAGCGGAACGTCAGGTAGCGCCCGGCCGCCGACAGGCCGTACCGCAGCACCTTGGCCAGCAGCAGCGGGTCGATATTACCGCCGGACAGCACGACCGCCACCGGCGGCTCGGCCGAGCGGGAGTCCTCGAGGAGCGCGGCGACGCCGGCCGCGCCTGCCGGTTCCACCAGCTGCTTGGCCCGCTCCAGGCAGAACAGCAGCGCCCGGGACATGGCCTCCTCCGAGACGGTGACGACCTGTGCGTCGAGCCCGGCCAGGATGCCCAGCGCCAGGTGTCCCGGGCTGGCGACGGCGATGCCGTCCGCCATCGTCGGCGCCGGGTCCACCGGCACCGGATGGCCGGCCGCGAGCGATGCGGGGAACGGCGCCACCGCCTCGGCCTGCACCCCGACCACCCGGATCGACGGATCGGAGCCGCGGGCCGCGGTCGCGATCCCGGCGGCCAGCCCGCCGCCGCCGACCGGGACCACGATCGTGCGCACACCCGGGCACTGGGCCACGATCTCCAGGCCGACCGTGCCCTGGCCGGCCACGACATCCGGGTGCTCGAACGGGTGGATGAAGACCGCTCCCTGCTCACCAGCCAGTTCGGTGGCGCGGGCCAGCGCGTCTTCCACCCGGGTGCCGTGCAGCACGACCTCCGCCCCATACGACCTGGTCGCGGCGATCTTGGGCAGCGGGGCGCCTTCCGGCATGACCACCGTCGCTTTGGCGCCCAGCAGGGCGGCGGCGAACGCCACGCCCTGGGCGTGGTTGCCCGCGCTGGCGGCGACCACCCCGCGGCTGCGCTCGTCGGCGGTGAGGCGGGAAATCCGGACGTAGGCTCCCCTGGCCTTGAACGACCCGGTGCGCTGCAGGTTCTCGCATTTGAGGAAGACGGGACCGCCGATGCGGTCGGACAGCGCCCACGAGTGCAGCATCGGCGTCACCGAGATGTCCTCGCGGAGAATCTCCCTGGCTGCGATCACGTCGTCAAAGCCAACCTGCCCGGACGTCATCGTCATGCCTGCAGTCTTGCACCGGGCGGTCAGGTACCGGGATCAGTCGCCAGACCAGTAGCGGTCGGCCGCGAAGATCAGCGCCGCGGCGCCGACCAGGCCGGCGCCCTGGCCGAGTTCGGCGGGCACCACCCGGACCTGCTTGGTGAATTCCATCCCGGTGTGCGCGCGCAGCGCTTCCTGCAGCGGGTCGAACAGCAGCGCGCCCGCCTGCGATAGCCCGCCGCCGACCGAGACCACCTCAAGATCGCACAGGTACATCGCGGATGCGATGGCGATGCCGAGCGCCTTGCCCGCACGGCGCATGGCGGCCACGCCAGCCGGGTGACCGGCCGCGCCGTCGGCAGCCAGGTCCTCGGCCGTGGCGTCGGCCTGTCCCGGCCGCCAGCCCTGCCGCTGCGCCCACGTCACCAGGGCCGGCCCGCGCGCGATCGCCTCCAGGCAGCCGACGCCGCCGCAGACGCACGGCGGCCCGTCGTCCGGGTAGACCACGACGTGGCCGATGTGCCCGGCGTTGCCGGACGTGCCCTCGAACAGCCTGCCGTCGAGGACCAGGCCGCCGCCCACGCCGGTGGACATCACCATGCCGAGCATGTTGCTCGTGCCCCGTCCCGCGCCGCGCCAGTGCTCGCCGGCCGCCATGCAGATCGCATCGTTGTGCACCCGGACCGGCCGCCCGCTGAAGCGCTCCTCGAGCCTGCCGCGCAGCGGGAAGGACCGCCATGCGGGGATGTTCAGCGGGGAGACCAGGCCGGATGGCCACTCCATCGGGCCGCCGCAGCCGCAGCCCACGCCGGCCAGGTCCGCCGGGCCGCCGCTCATCTTCGCGCTGTTGAGTGCCCGGCTGATCAGCGCGTCCAGGGTGCGCCACAGCTGCCCGGCGTCCAGGTCGCGGCGGGTGGGGGTCTGCTCCCAGGCGATCAGCCGGCCCCCGGGCTCGGCCACCCCGGCGGCCAGCTTCGTGCCACCGATGTCGACCGCAAGGGCCGGTCGGGCATTGTCCACGGCCAGCCTCCCAAGATGCGCGTCGCCCCAACATGCACATAGTGTCGAACGGTGGACCCGAAGAGCGAATCCCAGTCAGTAGCCGCCCCGGCGGGCCGTGCGGCCCGGTCAGCCCAGTCGACCCCGCCGCCGGCCTCGACGCTGGCGCAGCTGCGAGCCAGCGACCATAAGTTCGTCACCGTCAAGCAAGAGATACGGCAGAACCTACTAGCCCGGCTGCGCGCGGGCGAGGATGCTTTCCCCGGAATCATCGGATTCGGCCAGACCGTGCTTCCCCAGCTGGAGCGCTCGCTGCTGGCCGGGCACGACGTGATCCTGCTCGGCGAGCGCGGCCAGGGCAAGACACGCCTGATCAGGACGCTCACCGGGCTGCTCGATGAGTGGACGCCGACGATCGCCGGCTGCGAGATCAATGACCACCCGTACGCCCCGGTGTGTGCCCGGTGCCGGCGGCTCGCCGCCGCCGAGGGCGATGACCTGCCGATCACCTGGCGGCACCGCAGCGACCGGTACGGCGAGAAGCTCGCCACGCCGGACACCAGCGTCGGTGACCTGATCGGCGACATCGACCCGGTCAAGGTGGCGGAAGGCCGCACGCTCGGCGACCCGGAAACCATCCATTTCGGGCTGGTGCCGCGGACGAACAGGGGCGTGTTCTGCCTCAACGAGCTGCCTGACCTGGCCGAGCGGATCCAGGTGGCGCTGCTCAACGTGCTGGAGGAACGCGACATCGGGGTTCGCGGATATGCGCTCAGGCTGCCGCTCGACCTGGTGCTGGTGGCGAGCGCCAACCCGGAGGACTACACCAACAGAGGGCGGATCATCACTCCGCTGAAGGACCGGTTCGGCGCCGAGATCCGCACCCACTACCCGGTCTCGCTGGCCGCCGAGCTTGCCCTGATCCGGCAGGAATCACGGCTCGCGTGGGAGGACGAGGAGCCCGGCGCGGTGCTGCCCGGGCATCTCGTACAGGTGATCGCGCGGTTTACCCGGCTGGTGCGCGCCTCGCCGGCGGTGGACGCCCGCTCCGGCGTCTCCGCGCGGTTCGCTATCGCCGCTGCCGAGGCGGTCGCCGCGTCGGCGGTGCGGCGCGCCGCCATCACCGGCGAGGCGCAGCCGGTGGCCAGGATCTGCGACCTGCCCGCGATCGTGAGCACGCTCCGCGGCAAGGTCGAGTTCGAGGTCAGCGAGGAGGGCAGGGAGCAGGAGGTACTTGAGCACCTGCTGCGCCGGGCCATCGCCGAGACCTTCCGCGCGACGCTCGGCAACGCCGACCTGGCCGGCGTGCTGGCCAAGTTCGAGGAGGGCGGCAGCGTGGAGTCGGGCGACCTGACGCCCGCGCCCGACCTGCTGCGCAGGATCGGCGAGGTCCCGGGGCTGGCGAAGATCATGGACAGGCTCGGCATGGACGGCGGCGAGTCACTCGGGGAGGCCGCCGCCGCGATCGAGTTCACGCTGGAGGGCCTGTACCTGATGCGGCGGCTGTCCAAGGACACCATCGACGGCGGCGCCGTCTACCGGACCTAGCCGGCCGCCGGACCCGGATAGCCAGGGAGCCAGAGAACGTGGGAGCCAGGGAGCAGCCGTGAGCGGTTACCGGTACGGCCAGTATCACGACGGGCCAGACCCGCTCGAGCCGCCCTATGACGTGCGCGGCGCCGTCGACGCGCTGGGCGAATCCGTGCTCGACGGGTCGGATCCGGCCAGCGCGCTGCGCGACCTGATGCGGCGCGGGCTCTCCGGGCACCAGGGCCTCGACGACCTGCTCCGCCGGGTGCGCGAGCGGCAGCGCGAGATCCGCGACCGCGGCCGCCTGGACGGCATCCTGGAGCAGGCGCGCGCACTGCTCGACACGGCGATCGGCCAGGAGCGCGCCGAGCTGTTCCCCGACCCCAGCGACGACGCCAGGCTGCGCGAGGACGAGCTCGACGCGCTGCCATCCGATACCGCGCAGGCGATCCGCGAGCTGGCCGACTACGAGTGGCGCTCGGCCGCGGCCAGGGAGACCTTCGAGAAGCTGAAGGACCTGCTCCGCCGGGAGGTGCTCGACAGCCAGTTCCGCGGCATGAAGCAGACCCTGCAGGAACCGGATCCCGAAGCCATGCAGCGGGTCAAGGACATGATGGCCGCGCTCAACGAGATGCTGGACGCCGACGCCCAGGGCACCCACACCCAGCAGGACTTCGACGACTTCATGGCGGAGTTCGGGGAGATGTTCCCCGAGCACCCGCGGAATCTCGAGCAGCTCGTCGACTCCCTGGTCCGCCGGATGTCGGCGGCGCAGCGGCTGCTCAGCTCGCTCACCGAGTCGCAGCGCCAGGAACTGTCCGGGCTGATGTCGCAGACCCTGGAGGACGCCGGGCTGGCGGCCGAGATGGCCCGGCTGGCGGATGCCCTGCGGTCCCGCCGGCCGGACATGGACCTCGACGGGTGGCCCGGCGACCAGATGAGCGGCCAGGAGCCGCTCGGCCTCGGCGACGCGACCACGGCGCTCGCCGAGCTCGCTGACCTGGCCGAGCTCGAGGACGCGCTGCGGCAGGACTACCCCGGCGCCCGGCTTGACGACATCGACGAGGACGCGGTCAGGCGAGCGCTCGGCCGGCAGGCGGTCGACGACATGGAGGCGCTCCGCCAGATCGAGCGGGAGCTGGAGCGGCAGGGATACCTGCAGCGGTCCGACGGCAAGCTCGAGCTCACGCCGAAGGCGGTCCGGCGCCTCGGCGAGACCGCGCTGCGGCGCGTTTTCGCCGATCTGCCCGAGGGCGGGCACGGAGATCACGACCAGCATGACGCCGGGCAGGCCGGGGAGGTCACCGGCAGCACCCGCCCGTGGCACTTCGGCGACGAGCAGGCGATCGACACGGCGGCAACGGTACGCAACGCGCTGCTGCGCGGCGGGGTGACCATCCCCGGCGGGCTGACGGACCCCGGCGGGTCATCCGCGGGGGTGCTGGATGCGCCGGCCGGCGCACGCGCGGCCGGCCGGCCTGGCGGGCCGGCAGCCGGGCCCGGCAGGCCGCGGGTGCGGCTGTCGGTCCGCGATTTCGAGGTCGGGGAGACCGAGCGGCGGGCGGCCGCTGCCGTCTGCCTGCTGGTCGACTTGTCCTACTCGATGGCGCTGCGCGGCACCTGGAGCGCGGCCAAGCAGACCGCGCTCGCGCTGCACGCCCTGGTCCGCACCAGGTACCCGCAGGACTCGATCCAGGTCATCGGGTTCTCGAACTACGCTCGCGAGCTGCGCGAGACCGATCTCGCCGGGCTGGGCTGGGACATGGTCCAGGGCACCAACCTGCATCATGCGCTGGTGCTCGCCGGGCGCTACCTTGACCGGCGGCCGGAGCACAACCCCGTGGTGCTGATCGTGACCGACGGCGAGCCGACCGCGCACCTGCGCCGGGACGGGCAGTCCTGGTTCGACTGGCCGCCGTCGCCGGAGACCATCGAGCTCACGCTGGCCGAGGTCGACAAGATGACCAGGCGGGGGGCCACGCTGAACGTCTTCATGCTCGCCGAGGACGAGCGGCTGACCGCGTTCGTCGACGAGGTAGCCAGGCGCAACGGCGGGCGCGTGCTGCGGGCGATGGCCGACAGCCTGGGCGAGTACGTGGTCAGGGACTTCCTCCGCACGCGCAGCGCGGGAATGCGCGGCCGATGAGCGGGCTGGCCTAGCCCGATGGCTGGCCTGGCCTGCCCTGGCCTAGCCTGATGGCTGGCCTGGCGGGCCCTGCCCTGGCCTGGCGGGCGCTGGCCTGCCGGGCGCTGGCCTGGTCTGGTTGGCCTGGCGGGCGCTGGCCTGCCGGGCGCTGGCCTGGTCTGGTTGGCCTGGCGGGCGCTGGCCTG
>Ga0137407_10002629_pt1 | contig 11809 bp, 14 predicted proteins | sample CZOMad2_2_16fung_FD_108410 | JGI IMG/M metagenome (GOLD analysis project Ga0137407, IMG submission 108410) | Vadose zone soil fungal communities from Angelo Coast Range Reserve, California, USA - CZOMad2_2_16fungal (Illumina Assembly) | ecosystem: Environmental > Terrestrial > Soil > Vadose...
AAGCTGGATGCAGGCTGCTCAGTGGTGTGCACAGAAAAATGCCAATCTTGACCAGGCTCTTCTATGGGCCGATTCTGCTACCAGCCTTAGTTTTGGAGGCGACAAAAGTTTCCAGGCATGGAGCACTAAAGCACAGGTATTGGAAAAACTGAATCGCGGCGCAGAGGCAGCTGAAATATTGAAAAAGGCCATTCCATTTGGTAATAAATTCGAATTGCACCAATACGCAAGACAACTGATTGCCAGGAAAAACGGAAAAGAAGCGCTCGAAGTTTTTAAAACGAATTACAATTTGCATCCGAACGAATTTACCACCAATATGGGCATGGCAAGAGGTTATTCTGCCGTGGGCGATTATAAAAAAGCGCTTGAATATATTTTGAAAGCACAACCACAGGCACCTGACCCGGTAAATAAAGCAAATGTTGAAAAAGCAATCAAGACTTTGAAGGAAGGAAAGGACATAAATTGAGAATAAGAAATAAAGCTAATGTGCGGATGTGCAAATGTGCGAATTCTTTAGAGCGATCGTTCTAAGGAATTCGCACATCTGCACATTTGCACATCCGCACATTAGCTTTATTTCTTGTTCTCAATTGCATCCAAGCAATTCGCAAAGTTTTGCATCCAGTTCTGCTCCACGGAGATTTTTTCCAATTATTTTACCATTCGGATCAATGAGGATATTCTGAGGAATCTGCTGAATTTTATATTTGACTGCAACTTCATTGTTCCAGAATTTCAGGTCGCTCACCTGCGACCACATGAGGTTATCTTCATTTATCGCCTTGATCCATGGCTCACGGCTACGATCAAGCGATACTCCGAGGATGGTAAAATTCTTATCCTTGAATTTACTAAACGCTGCTACTACATTCGGGTTTTCCATCCGACAGGGCTTGCACCAGCTCGCCCAGAAATCAACCAATACAAATTTTCCCTTAAAAGAAGAAAGTGTTACTGGCTTACCGGTCGTATCGCTTTGTGTAAAATCAATGGCATCTGTTCCGATTGCCCCGATTTTGCCATTCTCGATCTGCTCCCTGAGATATTTGCCATAAAATCCTCCCTGGACTTCCGGTGTCAAAGAATTGAGCCTTTTTTCCTGTAAAAGAATATCATCAGATAACTGGCCCAATACAACAAGCACAAAGGAACTGACATAAGATGCTTTTTTTACCTGGATGAATTGATCCAAATCATTTTGGGCAGCAGCGGCAACAGCAGCATATACTTTGGTAATTGAATCTCTTTTCAATGCACCCGATGGTGAATTTATCAATTGGTTCAACGCGTTCAACCTTGCAAAATGAGGATTGAATGTTTTTTGAAATTCAATAAAATCCAGCTGAGAAGGAGATCCGGAAACTTTCAACTCCTTTATATTATCGACAGCGCCTTCGATTTTAACCTTGTCGTTCCCGATAAATAACATGTACTTATTCTTCGGACTTCCCAAAGTCAATTCATAAACATTGGGTTCATTTACGTGACCTGATAATACAAAGGATCCCGTTTTTACAAAACCTTTCGCGATTGTATCAGTAGGATTATTCGCATCCGTTAAAAAAACCTTCGATTTTTCTCCAAGTCCTTTCACGGTACCGGTAATCGTAAAACCGGAAACTCCTTTATTCTGTGCTATTATCGTCAATGGTAATAGCAACAAACCAAAAATAATTTTCTTCATGAATATTTATTTTGAATGACGTTCCTTAAGAACGTCAATTACATCCTGCAAATTATATCCTTTTGCGTTAAGCAAAATTAAATAATGAAAAAGCAGGTCCGCCGATTCGTTCAAAAACAGCCCCTTATCATTATCCTTTGCTTCAATGACCATTTCCACTGCTTCTTCCCCTACTTTTTGTGCAATTTTATTGATTCCTGCGCTGAATAATTGTCGCACATAGGACTTTTCATCATTACCTTTTTTTCTCATTGCAATGATTGCTTCCAGGTAACTTAAAAAATCATCTTTTTGATTTTTTTCATTCCAGCAGGTATCAGCCCCGGTATGACAAACCGGCCCTAGTGGCTCTGCCTTGATCAGCAATGTATCCTGATCGCAGTCAGCAGCAATATCTTTCAGTAACAGAAAATGATTGCTCTCCTCTCCTTTTGTCCACAAACGTTTTCTTGAGCGGCTGTAAAAAGTAACCTTACCTTCTTTTATGGTTTTATCCAGCGCTTCCTGGTTCATAAAACCAAGCATCAGGACCTTCTGCGTTGCATAATCCTGAACAATTGCTGGCGCAAGACCATCGGCGTATTTTTTAAAATCTATTTGCATATATGAATTATTTTGATCTTCGTGTGCCAGAAGCGGACGAAGCTTGTGGGTAGTAACATTTTTTATAACTTAGCTCTCCTAATTTATTCAACATTTTTTTGAACTCCGCCCTGAAGGGCGGAGCTAGTGGGTAAAATGGTTTTAAATTGCATAAATTGCATTTCTAATTTCATCCAACTTTTCAACTTTTCAACTTTTCAACTTTTCAACTTTTCAACTTTTCAACTTTTCATTCGCACATTCGCACATTTTCAAATTCGCACATTAATTTCTTTCTCTCTCAAATATTTTTTTAATTCCGGAATTGAAATTTCTTTAAAATGAAAAATGCTCGCTGCCAATGCAGCATCTGCTTTTCCATCAAGGAATACATCCACGAAATGCTGCATAGCTCCCCCGCCACCTGATGCAATAACAGGCACCGGTAATGCAGTAGCGAGTTTATTGGTGATATCCTTCGCAAAACCTTGTTTGGTTCCATCGTGATTCATGGATGTTAAAAGAATTTCTCCTGCGCCCAGCGATACTCCTTTTTCCGCCCATTCAAAACATTTTGTTTCAGTTTTCAAACGGCCACCATTCAGGTAAACATACCATTCCCCATCTTCTTCCTTTTTTGTATCAATAGCCAATACCACGCACTGACTGCCGAATTCCTTTGCCAGTTCATTAATCAATGATGGTTTTTTAAATGCTGCAGTATTCACAGAAATTTTATCTGCACCATTCTGTAATAAAACGCTAACATCTTCTACAGATGAAATTCCGCCACCAACTGTGAACGGTATATTAATATGATGGGCGATCCGATTTACCAATTCACTCAATGTTTTTCTTTTTTCGTTGGTCGCTGTAATATCGAGAAACACCAGTTCATCTGCTCCCTGCTCCGCATATAAAGCGCCCAATGCAACGGGATCTCCCGCATCACGAAGATTCACGAAATTGGTTCCTTTAACAGTGCGGCCATCTTTTATATCGAGACAGGGTATGATTCTTTTTGTCAGCACAAACTATTTTTTTGATGTGAATGCAACTTTAATTCCCAAGGCTATCAACAGTAATCCCGTGATTTTTTCCTGTGTTCGTACATAGCGCGGTGATTTGGTGAGCCAATTACCCATCTTACCAAATAAAACCGCAACAATGATATTGACTATAGTGCCCGAACAATCAAACCAGGCGCCCAGGAATAATATCTGCCATTGCGGATGCGCAGCTTTTATATTAATGAAAGGAGGGAGAAATGCAAGGAAAAATAAAGCCACTTTAGGATTTAATATATTCGTAATGACTCCCTGCCAAAATATTTTTTTATACGATATCAATTCAATTTTTTTTGATAATTGAAAAGATGATTTTTTTTTGAGCAACGATTTTATACCGAGGTAAACAAGATATGCGGCCCCAACATATTTAACGATATCAAAAGCAGTTGCTGACCTGGCAATGATGGCCGAAAGTCCGGCGACAGCAGCAACAATATGCACCATGCATCCAGTCATTATACCCAATGCTGAAATAATTCCGGCCTTAGTTCCCTGTCCTGCACTGCGCGAAGCCACATAGATCATATCATTGCCGGGTGTGATATTCAGTACCAGGCTGGCAAAAGCAAAAAGCAAAAAATTATTTATATCCATAATCAGTATTTGGACAATGAGTCAATAGTGATTCTTCCTTCATAAATTGCCTTCCCTATAATAACTCCTTTGCATCCGGCATCTTCCAGCTTGTAAATATCATCCATCGAGCTAACACCGCCGCTGGCGATAAAATGCAATGCGGGAAATTTGCTGACAACGTTTTTGTACAGATCGATGGAAGGGCCCTCCAACAAACCATCTTTGCTGACATCGGTACAAAATATCTGTTTCAATCCTTTTTCAATATATTTTTCAATAAAATCATAAACCCATATATCTGTCGTTTCCTGCCATCCATTCACTGCGATTTTTTCGTCTTTCACATCAGCACCCAGAAAAAATTTATCTGCGCCATATTGTGATATCCAGGCTGAGAATAATGATTCGTCCTTTACCGCAATACTTCCTATTGTTGCAAGCATGGCCCCCGAATCAAAAACAATATTTATATCTTTTTCAGTTTTAATACCACCACCGAAATCAATCAACAAACTTGTTTTCGAAGCGATCTTCTCCAATACTTTCCAGTTTTTTACAGCGCCTGCTTTGGCACCATCGAGATCGACCAGATGCAGCCTTCGCAATCCGGCATCTTCAAATTGCCTCGCCACTTCCAATGGATGCTCATTATATATTTTCTTCTGCGCATAATCGCCCTGCGTAAGTCGAACACATTTCCCTTCGATGATATCAATTGCCGGAATAATTTCCATATATATTTTTTATTCACATTATCACGCCTCACACCATTTACCATAAACCCCTCTTACATTTCAACAAAATTCCTGATAATCCGCTCACCAACTGCTGCTGATTTTTCAGGATGAAACTGTACGCCAAAAAAGTTTTTCTTTCTTAACCCCGAGCTGTAAGACTGTATGTAATCGGTTGTTGCAATAGTATGTTCACCTAAAGCTGCATAATATCCATGCACAAAATAACAATAGCTTTTTTCTTCAATGCCTTTAAATAAGGGTGATTGAAGGTTATAAATATTGTTCCATCCAATTTGAGGAATTTTAGCCCCCCCATCCCCCCCGGTGGGGGGGCTTTTGAAATTTCTAACTTTTTCATCAAAGATTCCGAGACAGTCTGTATTATTTTCTTCTGAATGCCTGCACATGAGTTGCATACCCAGGCAAATTCCTAACACAGGTTGCTGAAGATTTTTGATGATGGTATCAAGTCCCCTGTCGATTAAATATTTCATAGCACTGCTCGCCTCACCTACTCCGGGAAAAATCACTTTATCGGCTGACATGATCTTTTCATGATCGTCTGTTACAATCGCCCGCATACCGATCCGCTCCAATGCATATAACACGGATTGAATATTGCCGGCATTGTATTTTATAATTGTGAGAACCAGGATTTTTGAGATTTAAAAGATTTTGAGGAAATTATTTTGATATCCTCTTACCTTGATTTATAATATTGTTTTTAAAAAATCCGCAGTTAGCTTTTCAATCTCTCCATTTTTTTCCAAAGCCCTGATATATGCTGTTCCAATAATTGCACCATTGGCATATTTGCATGCGGACTGGAATGTTTCCTTGTCTTTAATTCCAAAACCGACCAGGACAGGGTTCTTTAATTTCATATCTCTCAACTTCATAAAATAATCGGATTGGTCTTCCATGTTTTTCTCCTTTCCGGTTGTAGATGAAGAAGAGACCGCGTATAAAAAACCAGTGCTCAGTTCATCGAGTTTTTTAATCCGGTCTTCCGATGTTTCTGGTGTTACGAGAAAAATAAAATCGAGTCCATATTTTTTTATTATGGCTCCATATTCCGTTTCAAATTCATACATCGGCAAATCCGGTAATATCAATCCATCGACTCCGACTGATTTTGCTTCGGCACAGAATTTTTCAAATCCAAATTGCAAAACCGGGTTCATGTAACCCATTAATATTACAGGAATATTGATATGCTTTCTGAAATCTTCCAGTTGCTCAAACAATTTCAAAATAGTCATTCCATTAGCAAGAGCCTTCGCGCCGCTGGCCTGTATAACCGGGCCATCAGCAAGCGGATCACTATATGGCATACCCAATTCAATCATGTCCGCACCATTATCCTGCAAGGCTTTCATCACCGACAAAGTGCTGTCGATGGCAGGATAGCCTGCGGTGCAGTAGATGTTGAGGATATGCTCATCTTTCTTTTTAAATAAATCTTTTATTCTACTCATATTTAAGCCTCACCCTTTAATCCCTCTCCTGAAGGAGAGGGAGACCTGGCATTTTACATAAATTAAACTTTTGTATTGACGTATCATCTATTGGACTTTTATCATCATCTACTCATTACAATTTCTCTGTTATTTCAAATATAGTTTTTATCACTTTTTCGATATTTTCAATCACTTCTTCATTACGAAACCTGATCACTTTTATACCCAATTCGTCTAATTCATAAGTTCTTCCCTCATCTGCCTGCTTTTGCTCACTATCATCGTGTATGCTTCCATCCAACTCAATAACAAGGTTTTTTTCATGACAATAAAAATCTGCTATGAATTTATCAAGAGGATGCTGTCTTCTAAACTTTAAACCTGCCATCTGCTTATTTCTTATTCGTTTCCACAATAACTCTTCAGCGATCGTTTCATCTTTTCTTAAATCCCTTGCATATTCATACAATTTGAAAGAAGCTTTTCTATGAAGATTATCATTATAACCATCCATGTTATTACTGTTGAATATGGATTCTTATTTCAATTGTCAAATCTAATGCTGAACCTTTAACCGAGGCCAGGCCCCCTTCTCCTTAAGGAGAAGGGCTGGGGATGAGGTCCATCTCCCGCATATACGCCGCCAGATCTTTATCGCCTCTTCCGCTCAAACATATAACAACCGTATTTTTTTCATTGAACTGCAATTGTTCCAGCGCAACCAATGCATGTGCGCTTTCCAATGCAGGAATAATTCCTTCCAGTTTTGCCAGTTGAAATGCCGCTTTCAATGCCTCATCATCCGTTGCACTCAAAAATTTCGCACGTCCGGTATCATACAAATTCGCATGCATCGGACCGATGCCGGGATAATCGAGTCCTGCAGAAATACTGTGCGGTTCCACTACCTGTCCGTCTTCTGTTTGCATCACAAGGCTCCTGCTTCCATGCAGTACGCCCGGTGTACCGAGTTGCGTTGTAGCGGCGCTCATACCACTATGCACTCCATGCCCGGCTGCTTCTACGGCAATTAATTCCACACTCAATTCATCCAAAAAATAATAAAATGCACCTGCTGCATTGCTGCCACCGCCCACGCAGGCAATGATATGTGAAGGCAATTCACGCCCGGTTTTTTCTTTTAACTGTTTTTTTATTTCTTCGCTGATCACACTTTGAAAACGCGCAACCATATCCGGGTATGGATGCGGTCCTACCACACTTCCTATAATATAATGCGTATCGACAGGATTGTTGATCCAATCGCGTATCGCTTCATTCGTCGCATCTTTCAGGGTTTTACTTCCACTCGTTGCGGGAATCACTTTTGCTCCGAGCATTTTCATCCTCGCTACATTCGGCGCCTGTCTTTCAATATCCTTCTCACCCATATATACAATACACTGCATGCCTTTCAATGCGCATACAGTGGCTGTAGCAACGCCATGCTGCCCCGCACCCGTTTCTGCGATGATTCTCGTTTTTCCCAACCGACGGGCCAGCAATATTTGCCCAATGGTATTATTTATTTTATGTGCACCGGTATGACATAAATCTTCACGCTTCAGGAATATCTCTGTATTGTATAAATTGCTCAGCCTCTTTGCAAGATATAACGGTGTAGGACGACCGACATAATCTTTCAATAGTGTATTGAACTCCTTTTGGAAAGAAGGTTCATGCATGATCGTTATATATTGCTTACGCAGCTCTTCCACGTTCGGGTAAAGCATTTCCGGAATATATGCTCCTCCAAATTTACCGTAGTATCCCTGCTCGTTGGGTTGCTGGTATGATTGCATGGTTGTCATTATTTGGAACCATGATTAATTAATGTGCGGATGTGCTGATGTGCAAATGTGCGAATGCATTAAAGCGATCTGCCTAACAGAATTCGCACATTTGCACATCAGCACATCCGCACATTAATTAATCATGGTTCTTTTTTCAAATCTTCAACAAACAATTTTATTTTTTCCAAGTCCTTCACTCCACTGGTCAACTCGAACCTGCTGTTGATATCAATGGAAAATAATTTATTTGCAACTGCCTCATTGGAAAATTCTTTTAGTTTCTCCACATCATCAGGCTCAATGCCGCCACTCAAAAAAAATAATTTATCTATCGTGGCGCTCTTCAACACATCCCAGTTAAATTTTTTTCCCGTTCCGCCATAACCGACACCCAATGTATCAAACAAAAACATATCGCAGGATTCCTGGTAGGGACGCGTAATCCAGTCAATGGGATCATTGTCGCCCAAACGAAATACTTTGATCACACTAATATAATTTGCCAGCTGATCGCAAAGCTTAGGGTTTTCGTCGCCATGTAACTGCACCATATCAAGGCCATATTCATCTACATGTTTCATTACTTCATCGTAACTAGCATTTACAAAAACGCCTACCTTCCCCATTCTCAATTTCATTTTTTTTAATTGTTCTCCTTTGATATACTTTGACGCATACCGTGGAGATTTTGGATAAAAAATAAAACCGCCAAAATCCAGGCCCATTTCATCGAGCTTCCTGACCTGGTCAAGTTGGGTCATACCACAAACTTTTACTCTCATAAACCCTCCTTAGCTCCCATTACTGAGAGACAATTTTTAACTGTTTAACAAATGAGGCAAAAGCAATCGCCGGATCCGGTTCTTTCATAAAATTCTCTCCAATCAGAAATCCCCTGAATCCGAAATTTTTTAACCGGCTGATTGTTTCCACATCACTGATCCCGCTTTCTGCAATAATAATTTTGCCTGGCGGAATATGAGCACTCAATTCAATCGAACGGTTAATATCAACAGAAAAAGTTTTCAGGTCACGGTTATTAATTCCTATTATATCTATTTCATCGCAAATATGATTCAGCTCTTCATGATTGTGTATTTCAAGTAAAACTTCCAACTGCAGTTTCTTCGCGAACAAAGCCAACTGCTGCACTTCGCCGGGACTCAAACAAGCGGCGATCAATAATATGGCGTCGGCTCCGATCGCTTTGGCTTCTGTCAATTGATAAGTATCAATTGTAAAATCCTTTCTCAGAATAGGAAGCTGATTGATCCTCGCTTTCATAATATCTTCATTATTACCACCAAAGAAATATTCATCGGTCAATATAGACAATGCCGAAGCTCCGTGATTTGCATAGGCAGTTGTTACAGCTATTATATCTGCATTGTCATTGATAATTCCTTTTGAAGGTGATCGTCTTTTAAATTCAGAAATAATTCCTGTCCTATTCTCATCCAGCAAAAATTTTTTCAACGATAATGTATCTCTTTCGAAAAATTTTTCATTTCTCAAAGAATTTTCACTGCGCTTCGATTTATTTTTTTCGACTTCGCTCTTCTTATATGTTATGATCGTATCGAGAATATTCATAATCGCGTCTCCCTGCCCGCTGCAGGAAATTTAATTAATTATTGCAATGAAATCAATGTCTTTAATGCCTGTTGCGCTTTTCCACTTTCAAGACTTTCAACTGCTGCTGCATACGCATCTTCATAACCCGCATATGATCCTGTACAATGTAAAGCCATAGCAGCATTTGCCAACACAACTGCATTTTGTGCCCATGATCCGTCTCCTTTCAATATTTTCACAAATATTTTTGCCGCTTCTTCTGTTGTGTTGCCACCATGAATATCGGCAGGAACTACCATGCGTTTTCCCAACTGTTCAGGTGTCATGATGCGTTCGCCACGATTGGTTATGACCTTGGTATCGCTGGTTAATGAAATTTCATCATATCCATCCAGGCTATGGATGATGGTAAAAGTTCCTCCTGTTTGCTGCAAGAGATAATTATAAATCCTCGCCATCTCGAGGTTATATACTCCTACGAGTTGAAATTTCGGAAACGCAGGATTTACCATTGGCCCGAGCATATTGAAAAAAGTTCTTATTCCAAGGTTTTTCCGGATCGGCCCTACGGTTTTCAATGCCGGATGAAACATCGGTGCATGAAAAAAAGTAATATTCGCATGCTCGATTTCATTCTTCAATCTCTCTTTATCATTTTTAAATTTAAATCCGAGTTGTTCCATTACATTGGAAGCGCCACTGATACTTGATGCACCATAATTGCCATGCTTAGCAACTTTTTGTCCGGCGCCGGCGACGATGAAACAGGCCAGGGTTGAAATATTGAATGTGTTCTTCCCGTCTCCGCCGGTACCAACGATATCAATTGTATCGTGGCCATTCAGATCGATGCGTACACAAAGTTCAAGCAATGCATCCCTGAATCCCTGCAATTCATCAATGGTTATGCTACGCATAAGGAATACCGTTATGAAAGCGGTGATTTCACTTTCATTATAAACGCCTTTGGAAATGCCCAGCAATATGTCTTTTGCCATTTCACGTGAAAGGGTTTTGTATTCGAACAGATATTGCAGCACTTTCTTCATTGTCTGAACTGGGATTTATGAGATTTTTGGGATTGAATGGGATGACTAATCATATTCGAATTATATTTTTTATTGGTAAACCGATGAAATTCCAATTTTTTCGCTCCGAAATTTATTAATAAACCTATTTCCAAATTGTAAGCCTCAAGATAATTTATAGCCTGAGCCAGGTGCACATCTTCTAATTTAATTATAGCTTTCAACTCAACACTGATTTTATTTTCTATTAAAAAATCAACTCTCCTTGTTCCGATCTGCTGGTCTAGATAATAGATAGGCATTTCGAATTCCCTCGCAAAATCAAAAGGAATAATCTGGAACTCGAGTTCCAATGCTCTTTGATATATAACTTCCTGAAACCCATTTCCCAAAGCATTATGCACTCTGAATGCTGAACCAATAATTTTTTCGGTTATATCTCCAAATTTAAAATCTGCCATACAAAACAATTTTAAAATCCTTTCCCAGCGATCCCAATCATCCTATTAATCCCGGTTCAGACTGCCAGCCAGTTTCTCATTATCTTCTCTCCATCCGGCGTCAACACACTTTCCGGGTGAAACTGTACTCCCTGCACATCAAACTTTTTATGTTGCAAACCCATAATATAATTATTTGCATCCCTAGCTGTTACTTCCAGCTCGGCAGGAAAATTATCATCGGATACGATCCAGGAATGATAACGACCGACTTCAATTTCTTCAGGTAGTCCTTCAAATAGCGCGCTCTTTATTCCTGATTTGCCATTACATAATTTTACAGGCGTGGCAACTCCATGATATACTGTGCTCAAATTGATAAGCTTTCCACCGAATGCCCCGCCAATAGCCTGGTGACCCAAACAGACTCCCAATATAGATTTACTGGCTGCATATTCTTTTATCAACGGTAATAATAAACCAGCTTCTTCGGGTATTCCCGGTCCCGGAGATAAAATGATTTTATCATACACTTTCACTTTTTCCATGGGGATCTGGTCGTTGCGGTACACATCAACTTTCTGGTGCAATATTTTTTCTACCAGGTGAACCAGGTTGTAAGTGAAAGAATCATAATTATCAAAAACCAATATTTTCATTTCTTCTAAATTCAGAATTATATAAAATGATGCCCTAAATATTAGCGGCCAGTTCCATCGCTTTTTTCAAAGCGCCTAATTTATTATTCACTTCCTGCAATTCATCTGCGGGTTTACTTGCTGCAACGATTCCTGCGCCGGCCTGATATGTCAGTGTATTCTGCCTGCTTAAAAATGTCCGGATCATAATTGCCTGGAT
>Ga0137407_10002630_pt1 | contig 11809 bp, 10 predicted proteins | sample CZOMad2_2_16fung_FD_108410 | JGI IMG/M metagenome (GOLD analysis project Ga0137407, IMG submission 108410) | Vadose zone soil fungal communities from Angelo Coast Range Reserve, California, USA - CZOMad2_2_16fungal (Illumina Assembly) | ecosystem: Environmental > Terrestrial > Soil > Vadose...
AGCTGCCCGTCGCCCGAAATATTGGCATCTGTGGTGATAAGTACCAGTACCGGATGGGATCAGTTTGGGTTTTGCGGTGTGATCGCACCGCAAAACCCAAACAAACGTGCCGTTTCCCGAGTGGCGGGGAGGTGGCAGGCATGAACACGGCCCGCCGCGACGACGTCGGTGAGCTGCTCGGCACGCTTCGGGCGTTCGCGATCCCGATGCGCACCCGGTTCCGGGGGATCACCGTCCGGGAGGGCGCGCTGATCGAGGGGCCCGCCGGGTGGGGGGAGTTCGCGCCGTTCGGCGAGTACGGGCCGCGTGAGTCAGCCCGCTGGCTGGCCAGCGCGATAGAGGCGGCGACGCGGCCCTGGCCGGCCCCGGTACGGGACCGGGTCCCGGTCAACGTGACGGTGCCCGCCGTGGGGCCGGAGCAGGCGCACGCCATCGTGGCGGCGTCCGGCTGCCGGACCGCCAAGGTGAAGGTCGCGGAGAAGGGCCAGGCCGAGGCGGAGGACATCGAGCGCGTCGCGGCGGTCCGCGACGCGCTCGGGGCCTCGGGGGCGATCCGCGTCGACGCGAATGGCGGCTGGGACGTCGAGACGGCGGCGCGGATGCTGCGGGCGCTGTCCAGGTTCGGGCTGGAGTACGCCGAGCAGCCATGCGCGACCCTGGATGAGCTGGCGGGACTACGCCGGCTCACCGGCATCCCCATCGCGGCCGATGAGTCGATCCGCAAGGCGGATGATCCCCTGGCGGTGAAGGCGGCCGAGGCGGCCGACATCGTGGTGATCAAGGTGGCGCCGCTGGGCGGGGTCCGCGACGCGCTGCGGGTAGCCGAGGCCTGTGGCCTGCCCGCGGTCGTCTCCAGCGCGGTCGACACGTCGGTCGGCCTGGCCGCCGGGGTGGCGCTCGCCGCCGCCTTGCCCGAGTTGCCGTACGCCTGCGGGCTGGCGACGATGTCGCTGCTGTCCGGGGACGTCACCGCCGGGCCACTGGCCGAGGCCGGGGGAGAGCTCCCGGTCCGCCGCCCCGGGGTGGACCTGGCCGAGCTGGCGAAGTGGGAGGCCGACCCCGCGGGCTGGCGGCAGCGTGCCCGTGCGGCGGCGGAGTACCTGCCAGCCGGGGCGAGCCGCCCGTGAACCCGTCGACCGCGTTCGCGACCGTGTTCGCCGACGAGCTGGCCCGCTGCGGGGTCCGCGAGGTCGTCCTCGCGCCAGGATCGCGCTCCACGCCGATGGCGATGGCGTTCCACGCGCTGGACGTGGCCGGACGGCTGCGGCTGCACGTGCGGATCGACGAGCGCGCCGTGGCGTTCACCGCGCTCGGCCTGGCGAAAGCGCGGGGCGCCCGGCAAGGGAGCCGCGCACCCGTCGCCATCGTGTGCACGTCCGGCACGGCGGCGGCGAACTTCCACCCGGCGATCATCGAGGCGTCGGAGTCCGGCGTCCCGCTGCTCGTGCTCACCGCCGACCGCCCGCCGGAGCTGCGCGGCACCGGCGCGAACCAGACGATCGACCAGGTCAAGCTGTACGGCGATGCCGTTCGCTGGTACGCCGACCCCGGCGTCCCCGAGCGCCGCGCCGGCGCGGTCGCCGCCTGGCGGTCCCTGGCCTGCCAGGCGTGCGCGCTGGCCGCCGGCGCGGCCGGCACCTTCCCCGGCCCGGTCCACCTGAACCTGCCCTTCCGCGAGCCCCTTGTGCCCGATGGCCCTCCTGCCCCGGATGGCTCCCCTTACCTGGGCCCCGCCCCTTACCTGGGCCCCGCCCCTTACCTGGGCCCCGCCCCTTACCTGGGCCCCGCCCCTTACCTGGGCCCCGCCCCTTACCTGGGCCCCGCCCCGGCCGCGGCTAGCCTGCTTGCCGCGGGCAGGTCAGCCGCGGCGGACCCGCCCGACTGGCCCGAGTCGGTGGCAGGCCGGCCCGGGGGGCGAGAGTGGACGCGGTACCAGGCGGCACCTTTCGTTGCGCATGACGTGCCCTTGACCTTGCCCTGGACCGAGCGCGGCGTCGTCGTCTGCGGCGACGGTGACTTTGACCCGGAGCCGCTGCTCGCGATCGCCGAGCAGGCAGGATGGCCGGTGCTGGCCGAGCCATCCTCCAATGCCCGCCGCGGGCCGAACGCGCTGACCGCCTACCAGTACCTGCTGGCCGCCCCGGAGTTCATGGCGGCGCACCGGCCCGACGTGATCATCTCCGCCGGCCGGCCCGGGCTGTCCCGCCCGCAGTCGGCGCTGCTGCGCGCCCCCGGCGCCCGGCATGTCGTCATCGCCCAAGGCCCGGGCCACTGGGCGGACCAGGCCCGGGTGGCGAGCGACGTCGCGGCCTCAATCCGGCTCGCCGGGGCACCACGGGAGCGTGGCTCGGGCGCGCCGGCGGCCCCCTGGCTGGGCGCGTGGCTGCGCGCTGACGCGGCCGCCTGCGCCGCGGTGGACGCGATCCTCGATGACGATGAGTCGCTGAGTGAGCCCCGGCTGGCGCGGGACCTGCTCCAGGAGCTCCCGGCGGGCGCGCTGGCCTGGATCGGCTCCAGCATGCCCATCCGGGACGTCGATTCCATCATGCGGCCCCGCGCCGACATCCGAGTGCTCGCCAGCCGCGGCGCGAGCGGCATCGACGGGACCACGTCCTCAGCGGCCGGCGCGGCCCTCGCCCACCAGGCGGACGGAGGCGGCCCGGCGTTCGCGCTGGTCGGCGACCTGGCGTTCGTGCATGACGCGCCAGGCCTGGCGCTCGGCCCGGGGGAGCCGCGCCCGGACCTGTGCCTGATCGTGGTGAACAATGACGGCGGCGCGATCTTCTCGACCCTGGAGCAGGCCCGCTTCACCGAGTCGTTCGAGCGCGTCTTCGGAACGCCGCACGGGACGAACCTGGCCCAGCTGGCCGGGGCGTTCGGCGTGCCCTGCACGCGCGCGGAGACCGCCGAAGACGTGGCCAAGGCGGTGGCCGAGACGGAGCCCGGCAGCGGCCTGCGCGTCGTGGAGGTCCGCACCGACCGCGTCGCGCAAGCCGAGTTGCGCGCCCGGGTCCGCGCGGCCGGGATCAATGCCCTCAGGTAAGGATGTCCGGAACGCCGATGCCAGGCATCCGCTAGGTTGATCGCATGGGGGACCGACTGATCCTGACGTGCAGCGGGCGCATCTGGCGGTACGCGTCGTTGTCCGGGCGGCGACACCGGAACTTGGGCGCGACGATGAGGAGCTTGGGCGCGATCGCCGGCACTGCCGCCATGCTGATTGCCGCGGCCTGCTCACCCGCCAGCCGACCCGCCGTCGGTGCCGCGACGTTGCTACCCGGGCCGGTAGCCACGCTGCGCGGCCCGGCCAGCGCCACCGGGGCACCTGAGCCGTCAGCCAGCCCGGGAGCCGCAACGGCGGCCGGGCGGGTGACCATCACGGCCGTCGGCGACACGATGCTCGGGAACACGCCAGATCTTCCCCCGGATCCGGCGGGGTATTTCGACGCGGTCAAATCGACTCTCGATTCGGGCGCTCAGATTGTCTTCGGCAATCTCGAGGGCACCCTCACCACATCGACGGCCAGCAAGTGTGGCGCCAGCAAAGGGGCGGGCCTGACCTGCTTCGCGTTCCGCAATCCACCCGACTACGCGCAATATCTCAAGCAAGCCGGGTTCACCATGCTCAACGACGCCAACAACCACTCTTTCGACTTCGGTTCCGCGGGCCAGGCGCAGACCGTTCAGGCGATTCATGCCGCGGGCCTGGCCCAGACCGGGCTGCCAGGCGAGATAACCACTGTCACGGCGAACGGGGTCAAGGTCGCGGTCCTGGGGTTTGCGCCCTACGCTTACGACGCCAGCCTCCTTGACGTTCCGGGGGCGCGCGCCCTCATTAAGCAGGCCAGCCAGCAAGCCCAGATCGTCGTGGTGTACATGCACGCCGGCGCAGAGGGCGCCGGCGCCGATCACGTGACCGGCCAGGAAGAGATTTACCTCGGTGAGGACCGTGGCAATGCCGAGGCGTTCGCGCACATGGCCATCGACGCTGGCGCCAGCCTGGTGATCGCTAGTGGTCCGCACGTCCTGCGGGGCATGCAATTCTACAAGGGGCATCTCATCTGCTATAGCCTCGGGAACTTCGCCGGCTATGGCAACTTCGCCACCGGGGGCGACCGGGCCATGAGCGCGATTCTCCGCGTGACACTGTCATCGGCTGGCCAGTTCACGAGTGCCCGGGTTTACCCCGTCCAGCTATCCAGCCAAGGCCGGCCCACGCCAGGCGGAGGGGCCATCGCCTTCGTCGCCGGGCTATCCTCGGCTGACTTCAGCTCGAGCGCGGCCCGCATCCTGTCAACTGGCGTCATCAAGGCGCCCTGAGATGCTGGCTTTTTGCTGCCCGCGGCGAACAGGGGCCGGTTCGGGGGCGTGTCCGGCATAGCGTGATCACGTGGTCCAGGCTGACGCTGAGTTCTGGGACGAGTTCTTCCGGCAGCGCCGGGAGTCTGGCGATGACCTGGACTGGGCAGGCTTGTGGACTAGGCCGTTCCTGGTCCCGCTGCGGGACGCGGGAGTAAGCACCGTCTTGGAGCTGGGATGCGGCACCGGGAACGACGCGGCCCGGCTGGCTGGTGCGGGTTACTCGGTCACGGCGATCGACCTGTCGGGCGAAGCCATAAGGCAGGCTCAGGCCAGGTTCGGGTCGCTGGCCAGGTTCCTGGTGGCCGACATGACCCGGCGGCTCCCCTTCCCCGATGAGAGCTTCGACGCGGTCATGTCCAACGTCGCCGTGCACATGTTCCCCGACGGTGTGACCCGTGCGGTGTTCGCGCAGGTCGGGCGGCTGGTCCGCGCGGGCGGGCTGTTCGCGTTCCACGTCAACTCGCTGGAGGACCGGCCGCTGCGCGCCCGCAGGCTGCCCGCGCGCGAGCTTGAGCCGGATTACGTGGCGGAGGAGTCGGGCCAGACCGTGCACTTCTTCTCCGAGGCCTACCTGCGCGAGCTCCTGGCGGGATGGCAGCAGGTGCGGCTGGTCCCGGTCCCGGTTCCGCATCGCAAGACGGGCGAGCTATTCAAGCATGTCTGGCGCGGCATAGCCCGCCGGTGAATCAGCGCGGACGGACCGTCGGCTGTCTTCTGCCGGGTCCGGGGCGTCATACGACAACCGCAACCTGCACGGCTGTCGCCGTGCGGGGAAACTCGCCAGGGCCATCCGCGTATTAATCCCCGAATGGGGCACCATGACCACCGGCGGCAACCCCGGCGGCGACGACCCCGCCTACGTCAGCGACACGCCCCCAGCCAGGGGCGCTCGCCACTGCCATGTCACCCCCGCAGGGGCCAGGTTCACTCATGCCCGATGCTGTGCGGGACCAGCCTGGCCACGCAGCCCTCGGTCTCCTGCCGGTTCACCGGGCGGTGGGCCCCCATCCTGCTCGCGCAGCCCGGCAACGCACTCCACGCTTCCGCAGGTCCGGCCGGAACCCAGGCGCGGCCTGCCGCACCGGCAGGCGGGCTGCAGTCGGGCCAGCCAGGCCGCGTGCGCCAGCAACTCGGTAACGCCGTCATCGCCCGGAACTGATACGACGGGCCGGATCCGGCCGCCGGGCAGCGCAAGCCACTCCTGCGGCCTTTCTGCTGCCGGGCGTCCCGGCACGGAACTCATGACCCTATCTTCCCCTGTTCCGGAACCTCATCACCTCCTTGCCCGGTCCGCCAACGTGCCATGTCCACGCGCTCTATTCGGCAGAAGCGCATCTGGGCCGCGTGTGCTGCTAGCCCGCGGCGGCCTCAAGTGCTGCCCAGCACCGCCAGCACGACCGGGCGCCTGGCGCGGGCTGCCGCTGCCAGCACGGCGGTGAGCTCCTCCTCACGCAGTTCCTCGGCGACCTGCACGATCACCACAAGCGGGCCGTCGGCGGTGCCGGCCTGCCGGATCACCCGCCTGACCTGGTCGGCTTCACGGGACAGGGCTTCGGGGGACAGGACGGAGAGGATCACTTCCCCGGCGGCAGGCGGCGGTATCCCACCCTCCGCGTTGGCGGGAACCCGCTCGACTGCTACGCGGCCGCTGGCGACACTCGGCGGCGGGTCCTGGTGAAGCTGCCGGTCGACCGCGCTGCCGCGCGGCACGACGATGATGAGCTCCGCTTCGTCGGCCATCGCTGAAGCATAACCCGGGCCGCCCAGCGCACGCCGCCTGGCCGGCCTGCCCACCACGTTCACCCTGATCGAGGGGGCTGCGCACGCGTCCAACATCACCCACCCCGACGCGGTCAACGCCGAGATCGTGAACTTCCTGCACCGCCTGCCCGGCTAACTGACTACGGGGCACTCCTGAGAAAACTGTTCGCGCTGAACGCGCGCGCCTGTGACAGTGTCGGGGTGCGCGTTGCCTATTTCGGCGAGAGCGTTGCGGCCCGGTATGACGAGGATGACGCGGGCATGTTCGCCCCGGAGGTGACCGCGCCGACGGTCGACTTCCTCGCTGCGCTGGCCACGGATGGCGCGCCCAAGTCCGGTAGCGCGCTGGAACTCGGCATCGGCACCGGCCGGATAGCGCTGCCGCTGAGCGAGCGCGGCGTTCTCGTGCACGGGATCGACTTGTCGGCGGCGATGGTGGCTCGGCTGCGCGCCAAGCCGGGTGCTGACCGGATCACCGCGATCATCGGGGACTTCGCGACCGCCACCGCAGGCCGCGCATTCCGGCTCGTGTACCTCATCTACAACACGATTAACAACCTGGTCTCCCAGGACGTTTACCGTCCGTCCCGGACGCCTCGGGTTCGATGAATACGATCTCGTGACCCAGGGCATGGTCTCCCACCACTACTGGGAGAAGCAGGGGCAGTGGCAGAGCCTTTCGGTTCCGTTTCGCTATGCGTGGCCGGCCGAGCTTGACCTGATGGCCCGGCTCGCCGGGCTGCGCCTGCGGGAGCGCTGGGCCGACTGGGACCGCGCCCCCTTCACTGGCGACAGCGGCAAGCACGTCTCCGTCTGGCGAAGGCCATCCTGACGCCGAGCACGTGGTCCCTGAAATAGCGTGGGATGCTGGTGCCCGTGCCCCCATGGCAGGATGATCAACCGCGTCGGCATCACTACGAGTTCGCGCACCGGGCCTTGCCCGCGATAGCGCTCAGCCCCAGAGCCGATCTGGCCGCGCTCGCCCGCGCGGACCGCCTTGACGATGCCCTGCGGGCCACGTGGGCGTCGGTTGGTGAACGTCATTCGGAGCCGGACCGCGTTCCCGATACCGGATTGCACGGTGAACTGGCCGCTGTTGGCGACCATCCGTCGGTGCTCATCACGTTTCCCCTGGCACGGCACGCCGCCGAGGCGTTCTTCGCCATTATCACGCTCGACCCTCCAGATCACCGCAGGTACATCACCCTGGAGTTCTCCTGGGACGTGATGACGGGCGAGCCCACGACGGTGATCGGCGAATGGCGCTCGGGCAGCCACTACAACCTTGGTCAGGGACCGCAAGCCGCCGCGGCGGCGTTCCTGGCGCGGGTCACTGAGTTCTTCGGCGGGCGTCAAGGGCGCTGATGCGACCACCCAATGCCGTCGGCTGGACCGGGCGCGCGCCCGAAGCGGCTACGGCGCCGGGAGCCAAAGGCGACCTGCTACACGTCGCCGGCGGTGGTCCGCAGCAGGCGCAAGGTCACGGTGGCCTCGATTGCCTGCTGGCGGGTCAGGCCAGTGAGGCCGAAGTCGGCTTGGTTCAGCGCGTCGGTCGCCTCGGCCGCGACGGCGCGGCCCTCCTCGGTGATCGTCGCTAGCACGACGCGCCGGTCGTCGGGGGACAGGCGGCGCTCGACCAGGCCGCGGGACTCCAGCTTCCGTATGGCGTTGGTCACCGACGCGGGATGGACCATCAGTCGCTCGCCCATCTTGCCCATCGGCAGCGACCCGTGCCGGGTGAACGCCAGCAGGCGCAGCGCCTCGAAGGCGGCGAACGTCAGGCCATAGGGCTTGAGGACGTCCTCGACCCGGGCCAGCAGTAGCTGCTGGACGCGCATCACTGAGGTGATGGCGGTCATGTGATCGGCGTGCTCGGGCCAGCGAGCGGACCACTGCCTGTGCGCCTCGGTGATCGGGTCGAAGTCCACCACACGCAAACGTTACGCCCGGCGACGCGAACTTGACGAACCCGGCCCAGGTCCTTTAACGTCCAAGTATCTAGAATTTTAACATCCAAATATTGAGTGTCCAAGGATCTGGGCCGCGTGCCGCCGGCCGCCCAGGGCGCGCGGCACCGCTGGAGTGGCGTGTGCCGCTGGAGTGGCGTGTGGTGTGGTGCTGCGCTGCTGGAGAGCGGTGTTGCGGGAGTGCACTGCCAGCGGCCCGGGAACGAAGCGTCCGGGGGAACGGCTCGGGGAGGTAGTCATGGCTGACCAGCAGGCGCCGGGGGGAACGGGGGGATACTCCGTTCGTCCCCCCGAGGCTGCACTGCACGTTCCCGTGCACCCGGTGCGGTTCGTGACGGCGGCGGCGCTGTTCGACGGGCATGACGCCGCGATCAACATCATGCGGCGCATCCTGCAGGCGCAAGGCGCGGAGGTGGTCCACCTCGGCCACGACCGGTCGGTCGCTGACGTCGTCGCCGCCGCCATCGAGGAGGACGTCCAGGGCGTGGCGGTCAGCTCCTACCAGGGTGGGCACATCGAGTACTTCGAGTACCTGGCGCAGTTGCTCGCCGAGCGCGGCGCCGGGCACGTGCAGGTGTTCGGCGGCGGCGGGGGAGTCATCGTCTCGGGGGAGATCGAGCGCCTTGCCCGGGCCGGCGTGCGGATCTTCACCCCAGAGGACGGCCAGCGCCTGGGCCTGCCGGGCATGATCAACGAGCTGATCCGCGACTGCGACGTCGACCTGGCGGCCATGCCGCCCTCGGCTGAGGCGCTGCTGGCCGGCGAGCGGCCCGCGCTGGCGCGGGCGATCACCTGCCTGGAGTCGGGCACGCTCCCGCCCGCCATGCTCGAGCTGATAACAGCAAGAGGCGCCGGAGGCGCGAGGGATACTGCCGGAGGCGCGAGGGGTACTGCCGGAGGCACTGGGGGCACTTCCGGGCGCAACGACACAACGCAACCCGCGGGGACCGGGCGCATCATTCCGGTCCTGGGCATCACCGGTACCGGCGGCTCCGGGAAGTCGTCGCTGACTGATGAGCTGGTTCGCCGGTTCCGCGCCGACCAGCAGGAAAAGCTGCGCATCGCGGTGCTCGCCGTCGACCCGACCCGGCGGCGCGGCGGCGGGGCCCTGCTCGGCGACCGGATCCGGATGAACTCCCTGGACGCCCACCATGTGTTCTTTCGCTCGCTGGCCACCCGCGGCTCCCACGAGCTGCCGGCGCATTTGCCCGCGGTGATCGCGGCGTGCAAGGCCGCCGGCTATGACCTGGTCATCGTGGAGACCCCCGGCATAGGCCAGGGCGACGCGGGCATCACCGCGCTGGCGGACGTGTCGCTGTACGTGATGACGCCGGAGTTCGGCGCCGCGTCCCAGCTGGAGAAGATCGACATGCTCGACTTCGCCGACGTGGTCGCGGTCAACAAGTTCGAGCGGCGCGGCGGCGCGGACGCTGTCCGCGACGTCTCCCGCCAGCTCGTCCGCAACCGGCAGGCCTTCGGCGCCCGGCCACAGGACATGCCGGTCTTCGGCACCAGCGCCGCGACGTTCAACGACAACGGCGTCACCGCGCTGTACCAGCACCTTGCCGGGCTGCTGCGCGAGCGGGGGATGCCGCTGCCCGAAGGCATCTTGCCCCGCGCCGAGGGCAAGGTCTCCACCGAGGCCGCGCCCGTCATCCCGCCCGTTCGGACCGGGTACCTGGCGGAGATCGCCGCGGCCGCGCGGACCTACCACGAGGTAACGGCGCGCAGCGTGGCCGCGGTCCGGCGGGCTCAGCAGGTCGCCGCCGTGGCGGCGGAGCTGCCCGACGACACTGCCGTGTCCGCGCTGCTCGACGACGCGCGCAAGGCCGTGCCGGAAGCCGACGCCGCCCTCATCGCCGGGTGGCCCGCCGTCGTGCGGGCGTACTCCGGAGATGAGCAGGTCGTGCGCGTCCGGGATGGCGGTTCCGGGTTCCGGGAGTCGCGGACCCCGCTGACTCGTGAGTCCCTGTCGGGCAGCCGGATCCCGCGGGTCGCGCTGCCACGGTATGAAGACCACGGGGAACTGCTGCGCTTCCTGCGGTCAGAGAGCCTGCCCGGCCGGTTCCCGTTCACCGCCGGGGTGTTCCCGTTCAAGCGGGATGGCGAGGACCCGGCGCGGATGTTCGCCGGGGAGGGCGACGCGTTCCGCACCAACCGCCGGTTCAAGCTGCTGTCGAAGGACGCGTCGGCGACGCGGCTGTCGACCGCGTTCGACTCGGTCACCTTGTATGGCCGGGACCCGGCCGAGGCACCCGACGTCTACGGGAAGGTCGGCACCTCCGGGGTGTCGATCGCGACGATCGAGGACATGAAGGCGCTGTATGACGGGTTTGACCTGACCGCCCCGAACACGTCGGTGTCCATGACCATCAATGGCCCCGCTCCCGCGATCTTGGCGTTCTTCCTGAATACGGCTATCGATCAGGGAGAAGCCCGGGGACGTTCCGCGGAGGAAGTCCTGAGGTCCGTCCGCGGGACGGTGCAGGCGGACATCCTGAAAGAGGACCAGGGCCAGAACACCTGCATTTTCTCGACCGACTTCTCCTTGCGGGTGATGGCCGATATCCAGGAGTGGTTCATCGCGCATGGCGTGCGGAACTTCTACTCGGTCTCCATCTCCGGTTACCACATCGCCGAGGCCGGGGCCAACCCGATCAGCCAGCTGGCCTTCACCCTGGCGAACGCGTTCACCTACGTCGAGGCGTACCTGGCGCGCGGGATGAAGGTCGACGACTTCGCGCCCAACTTGTCGTTCTTCTTCTCCAACGGCATGGACCCCGAGTACACGGTCATCGGCCGGGTCGCCCGGCGGATCTGGGCCGTGGCCATGCGGGACCGGTACGGCGCCAACGAGCGGTCGCAGAAGCTCAAGTACCACATCCAGACCTCGGGCCGGTCGCTGCACGCGCAGGAGATGGCGTTCAACGACATCCGCACCACCTTGCAGGCGCTGTGCGCGATCTACGACAACGCCAACAGCCTGCACACCAACGCCTACGACGAGGCGGTGACGACGCCGGGCGAGGAGTCCGTGCGCCGGGCGCTGGCGATCCAGCTCATCATCGGCCGGGAGTGGGGCCTGGCGATGAACGAGAACCCGCTGTCCGGCTCGTTCATCGTCGAAGAGCTGACCGACCTGGTCGAGGAGGCGGTCCTGGCGGAGTTCGAGCGGATCTCCGCCCGCGGCGGCGTCCTGGGCGCGATGGAGACCGGCTACCAGCGCGGCCGGATCCAGGACGAGTCGATGCTGTATGAGCACCGCAAGCACGACGGCACGCTGCCGATCATCGGCGTCAACACGTTCCGCTCGCCATCGCCGGATCCCGGCCCGGCGGGCGGGCCGGTGCCCCTGTCGCGCGGCACCGAGGAGGAGAAGAAGTCACAGCTCGCCCGGGTGCATGACTTCCAGGACCGGCACCGCGGCGCGGCCGAGGCGGCCATCGCGGAATTGAAGGAGACCGCGCGTCGCGGCGGGAACGTGTTCGACTCGCTCATGCGCGCCGCCCGGGTGTGCTCGCTGCAGCAGATGACCGAGGCATTCTTCGAAGTGGGCGGCCAGTACCGGCGAAACGTGTGAGCACCCGGGCCGGCTAGAAGCCCCCCCGCTGACTGGGCTGAGCGCGTCGCTAGCCTGAGGGGTGTGCAGCAGCGCCTCGATGACCTTGGGTTCCCCATCCGGGCCGCGCGGCCGGCCGCGCGGGTCGTGTCGCTGGTGC
>Ga0137407_10002631_pt1 | contig 11804 bp, 5 predicted proteins | sample CZOMad2_2_16fung_FD_108410 | JGI IMG/M metagenome (GOLD analysis project Ga0137407, IMG submission 108410) | Vadose zone soil fungal communities from Angelo Coast Range Reserve, California, USA - CZOMad2_2_16fungal (Illumina Assembly) | ecosystem: Environmental > Terrestrial > Soil > Vadose zone...
GAGAAATTCCGAGTTTTCGTCATTCTCATGTTCCTGCCGCGGTACGTCAAGAGAATGATGTTCTGCGGCAGTTCACGAAACGATTGGGGGTAGGTCAAGCAATTTCAAGAACAAAAACCCACCGAGCCGGAGTAGGCATGGCATTTGGATTGCTAATCGTTCCTCATGCGATCACTATTCACCTGCGGACTGGTCGCCCTGTTTCTTTTTTGCGTGGCGCTTTTTTCACAGTCGTCCAATCCGGCCACAGCCGTTTCCTCGGTCGGGTTCGACGTGGGCTCGGCCGGCAGTTCTTCAATGACGGCTGCCGAGGCGCCGTCTCTTAACACTGGTTATGCCCGAATTCAGGCAGAGGCGGGCAAAGTACTGCCGGCGGGCATGGCGATCTTCTCTTACCGGTCCGGCGGCGTTCTTGTTTCCGAGGCGTCAGTTCCTGCCATGCCATTGATGTCTTCGGGCCGGATCTATGCAGAAGTCGGAGGCACAACGAGAACCGGCATCGCAATCGTGAATCCGAATGCCGCGGCGGTAACGATCGACTTTTATTTCATCGATGCCAATGGAACCAACTTCAAACAGGAATCGATAACGCTTGACGCCTATCGCCAGATTGCCGCATTCCTGAATGAGGCCCCATTCAACAGCGGCGCCAGTGTGCAGGGAAGTTTCACATTTAAGGCTTCGCGATTGGTTTCGGCTGTCGCGTTGCGGGGCGTGACGAATGAACGCGGCGAATTCTTAATGACGACGTTGCCCGTCGCCGATCCTTCCAGATTCTCCATTGACACATTGGCCATCCCCCAATTCGCGGATGGCGGGGGATGGACCACGGAAGTTGCTCTCGTAAATCCGGGAGCCACGACCTTGACTGGCAAGCTGGACTGGCGCAACCAGGCCGGACAGCGAGTTTCACTCTCCGGCAGTTATTCGATTGCGCCGCAGAGCGCAAAACGTTATTTCTCCGAAGGGAGAGGAAGCGCGATCCAGGTTGGATCAATCCGAATTACATCGGATCCAGTGGGCGGGCTGAGGGGAGGACAACAACCCGCTCCGTCTGCGATCGGCATTTACACATACAGGTCTGGAGGTGTGACCGTCACTCAGGCCGGCATCCCGGCATCGAGGTTCGACAGTACACACCGGTTGTTCGTAGACAACTCCGGCGACTCTGTCAGAACGGGCGTTGCAATTGCGAGTTGGGCCTCGATTCCGATCAATGTGACGCTGGAACTCTTCAGGTTGGATGGCACCCCGGCCGGCCTGACAGGCTCGCTCTCGATTCCACCTGACGGACAAACCGCACTCTTCCTGAATGAGATTCCGGGACTCGGTTCAATGCCGCCCCGCTTTCAAGGAATTCTCCGTGTAATGGCCACGAATCCGGAAACCGGCGAACCCGCAGGCTCCATCGCGGTTACCGGTCTGCGCGGACGTTACAACGAACGCGGCGATTTCCTGATAACAACGACCCTGGCCGCGGGCGAAAACAGTCTCCCCACTCAAAGCTCCGAATTGTTGTTTCCGCACTTCGCGCTGGGCGCCGGTTACGAAACGCAGTTCGTGCTGTTCAGTCCCCGCCCGCAGAGTTCATCAGGCAGGATGTACTTCTTCAACCAAAACGGAACGCCGATGGCGGTGCCTCTCCGGTAAGCAACGTTCGTGGAGGCGGAGCGACAGCCAACCGTCGATTAAAATTTGCTGTCTTAATATTTCGACATTTTCGACAAGGCGGTCTTATGACCGCCGGCTTTTCGCTACATGCGAGGGAAAACCGGCGGTCATAGACCGCCGCTACAGTAGTCACAGTTTCAGATCCAGGTTCCGGATCAATCGGTGGAGATTATTCGGATGGACACCAAGAAGCCTTGCGGCCTGCGCATAGTTTCCGCCGGCTTCTTGAAATGCTTTCAGGACCAGTTGCCGTTTCGCTTCCTTGACGGCCTGATGATATTCGGTGACCTGCACACCGGGCACGGCCTGCTTTTCCAGCAGGGCTTCCGGAAGATCTTCGGGCTGAATCAGCTCGGTCGTCCCGAGCACAACAGCCCGCTCCATGGCGTTTTCCAGTTCGCGAACATTCCCGGGCCAGTCGTACTGGACCAGGCATTTGCGCGCCTCCGGGGAAATGCCCTTTACTGAATGCCCCGACTTCTTACTGAACCTCATTGCAAAGTAGCCGGCCAGGAGCGGAATGTCGTCGCGCCGTTCCCTGAGGGCGGGCATCGTTAAAGAGAGCACGTTGAGGCGGTAATACAAATCCTGTCGAAACGCTCCAGCTTGTATCGCTTTTTCCAAATCCCTGTTGGTTGCCGCGATCAACCTGATGTCCACCTTGATGGGGCGAGTCCCTCCCACCCTGTCGAATTCACGTTCCTGAAGGACGCGCAACAGTTTGGCCTGCAGCGTGGGAGCAAGCTCTCCCACTTCATCCAGGAAGACAGTGCCGCCGTTGGCAACTTCCAGCTTTCCCTTCTTTTGAGCGATGGCTCCCGTAAAAGCTCCCTTTTCATGCCCAAACAGTTCGCTTTCGAGCAGCGTCTCCGACAGTGCCGCACAATTGATTGCCATGAAGGGATTCTGCGACCGTGAACTGTTCAGATGAATGGCGCTCGCAACCAATTCCTTGCCTGTGCCGCTTTCTCCCCGGATCAGCACAGTTGAGTTTGTCGGCGCGGCTTTGCCGATGAACTGATACACGTCTCGCATGCGCGGACTTTCCCCGACCATGTTGTGTTCGAGGTTGAAATCAGACCTTAACCGGCGGTTCTCGGTTTCGAGCCATTCCAATCGCCGGGCATTGTCCAACGCGCCGCTCGCCATTCCTGCGACGCCGACCAACAGTTGAAGATGCCCTTCGTCAAAGCGAGTGGCTGTGCTCTCGAGATAAATCACTCCGATAAGGTTGTCGAAGACCACTAATGGCGCGACCAGCACCGAATGAGTTGCATTACTCAAAACCGCGGTACGGTCTTTGATCACGCTATCAACGACGCTGCTCGAGACGACGACTTCACCATCTGCGCCGGATTGCCGGGACCAGCTGAATGTGGAAATGGTCTCGGTTGAACCGGTATCAAAAAGGAGGATGGCGCCCGTATCCGCGGGAACCGAATCGAAAATCAGCTCGAGCAAGTGACGCCGCAGGGCTTCCTGACCACGGATCACGCTGATCTCCGTGCTGATTCGCAACAATGTTTTCAGGTCCCTCGCCATTCGTTCGGTGACAGAGAACGCCTTCAAAGGATTCAGATAGAGCGAATCATCCTTGTGAAGTTGAACGACCTTCACACCAACGGCCGCCGTCTCATCGAATCGAACATGGCTTGCAGAACCTGCGGCATCCTCTTCTTCCAATACAAAAAGCAGCAGCGAATCCCCGATCTGAATTCGATCTCCCGGTTCGAGCTTCCGTTCCGTGACCGGTATCGCGTTGACAAATGTCCCATTAGTGCTGTTCAGATCGAGAATAGTGACTTCGGAATCTGTGATTCGTATCAATGCGTGCTGACGCGAGATCAATGCATCGTTCAGAGACAATGAATTCGATGCATCGCGCCCGATAGAAAAGTCACCTGGCGTCAAACCAAATACTTTGCCTTTCGATGGCCCTGCCAGTGCGATCACCTGTGGATTCATCTGCTCCGTTCTATATGGAATCGAGCGTTTGGCTCTTACTGTAGCGGCACTCTATGAGCGCCGGTTTTTCCTGGAATCAACGAAATACCTGCGGTCATAGACCGCCGCTACAGTACACGGAACCGCTCTTCATTCATTCACACCTTCTATCAAAAGGGGAACAATTCGGAAAAAGACCATAGCGATAAAACCTATAATGCTACCCACGACAGCGGAATTCCTACCATGAAACACTTCCATCTAACTTTCATTCTCGAAGCCCTCTGCCTGCTTTCAGCAACCTCACTCCGCGCTCAGTCGGATGCCACCAGGGGAGTCATTGAAGGTACTGTTCGGAGTGAGAACGGCTCGGTTTTGCCGGCCGTTCTGGTCACCATAAGCAACCAGGACGACGGCACAGAGCGCCGAATTCAAACCGACATGTCCGGCAGATATCGTTCGCCCTTACTTCCCCTCGGCAACTACCAGATTGCGACTGAACGTCCCGGATTCATCACGATGCGCCAGCGCGGCATCGTATTGCAGATCGCGCAAACTTTGAACGTGAGTTTCACCCTGAAACAAGCATCCGGCGAAGCCGTCACTCTCGTCGCCCGGGAACCGCTGGTTGAGCTGGACCGGAAGCAGCCGAGCACGACCCTGGATCGCCGATTCGTCGAGGGTCTGCCGATTCGCAGTCGAAAGTTCATGGATTTGGGCGTGCTGGTTGCCGGCGCCACCGAGTTCGGCGAGCGCGACACGAGTGCCACCGCTGATTTCTCCGGCGTCAATCATTTCTATGCCGGCGGACTTGTCGATGGCACCGACGCGTATCAGGCGTGGAGCAATCTTCCCAAGGCAAAATTCCTGGTGCCCTTCGAATTCAGCCAGAGCGCGGTTCGCGAGTTCCAGGTGCTGGCCGGCAACTTCAATGCGGAATTCGGACGATCGGCGGGAGGACTGGTCAACGTCGTCACCAGGTCTGGCACAAACGAGTGGCACGGAGAAGCGTCGTATTTTCTCTCCGACAGCGAATTCAACGCCAGGCCGAGATTTGCCGCAACCAAACCAAAAACACGGGAACACTTATTCGGAGGGTCGCTGGGCGGACCCTTTGTCCGAGACCGCCTCTTCATCTTCGGCGACTTCAGCCGGCAAATTCGAAGCGAACCCCTGATTGTGAATTCTGGAACGGTGCTGGACGGTTTCGACGCGACGCTGGCCTCCATTACGAACTCAGACGAGCAGCAACGGTTCATTCAGGCGCGCGATCTGGCCCGGTCGCTCACCGGCGATTTCGTTCGCGACATCGATCAGTACACCGGCCTGATCCGAGCAGACTGCCATCCCAACTCGATTCACTCGATAAGCGCGCGATTGAATTACCAGAATCTTCATGCCACGAATGTTCCTGAAAACGGTTTCACGACACCGACGGTAACCGGCATGGCCCTCAGCAACAATGGAAGAGTCCAGGTCGATAATGGCTCTTTCTCGGCGCAGTGGACTGCCACGATCTCGCCAACGTTGCTCAATGAGGCTCGAATGCAGTTCGCCCCCGGCACAGAACGGCAAATACCCAACAGTGAGGGGCCTCAGGTTCGGATTGGCTCGGCAAGGACCGGCATCACATTCGGGCGGCGGGACGTTTTCCCTTCGACACTTCACGAGAAGCGATGGCAATGGCTGGATAATCTGACTCTCATCCGAGGCAGGCATGAAATGAAAGCCGGTGTCGATATCCACCACATATCCGACGCCAGCTTCTCCTTGACAGCGATCGACGGCTCTTACCTGTTCAGCAATCTCAGGGACTTTGCAAATGGCCGCTATACGTCGTACACGCAGGGGTTCGGAATTCCGGAAGACACGACGGTCAGTCCTTATTACAGCGCGTTCATTCAGGACAATTTCAGGGCGTCGTCGAATCTCAGCGTGAATATCGGGTTGCGTTACGAGTTCCAGCAGCTTGATCAGCCGGCCACATCTAATCCTCAGTTCCCGAGGACCGGCGTCATTCCACAGGACAAAAACAATTTTGCGCCTCGAGTGGCATTGGCATGGCAACTCTCCCCAATTTTCGTCGTCCGGACCAGCTATGGGATTTACTACGGACCTCTACCGCTTCAGGTGAATTCCGTTGCAAAGACGCAAAACGGTGTTTTCCAAAATATCCGGGAATTTCGAGGAGTGGGCGCCGGAGGACCTGTTTATCCGGCAGTGTTCCCGCGCGGCATCCCCACCATGGGCCTTCAGACTCCCACACCGGGCGCGACCATTGTTGTCTTCAGTCCGGACTTCGCAGCGCCTTACGTGCAGCAGGTAAACCTTGAAATTGAACGAGAGGTTCTCCCGGATGTGAGCATTTCCAGCGGATGGCTTTACACGAAGGGAACCAGGCTGCGGAGCAACGAAGATATCAACCTGCTTCCTCCGGGTACCAGGCCTGTCGAGATTCACGACACCGCGAGAAATATCTCCGGGGTGTTTAATTTACCCTGGTTCGGTATTCCTGCTTCACGCCCGCTGTCGTTCTTCGACCAGATTCAAGAATTCAGATCCGATAACAGCTCGGCCTATCATGCATTTTTCGTGCAGGCGAATAAACGGTACCAGCGCGGTTTGCAGTTTCTCGCGAACTATACGTATTCCAGGCTGATCGACAGAGGCGCGGCGCCGGGGAATCAAATTCTATGTTGCACGAGCGAGAATCCGTTTCGTCCGGGCGACGAGCGCGGCCTCGGGAGGCGGGATCAGCGGCATCGATTCAATTTCGCGGGGGTGTGGGACGTGTTCCACGGATGGCGGTTGAACGGTATTGTCAAGGTGGGGAGCGGGCGGCCCCTTACACCGACGGTGACCGGCGACTCGGGCGGAGACCTCAATGGAAACGGGGTTCGCAGCGGCGACCGGGCGCCGTTTTTTGGACGCAACGGTATCATCGGTCCGGGATACGCCACGGTCGATGTCGCGCTGCACAAGGTCTTCTCGAGGGAGGGGAAAAGCATCGATTTCGGCATCGAGGGATTCAATGTGTTCAACCGCGCAAACTATCTGCGCCCCCCGACAGACTATTACACGCTGACGAACGTCCCCGGCGGAATCAGCAGGCTCGATGGACCGCTGGCTTCATTCGGCAAACCGAACGATGCAACACGCTCCAGAGAGCTTCAGGCAGTAATAAGGTTCTCGTTTTGAGAACAGCCGCGGAGCGGCGACAGAGTGTAGCCCCGGGGGCGAGAAGGTGTGAATGAATTGCCAGGACATGGTGTTCCCCTCCTGGAACAGGAGGGGTGGCTGCGCCGGTAAGAAAAAGACGCGAAGCCTCCGAAGCGGCGCAGACGGGGTGGTCATTATGGTAAATGTTGACGTTGTAACGTTATCCGGGACTGACCACCCCGTCTGCGCCTTCATAAGGAGGCTTCGCAGCATCTTTATTGATGGCGCAGCCACCCCTCCTCTCCGAGGAGGGGAACACCCTTTCCTGCAATTCATTCACACCTTCTGAGCCCGGGGGTTTCTGTAGACACGTGCCAAAACGACACTTCTGTAGCGGCGGTCTATGACCGCCGGCAATACGACAAATTGCGAAATCGCCGGCGGTCATAGACCGCCGCTACAGCTTCAGGCTGTAATAGCGGGGATTTTCCTTCTTGCGGAAGCGGCGCGATCGGCAATGTATTTGTAGCCTTTCTTTAGTGCCTCTGTCTCCAGAGCTTCCAGCCGCAGCCGTCCTGCCTGAAAGCGGCCGGCGGCGACTTCAACTGCTGCGAGCGCAAGGCGGGCTTCGAGCTCGAGCTGAATTAACCGTCCGTTGCGCGCTTCTCTGATGACTTGCTCGAGATCCTTCAGCGATTTCGCTGTTTCGCCTCCGGCTGCACGGATGGATGCGCCTGTTATCGCTACGGAAAGCCGCACACTGCGATCGCTGCTTTTCATCGAGAGTTCTTCCGCGCGCTGGATCGCCTCAGCAGATTCGGCATACTTCTCTCGATCGAGAAGCGATCGCGCCAACACAGCCATTGCGGATGCCTCATCGTCCGGTCGATTTGCAAGCCTGAACTCGTCAGAAGCGGCCTTCGCTGCGGTTTCGGCGGATGCCGGATCACCCTCGTAAAGTGAAGTCTGCGCCAGGGCGAGCTGGCTCTCGCCGACGCTTCCCTTCTCACCAAGCTGCTTCCGCAGTGCCAGCGCCTGTTCATACTTTTGCCGGGCCGAAGCAAGGTCACCATCGATCAAATGCAGGTCGCCCAACCGGCTCAATGTATGCGCGAGCGAACTCTTGTTGCCCAGTTCCTCAAACGTGGCGCGCGATTCGTCGTACAGATCGTGGGCTCGCGAAAGATCGCCCTCTTCCGACACAAGATCGCCGAGGTTGCTCAGCACCGTGGCGACCGCATTTCTGTCCTGGATTTCCCGGAACACCGGCAGCGCCGCCTGATACATGTCTCTCGCGCCTTGTGGATCCCCCATCAGACTCAGCATATTGGCGAGGTTATTGCACGACATGGCTTCGCCCGCGCGATCACCGATTTCGCGGCGAATCGCAAGAGCCTGCACGTGCATTGCTTTTGCATTCCGGAAATCGCCGCGGTTTCGCAACACGGTGCCGATGGACGTCAGCGCGGTTGCCGCTCCCTTTCGATCCCCAAGCTCACGATATGTTTTGAGCGACTGCTGATAAATATTCTCCGCTTGTGTCAAATCGCCGGACTGCATTGCGACGTAAGCCAGGTTCGTTGATGCATTCACCGCATCCCAACGGTCACCGGCCGTAATATACATTTCCCGGGCTTCTTCGAAGACCGTTCGCGCCTGGCTCAACTCACCAAGATGAGCCAGAGCGCTGCCTTCGATCAGCTTTGCGCCCGCCACCAGAAGTTTTTCTCCGCGTTCTTTCCCCCTGGCGGCAGCGCGAGCGGAGATCGTCTGTTGACGTCTGAAATCGGAGAGCGCACCGGCGATGCGTGCTTCGGCAACGTCAATTCGCGGGTTATCACGATCAGGCGCGGGGAACTTTCGGAGCTTTTCAATCGTGGCCTGGCCGTCTTTTGCGTCACCAGCCGAGGTTAGAGCGCCGGCGAGACGCAGTCCGTAATCGAGATTGTCGGGAAAGAAGCCGAATAGTGTTCGATAGACTTCGGCGGCCTGGCTCCACTCGAGGGCTGCTTCTCTGGAGCGGCCTTGCACCAGAAGCTGGTCCTCACGCCCGAGTTTGCTGGAAAGATCGAGCGCGATTTTGGATTGCTCGGAAGCTTTCATCCGATAACCCAGCATGGACCAGGCCGTCGCGAGGGCGGCGTGCGCCAGGGCGTTTCGGCCATCCTCTGCAATGGCCTTTTCGAATGCGGCTCGTGCTCCCAGTGCGTCAAACACTCTCAGTCTTTCGAGCCCGTCCGCATAGAAGCGCGCAGCGTCGGGAGTTGCCGGCAGCGCGGCATGAACCACCTCCGTCTCTCCCGGCTCCAGTTTGCCAACACCGAGCTTCTGGCGTAATGCAGCGCCGCTGCGTGAGACCACTGCCAGGAGATCCGCTGAATAACCCTCTTCGCTGATCGTGGCCAGAAGGTTGCCATGCACCGAGTCTTGCACCCTGAGATCCATTCGAATCCGTGTGGGAGTTCCGTTCAACAGCACATAGGACCCATAGACGATGACGTCTGCTCCGAGATAATTCCGGATGCGGGCCAGCGTATCCGAAGCAAAACTACTGTACTCCGGCAGCGCAAGCTCGACGGACATGCGTGCTACGTTCTCTCCCGGAATGGCGCGCAGTTTCTCCCCCGCCGCCAGCTCCGTCGTGAGCATTTCGGCAAGCGCGGTCGAAAGCCACGCGGCATCGTCTTTTCCGGTGAGATTCTTGAAACCTAACACGGCAATCGATGGACGGGATTGGAATCCATCCGGGTTTCCTCTGTTTCGAATCGCGAACGCTCCCGCGAGCAGAGCTAAGAGCAGCACTACACCAATAACCGGCGCGACCCGGCGCTTCCTTTGGACCGCAGCGGGAGGCGCGATTCCTGTTTCGCCCGTAAGCGTTTTAACGACGTCGTCCAGGTTGTTGAAACGGCCGGCAGGGTCATGCGCAAGACACCGCAGAATGGTGGCTTCCCAGGTGGTGTCGAGTTCCGGAGCGTGGACACGGGGCGACGGTGGCGGTCCCTGCAACCGCTTCAGGGCAGCAGCCAGACCGGTTTCTCCAGGGAAAGGCAGGGTTCCGGCGACCATCTCGTACATCACAAGCCCGAATGCGTAGACGTCGGTGGCGGACGTGATCTTCCCATTTTCGAGCTGCTCGGGCGCCATATATGCGGGCGTCCCTAACACGTCGGCAGGGTTCGATAGGGTTGCCATGACTTCCTGCGCCGGCGCCGGCCTCGCCAGTCCGAAGTCCGTTACCACGGCGCGAAACAGGCGCCCGTCGTCAGCGACGGGTGCGACGGGTGCGACCGGTGCCAGCATCACGTTCGAGCTCTTGAAATCGCGATGGATGACGCCCGCTTTGTGCGCCGCCGCCAATCCAGCCGCCATCTGGCGAATGATCGGGAGGGCTTCGTCCGGGTTCATCCGGCCCTTGCTCAACCGCTCCCGGAGTGTCTGACCCTTCAGCAGCTCCATGGTCAGGAAGGTGATCTTCTCGGATCTGACCACGTCGTGAAATAGATCGAAAATTCGGCAGACGTTCGGGTGCGTCACTCTTCTCGCAAGGTGAACCTCACGCTTGAAACGCGCCATCGCGGGCTCGGCGGCGGCAATCTCGGAACGGACGGTCTTCAGTGCCACGTGCTCATGCAGCTCCAGATCCTCGGCTTCATAAACGTCGCCCATCCCGCCTCTGGCGATGAACCTCACGATTCTGAAGCGGCCGGCCAGAAGCCGGCCGACAGAAAGAGCTGGCGGGGCCGGCGCTCCGGAAACGCCGTCAGGCGCCGCGGGACGGACGCGCGTTTCCATTTGCAGCGGGGAAATCGATTTCAGGTCGGCGACGAGGCTCCGGAAATCCTTGTGACGATCGGGGCGTTCGCGATCGAGCAGCCGGCTCACAAGTTGAATGAACAGCGCCGGTAAATCATTGCGAAACTTTTCGATTGGCGCGATTGGCAAAGCCGGAAACGGCGCCTGGCCGGTCGCTAATTCGTAAAGCAGATTTCCCAGGCCGTCGAGGTCTGACTGCTGTTCCCGCTCAAAGCTCGTATCACTCCGAGGACTGAAATCGGTGAGCTTCAGCATGCCGGCTTCGTTGAACATGACGTTCTCCGCCTTGAGACTCCCATGGCAGATGCCCTGCTCATGCGCGTACATCAAGGCGTCGGCAATCTGCTCGGCATAGGCGAGAATCTGGTCAGGCGGAAAGGCGTCGCCCACGGATTGCAGTGATCGGATGTGATCTTTGAGAGTGCCGCCGGAGAGATACTCGGTGACGGTAAACGCCTGCGACCCGGCCCGGCCGCCGTCGCAAATGCCCGCCACGTGAGGATGTTTCAGTTCAGGAAGCTTTCGAGCATTCTCGATTTCGGGGGAATGGAAAAGCTTCACCGCAACCCAGCGCCTGGACTTGGGATCGAGCGCCTTGTACACCGTGCCCCGCGGCCCCTCACCGACGACCTCTAGAAGCTCGTAGCCGGAGAACGTCTGTATCCCCATTCGCGGCAGGATTATAACACCCGAGACCGCACGATTCCGGGGTGCACTTGCGCGGCATTAGCAACACTATTTGCGAGGGTGTTGCAAAACTCGTTAAAGAGCGGTTCCGTCTACTGTAGCGGCGCGGTTTATGACCGCCGGTATTTCGTTGATTCAAGGAAAAACCGGCGCTCATAGAGCGCCGCTACAGTAAGAGCCGCGCGCTCCATTCAATGGTTTTGCACACCCTCCTGCCAGGAGGGGAACACCCTCAACGGCCTGATTGTGCCTGGCGTGGGAATTTTCCAACACGCGACCATACAAAATCGACTCATCGCCCGTCAAAGACAATTCGGAAACTCCACAACTTAAAGTGGTGGTGAACGGAGCGTAGACTGCTAGTAGTACCCTCATGAAAAGCGCCTTAAGATTCCTGGTTTTCTGGATGGCCGTGGCCTGTCCCCTCTTCAGCCAGAGCATCCCCGTGCTGCAGGAGATTGTTCCAAACAGTGCGCGAGTGGGCTCTCCGGCGGTGGCAGTCACCGCGACCGGAAGCGGTTTTACGA
>Ga0137407_10002632_pt1 | contig 11798 bp, 6 predicted proteins | sample CZOMad2_2_16fung_FD_108410 | JGI IMG/M metagenome (GOLD analysis project Ga0137407, IMG submission 108410) | Vadose zone soil fungal communities from Angelo Coast Range Reserve, California, USA - CZOMad2_2_16fungal (Illumina Assembly) | ecosystem: Environmental > Terrestrial > Soil > Vadose zone...
CGCCGACCTCGAATTCCACCGTGGACGGGCGCGCGGCCTCGGCCTGCTTGGTTCCCGGCTCCGGCTCCGGCGCGAGCAGGCTGGCCACCTCGCCGAGCTGCAGCGGCGACGGCCGGCTGGACAGGCCGACGAAACCGGTCACGCCGGGGGTGTTCCTGACGACCGCCCAGGACTGGTCGGTGAGGTCCATCCGGACCAGGATGTAGCCGGGCAGCACCTTCTCCTGGACCTGCTGCCGCTTGCCGCCCTTGATCTCGGTCACCTGGTGGACGGGCACCTCGATCTGGAAGATGTAATCCTCCATGTTGAGCGAGGAGATGCGGCTCTCCAGGTTGGTCTTCACCCGGTTCTCGTAACCCGCGTACGAGCGCACGACGTACCAGTCCCCTGGCAGCATGCGCAGCTCACGCTCGAACTCCTCGCGCGCGCTGTCGACCGGATCCGCGTCCTCGTCCGGCTTTTCGTCCTCGTCCGGCTCCGCCGCCTCGTCCGCCAGGGATCCGGCGCCGTCGGCGTCCGCGGGGGACGCGGCCCCGTCGGCCGACGGGGCGTCCTCAGCCTCGCCCGCGGGGTCGGACCCGCCAGCTTCTTCGCTGTATTCGCTCACGTCATCAGCCTCCCCGGTTTCCGCGTCGGTTCCCGTCGCGCCCGGCACCACGGAATCCAGCTGGGTCTCGGACACGATTGCTCTCTCTTTCCTCAAGCCACGATCAGTTAGCCCGATCATGGCACCGCGCGGCGTCCGCACGGCCCGCTGGGCGGCGACCCCCGGCTCCGCCTGCCCGGGACACCCTGGGGCACTAGCCGAACAGCGCGAACACCAGCTTGGTGAACCCGTAATCCAGGCTCGTCACGATGATGACCATGAAAATGACGAAGGCCATGCAGACCACCGTGTAGGTGACGAGCATCTGACGGGTAGGCCAGATAACCTTCCGGAGCTCGCCGACCATCTGGCGGAAGAACAGAGCGGGCGTGGTCCGGGTCTCGCGCTTGGCTGCGCTTCCGGCTCCGCTCCGTTTCTCCGCGGCCTCACCGCGTGTCTGAGTCGCCATATCCTCACCTATAGTCCGCCGGCTGTGGCGGGTTCGCCGGATCGCACTCGCAGGGCAGGAGGGACTCGAACCCCCAACCACCGGTTTTGGAGACCGGGACTCTGGCCAATTGAGCTACTGCCCTGTGTTCATAACAACACTGTGTCTTGAAACACTGCGCTTCACACCACACTATGCAGATTCGAACCCGCGGGGCGGGTTCAGATCACGAGCCCGCCACATGCTCACGGGCACGCTGCCGCAACGACAGCATCGCCGCCGGTCCATGCAGTGTACGTCTGAACCGTCCTTCCGTCGAACCGCCTGGTCCAAGGGGTCCAGGCTGGTCATAAATGATACCCCCGCACTCACGGCGGATGGGAGAATGAACTCCATGCCTACCAGAGTCTCCGCCCGCATTTCCGCCATCTCCGAGTCCGCCACGCTGGCCGTGGACGCCAAGGCCAAGGCGCTGAAGGCGGCGGGCAGGCCGGTCATCGGCTTCGGCGCTGGAGAACCTGACTTCCCCACTCCCGGCTACATCGTCGAGGCCGCCCAGCGGGCCTGCGCCGAGCCGCGTTTCCACAAGTACACCCCCGCGGCCGGCCTGCCCGAGCTGCGGCAGGCGATCGCGGCCAAGACCGCGCGCGACTCCGGCTACCAGGTGGAGGCCAGCCAGGTGCTGGTCACGAACGGCGGCAAGCAGGCCGTCTACCAGACCTTCGCCACGCTGCTCGACCCGGGCGACGAGGTCATCGTCCCCGCCCCCTACTGGACCACGTACCCCGAGTCCATCGCGCTGGCGGGCGGGGTCATGGTGCCGGTGCTGACCGGCGAGGACGCGGGTTACCTGGCCACCGTGGACCAGCTCGAGGCGGCCAGGACCGGCCGGACCAAGGTCGTCCTGTTCGTCTCCCCGTCGAACCCGACCGGCGCGGTGTACCCGCCGGAGGCGGTACGGGCGATCGGCGAGTGGGCCGCGGCGCACGGCCTGTGGGTGGTTACCGACGAGATCTACGAGCACCTGGTCTACGGCGGCGCGACGTTCTCCTCGATCCCGGTCCAGGCGCCGGCCACCGCGGACACCTGCGTGGTGCTCAACGGCGTGGCCAAGACCTACGCGATGACCGGCTGGCGGGTCGGCTGGATGATCGGCCCCAAGGACGTGATCAGCGCGGCGGCGAACCTGCAGAGCCACGCCACCTCCAACGTCAGCAACGTGGCCCAGGCGGCCGCGCTCGCGGCCGTGTCCGGGGACCTGTCCGCGGTGGCCGAGATGCGGGCCGCGTTCGACCGGCGCCGGCTGACCATGACCCGGATGCTGAACGAGATCCCCGGCGTGGTCTGCCCGGAGCCGCAGGGCGCCTTCTACTGCTACCCGAGCGTCAAGGGCGTGCTCGGGCTCCAGATCGCCGGGCAGCGGCCGCGGACCTCGGCCGAGCTGGCCGGCCTCATCCTGGACGAGGCCGAGGTGGCCGTGGTCCCGGGCGAGGCGTTCGGCACACCGGGATATTTCCGGCTTTCCTGCGCACTGGGCGACGCCGACCTGGAGGAAGGCATCACCCGGATGGCCAAGCTGCTCGCCGAAGCCAGGTAAGAACGGCACACTGTCTGGATGCTCCGGCCGCTCACGACGCTTCCTAAGGCGCACCTGCATCTGCACTTCACCGGCTCGATGCGGCACGCCACGCTGGTCGAGCTGGCCCGTGACCACGGCATCCGGCTGCCGCCCGCGCTGACCGAGGACTGGCCGCCGCGGCTGAGCGCGGCCGACCAGCGCGGCTGGTTCCGGTTCCAGCGGCTGTACGACGTCGCGCGCTCGGTCCTGCGCCATCCGCGGGACGTGTTCCGGCTGATGGCCGAGACCGCACAGGACGAACGGGGCGAGGGCTCACGCTGGCTCGAAATCCAGGTCGACCCGTCGGGTTTCGCCACCCGGTTCGGCGGGATCACGGCCATGATCGAGCTGGTCCTGGCGGCCGCCGAGGCGGCGGAGCGGGCCACCGGGGTCGGCATCGGCGTCATCGTGGCGGCCAACCGGACCAAGCACCCGCTCGAGGCCAGGACGCTGGCCCGGCTGGCCGCCCTGTACGCGGGGCGCGGGGTGACCGGGTTCGGCCTGTCGAATGACGAGCGGACCGGGGCGGCGGGCGACTTCGCCGCCGCGTTCCGTATCGCCGCCCGGGCCGGGCTGCTGCTGGTCCCGCACGGGGGCGAGCTGGCCGGCCCGGACAGCGTGGCGGCCTGCCTCGATGACCTGCACGCGGACCGGATCGGCCACGGCATCCGCGCCGTCGAGGATCCGGCCCTGGTCAAGCGGCTGGCCGCCGACGACATCACGTGCGAGGTGTGCCCGTCCTCCAACGTCGCGCTCGGCGTCGCGGCCGACCCGGCCGCGGTCCCGCTGCGCCGCCTGTTCGAGGCCGGCGTACCGGTCGCGCTCGGGGCCGATGACCCGCTGCTGTTCGGTCCCCGGCTGGCCGCGCAGTACGAGATCGCCCGGTACGCGCACGGGTTCTCCGACGCCGAACTGGCCGACCTGGCCCGGTCGTCGGTGTCCGCCTCGGTGGCGCCCGGGCCGCGGCGAGCCGAGATGCTGGCCGGGATCGACGCCTGGCTGGCCGGAAACCCCTAAACCGCGTACCGCCGCGAACCCAGGGCGGCACAATAGGCCGCAGATGGTACCGATCGGGCTCAGGTCGCCGGGGGGCGCGGAGCGCGGCGAGCCCCGGTGCCGACGGGGATCGGTAGCCGAGGAGTGAGATGCTTCCGCTGAGCGCGGAGGATCCGCGCATGATCGGGGAGTTCCGCCTGCACAACCGGCTGGGCGCGGGCGGGATGGGCCGGGTGTACCTGGGCTCGTCGCCCGGCGGCCGCGCGGTGGCGGTCAAGGTCATCCATCCGCACCTGGCCCGGGACGGCGCGTTCCTTGGCCGGTTCCGGCGCGAGGTCGCCGCCGCGCTGGCGGTCAACGGCGGGTACGCCGCCCCGGTGGTTGCGGCCGGACCGGACGACAGCCCGCCCTGGCTGGCCACCGCCTACGTCCCCGGTCCGTCCCTGCAGGAGGTGGTGACGGCGGCCGGGCCGCTGCCCGAGGACGCGGTGCTGAAGCTGGCGGCCGGGCTGGCCGAGGCGCTGCGCGTGATCCACTCCTGCGGCCTGGTGCACCGGGACCTCAAGCCGGGCAACGTGCTGCTGGCCGCGGACGGGCCCCGGGTGATCGACTTCGGCATCGCCCGTGCCCTCGACGGCACCGTCCTGACGTCCGCCGAGAGCCTGCTCGGCACGCCTTCTTATATGTCTCCCGAGCAGGCGCAGAGTCAGTCGGCCGGGCCCCCGAGCGACGTGTTCTCCCTGGGTGGAGTGGTGTACTTCGCGGCCACGGGCGGCAACCCGTTCGGCACCGGGCATCCCGCGGTGATGCTGTACCGCATCGTGCATACCGAGCCGGACCTGGACCAGGTCCCGCCGGGGCTGCGCGACCTGGTCGCCGCCTGCCTGGCCAAGGACCCGGCGCAGCGGCCGACCCCGGCGGGGCTGGCGGCCGCCCTGATGGGCGCCGTGCCCCTGGGCGACCCGGGCACGTTCTGGCCCCCGGCGGTCGCCCGGCTCATCGCGGGCCACCAGGCCGAAATTACCGGCAGCGCCCCGGCGGAGCCTGACGGCCGGCCGCACACCCTGCCGTCGGTCACGCCGGCCACCAGGGTGCAGGTACCAGAAAACTCGTGGACCCCGCCCGCGCCGGGCCGACCGGATCTGGCGGCCGCCACGCCGCCTGACCAACCAGACGGCGAGACCGGCCCGCGGGCCGCTCCGGCGGGGCCGCCGATGGGCCGCCGCCGGGCGCTGGCGGCGCTGGCCGGGATGGCCACCGGCGGCCTGGCCGTGGCCGCCTGGGAACTCACCCGCCCGGATAAGCCGGCCAGCCGGGCCGGGACCCGGGCGCGGCCCCGGTTCACCCGGCCAGGGCAGCGGCCCGGCACGAAGATCTGGAGCGCCACCGCCAGCAGCCCGGTGGGCTCGGTCGCGGTGGACGGCCGGGCCGTCTTCGCCGGGACCCTGGGCAGCACCGCCTACGCGTTCGACGCCGCCACCGGCAAGCCGCTCTGGCATCGCGCAACGGCCCATGCCTTCAACGAGGAGATGGTGGTGCAGGGGACCACGCTCGTGGTCGGGGATAAGTCGGACGGCTTCCTCTACGCCTATGACACCGCCACCGGCCAGCCGCGGTGGGATCGGCACACCGGCAGTGCCATGGGACTGGGCGCGGCCGCCGGCGCGGTGTACACCGGCGGCGCGATCAAGGCTGGCCACGCGGGGGGCGTGACCGCGCTGAGCGCGGATCGCGGGACCCTGCTCTGGACGGCCGAGTTCCCCGGCTCCGGGGACACCAACAGCGACCTCACGGTGGCCGACGGCACCGTCTACGCCACCTCTTACGGCGGCGCGATCCTCGCCTACCGCGCCGCCGACGGGACCAGGCTGTGGCGGACCTCGCTCGGCCAGGACGTGACGCTCCTAGGAGGGGGGGTCACGATCGGGAACGGCGTGGTCTACGTCTGCAGCGGCGACCATCCCCCGGTCGGCTACGCGGTCAGCGCCGGGAGCGGCCAGGTGCTCTGGCAGCACTCGTTCGGCCCCGCGCAGTACCCGGCCTACCTGGCTCTCGCCGACGGGATGATCTTCGCCGCCGTCACCAGGGACGACCGGTTGTCAGGGCCGGGCGCGGGCGACCTCATCGCGCTGGACGCCAAGACCGGGCGGCAGCGGTGGAAGGTGCAGGTCGCCGGGGCGGTGAACCTGGGGCCGACGGTGACGGGCGACGTGGTCTACACGGGCAGCAACAACGGGGTCCTCGACGCCTGGCAGGCCAGCACCGGCCGCCACCTGTGGGCCTTCCACGCCAGCGACGCCGTCCGGAGCTACGTCACGGTGGCCGGTGGCGCCGCGTTCTTCGGCACCACCGGCCACAAGGTCTACGCGGTGGCAGCCCAGTGATCGAGCCGCTCCAGGCCGGCGATCCGCGCAGCGCCGGGGAGTTCCGGCTGCGGGCGCGGCTCGGCGCGGGCGGGATGGGGCAGGTCTTCCTCGGCTACTCCCCCGGCGGACGGGCGGTAGCGGTGAAGGTCTGCCACCCTGAGTTCGCCGCCGACCCGGCCTTCATCCGGCGGTTCGCGCTCGAGGTGGACGCCGCCCGCGCGGTCAACGGCCTGTACACGGCCCAGGTGATCGACGCCGGCCCGGACGACATCCCGCCCTGGCTGGCGACCAGCTACGTGCCCGGCCCCTCGCTGTACGACGCGGTCCGCGGGGACGGGCCGCTGCCCGCGGCCGCGGTCTGGCGGCTGGCGGCTGGCCTGGCCGAGGCGCTGCAGGCCGTGCACGCCCGCGGCCTGGTACACCGCGACCTGAAGCCGACGAACGTCCTGCTGGCCCCCGACGGCCCCCGGGTCATCGACTTCGGCGTGGCCCGCGCGCTCGACGGCGCGGCGCTGACCACCACCGGCATGACCTTCGGCACCGCGTCCTACATGTCGCCCGAGCAGGCCGGGGGCGAGGAGATCGGCCCGGCCAGCGACGTGTTCGCGCTCGGCTGCGTGCTCTGCTTCGCCGTCACCGGGGGCGTGCCGTTCGGTGACGGTGACCCGGCCGCCGTGCTGTACCGGGTGATCTACGCCCCGCCCGAGCTCGGCGCCGTACCCGCGGGCCTGCGTGACCTGGTCGCGGCCTGCCTGGTCAAGAACCCGGCCGAGCGGCTCACGCTCGCGCAGGTCCTGCGGGCCTGCGTGGCGGCGCGGGACGACGCCGCCCGGCCCGGTAACGGCGCCGTGCCGGCGTCGTTCTGGCCAGGTCCGGTGGCCGCGCTGATCGCCCGGTACGAGTCTGGCCTGACCGGCCAGGTCGCGTTGCTCGAGCCGGCTGGTGAGCCGACCGGCGGCGTGGACGGATCGGTGGGCGCCCGGCTCCGCAGCTGGCCGCCGGCCAGCTCCGCACCGGGCCAGCCCTGGCCGGGCGCCGTGCCGCCGCCGGGGCCTCCGGGCACCATCCCGCCGGTCCGGCCGGCCCGGGAACCAGGCGTCCTCAGCCGCCGCCGGGCCCTGACCGGGCTGGTCGGCGTGGCCGCGGCGGCCGGGCTGGGGGCGGCCGCCTGGGAGCTGATCGGCCCGGGCCACGACAGCGGAGGCGGTCAGGGAAAGCGGGCCGCGGCGCACGGCCCTGGCAGCCTGCTCTGGTCCCGCCGGACGGGCGGCCAGGTCACCTCCGGCGCCGTCGTAGCGGGCCGGGCCGTCTACATCGGCAGCGGCGACGGCCACGTCCACGCCCTGGATGCGGCCAGCGGCCGGCCGGTCAGGACCTTTGCCCTCGGCAGCGCGGTGACCTCGGCGATCGCCGTATCCCGGGGTGCCCTGTTCGCCGCCACCGCCGACGGGCAGCTGCACGCGCGGCCCATCACCGCGGGCGGCGCCCGCTGGAACCGGGCGCTCGGCGTCCCGGCCGGCGGGTGGCCGGCGGTGACGAACGGGGCAATCTACGTCGGCGCTGACGACGGCACCGTCTACGCGCTGCACGCGGCCAGCGGCACGGTGAAGTGGCAGCGCCAGACCGGCGGCCCGGTGCGCCCGGGTCCGCTGCCAGGCCGCTACCCGTACGACGACAAGGTCTACGTGGGCAGTGGCGACGGCCACGTCTATGCGCTCGATATCCAGACCGGTCAGATCGTCTGGAAAACTCCGGTGGGCGGCCCGGTGAGTTCCGGTCTGGCGCAGGCCTCGGCGCGTCTGTTCGCCGGCGACGCGCATGGCGACCTGTGCGGCCGCGATGCCCTGTACGGCACCGACCCGGCGACGGACTGGCAGCGGAAGCTCGACGGTGTGGTCCGCGGCACCCCAGCCATCGGCCAGGACACGGTCTACGCCGGCACCGCAGGCGGCTCGGTGTACGCGGTCAATGTCTACAACGACGCGGTCTGGAGCTATCCGGCCGGCACCTCGGTGAACTCCGGGCTGGCCGTCAGGGGCGGCACGCTGTACGCCGGCAGCGAGGACGGGTACCTGCACGCCATCAACGTCAGCACCGGCAAGGAGCGGTGGCGTTACCCGACCGGCGGTGCGGTGCGCTCGCACATCCTGGTCGCGGGGGGCGTGATCTATTTCGGCAGCCTCGACGGCTACGTGTACGCGGTGCGCGCCTAGCCGCGGCCAGCTCAGCGCTCAGAGCCCGGCCAGCCAGGCCTGCCAGCCCGCCTTGACGCTGGCCGAGTCGCGGAAGACGTACTTGCCGGCGGCCACGTCGCTGCCGGGGCCGAGGATGTTGCCGAACGGCTTGGCGTACCTGGTGTACAGCAGCATGGCCGAGGCGAACATCTGGTTCATCCCGTACTTGGCCTCGATGTACGCGTAGACGCTGGCCGCCACCTCGTTCCAGTTCTCGGCCACGTCGAGCGGCTGCCCGTACAGCTGCTGCCAGGCCGTGGGCAGGGCGCCGGTCTTGTAGCTGGCGGGCAGCTTGTGCAGGGCGCCGGAGAGCACGCTGAAGTCGTAATGGGCCGGGACCGGGTCGCTGTTCGCCTGGAAGAGCATCTGCACCGCGACCGCGAACCCTTGCTGCGGCCAGGACGGGACCCGGATCGCGGCCAGGCCGTTGGCCAGGGCCTGGTTGTGCGCGGTCAGGATGCTCAGCATGAAGTCGCGGACCAGGGTGGCCGTCTGGCCGTGCGCCTTGGTGGTGTTGGGATCCTGCTGGTAGGGCCCGACCACGACCCGGGCGCCGCCGGTGGAGCCGTCCGCGATGCTGCCCGCGCTGGTGGCGTCGACCTGGGTCGAGCCGGGGCCCGGCAGCTGGAACACCTGGGCGTTGAGGAACCGCGGCGGCCAGGCCGAGGGCTGCTTGACCGGCGTGAGCCAGCGGTTCCTGGTCGCGGCGCTGCCCGAGACGAACACCACGAAGCCCTGCTGCCCGTCCAGGTCCTGGAAGTTGACGTGGTTGACCAGGCCGATGTCGTAATCCGCGGCGGCCTCGGCGACCGGCACGGTCTGGTCCACCACCGCGCTCTCGGCGGCCTGGCCGGCCACCACGACGTGCGGGCCCTTGCGGACGTACAGGGTCCCGGTGTCCCAGGGGGCGTGGTCGAGCGACTGCCAGGAGGTGATCTGCCCGGTCGCGCCAGGGCTGGCGAAGTGCAGGCCGACCCGGTACCGGGTCAGCGCGACGTCCGGCTTGCCCTTGCTGTCGGACGGGTCGAGCGGGCTGTGCACCCCGGCCAGCACGACCGCGGTGCCGTTGCCGTGGCGGTCGACCCGCACCAGGTCGTGGCGGGCGGTCGGGATGACCGCGCCGGTGGTGAAGCCGATCGCCTTCAGGTTGTCCCACCAGGTCCGCATGGCGGGCCGGGCGGCGGCCGAGGCCAGGTGAAGGAACCCGGTCTTGTTCCCGCTCTGCAGGTCCCCGGTCAGCTGGCGGAACAGGGCGTCAGGAAACATCTGCGCGGGCACCAGCGTGGATGCGGCGCCCGTGGCCGCTGAGGCGGAGGACGACGCAGCGGCCGCCGGGCTCATCTTCGGTGTGTGCAGCACCGCGGTGACCGCAGCGGCCGCCACGATCACCGCCAGCAGCCCGCCGAAGTAGGGCAGCACCCACCAGGTGCGTGGCACCGTCCGAGGCGGACCCGGCGGGACCGGCGGGCCCTCCAGCGGCCGTACGTCGACGGGAGCCTGGCTCACATAAGCGGATTTTAGTGACAAGCCGGGCCCGCCGCCCCCGGAATACCATGCGCGGAATACCGACGCCAGCGGCTACGCTTGAAGCCCTAAGGCGACGATCCGGCTATCACCGGGGAGCCCCCGGAAGAAAGGGCCCGACCGGAAGGCGGGCCTGACTAGAACCGGGCGGGTCCGGCCCGTCACAGCCGGTCCATGAGCGGTCGCCGGATCACGGCGGCAAGCGAGGTGGTACCGCGGTACGCCCGCGCGGGAGCGGGCGCGTCGTCCTCGTGGCCCCGGCTTTACCGAAGGACCGCGACCATGGCCGTTTACCCGCGTACCGGGGGAACCGAGGTACCCGCCCAGCCCGCCTTCCCCGCGCTCGAGCGCGGGGTGCTCAAGCACTGGGAGGCCGGCGACACCTTCATGGAGTCCGTGCGGCAGCGCCCGGCCGACCGCGAGTTCGTGTTCTACGACGGGCCGCCGTTCGCCAACGGGCTGCCCCACTACGGCCACCTGATCACCGGTTACGTCAAGGACGTGGTGCCGCGGTTCCGCACCATGCAGGGTTACCGGGTGGAGCGCCGGTTCGGCTGGGACACCCACGGGCTGCCCGCCGAGGTGGAGGCCGAACGCCTCCTCGGCATCTCCGGCAAGACCGACATCGTGGCCATGGGGATCGAGAAGTTCAACCAGGCCTGCCGTGAGTCGGTGCTGCGCTACACGCACGAGTGGCAGGACTACGTGACCCGCCAGGCCCGCTGGGTCGACTTCTCCCACGACTACAAGACGCTTGACCTCCCCTACATGGAGAGCGTCATGTGGGCCTTCCGGCAGCTGTGGGACAAGGGCCTGGTCTACCAGGGCTTCAAGGTGCTGCCCTACTGCTGGCGGTGCGAGACCCCGCTGTCCAACCACGAGCTGCGGATGGACGACGACACTTACGCCGAGCGGCAGGACCCGTCGGTCACGGTGCGGTTCAAGCTGGAGACCGGCGAGTGGCTGCTGGCCTGGACGACCACGCCGTGGACGCTGCCGTCCAACCTGGCCGCCGCGGTCGGCGCCGCCATCAGCTACGTCGTGGTCGAGAAGGACGGCGAGCGCTACATCCTGGCCCGGGACCGCCAGGCGGCGTACGAGCGCGAGCTGGAAGGCGCGGCCGTAACCGGCACGCTGACCGGCGCCGAGCTGGCCGGCCGGCGGTACGAGCCGCTGTTCCCGTACCTGGCCGACGCGGAGAAGTTCGGCACCCAGGACGCGTTCCGGGTCATCCTGTCCGACGACGTCACCACCGAGGACGGCACCGGGGTGGTCCACATGGCCCCCGCCTACGGCGAGGCCGACGCCCTGGCCTGCAACGCGGCCGGCATCCCGACCGTACTCACCGTCGACGAACAGGCCCGCTTCACCCCGGTCGTGCCCGACTTCGAGGGCCAGCACGTGTTCGACGCCAACGCGCCGATCACCGCCAAGCTGCGCGAGCAGGGCAGCCTGGTGCGCAGGGAAACGTACACGCACTCCTACCCGCACTGCTGGCGGTGCCGCAACCCGCTGATCTACAAGGCGGTGTCGAGCTGGTTCGTCGCGGTGAGCACGTTCTCGGACCGGATGGTCGAGCTGAACGAGCAGATCACCTGGGTGCCCGAGCACGTCAAGCACGGCCAGTTCGGCAAGTGGCTGGCCAACGCGCGGGACTGGTCGATCAGCCGGAACCGGTTCTGGGGCTCGCCCATCCCGGTCTGGCAGAGCGACGACCCGGAGTACCCGCGGACCGATGTGTACGGCTCGCTGGACGAGCTCGAGCGCGACTTCGGCGTGCGCCCTGACGACCTGCACCGGCCGGCCATCGACGAGCTGGTCCGGCCGAACCCGGACGACCCGACGGGTCAGTCGATGATGCGCCGGGTGCCCGAGGTGCTTGACTGCTGGTTCGAGTCGGGGTCCATGCCGTTCGCCCAGGTGCACTACCCGTTCGAGAACCGGGAGTGGTTCGACTCGCACTACCCGGGCGACTTCATCGTGGAGTACATCGGCCAGACCCGCGGCTGGTTCTACACGCTGCACG
>Ga0137407_10002634_pt1 | contig 11793 bp, 4 predicted proteins | sample CZOMad2_2_16fung_FD_108410 | JGI IMG/M metagenome (GOLD analysis project Ga0137407, IMG submission 108410) | Vadose zone soil fungal communities from Angelo Coast Range Reserve, California, USA - CZOMad2_2_16fungal (Illumina Assembly) | ecosystem: Environmental > Terrestrial > Soil > Vadose zone...
GCTTGCAGACCGTTCAACTGCTGGTCGGTGTTGACGTCGCGGAGTTCCGGGATTTTTGCCATGTGTTCGCGCAGGCGCGGGGCCCACTCGACCAAATCGCTCACGCGATCGGCTTGCAGCGTGTATTGGAATTGCGCGCTGGCGAAGCGAGCGCCCACATTGATGTCCTGGACGGCTTGAAGGAAGAGAGAGGCGCCGGGAATAGCTTCGAGCTTGGGGCGCAGGCGCTCGATCACCATGTCGGCGCTGATTTTGCGCTCGCTGAGCGGTTTGAGTTGAGCGAAGAAGCGGCCGCTGTTGTTACCGCCCCCGCCGCCGGTGAAGGCGGTAAGGGTGTCGATGGCCGGATCCTGGCGGGCGATTTCCGCGAAGTTCTTCACCTTTTCACGCATGGTGCTGAAGGAAACGTCCTGGTCAGCCTGGATGAAGCCCATGATGCGGCCGACGTCCTGCTGAGGGAAGAAACCTTTCGGCGTGTCTATATATAGGACGGTGCTGACGATCATGGTGAGTATCGTTAAGCAGAGCATCAGGAATTGATGGCGAAGGACCCAGCGCAATGAGAAGTCATACGTTTGCAGCAGCCGATCAAAGGCGCGCTCGGCGAAAAAATAGAGGCGCCCGTGTTGCTTGGTGTCGCGGCGCAGGAACAGGGCGCACATCATCGGGGTGGTGGTCAGCGAAACGAGCAGAGAGATTGTTACCGCGACGCTCAGGGTGATAGCGAATTCACGGAACAGGCGGCCTACGATGCCGCCCATCAGCAGAATGGGTATGAACACCGCGACCAGCGAAGTGCTCATGGACACTACCGTGAACCCAATTTCGCGTGCGCCTTGCATGGCGGCGGCGAAGGGTTTTGTGCCGGCTTCGAGGTGGCGAGTGATGTTTTCGATGACAACGATGGCGTCATCAACTACGAATCCGGTGGAAACGGTGAGCGCCATCAGAGAGAGATTGTCGAGACTGTAGCCGCAGAGGTACATCACTCCGAAGGTGCCAACGAGTGAGAGCGGCACGGAGATACTGGGGATCAGCGTGGCCCAATAGTTTCTGAGAAAAACGAAAACAACGAGGATGACCAGGACGATGGAAATGACCAGCGTGATTTCCACGTCGTGAATGGAAGCGCGGATGGTGGTGGTGCGGTCGATGATCACGCCCAGATGAATGGAGGGATTGATCGAGGCTTGCAGTTGGGGGAGCTGGGCGCGAACGCGGTCGACGGTCTCGATCATGTTGGCGCCAGGTTGGCGGAAGATGACCAGAACGATGCCGGCGTTCCCGTTGATGAAGCCGGCGTTGCGAACGTCTTCCACGGAATCAGAGACGATGCCGACGTCGGAGAGGCGGACGGGAGATCCGTGGCGCCAGGTGACGATCAGTGGTCGATATTCGTGGGCTTTGAAGAGTTGGTCGGTGGCGGAGACGCCCCAGGCGTGCTCGATGTTGTTGAGCTGACCTTTCGGGCGATTCGAATTGGCGGCGTTCAGGACCGAGCGGACATTTTCGAGGCTGATGCCGTAGGTATTGAGCAGGCCGGGATTTACCTGCACGCGAACCGCTGGGCGCGCGCCCCCTCCGATGAAAACTTCGCCAATGCCTGGCGTCTGGCGGAGTTTTTGGGCGATGACGGAGTCGGCGGCATCGTAGATTTCCGGGAGCAGGATGTTGTCGGAGGTCATGGCCAGCAGCATGATCGGGGCGTCGGCGGGATTGACCTTCCAGTAGCCGGGCTGGCCGGGCAGATCAGTGGGGAGCTGGCCGCGGGCGGCGTTGATGGCGGCTTGGACGTCGCGGGCGGCGGCGTCGATGTTGCGATTGAGGTCGAACTGGAGGGTGATGTTGGTATTGCCGAGCTGGCTGGTGGAAACCATCTGGGTGACGCTGGCGATGTGGCCGAACTGGCGTTCTAGAGGCGTAGCCACCGAGGAGGCCATCGTTTCCGGGCTGGCCCCGGGCAAGTTTGCGAACACGTTGATGGTGGGAAAATCGACCTGGGGTAGCGGGGCGACCGGGAGAAACCGGAATGCGACCACTCCGGCGAGCAGGATCGCCAGCGAAATCAACGAGGTGGCAACCGGCCGCCGGATGAACGGCGCGGAGAAGTTGGAGGTGAAATTCACAGGATCCCGTCTAGACAAGTATTTTAGACGATTGGGAGCGCGGAAGGAGAGTTAAGACTGAAGCGCCTCAATCGGAGTGCGCGGATGCGGGTTGGGTAGCCGGACTGTGAGCGCGGAAGCCTTGGAGCCACGTTTGGAACCGATCGAGGTAGACGTATACGACAGGGGTGGTGAAGATCGTGAGCATCTGGCTGACAATGAGCCCGCCGACTATGGCAACGCCAAGTGGGCGTCGTAGCTCGGCACCATCTCCCCCGCCGATGGCCAGCGGTACCGCGCCCAACATGGCGGCCATGGTGGTCATCATGATCGGGCGAAAACGCAGCAGTGCGCCGCGATGAATGGCTTCGACCGGCGACAGTTTTCCTTCGCGCTCGGTCTGCAGCGCGAAATCGATCATCAGAATGGCGTTTTTCTTGACGATGCCGATAAGCAAGATTATGCCGATCAGGGCGATGATGCTGAGGTCCAAATGGAAAAGACGGAGAGCGAGCAGGGCGCCGACGCCGGCAGACGGCAACGTCGAAAGAATCGTAATCGGATGAATGTAGCTCTCATACAAGATGCCGAGAACGATGTAAACGACGACGACCGCCGCCAGCAGAAGTACCGGCTCGGACGAAAGCGAAGCCTGGAAGGCCTGAGCCGTACCTTGAAACGTGGCATGAATTGTGGCCGGCATTCCGATTTGCCGCTGCACGTTTTGAATATCACGGACGGCATCGCCAAGCGACGCGTTCGGCGCGAGATTGAAGGAAAGCGTGATCGCCGGAAAAACACCCTGATGATTCACCGTCAGGGGGCTGTTGGTATTCGTGTAGTGAGAGAACGCGCTGAGCGGGACCAGCTTGCCGGTATTTGAGGCCACGTAAACCTGGCTCAGATAGTTGGGATCCTGCTGGAACTGCGGCAAAACCTCCATCACCACGTAATATTGATTGATTCCCTGATACATCACCGACACCTGGCGCTGGCCGAATGCGTCGTTGAGCGTGTCGTCGATGGCTTGGATCGGCACGCCGAGCCGGTACGCGGTGTCGCGATCGATCGCGACGGACACCTGCAATCCTTTGAGCTGCTGGTCGCTGTTCACGTCGCGCAGTTCGGAGATTTTTCGCATGCGCTCCATCAGAATCGGAGTCCAGTGGGACAAGTCGCCAATCTGATCCGCCTGCAGGGTGTACTGGTACTGCGCGCCGGAGACTCGACCGCCTACGTTCACGTCTTGCACGGACTGTAGATAGAGTGAGGCACCTGGAATCTTGGCGAGCTTTCCACGAAGACGCGCGATGACCTGATCGGCGCTGACTTTGCGGACATCTTTGGCCTTCAGTTGCATGAACAATCGCGCGGTGTTGGTGCCGTTGCCCCCGCCGGTGAACGCCGACACCGTGTCCACGGCCGGGTCAGCTTGAACGATCTTCGAGAAGGCGTCCATTTTGTCGGTGATCGAGGAGAAAGAGATGTCCTGGTCTCCCTGAATCAGGCCGTTGATGCGGCCTGTGTCTTGCTGAGGAAAGAATCCGAACGGAATCGTCGCGAACAAGAGGATGTTGACGCCAATCGTGACCAGTAACATCAAAATGGTGATGAACTGGTGGCGCAGGACCCACCCCAAGCTAACGTCGTAGCCGCGAACCAGCCGATCGAACGCATTTTCCGCAAACATGTAGAGGCGCCCGTGCTTGCCTTCGTCGTGGCGCAGAAACCGGGCGCACATCATCGGGGTAGTGGAAAGCGAAACGGCCAAAGAGACCGCGATCGCAACGCTGAGCACCACTGCGAATTCACGGAACAGCCGTCCGACGATTCCGCCCATCATTAAAATCGGAATGAACACCGCGATGAGGGAAATGCTCATCGACATGACCGTAAAACCGATTTCGCTGGCGCCTTTCAGCGCGGCTTCGTAGGGCTTCATGCCTTCTTCAATGTGGCGCGTGATGTTTTCCAGAACGACGATGGCGTCATCCACCACGAAACCGGTGGAGATGGTGAGGGCCATGAGCGAAAGATTGTCGAGGCTGTACCCGCAGAGATACATCACGCCAAACGTTCCGACGAGAGAGAGCGGTACGGAAACACTGGGGATAATGGTGGCCCAAAAGCTGCGCAGGAAAACGAATACCACGAGAATCACGAGGACGATGGAAATCAGCAGGCTGATCTCCACGTCGTGGATCGAAGAACGAATCGTGGTGGTGCGGTCGATGATCACACCGAGGCGCATCGAGGGGTTGATGGAGGCTTGCAAAATGGGCATCAGGGCGCGCACGCGGTCGACGGTTTCGATCATGTTGGCGCCAGGCTGGCGAAAGATGACCAGAATGATGCCGGGTTTTCCGTTGGTAACGCCTGAGTTGTGAACGTCGGTGACCGAATCGATGACGTTGCCGACGTCGGAGACGCGTACGGCGGCACCCTGATGCCAGGTTACGACCAGCGGCTGATATTCGCGGGCCTTGAACAGTTGATCGGTGGTATTGATGCCCCACTGGCGTTGCAGATCAGAAGTTTCGCCCTTGGGACGATTCGCGTTGGCGCTGCCCAAAGTCGTGCGAATCGTTTCCAGGCTGATGCCGTAGCTATTGAGCTGCTGCGGATTCACCTGCACGCGGACGGCGGGGCTCGAGCTGCCACCCACGAAAACCTGTCCGACACCTTGGATCTGCGCTAGCTTTTGCGCGAGGACCGAATTCGCGGTGTCGTACATATCGGGCAGAGTGAGATTGTCGGACTGCAAACTGAGCAGCATGATCGGCGCGTCAGCGGGATTCACTTTGCGATAGGTCGGCTTGGTGGGAAGGCCGGCAGGAAGCTGGCCGCGAGCCGCGTTGATCGCGGCTTCCACGTCGCGTGCGGCGGCATTGATGTCGCGATTCAGATCGAACTGCAGCGTAATTCCGGTTTGGCCCAACTGGCTCGTCGAGGTCATCTGCGTGACGCTGGCAATCCGGCCAAACTGACGTTCCAGCGGCGTGGCGACCGAGGACGCCATGGTTTCCGGGCTCGCACCTGGTAAACCCGCACCTACCGATATAGTGGGAAAGTCAACTTGCGGCAAGGGGGCGACGGGCAGAAATCGAAAGGCGATGGCACCGGAAAGAAAAATCGCGATCGACAAAAGCGTCGTGGCAACGGACCGACGAATGAACGGCGCCGAAAAATTAGAGGAAGATTGCACGTCTTAATCCGCTTGTGCTGGCTGCTCCACAGGGTTGGTGATGTGGAATCGTTCGCGCGTACGCCGGGCTAGCTGGTCAAAGAAAAGATAAACAACCGGCGTGGTGTAAAGAGTTAGCAATTGGCTCAGCAGCAGGCCGCCTACGATGGTGATGCCCAATGGGCGGCGAAGCTCCGAACCGACACCGCTGCCGAGGGCCAGTGGCAGTCCGCCAAGCAACGCGGCCATGGTGGTCATCATGATGGGACGAAAACGCAGCAGGCACGCTTCGTAAATCGCGTCGAGGGGAGCCTTCCCTTCCTTTCGTTCGGCTTCCAGAGCGAAGTCGATCATCATGATGGCGTTTTTCTTTACGATGCCTATCAACAGGATGATACCGATCAGCGCGATCACACTGAACTCCGTGTGGAACAACATCAATGCGAGGATTGCGCCGACTCCGGCGGACGGCAGCGTGGAGATGATGGTGATCGGGTGAATGTAGCTCTCGTACAGCACGCCAAGAACTATGTAAACGGTGACGATCGCGGCCAGAATTAGAATCGGCTCGTTGGCCAGCGAATTCAGGAAAGCCGCGGCCGTGCCTTGGAAGGTTGCCTGAATGCTGGCCGGCATGCCGATTTCTTCTTTCGCTTTGTTGATAGAGTCCACCGCATCTCCCAGTGATGCACCGGGCGCTAGATTGAAAGAAAGGGTCACTACGGGGAATTGGCCCTGGTGGTTGATCACTAGCGACGCAGCCCCAGGCTCAAACTGCGTGAATGCGCTCAACGGCACCTGCTGGCCCGTCGCCGAGTGCACGTAGATGTTCTTGAGCTGATCGGGATTTTGCTGGAACTGCGGGTTCACTTCCAGAATCACGTGGTACTGATTCAATTGCGTGAACATGGTGGAGACTTGCCGCTGCCCGAACGCGTCGTAGAGCGTATTGTCGATGGTCGCAGGCAAAATTCCCAGCCGGGACGCGGTGTCGCGATCGATCGTCAAGGTCGCAAGCAGGCCGGCATTTAGCTGATCGCTGGCCACGTCGCGCAATTCGGGAAGCGATTGCAATTTCTCAATAAATTTTGGCGTCCAGTAGGCCAGTTCTTTTTGATCGACATCTTCCAGGCTGTACTGGAATTGGGTACGACTTACGCGGTCTTCCACCGTCAGGTCCTGGACCGGCTGCATGAACAACTGAATGCCGTCCACCTTCGCAACCTGAGGCTGCAAGCGGCGAATGATTTCGGATGCCGATCCGCTGCGCTCCTTCAGTGGCTTTAGATTGATCTGAATTCTTCCGCTGTTGATGGTGGCGTTGGTGCCGTCGATACCGATGAAGGACGATATGCTCTCGACCGCGGGATCCTTGAGGATCACGCTGGCCAGGTCCTGCTGCCGTTGCGCCATGGCCGCGAACGAAATATTCTGCGCGCCTTCCGATACGCCCAGGATGATGCCGGTATCCTGCACCGGGAAAAAGCCCTTGGGCACGTAGATATAAAGAAGGATGGTACCCACCAGCGTGGCCACCGTCACCAGCAGAGTGGTGTTGCGAAAGCGCAAGACGAATTGCAGGGTGCGCCCATAGAAAGCAATGATGGAATTGAAGCCGCGCTCGGACGTGCGATAGAACCAGCCCTGTTCGCTTTCGCTCTGATGTCTCAGGAGTTTCGCGGCCATCATAGGAGTGAGCGTCAGCGAAACGAACGCCGATACGATGATGGTGACCGCCAGGGTGATCGCAAATTCGCGGAACAACCGCCCGACGATGTCGCCCATGAACAATAGGGGTATCAGCACGGCAATCAGGGAAACCGTCAGCGACAAAATCGTGAACCCGATTTGCTCCGACCCTTTTAGCGCGGCCTGCAGTGGTGATTCGCCTTCTTCGATAAAGCGGCTGATGTTTTCGACCATCACGATCGCGTCGTCCACGACGAAGCCGGTCGAGATAGTCAGCGCCATCAACGAGAGATTGTTCAGGCTGTAGCCCAGCAGATACATCACACCGAACGTGCCCACGATGGACAGCGGCACCGCCAGAGCCGGGATAATCGTGGCCCGCGCGCTGCGCAGAAAGAGAAAAATCACCATCACGACCAGCGCGATCGTAAGTACCAGCGAAAACTGCACGTCTTCCACCGACGCGCGGATAGTGGTCGTTCGGTCGGTGAGAATCTGCACTTGCACGGCGCCCGGCAGCGAAGCCTGGAGCTGCGGCAGCAAGCGCTTCACGCGATCAACAACCGCGATAATATTCGCGCCGGGCTGGCGTTGAATGTTAAGGATGACCGCAGGTTCCTTGTTGGCCCAGGCGGCTTGCTTGACGTTTTCCGCGCCGTCGAAAATGGTAGCGACGTCGCTCAACCGCACCGGCGCGCCGTTCTTGTAAGCGATAATCAGCGGGCGGTAGCCGTCGCTGGTCAAAAGTTGATCGTTGGCACCAATGGTAAAGGCCTGATGCGGACCATCAAAGTTGCCCTTAGCCTGGTCGACGTTGGCCTGTCCGAGCGACGTACGCAGATCCTCGAGGCTCAGACCGTAGGAGGCGAGCGCGGTTGGGTTGGCCTGAATCCTTACGGCGGGGCGCTGGCCGCCACTGATGCTAACCAGCCCGACGCCGGGGAGTTGCGAAATCTTCTGCGAAAGTGTCGTCTCCGCGAGATCTTCGACTTTAGACAGGGGCAGACTTGACGACGTCAGCGCTAGCGTCAGAATCGGAGAATCCGCCGGGTTGATCTTGCTGTAGATCGGCGGGTTCGGAAGATCGGTGGGCAGCAGGTTCGACGCTGCATTGATGGCCGCTTGCACTTCCTGCTCGGCGACGTCGATGTTCAGATCGAGAACAAACTGCAGCGTAATGATGGAGCTGCCGAAGGAACTCGTGGATGTCATCTGATTCAAGCCGGGAATTTGGCCGAATTGGCGCTCCAGCGGCGCGGTAACCGAAGACGTCATCACATCGGGGCTGGCGCCGGGATAAAACGTCAGGACCTGAATCGTCGGATAGTCCACCTGCGGCAGCGCGGAGATCGGTAGTTGCCGGTAGGCCACGAAACCCACCAGCAGAATCCCCACCATCAGCAAGGTCGTCGCAACTGGCCGCAGAATGAACGGCCGTGACGGACTCATTGGCGCTTGCCTTTATGCCCAGATTGGGCTGGGGCTTTTTGCGGAGAAGGCTGATTGGGGTTCGGCGACTGATCGGACGTTTGCGACTGTTGCCCTTGCGGGTTCGCTGAGCCGCCGGTGGGGCTGCGCGCTTCGATCTTGCTGCCGTCCTGCAGTTTGTCTTGCCCGTCCACCACCACGTTATCGCCCGGCTGAAGTCCCGTGCCGATTCCCACCGAGCTCCCCGAAGAGAGCGCAATCGTAACCGGCTGAATTTTTACGGTGTTGTCTTTGCCCGTCAAATAAACATACGTACCCTGCGGACCGCGCTGGATCGCTGTCGATGGAACGATCGTGACATTGCGTTTGGTGTCCACCAGCAGATGGATATTCACGAACTGGTTTGGAAACAGCGTGCCTTTGTCGTTGCTGAACTCCGATTTCAGTTTGTAGGTACCGGTGGTGGTGTCGATCTGATTGTCGATAGTCAACAATTTTCCGGTGGCGATTTTGGTGACGTCGTCGCGGTCGTAGGCTTCCACCGGCAGCGGCACACCATGAAGTTTGCTTAATACTTGTGAGAGCTGATCCTGCGGCAGGCTGAAAATCACCGCGATGGGTTGCAGTTGCGTAATCACCAGCAGACCGGTGGTGTCGGCGGCATGGACGATGTTTCCCATGTCCACGAGTCTCAGTCCCACACGGCCGGTAATCGGAGCGGTTACGTGGGAATAGACAATCTGAAGCTTCGCGCTATCAATCACTCCCTGGTCCGCTTTGATGGCGCCCTGAAACTGGCCCACCTGCGCTTGCTGCGTGTCCACTTGCTGCTTCGGAATCACGCCTTCTTTGAACAGCAGCTGATACCGTTCGTAGTCAACTTGCACGTCGCGGAGTTGTGCCTGGTCCTTGGCTAACTGCCCTTCGGCCTGTTCCAATTGCACTTGATAGGGACGCGGATCGATCTCCACCAGCGCATCGCCCTGGTGAACGGTCTGACCCTCGGTGAAGTTGATCTTCACGATTTGCCCATCGACGCGGCTCCGAACGGTGACGGTGTTAAATGCCGTTACCGTGCCCAGCCCGTTGTAATACACAGGAAGATCACCGCGCGTGGCCGCTGCCACCACCACAGGAACGACCAGCCCCGGGCCACCTTGCCCTTGCCGCCCGCCCTTCCCTGCTTGCGCCGCGCCCGCAGGACCTTGCGCTTCAGTGCTGTCCTTCGACCGGAAATACCAAAAACCCAGGCCCGCGACGATTGCCAGCACCACAACCCATAGCCACCAGCGGCCCTTCCCCTCAGGAGTTTGTCCGGAACTTGTCGGGTGCGCATACGGCTCCCGCAATTCCGTTGATTTCAGATGACCCATTCCTTCTCTCCTGTCATAGCAGCAAGCAATGCGTTCGAGTTTGCCAATGAACCTGTATGGATCTCGAGTGGTGTAGGCCGTCGCAGCGTCAGGACAAGCCTATCGGAATACGCAGCCTATGCCTAGATAAGACGGCCCCTGGGCGAGAAAGGTTACGCAACGTTCTGGCGCATGGACCACTGTAGAATGCGGCGGAAATTCACAATTTCGCCCATGCGCACCGTCGAAAATCTCGTACACTGACACCCATCTGCATTTGGGGAACGGATCGAGGCCAAGGCGCTCCAGAATTCATCCAAACTCCATAATTCATGTAAGGGGAACAGAAGAATATGCTTAGAGCATTGATCGTGGGTATCGTACTAGGAGCGGCATTGGTTCTAGGAGGTATCTGGATGTATTTTACGACTGGCCGAGCCCCCGTCGCGACGACCGATCCTCCCCTACCGTTCGAACGCAAAATTGCCCATGCCGCATTGAACGCTCACCTGGAGCGAGAAGTACGCTCCGGCCCGGCCGTGCCTGCGGATGAAGCCAATTTTCTTGCCGGCGCCGAAGTCTACAAACAGCATTGCGCGGTGTGCCACGGCCTGCCCGGTGCGGAGCCGACGACCATCTCGCAGGGGATGTACCCCAAGCCGCCACAACTCTTCAAAGGCACCGGCGTAACCGACGATCCCACCTGGGAAACGTATTGGAAGGCTGCCCACGGCATCCGCATGACAGGCATGCCCGGCTTCCAGGGCCGCCTGACCGGGACCCAATTGTGGCAGGTAAGCCATCTCCTCGCCAACGCCGACAAGATCTCCCCAGCAGTGCGGGCCGCCTTGTCTGCTCCGGCCGCAATCGCAACCCCAGCAGCACCATCCGCCACGGTAGTGCCGACAAAATAGCCCACGACGTAACGACCGACATCTACGGCGCACCCGCCGCGCTTCATTGTACGGGCGCAGCAATGGTTTACCCTGAGCTTCGAAGGGTGCGCCCCAGCTTGCCCGGACCTACCCTATCAGGCCTCCATCTTTTCGATCCCGCACGGTAGTCAACTTGTCCGCACTGCGTAGAGCCGGAAACAACCAAGCCCAACCCGCCGTAACCAAAAGCGTCCCAATCCCACCGAACACGACTGCCGGAACGGTGCCAAACCAGTGCGCCGTTAACCCGGACTCAAACTGTCCGAGCTCATTCGAAGCACCAATGAAAACCATGTCCACGGCATTCACCCGCCCCCGCATTTCGTCCGGCGTCGCGATCTGGATTAGCGTGCCTCGCACGATCACGCTGACCATGTCGGTAGCGCCCACCAGAACCAGGGCAATAAGAGAGAGCGTTAGATTGCGCGAAACTCCAAACAAAATCGTGAACACCCCGAAGCCCGCAACGCACCACAACATTTTCGCCCCGACCCGGCCGCGCAAAGGCTTGTGTGCGAGGTAGACCGCCATCGCCGCCGCGCCGATACCTGGCGCGCTACGCAGGATGCCAAGTCCTCCCGGCCCCGTCATCAGGATTTCCCGCGCATACACCGGGAGTAGCGCAACCGCCCCACCCAGCAAGACCGCAAAAAGATCCAGCGAGATCGAGCCGAGAATCAATTTTTCCCGCCAGATATAGCGAAAGCCAGCCAGGACAGTATTCACATTGATGGGCTCTCTGGCCCGCGCTTTCGATTCTACCTTGATCTGCCATGCACAGACCGTCGCCATCGCCGCGGCCAATGCCGCCAGCGTGTACACCGCCGCCGGACCGCGCGCGACTGCGTACACGACCCCTCCCACGCAAGGACCCAGGATGGTCGCCGCCTGAAACACGCTGGATGCCCACGCAACGGCGTTGGGGAAATGCTCCTCGGGGACTAGTTGCGGCAACAACGCTCTGCTCACCGGGCCATTAAACGAGCGAACAATCCCAATCAGAATCAATACGCCATAAATGGGATAGACCGAATGTATGTGTCGCAGCGCGGCAACCAGCAGCAACGTGGAACATCCACCGAACGCCGCATAGCACCCCA
>Ga0137407_10002638_pt1 | contig 11782 bp, 6 predicted proteins | sample CZOMad2_2_16fung_FD_108410 | JGI IMG/M metagenome (GOLD analysis project Ga0137407, IMG submission 108410) | Vadose zone soil fungal communities from Angelo Coast Range Reserve, California, USA - CZOMad2_2_16fungal (Illumina Assembly) | ecosystem: Environmental > Terrestrial > Soil > Vadose zone...
AAAGGAGAGACCCTCATCGCCTTTGCTCTGGCGCGAGGCGCGTAGGCAGGATGACGACCTTCCGCCACCTGGCCAATTGCTAGTCACTTTTTCTCAGTTCTTCTTTTTTTCCAACTCACTCCAGCGTCCGTACAGCTCGTCTACTTTATTCTGCGCTTCTTCCATCTCCGCATGCGCAGCCAGTAGACGTGGGCCGTCGCTGGCAATCGCTGGATCTTCCAGTTGTTCCCGTTTAGCTTGCAGCATCTGCTCGGCGTCTGCGACGCGCTGCTCAATCGTGGCATACTCGCGCGCCTCCAGATAGGAGAGCTTGGTCTTCGCCGACGAGGTTCCTTCAGAAGTTGCAGTCTGAGGGGCCAGACGTATGGTACTCTTCGCCGACTGCTTGCTCTCAGCCTGCCACACTTCCCATTGCGAATAATCGGCAAAACTTTCCGCGCCGCCCTGTCCATCCAGGCCGAGCACGATTGTGGACACGCGATCGAGCATGTAACGATCGTGCGTCACCAGCACTAGCGAGCCGCGAAACTCGAGCAGGCTTTCTTCCAGGATCTCCAGCGTTGGGATGTCGAGGTCGTTGGTGGGTTCATCCAGCAACAACACATCGGCAGGTTGGAGCATGAGTTGCGCGATCAGCACTCGCGCGCGTTCTCCTCCCGAAAGCCGTTCGACGGGCTGATTGAGCTGTTCGCCCGTAAACAGGAAACGTGCCGCCCATGACGCTACGTGAGTGACCCGGTCCTGGTAAGTCACCGAATCGCCTTCCGGAGCGAGGGCGCGGCGCAAGGTTACACTGGAATCGAGCTCGCGAGTCTGATCGAAGTATACGATGCGCAGCCATTCGGCCCGGCGAATGTCTCCGCTGGTCGCGGTCAGCTCGCCGCGCAATAGACGCAGCAATGTGGTTTTGCCGCTGCCATTCGGCCCGACCAACCCCACCCGCATCCCGGCAGTCAGAATGAAGTTGAGCTTTTCGAACAAGGTCCGATTTTCGATCTCGTAGGCCACATCTTCCAATTCGATGAGCCGCTTGGTTTTTCGATCGCTTGCCGAAAAGTCGATCCGCGCCGTGGAGGTCCGGGTCCGTGCATCCAGGTCTGCAAGGTCTCCCATCAACTCATTGGCCTTTCCGATGCGCGCCTTGGACTTCCTGGTGCGAGCTTTAGCCCCGCGGCGAAGCCACTCAATCTCGTTGTGGACCAGGTTTTCCAGCGCTTCCTGGCGCTTCGATTGCGCGTGCAGAAATTCTTCTTTCTTCTCCAGGAAAGTGCTGTAGCTTCCCCGCACCCGAAGAATGCCGTCGGGATAAACCCGGCTCAGCTCAGCCATGTCGGTGGCAATGTTTTCCAGAAAATAGCGGTCGTGACTGACGATGACGCTGGCAAATGCTGCCTGCGCCAACAGTGCTTCGAGCCATTCGATTCCCGCCAGGTCCAGGTGGTTTGTAGGTTCATCGAGCAGCACAATGTCGGGCGCCTGCACCAGCGCCTCGACAATCGCAAGTCGCTTCTGCCATCCCCCGGAAAGCGCCGCCGCTTCCACGTCGAGGTCTTCAAATCCGGCCCGCCCGAGAGTTTCAGCAAAGCGTGTCCCACGCTCCGTCGAGTGGACTTTGCCCCGTTCCATGGCATCTTCAACCACTGAGCGCACGGTTGTGCCGGACTTGAATTTGGAATCCTGCTCCACGTAGCTGACCCGGAGGCGCTTGCGAAACGCTACTTCCCCGCTGTCCGGATCTTCGTCGCCAGCCAGAATTCGCAGCAGCGTGGACTTACCAGAACCGTTCGGACCGATGAGCCCAATGCGATCGCCCTCCGTGACTGTGAACGACACGTTCTGAAAGAGCGGATTCGCTCCAAAGGCCTTAGAAATTTCTTGTACGTTAATGATTGGCGGCAACGGCGGGCGGTCTCCCAACTCTCTCTCTTGAGACTATCAGTAAACGTGAATTGAGGACGGGCGGGACGCCCGACCTCACAGAACCTCTCCTCACTTCACGAAGGTCAGTCCGTGAGGGACCGCATGCGGGAAGACGTATGCGTACAGCATCACGATAACTCCGACGATGGCGCCGAGAGCAACCGAGTGCCACGCCACAAAACGGAAAATGACACCTTCATTCCCCACCTGGTTGGTAGCCGCGGTCGCAATCGTGATGGATTGCGCATCCACCATTTTGCCCATCACGCCCCCTGCACTGTTGGCCGCGCACATCAGCACGGGGTCGATGCCAAGTTGCTGTGAAGTAATACGCTGCAAACTGCCAAACAGAGCGTTGGACGACGTGTCGCTCCCTGTAAGCGCCACTCCGAGCCAGCCCAGGAATGTGCCGAAGAACGGGTAAGCCCAGCCGGTGCGGGTAAACGCCAGGCCCAGCACCGCGTCCAGCCCCGAATACCGGGTCACGTAGGCCAGCCCCAGCATGAACGAAATCGCAATCACCGCCAGCCGCATGCGCATCAGAGTATGCCCGAAGACTTTCGCCATCCGGTTGGGAGACAAACCCAGCAGCAGTCCCGAAATAATGGCGGCCACAGCGCAACCTGTGCCTGTTGCGGACAGCCAGTTGAGGTCGTAGCGCGCAGCTTCGGGAGTCGGTTTGGCCACCACCGGGGCGGCACGATAGACCGCGTTGTGCAAGTAGGGCACGTCCCAGCCCGGCGGACCGGGCCGTACTGTCCCATCCGGCATTATGACCTTGAAAGCCGGAGTCGTGGCCCGGTTCAAGGCCAATTTGACTGGCGGCAAACCCCAGACCAGCACGATCGCCGACAAAATCCCAAATGGCATCCAGGCTTTAAGAACTTTCCCCAACGGATATGCGCGGACTTCCAGATTATGGTCGAAATCCTCAGCGGCCCACTCGCCTCCGAACGAGTCAGCGACTCCTTCCGTGGGCAATGCAGATGGACTTTTCCTTTCGTCATAGTCAAAGCGCCAAATCTTCCTGGGCTTCCAGAACTTGAGGAAGACAATCGCGGTCAGAATCGAAACTACACCGCCCATGATGTCCACCAGGCTGCTGTCCACGTAGTTCGACCAGAAAAATTGGGTGAGGGCGAAAGAGACGCCAACAACTAAGATCGCAGGGAGAACTTCAAAGGTCTCGCTCCAACTCACCATGGTGCGGACCAGCCAGAACGGCACGATCGCCGCGGTGAATGGAAGGATGCGCCCGATGGTTGCGCTCAGGTCCGATTCCGGCAGACCGCAAGCAGCGGCCAGGGTATGGATGGGGATCCCGATACTGCCCCAGGCCACCGGCGCGGTGTTGGCGATCAGGTTCAGCGCCGCCGCATGAAACGGCCTGAAGCCCAGGCCAATCATCAAAGCACCGGCGATGGCGACGGGTGCGCCGAATCCGGCTGCGCCTTCGATGAACGCGCCGAAACAGAATGCCACCAACAACACTTGCAGGCGGCGGTCGGCCGTGATTCCGGCAACCGACTCCTTCATGATTTCGAATTGTCCGGTCTCGACCGAAATGTCGTAGAGAAAAACTGCCGCTAGCACGATCCAGGCAATCTTCAGCAAACCAAAGGCGACGCCGTAACCAAAACTCGCTACAGCTAGGATCCACGGCATCTTGAAGAATATGACAGCGACCAGGGCCGCGGTCGTCGCGCCCGAGATGGCGCACCAGTGCGGCTTGACCTTCAACCCAACCAGCAACACGAACAACACCAGGATCGGGAGGGTCGCAACCAGCGTGGAGAGCCACCAGCGGTCGAATGGGTCATAGACCTGGGTCCAATGCACTATGCGTCCTCTTCACAACCAGCGGATTCCTTCGTGTCTGTAGCGCCGGCGTCTCGCCCGCCTATCGGGCCGGGAGAGGCCGACGCTACCGCCAATTCGCGGGCACATCCACGTACGACTGGTCGAGCTCTGCGATGGAGGTGCATCCCAGCAGCTTGAGCGTTCGATCCACATCGGCGCGGAGGATTTCAAGCGCTCTGGTAACACCGGCCTCGCCAGCAGCAGCCAGGCCGTAGGCATAGGCACGTCCGCACAGAACCGCTTTCGCCCCCAGGCAAATGGCCTTGACGATATCGGAACCGCGGCGGATGCCACCGTCCATCAACACTTCGACCTGACCGTTCACCGCCGCTACGACTTCAGGCAGCGCCCTTAACGATGGAGACACACCATCGAGCTGGCGTCCCCCATGATTCGAGACGACCACGGCTGCAGCACCTGCGTCCACGGCGCGGCGAGCGTCGTCGCCGGTAAGCAATCCCTTGATGACGATCGGCCCCGGCCAATGCTTACGCATCCAAGTCATATCTTCCCAGGTCACCGCCGAGCGGGCCAGCGCGGCCCCGACATCAATCAGTTCCATTGGCCCTTTACCCGGGATCACTACATTCGGCAATTTGGACAAACCGCCGTCGAGCAGGTAACTGACAATCCAACCCGGGCGTGCCAGCATTTGCGGTAGAAACGGAATCTTGGACAACAAGCTGCCGCCCATCAGTTCTTTCATGCCGTTGCGGAAATCGCGCTCGCGCAATCCAGCGACGGGGGTGTCAATGGTGACCACCAGGGCGGCGCAGCCGGCGGCGCGGGCCCGGTCGATTACAGCTTCTGAAGCCTCGCGGCCTCCCATCAAATACAACTGAAAACACACCGGGCCGGTGGAAGCCGCCCTGACGTCTTCCAACCGGTGTCCCGAAATGGTGGAAAGAATGTATCCGGTGCCTGCGGCCCCGGCCGCGCGCGCCGCGCCGGCCTCGCCGTCAGGATGCATCAGCCGGCTGTAGCCTACCGGCGCCAGAATAGCGGGAAAGGAAATGTCGAAACCGAGCACGCGCGTCCGCAAATCGCAATCGGGCACGGGTACGGCGTAGCGCGGTCGGAACATAACGTCGTCAAACACCCGGCAGTTTTCCCGCAGCGTGACTTCACCATCGGCGCCGCCATCGAGATAGTCGAAGACCGGGCGCGGCAGTCGAAGCCGGGCCAAGGGCCGGAAATCTCCAATACTGACGACGTGCGGAGATGCCACTGCGCGTGCCGCTTTGCTCATCGGCTGATTCCAGCAGGAGAACCAGATCGCTCCATGCGTCCCCTCAAACTGCACTCGGATTTACGAACACGCGATTATACCGGAGCCCCTTTAGAGAATGGAGGACCGGGCGAGACGCCCTTCCTTCATGCCCACGTAGGAAGGCACAAGCTGTGATATGACTAAAAACCAGGCTCGTCTGAAATCTTCCGGTCATGGTGATCGCAATGTTCAGGTTCTTCAGGATTCTCCTTTTTTCTCTGGTAGCCATCTCAATGATCGTGCTTCAGTGCTTCGCTGAAAATCCGGTCGGACGGCCTGTCAAATACGCAACTGAGTATGACTGGTCGACGATCCCTGCTGAGGCACTGGGTCAACCGGGCGCGAAGACGGTCAATCTCGCGGCCTGCCCCCCGGGCGTAAACGGAAACGAGCCAGAATATTGGGTCCTTATTAACGGGTCGGAACCTGCCAAGGTCACAGGCGGGACCTGCGCCGGAGACGGCCGTCCCGGCACGTTGCAGTTTATGAGTCACGGTGCCCATGCCGGGGGAGAAACTCTTTCCAGCGCATCCGGTGGACTGCAGGAGGCCCTCATAGCCGCTAGGTATGTACCCACCAATCCCACCGGCACTTCACAGTCTGGGACCGTCGTTGTGCCGCCCCGGGAATTGAAGGCATTCGCTCGCGTTTCCGTGCGTTCTTCGAACCTTACCGTGGATTTCTCCGGATCCATCCTCGAATGCTGGATGAACGATACCTGCATCTTCGTTGGCGACCCCTCCAAAGCCAACGCCTATCAGGACATAACTCTGATTAATCCGCGCGGGCGTCCCACCGTTCTGAACGGACAAAAACCGTTCATTGAAGTGAATGCACAGAAGACCAGGTTGTTTAACGTGTCGACGCGAATCAACTCGGGTGGTGGGACGTTCGGAAGTTATGTTCAAGTCGACGACGATGAGTCGTTCCTGCTGGATGGACTGGACACTAGCCTGGGAGGCGGCGCGGGCAATTACGGAGTGCGCTGCGACGCGACGGTGTGCAATCCCGTGATCTATGCGCCGGGGCCGTTTGGCATTTTTCCCGGCGTGGGCTGGCTGAAAAACCTGAACATCTCTCTGCAGTGCGGGGGAAACGGAATCGACTGGCAGGCCGGCAACACGTTGCGGGTTTCGGACAGCGTCATTCAGGGCTATGCGCAATATGGTGTGCGGGCGGGCACGAAGCGTGGCGGCTACGGCGGCTTTGAGCTGATCAACGTGTACCAGGAAGTCGGCAACTGCAAGAATCCGCTGGGCAAGATTGGACAGGCCGGCGTGATCGCGCAAGGCGGCACGGTCAAGATTGAAGGCGGAGAGGCTCCCACAGGATGGGTTCCGCGCTTCGCCTCCACCGGAAATACCGACTACCGCTACTACATCGTTGCCCGGCACGCGAAGTTCGGAGCGTCAAACCCGCTCTACGCCGGCCGAGCGCTGACCAACGGACTGGGAAGCATCGTTGTGACCACCGCCGATATCGCCGGCGCCGCCAGCTTCGATCTGCTTCGCGTAACCGCGATCGGGGGCCAGCGTGACCAGGCGCCCTACGGGACGGGAAACTTCGCCGTGCTGACCAACGTCGCTCGCGCCTTAGTCTGTTCGAACGGTATGTGTACCTTCACCGACACGCAAGCCGCACCGCAGTCTTACGCTGTGGGGGTTCCAACCTACTTTCCGCTTCTCGACTTCTGGCCGGGAAACCTGGTGTTGGGCGCCAATGGGGATTCCAGCAGTGTCCTCGCGGGCGCCCGCGCCTGGATGGACAATGCTCCCGGCAACGTCGTGGCAGTCCAGGGATCAACTGCGCCGGCACTGATCGCCGCCAATTGCGATTCGCTTGGGGGTTGGACACCTTTGTGGGTCAGCTGCTATTCGGCCATGGCCCCGACCTCGTTCGTTCAGCAGGGAGCATTTCTGCTGACGGTGAAAACTAATTCCGATGCCGGGCAGTGGACGAACCTCAAGGGCCGAATGAATTTTTCCACCCTGGGGACCGGACCGGGCCACATCATCACGCTTTCCGACTCCAATTTTCAGAAGACAATCGCCACCGCGAACAACCGGCCCACGAACGACGCCAACGACGCCTTCATCGGCTATGACCAGGGAGATGGCAACCCCACGCGCATCGGGATCAGCTTCGGCGCTCCACAATCAATCTCCAACTACATTGGAAATGTCGGAGACGGAAAGAAGTGGCTCGAGCGCCTCACCCCGACGCTCAAGATGTTTACCGTTCCCGTCTCGATTCCTTCGGTCGCACCGGCCCACGCCACCGATCCCTGTATCGCGGGCACGGAAACCTGGGACGCCAATTTTGTCTACGTCTGCGTAGCCAGAAACACCTGGAAGCGCGCTCCACTGACGTCCTGGTAAAACCTTGTCATGCTGAGCGCAGCAAGATTGCTCGCTCGCGAGCGATCTCGCGGAGTCGAAGGACCCCTATAGCTGCGATGCGCTGAAAATTGCCGCGGGAATTTGGGTTGGAACGATCAAGTGGCACCGATGCCGTATTAGCGGAAGCACCCAAAAGAAGGCTAGAGGTCCTTGCACTCCGCTCAGGGTGACACTAAGCGCCGGCCTTAGCCGTCTGAGCCTTGACCGCGGAGAAGCCTGAGCCGTTCACCTTCAGCAACAGGTCGGAGATGACCCGGTGATCCGCCGGCTTTGAAAAGTAATATCCCTGGGCAAAACCGCAATCAAGCGCTTTGAGTTGGTTCACGTGCTCTTCCGTCTCGGCGCCTTCTGCCACGGTTGCCAAGCCCATCGTCTGGGCCAGCATGATGATGACCTGGACAATCTTGTGGCTCTCCACGTCGCTGTCCATATGAGAGATGAAAGCGCGATCGATCTTCAGCGAATCCACCGGGAACTGCTGCAACCGGCTGAGTGATGAATATCCCGTGCCGAAATCGTCCACGCTCAGACGCACTCCCAGAGCCTTGAGTTCGGACAACACGGAAGCCGCCTTTTCTGGATCGCCCATGGCAATGGTTTCCGTAATTTCCAATTGCAGATTGTTGGGGTCGAGTCCGGTCTGCTTCAAGGTCTCTGCAATCCCCTTCGCCAGGTTGGGACTGGCGAACTCCTTCGAAGTAATGTTGACGCTCATGCTGAGCGGCGGCTCAGCGGGAAATTGCGTATGCCACGAGCGCAGCTGTTCGCAAGCCTCGCGCAGTAATACTCGGTTCATCGGGATAATCAAGCCGGTCTCGTCCGCCACCGCAATGAACGCGGCCGGCGCCAGCAGGCGGTCTCCGTGCTGCCAGCGGGTCAGAGCTTCGAAACCGCTAATCCTGCCCGTCTTCAAGGAGACGATCGGCTGGTAGTGAGTTCTGAATTCGCCCAACTCCAGGCCCTTGCGCAACTCCGTCTCCAGCTCCAGCCGTCGCACTGCCCCCTCATGCATGGCGGTATCGAAGACTTCGCAGCGTGCCTTCCCCGCTCGCTTGGCGCGATACATGGCGATGTTCGCATCGCGCAGCAGATCTTCCGCATGGGTACAGCTGGTGGTGCTCAAGGCGATTCCCACGCTTGCATTCACGACAATTTCATATCCCTGAACGGTAAAGGGAACGGACAACTTGCTCTGCAGTCGCTCTGCTACTCGTATGGCATCGCTGGGGTTGCGGATATCTTCCAGAAGGATCGTGTATTCATCGCCGCCGAGGCGGGCCAGCGTGTCATCTTTGGTCGGACCCAGTTGCGGACGCGCAATCGTGTCTACTTCGCGTAAGGATGCAGTCAACCGGTGACCGATTTGAATCAGAACTTCGTCCCCGACTTTGTGTCCTAGGCTGTCGTTAAAAACCTTGAACTCATCGATGTCAATAAAAAGGACGGCGAACTTGTAATCGGTATGCCGCTTTGAAAGCACCAGGGCGCGTTGCAACCGGTCAATAAAAAGAGCGCGGTTGGGAAGATTGGTCAGGCCGTCGTGGAAGGCGTTATGCGCCAGCAACTCTTCCGCGCGCTTGCGTTCGCTGATGTCGCGGTTCACGATCACCAGCTTTTCGGTTTCGCCCTTGGCATTGCGAATAGCGCTGGCCGTCGATTCCAGGATTCGCCAGGAACCATCCTTGTGGCGTATCCGATATTCCAGCCTTTCTCCCTGGCCGGTGGAGCGGGCCTTGTGCGCCGCCTCCAATACGCGCTGCCGGTCATCCGGATGAATCTGGTCAATCGATGAAGTGGTCTTCAATTCTTCCGCTGAGTACCCCAGGACGTTGTGGTAAGACGGGCTGTTGTAAATCCTCTTCCCGGTGCCGTCTACCACCGCAATCATGTCCGCCGCGTTCTCGGTGATCAGTTGAAAAAGCTGGTCCCGCTCCGCGAGACGGCGTCGCATGCGCTGCAGTTGCAGATGCTGGTAGAGGGTGTAAATGTCGAACAACATGACGACAAACGCCAGGCCGCGGACCCATTCCTTGAGATCAGTCCAATACGTGCCCTCAGTTTGCGGGTGTAGCTGGAAGTAGGTTAAGGAGACAATTCCGAAGGTCAGAACCAGGGTGACGACAACGGCCAATCCCCATAGCCACCACTCACGACCCTCGATTTGCCATCGCTGGATCGGGGCCGCCGCCGGCTCGTTCTCGGTAAAAATGGGGAATTCTTTCGTGCTCATGCCACCGGCCTCTACTCTGGTTATAGAGAAGATTCTAGACCGGTAAAAATTGAGCGAAAGTTACCGAAGTTTGCGGGTCAGGACCGCTGAAGAGCCCCAATGGGTAAGTCAGATCAGGGCGCCGGCACCAGAGGCAAAATCAGCGCCGACGGATGCTCGGCATCGTGATAGACGGTGTTGGTGGCCGAAACAAAGCTCTTCGCGAAGGCGGGATCTTCACCGGTGTTCAAATTCCGGTCAAAACGGGGAAAATTGCTGCTGGAAATCTCCAACCGTAACATGTGTCGCTTGAGAAACACGTTACTCGTAGACCACAGATCAATAGTGAACTTGTACACTTGTCCGGGATTCATCAGGTTGGCTTTCTCCTGCGAATCGCGATAACGGGCGCGGATGATTCCTTCCGTCAGATTTTGCGCAAATCCATCTGGCCCGACGTCGACCAGCTTGGCAGTGAAGTCTGTGTCCACAGCCGAAGACTTGGCAAAAAGTTCGAGGCTGACTGGCCCTGTGACTTCTGTGTCCTGGGTAAACGCAGGTGTGGTGTAGATTAAAACGTCGTCCCGAGATTCTAACGGACGCTGATCACGTGGACCAGGCGCCAGGTGTTGCGAATCGCAACACAGAGGGCCTCCAATCGTGGGCACCGGATTCGAAGGATCATAGACGTAGTGATCCGGCGATTCCGATCGTGGGGATGCGGTCGAAAGACTGCCCTCTCCGCGAAGCGAGTTCGCGTTTTTCGTCGAATGTAGGAAGTATTTGGCGCTCTGTGCGCGAGCCAATGGCCAGTCATCTTCCTCCCGCCATTGATTGGAGCCCATGACGAAAATCTTCACCGGCTTGCCGCCAAATTCGTTCTGGACTCCTTTAAACAGGTAGTCGTACCACTTCAAAGTAAGTTCGTTTTCGTCGAACTCAGCGGCCGCAGGACCAAAGTCGACCTCTCCGATCTTTCTTCCGCCACCCGCGTGGCCTCCAATGGTCACGTAGAGGTGCTGCCCCTTGCGTGCCGCTTCACTTCCGCCGTAGGCCTTGATTCCGACGTAGTTGCGCAGCGACCCTCCTTGAAAAATGTCGTACCAGGCGGCAATAGAAAGCACCGGGACATTGATGTCACCGAAATGCTCTTCAATCGATATTTGTTTCCAGTACTGGTCGTAGGTAGGATGAGCCAACCAATCGAGAAAATAAGGTGCCAGGGTGGCGGTGGAGATCGGCGCTGAGGCTGGATCGGAAAAATTGAACAGTGGATAGCTGGCCAGGGGCAGCTTCCAAGCTCCTCCGAGAGCATTGGTATTTTTTTTAACCGCATGATCAAAGGTGTCCTGAGCCAGGCCCGAGGTCCAGGATTGGTTGAACCATTGCTCAAATGCACCACCCTGGTAGGTCCAGTTTTCGTGATAGTTGCTGGCAGTCACGATTGGACAAATGCCGGCAAGATGCGGTGGATGCGCGATGGCCGTCAGCATCTGGGTGGCACCCACATAAGATCCTCCCCACATGCCTACTTTGCCGTCCGAATAAGGGAGCGCTGCCGCCCACTCCACGGTGTCGTAACCATCGTTCGCTTCATGCTTGAACGTGTACCAGTCTCCGTCGGAATCGTAGCGGCCCCGGACGTCTTGAATGATGACAACATATCCGGTCGCTGCAGCTTTGAAAGCGAAAGTTGCTGCGCCGCTCTTGTTGTACGGTGTGCGTTGCAGCAGAACCGGAAACTGCCCATCGGCCTTCGGCCGATAAATATCCGCGCGAAGAATTACGCCGTCGCGCATGCTGGCGGTCACGCCCCGTTCCATGGTTACCTCGTAGGATTGGGAGGCGCGAAGCAAAGACGTGGCCAGCATCAGGCTGAGAGCGGCAGCGGAGAGCGTGATCTTCCTGCGAAACATGGGTTGGTCCTCGGTGCTTACGACTGGATAAGGTATCAATTTTTAGTTCGCCGGCAAAATCTCATGGTGCTGCACAAATTCCCTACCCGGCGTCAATCCTGAGGGACTTCAGTCCCGAAGAGCCCGCCCTGAGCGAAATCGAAGGGATCTCGCGCGCATCTGCACACTCTCGGCGAGTCGCACATGAGCTTCACGCAAGATGCTTCGC
>Ga0137407_10002640_pt1 | contig 11778 bp, 12 predicted proteins | sample CZOMad2_2_16fung_FD_108410 | JGI IMG/M metagenome (GOLD analysis project Ga0137407, IMG submission 108410) | Vadose zone soil fungal communities from Angelo Coast Range Reserve, California, USA - CZOMad2_2_16fungal (Illumina Assembly) | ecosystem: Environmental > Terrestrial > Soil > Vadose...
ACGTGGCCGTCTCGACCCCGCGCCTGCTGTCGGCACTCGTGGAGGAGGCGGTGAGCGTGGGCGACCTGGTCCGGCTGATGACGTTCGGGCAGAGCGAGGCGAGCCTGGTCGAGCTGACCATGCCAGACGACGCTCCGCTGGTCGGCCAGCGGGTGGGCGGGATCGACTGGCCCGCCGACACGTCGCTTGTCGCCATCTTGCGGGAGGGCCGGGTACTGGTGCCGCACCCGGACGATCCGCTCCAGGCCGGCGACGAGCTGTTCTTCGTGACCAGCGAGGACGTGGAAGACGAGCTAGGCCGCCTGCTGGGGTCCAGCGACTAGCGGGCCCGGTCTTCGCGGGTCCTGGCCTAGCGGATCTCGGCCTAGCGGGTCTCGGTGAACTCCGGGCCGCGCTCGAAGGGGTTCAGGTCGCCGCCGAACTTGTTCTCCTCGGCCGCGGCGGCCTGCTCCTCCAGCGCCTGGCGGGCCTCGGGCGGCAGCCGCAGCTCGAGTATCTCCCGGGGCGGCACCGGGTGCTCGCCGCGGACCACGACGACGTCCCTGAACACCTCCTCGAGCAGGCCGGCCTGCTCGCCGCGTTCCGCGGCCGGGCCGGTGAACAGCCCGCGTACGAACCAGCGGGGGCCGTCCACACCGACGAACCTGACCAGCCGGAAGCCAGCGGCGGGCTGTCCCGGCTCGGCCGGCACCTGGGCGATCAGCTCGAGGCCGAACTCCCCGTCCGACTCCTGGCTCCGCCCGCCGGCCCCCTGGACCTCGGCGGCGATCTCGGCCCGGACGTCGTCCCAGAGCGCGCCCCGGCGCGAGGCCGCGAACGCCTGGATCTGGACCTCGCTGTCCTGGTGCCTGACCGTTACCCAGGCGCCGTGCTGCTCGGCCATGACGAGCTGGATCTCGTGCTCAGGCCCGATCGGCACCAGAAGGCTGCCCAGGTCCACCCGCTCGAGCGCGGGGAACGGCTCCTCCGCGTCCCACGGGCCGCCATCGGGCCGCGGGTTGCCCGCGGGCCGCTCCGGCTCGTCATCGTAGATTTCGTCGCCGGATACGTCCTGGCCGGGTTCGTCCTGCCAGTCGCGGCCCGCGTCTGCTGAACGACGCCGACGAAACACTGCACACACTCCTTACAGTTCTCAGTTCTCGACCGGGGAGGCGGCTCCCCGGAGTGCGGCGGAATGACCGCCAGTGGAGCCGAAGCCGCCGTCGCCCCGGCTGGACCCGGGAAGCACGGCGACCTCGTGGAACACCGCCCGTTCCACCCGCTGGATGACCAGCTGCGCGATCCGGTCGCCGCGGCTGAAGCTCACCGGGCGGTCCCGGTCCGTGTTGAGCAGGGTCACCTTGATCTCGCCCCGGTAGCCCGCGTCGACGGTGCCCGGCGCGTTCACCAGCGTCACCCCGTGCTTGGCGGCCAGCCCGGAGCGAGGGTGGACGAACGCCGCGTAGCCGTCGGGCAATGCGATGGCCAGGCCGGTCCGCACCAGTGCGCGCTCGCCCGGTCCGAGTTCGATGTCCTCGGCGATCGTCAGGTCCGCGCCCGCGTCGCCGGGATGGGCGTACGACGGCATCGGCGCGTCGGGGTCGAGGCGCTTGATCAGCACATCCGGGTCAGGATGCGGCAACGGAAAACTCCCTACTGCTGGCACGCACGGTGAGGATAGCGCGACATCCGGGCACTGTCGCATCTTACGGGCCGCCGGCACCTGGATCTCCCCGCCGCAGCTCAGGCACCGCTCGGGTGATCACCGCGACGATCGGCACCGCCACCACCGCGCCGGCGATTCCGGCCAGGACGCTGCCGACCGCCAGGGAGAGGATGACGGCCAGCGGGTGCAGCCGGATCACCCGCCCGACCACCTGCGGCTGGAGCAGGTGCCCCTCCAGCTGGTCCTCGACGATCAGCACCCCGAGCAGGATCACGGCGGCGACCCAGCCCTTGGCGGCCAGCACGACCACGATGGCCAGCGCCCCGGCGATCAGCAGCCCGACCAGCGGCACGAAGGCGGCCACGAACACCAGCACGGCCAGCGGGATGACCAGCGGGGCGCCCATGATGTACAGGGCCAGCCCGATCACCACCCCGTGGATCGCCGCCACCGCCACGGTGCCGCGCATGTAGTACACCACCGCGAGCCAGGCGGCGTGCCCGGCCCGGTTCACCCGCCCGGCAGTATCACCGCGCAGGCCGCTGATCAGCCAGGACCAGATCCGCTCGCCGTCCTTGATCAGGAAGAACATGACGAAGATCATGAGCACCAGGCCGCCGAAGAACTCGGCGGCGATCTTCCCGCCCGCCACCACGGTGCCCTCGACCAGCGCCTTGTGCTTGCTGAGGTAGCCGGGGATGTTGTTCAGGGCGCCCTGGACGCTGCTGCTCTTGAGGTGGAAGGGGGCGCCGGACAGCCACGCTTCCACCTGGGTGGTGGTATGCCTGGTCTCCTCGACCAGGACCGGGTAGTCCGCGCTGACCCGGTTGGTCACCAGCATGACCAGGCCGCCCAGGACCAGGGCCCCGGCCAGCAGGGTGCACCAGGTGGCGGCGAGGCTAGGCAGCCCGGCCCGCCGCAGCCGGGCCTTCAGCGGCTGCAGCAAGGCGGTGAGCAGCAGCGCGGCGGTGCACGGCACGACCACGATGGCGAGCATGCCGATCACGCGGGCCACCAGGTAGAGGGCGGCCGCGAGCAGCAGCAGCCGCCAGGACCACGCCGCTCCGGTCTGCAGCCAGATCGGCACCCGGTTGTGCTCGGCGGCGTCCCCGGGGCGGCTGGGCATGCTCACCCGGGCTTGCTCCGGCGTGTCCGGCGCCGGCTCGCTCCCGTCCACCGGCCCCGCCTTCCAGGCGGCGGCTAGCCAGCTCACCGCGTCCCGCCTGGCTTGTCGTCCCCGCCCCGGCAAAGACTCCATCTGACCAACTACCCTCGACTGCATGGGTGATTACCGCGAACGGCTCCGCGTACCGCTCGCCTGGTGGCTGCTCGCCATGCCCAGTGCCCTGATCCTCGGCGCCACGCTCTACGCCGGCCTCAGCGGGCCCTGGCCGGTCATCATCGTGGCCGTGCTCGTAGCCGGCTTGGCCACGCTGCTGATCGCCATGGGCCTGGGCACGGTGGAGATCCGCGACGGGACGCTGCGGACCGCGGGTGCCGCTCTTCCCCTGACGGCCGTCAGCGAGGTGGTTTGCCTCGACGAGAAGCAGACCACGCAGCTGCGCGGCCCTCGAGCAGACCCGGCGGCCCATCTGTACTCGCGACCCTACCTCAAGGAATCGGTCTACCTGGCGGTGGCGCCATCGGCCCGGGAGGCCGGCCCGGCAGGCCCTTACTGGCTGATCGGCACCAGGCATCCGGCGGAACTAGCCGCCGCGGTCGAAAGGTGCCGAGTGCAGGCCGGACACGAACCAGTGGCATGATTGCGCGGACGAGGGTAGCGGACGGGGCGACAAGGAGGCAGTGGGATGGCTGACAAGAAGACCGAGAGGAAAGTAGACCTCGGCACTAAGGTCGTGAGCGCGGTGGCGGCGATGGCAGCCGCCTTCATCGCGCGCAAGCTGATCACCTTCGCCTGGACCAAGGCGGTGGGCAAGGAGCCGCCCACGCACCCGGAGGACCCGCAGGTCGCCTTCGGCGAGGCCCTCGGCTGGTCCGTGCTGACCGGAGTCAGCGTGGAGGCGGCGAGGCTGCTCGCCACCCGGGCTGCGGCACGTAGAACGTACAGCGGCCCGGAGCGCGAGCCCGTCGTCACCAGTCAGAGCTAAGCCGCGCACTCCCGGCAGACCAGCTGGCCGTTGCGATCCTCGGCCAGCTGGCTGCGGTGGTGCACCAGGAAGCACCGGGAACATGTGAACTCATCCGCCTGACGCGGTATCACCCGTATCGCGAGTTCCTCGTTCGACAAGTCGGCCCCCGGCAGCTCCAGGGACTCGGAAACGTCGTCGGGATCAAGATCGATGGTGCTCGATGACTTGTCCATCCGGCGCGCCTGAAGTTCCTGAAGACTGTCCTCGGTCAGGTCGTCGTCCGTCTTCCGCGGGCTGTCGTAGTCGGTAGCCATCTGGGTACTCCATCCCCCTTCATCCGTAGTGCGCATTCGCTGCGCGGTTGTAACGCTTTCAAGGCCATAGTTGTGCCCGATTCCGGCGGCGAATTCTGTCACGTTCGCGGCCAGCGCACACGCGCCACGCCGATAACTCCTGACGCGTCCCGTTCCGAGGCCGCCGGCGGCTACCTTACACGGTCCGTTTAAGCGTCCCGTCCCTGACTACGTGGCGCATCCCGCTCCGGGTTCAGCCGAGCCAGAAAAGCCTCTAGCTGCCGATAGAGACCCGGTCCGGCGGCCACCGTCAGGGATGTGCTTTCCGCCTTTCCCGCCAGTCCGCCGACCGTCGCGCCCGCCTCACGGGCGATCAGGCCGCCGGCCGCGAAGTCCCAGTAGTTCAGGCCGCGCTCGTAGAACGCGTCGAGCCGCCCGGCGGCGACCGAGCACAGGTCCACGGCAGCGGAGCCGCCGCGCCGGATGTCCCGCACCCGCGGGAGCAGCGCAGCGACCACCTCGCCCTGTACCTGACGCCGCCCGGCATCGTACCCGAACCCGGTACCTACTAGCGCCTGGCCGAGAGAAACCCCGGCCGAGCAGTGCAGGGCCAGGCTGGCCTCACCGCGGTGGAGCCAGGCTCCACCGCCCGCTACCGCGGTGAATGTCTCGCCGCGCCTGGGGACCTCGACCACCCCCGCGACCACGGTGCCGTCCACCTCGGCCGCGATGGACACGGCCCAGTCGTGCAGGCCGTACAGGTAGTTGACGGTCCCGTCCAGCGGGTCGACGACCCAGCGCACCCGGCCGGCGTGGCTGGCCTCGCCTCCGGCGCCTCCCGTGTCGCCTGAGGTCTGGCCGCCTTCCTCGCCCAGGACGGCGTCGGCCGGGCGGTGGGCCCGGATCCGGCTGGTGATCAGCGCCTCCGACTTGCGGTCCATCTCGGTCACCACGTCGGTCGGACTCGACTTGGTCTCCACGACCTCGGGCCGTTCGTCTCCTCGCCAGGACGCGAGCAGCTGGCCGGCCTCACTGGCCGCCGCCACCGCGATCGCCAGCAGCTTCCCGGGGTCCAGGTGGTCGCTCATGCCCGCGACGCTCCGGCCGGACGGGCCGCGTACCGGCAGCAATCGGCCGGGCAGTCCTGGCCGGGCAGAGCCAGCCGCTCCCGCACCAGTTCGGTGATCATGGAGACGAACCTGGGCTGGCAGCCCGGGGTGGCGGCCCGGGCGAAGGCCAGGCCCAGCGACTCGGCGCAACGCGCCGCCTCGACATCCAGGTCGTGCCTGACCTCCATGTGATCGGAGACGAACCCCACCGGGACGACCACGACCGCCTTGGTACCCGACCCGGCCAGCTCGCCCAGGACGTCGCCGACATCGGGTTCCAGCCAGGGCTGGGAAGGCGGGCCGCTCCGGCTCTGGTAGGCAAGCGTCCATGGGTGAGGGTCGCCGCCCACCCGTTCGGTAATAAGACCGGCTGCCTCGGTCAGCTCGGCTACGTACCTTCCCCTGGCCGGCCCTGGGCCGCTCGCCTCGGCCATCGCGACGGGGATGCTGTGCGCGGTGAACACCAGGTGGGCCCCGTCCCGCAGGCCGACCGGGAGCGCGGCCAGCGCGGCCCGCGTGCTCGCGGCGAACGGCTCGATGAAGCCGGGATGGTCGTAGAAGCGTCTGATCTTGTCGATCGCGGGCGCGTCAGGGCCCGCCGCGGCCCGCGCCCGCTCGATGTCATCGAGGTACTGCCGGCAGCTCGAGTAGGAACTGTAGGCGGACGTCACGAAGGCGACCGCCCGCCGCACGCCGTCCGCGGCCATGGTCCGCACCGTGTCGGTCAGGTACGGCGTCCAGTTCCGGTTCCCCCAGTAGACCGGCAGCGACAGGCCGCTGGCGCCGAAGTCGGCCCGGATCGCGGTCAGCAGATCCCGGCACTGCTGGTTGATCGGGCTGACGCCGCCCACCGCGTAGTAGTGCTCGGCCACGCCGGCCAGCCGCTCGCGCGGGATGCCGCGGCCGCGGGTGACGTTCTCCAGGAACGGCATGACGTCGTCGGGGCCTTCCGGGCCGCCGAACGAGACCAGCAGGAAGGCGTCGTATTCCGGCATGCTTCCATCAAACCAGCCGCAGCGGGCTCCCCCCGCCTGGGGGCCAGGGGGGATGGGGGGCGGGCAGCCCCCCATACGCAGGGGGCCCCCATACGCAGGGGGGTCTGGGGGGATCGCTCCCCCGGCGAGCAGAATAACCCGCTTGACGGTATCCGATATATTATTGATCGTGGGGCAATGCGGCCGATGACGGATTCCGACGATGCGAAAGAGCCCTCCAGCCGCTCCCCCTCCGGCCTGCTGACCCGGCCGCTGCGACCGTACGCGGAGATCTTCGAGATACCGGGGGCCTGGCGCTTCTCGGTAGCCGGGGTCATCGGGCGGATGCCGATGTCGATGTTCGGGCTCGGCACCGTCCTGCTCATCTCGGCCGTCACCGGGAGGTACGGCGTGGCCGGCATGGTGTCCGCGATCGGCTCGCTCGGCTACGCGTTCAGCTCGCCGCGGATCGCCCGGCTGGTCGACTCACGCGGGCAGCGGCCCGTCCTGCTCCCCCTGCTCGCGGTGTTCACCGTGACCACCGCGCTGCTCATCACGGCCGTGCAGCTCCGCCTGCCGACCTGGGCGTTCTTCATACCGGGGGCGATCGCGGGCGCGACCATGCCGTCCCTGGGGGCGATGGTCAGGGCCCGCTGGAGCGTCCTGCTGGCCGGCTCGCCCCGGCTGCACGCCGCGTTCTCCTTCGAGTCGGTCGCCGACGAGCTGTGCTTCGTCATCGGGCCGGCCGCCGTGACGCTGCTCGCGACCGAGGTGTTCCCCGCATCCGGCGTGGGCGTGGCCGCGCTACTGTGCGTGTTCGGGACGCTGTGGTTCGCGGCCCAGCGCGGTACCGAGCCCGTGGTGGTCCCGCCGGAGCGGCCCCAGGGGGCGCGCCGGAGGCGCGGCGCGGCCGCGCCTGGCCTGGTCGTGCTGGTCCCCGTGTACGTGCTGCTCGGCGCGATGTTCGTGTCGATCGACCTGAGCACGGTGGCGTTCGCCCAGCACTTCGGGCACAAGCCGCTGGCCGGCCTCATCCTCGGCACCTATGCGTTCGGCAGCGGCACCGGCGGGCTGTGGTACGGGTCCAGGCAGTGGCGGGCACCGCTGGAGAAGCGGTTCGCGCTCACCCTGACGCTGACCGTTCTCGGCATGGCCACGTTCTGGGCCCAGCCCAACCTGATCACGCTGACCTGCGTGATCTACCTGTGCGGGCTGACCATCGCGCCGACCCTCATCGCCGGCTTCAGCCTGCTCGAGGCCCAGGCCAAGCCGGGCCGCCGGACCGAGGCCATGTCCTGGCTGAGCAGCGGCATCTCCGTCGGAGTGGCGGCGGGCGCGTCCGTGGTCGGCTTCATCATCGACGCGCACGGCCCGCGAGCCGGTTACGTCTTCGGCGCCGCGTGCGGTGCGGCCAGCGCCGTAACCTGCGTCGCGGGCCTGTCCCGGCTCCGACCCATAGACCTCGTAGAGTCCCCGGCCGCCGCTACTGAGCCTTAGGGATAGTTCTGGGCGTACTCGCTGGCCAGTGCGAGTACCTCGTCGACGTACCAGGTGGCGTGGTTGTAGGCGAAGATCGCCCCGCGCAGGCTGGCGGTGTTCCCGGCGCCGTCGGCGCACAGCATGCGCGCGGCCGAGGGCACCGCGTCGAGCGGGTTCATGATGTCCGGCGGCCCGCTCTGGCCGAACCCGACGATGCCCCACTCGGCCCAGGTGGCCGGCATGAACTGCATCGGGCCGCGCGCGCCCGCGCTGGACGGCCCGTCGTTGGTGCCGTTGCCGCTCTCGATCTCGCCGATCGCGGCCAGCACCGTCCACGACATGCCCGGGCAGTACTTCGCGGCGGACGCCTGGTACAGGTCCAGGTAGCTGGCCGGCACGCCGGTGGTCGGCACGTTCGTGCTCACCGGGAGCTTGCCCACGGTGACCACCGGCACCAGGTTGATCACCTTCGCCCCGGTCCCGATGACCGACTTGATCGTCGCCATCAGCGTGACCAGGTTCGCGCCGGGAGCGTTGATGAGCACGGCGAAGTTCTTCGCCAGGCCCAGGTCGGCCGAGCGGGACTTGTTCACGATGACGTCGGCGCCCGGGACGCTGAGCGCGGTCTGGGCGCCGAACGGCAGCCGCTCCTGGACAGCGGCCGCGACCTGGTAGGAGTTCCCGGCCGACAGGCGCAGCTGGCCGGCCGCCTTCGGTGTGCTGATCAGCTTGCCCTGGCTCAGGTCGGTCCAGACCGCGTTGGCGGCGGCGGTCTCCGGCGGCGTCCAGGACCGGAACCCGGCCGGGACGCCGAGCAGGTTGGCGCTGTGCCCGTTGACGCTGACCTTGCCGCCGTCGACGGACAGCACGCTCCGCACCCCGGCCAGCTTGCCGATCCGGGCCAGCTGGGCCGGGCTTATCCCGGCCGGCGCCGCGGCGATCAGGTCAGGGACGAACAGCTGCCGCGGCAGCGCCCCGGCCGAACCCGGCGCCTTCAGGGACGACGGGACGGAGGTCGAGGCCGCGGCGACGCCGGGCGGCGGGGAGACGGTGAAGCCGTACGAGCTGCCGGACGGAGCCGGCCCGCCCGAGGCAACACTGGCCGGGACGACGGCGGCGGCCGGGATAGTCACGGCAGCCAGCGCCACACAGGTCGCGGCCCCGGCCAGGACGGCACGCCAGAGGGACGGAAACAGCACAATGTCTATGAAGATATAAGGCGCCCCTCGCCAACAGAAAGTCCCGGGCCGAATTATTAAACGATCCTTAAGGAACTTAAGAGGGGATCTTCAGCTTCCCAGCGGGGCGAACCGGACATGGTGAGCCGGGCCGGGAGCGGCGAAGGCGAGCACGCGCCCGGCCTCCGCGGCCAGCGCGTCACGCTCGGCACCGGGGCCGGGGGAGCCTTCCCGGCCGAACAGCTCGACGGTCACCGTGGCCGCGTCCCGGCCGCGGTCAAGACGCCACAGGCCGGCCACGAACCCGTCGATCAGCACCGTCCCCGGGATGACGCCGTTGACGGCGGATACCCGCTGCATGGCAGCGGGGCTGATCACGCGGGATCGTTCGGCGTGGGAGAGGATGAGGTTGTCGAATTCGGCGACCAGCCGGGGCGGCGCGGGCGCCTCCTCGCCGGGGCGGGGGGCCGTGGGCAGGTCGAACAGCTCGGTGCCGTGCTCGTCGCGGAAGGTGACCAGGGCAGGCCTGAGCTGCTCGAGCACTGCCTTCAGCCCGGTCAGCCCGGACCAGGCCTGCACGTCCCGCACGGTCGCCGGGCCGAACGCGCCCAGATACCTCGTGACCAGCCGGGCGAGCTCCGCCGGGGAGGCCGGGGCGGTGCCTCGCTGCCCGGGGCCGGGCTGGGCGAGCCAGTGCTCGGCCGAGGTGTGCACCGACTGCCCGGCCTGGCCCCAGACGGCCCGCGGCGGCAGCTGGACCAGGGGCACGAAGGCGCGCACCGCCTGGGCCAGGGCCGCGGGCGGGTTAGCGGGCCAGCGCGCCGCCAGGGCCTGGCCGAGCTGACGGAACGTCATCGGCTCGGCCTCGACCAGGCTCCGGCCCGCGGCGGCCAGCGCCGCCGGATCGACCCCGGCCAGCTGCCTGCCGAACGCGCCGCGCAGGCCCCGCTCGAGCACGGGCTGCACCAGCCGCCGCAGCGGCAGGCAGTCCCGGGCGGACACCAGGTGGATGGTGCCGCGCATCAGCGCGACCCTGACCACGCTCCGGCCGGTGATCAGGGCGGCGAGGTCATCGGGGCGGAAGCCGTCGAGCCGGGAGTGCAGGCCGTAATACGGCGGGAAGGGCGCCTGGGCCTGCAACCCGACCAGGTGCTCGATGGTGCTTGTCACCTGAGCGGCCCGCTCCGGGCCGGCGTCGGGCAGCCGCGGGCGGTCGAGCAGCAGCTGGCGGGCCAGCAGCGCGCGGTTGACCGCGCGGCGGGACAGCACCTTCGGCTCCGCCATCACGATGCCATCAGTAGCAGATATTCGTGTGCAGGCGGTCCGCGGGGAGCGGATGGGCCAGGGCCTGCGCGGTGCGCGCGTCGGCCGGGCGGTGCAGCACCACGTAGCCGTCGTCGGCGAACACTTGCGCGTACCCGTGCGCCCGCAGGTAGGCCACCTCCTGGGCCTGCTGGCGGGGCGTGCAGAACGGGAAGTCGAGCCCGATGGTATCCCCCACCACCCAGGGCGCCCACCGGGGCGTGCCGTCGAGCAGGAGCACCGTGTCCCGGCCGGACAGCGCCGGGCCGATGTTGTTGGACGCCTCCACTTCGGCCCCGGCGGGGACGTGCGCGACGGCGGCGGCGGCCGCCCGCATCCGCGCGTTGACCCCGTAGAAGTTCGGGTGCAGGAGCGGCCCGAGGGGTGAGGACGGGAGGTAAACGAGGGCGGCGGCGCAGATCCCGGCGGCCCAGAGGGTGGCCAGGGAAAGGGGGGTCCGAGGGGTCTCCCCCCGGTCGCGGGGGGTCCCGGGGGGTCGTCCCCCCGGGAGCCTGAGCCAGCGGGCGGGCCAGTGCTTCTGCAGCCGCGCCGCGCCGTCCACCGCGGCGCAGGCCAGCATCATCACCAGGAACGCGTCGTACTGGAACTTGGCCTGCCACCACAGCGGATAGCCGGAGGCGAGCATCCGCTCGGCCAGCAGCGGCAGCACCGCGACCACCATGGGCGAGGCCAGCGGGAGGAAGCCGAACGTCGCGAGCAGCCCGATCATCGTCCGGGCCTTGACCCACGGGGTGACGAAGACATGGAGCGCGTGCAGCGGGTGGGTGATCACGTTCAGCGCGGCGCTGCCGAGCGTGGGCCCGAACTGCCCGTAGGCCCAGTAGAAGGTGGCCGAACCGCCGAACGCGGGGATCAGCACGCGGGTGGCGACCCAGGTCGCTGTCACTCCGCCGACCACGAAAGCCAGGCCGATCCAGACGTCGGGACGGCGGCGGGTCAGCAACAGGTAGACGCCGAAGCCCGCGATGAGCAGGCCCATGTCCTCCTTGACCAGCAGCAGCGCCGCCGCCACCAGGACTCCGTGCCAGCGCTTGCCCTTGTCGAAGCGCTCGACCAGCACGGCGGTCAGCACCGGGACAAACGCGACCTCGTGGAAATCGAACACGACCGCCGCCATGACGGGCAGCGACAGCGCGTAGGCCACGCAGACGAAGTACGCGGCCCCGGACCCGAGCCGGCGCCGGGTGTAGACCCACAGCGGCGGTATGGCCAGCGCGAACAGCACTCCCTGGGTGACCAGCAGGGTGACCGGGCCGTCGTGGATCCAGTACAGCGGGGCGAGCAGCGCCAGCACCGGCGACCAGTGGTCGGCCAGGAGCATGAAGTGCGCGCCCTGGCCGTCGGAGATGCCGCGCGCGAGCGAGACCGGCGCCCTCAGGTGCGCGTAGCCGCTGATCCCCTGGTCGAAGATGACCAGGTCGAACGTGCTGGCCAGGAAGCGGCGGAAGAGGATGAGAGAGTCGGTGCAGTAGGCGACGGCGGCCAGCGTGGTGAGCACGCCCACCCAGACTCGATGGCGGCCCCACAGCGCCCGCAGCCGACCGGGCCCGACGGCCGTCCCGTCAGCCGCGCGGGGGGCGGTCGCTGAGCCGGCGGGGGCCTGGCTGCTCACCGCTGGAAGAGTAGCAGGGGCGCGGCGTTGACCGAATGCGCGGCGGTATGGGCCGGGAAGGTTACTCTCTTGCTA
>Ga0137407_10002642_pt1 | contig 11775 bp, 8 predicted proteins | sample CZOMad2_2_16fung_FD_108410 | JGI IMG/M metagenome (GOLD analysis project Ga0137407, IMG submission 108410) | Vadose zone soil fungal communities from Angelo Coast Range Reserve, California, USA - CZOMad2_2_16fungal (Illumina Assembly) | ecosystem: Environmental > Terrestrial > Soil > Vadose zone...
CAACGCGAACGATTCTCCGCGCGTGATCCGGGACGTCGACGCGCTCTTCGCCAACAGCGAGGCGGAGACGCACACCGAGACGGAGAAGGCGTTCCGGCTGCAGTTCGTCACCGGATCCTCCGCCATCCTCACTGCGCTGCAGGTGGTCAGCGCCGTGATCCTGGTGATCATGGCGCTGATCCTGGGGAACACGATGGCCATGGGGCTTCGGGAGCGCACGGGAGAGCTGGGCGTCATGCGCGCCATCGGGTTCCTGCCCAAGGACGTTCGGGCGCTCGCCTTCCGCGAAGGGGCCATGCTGGGCGCCCTCGGTGGCATCGTCGGGTGCCTTCTCGCCCAGCCGGTGCTGCGCGGGGTCGGCAGGATGGCAGCCAGCATCGGCTTCCTCTCCAACGTCTCGTATACGCTTCCGACCGCGGCCATGACGGTGGCCATTGCAGCGCTCATCGGCGCGGCCGCGAGCGCGCTGCCCGCGGTCCAGGCGGCGAGGATGGAGATCGTGAACGCGCTGCGGAGGCAGGAGTGATCCCGCTCGCCTACAATGTCCGCTCCATCCTGCGGCGCCGCTTCTCTGCCTTCGCCACCGTGGGCGGACTGGGCCTGGTGGTGTTCGTCTTCGCGGCGGTGTTGATGCTGGCGCGCGGCGTGCAAGAGACGCTCAAGTCCACCGGCTCGCACGAGAACGCCATCATCCTGCGCAAGGGAAGCACGTCCGAGCTGACCAGCTTCCTCCCGCGCGACGCCGCGAAGACGTTCGCGGCCGACCCCACCGTGGCGATCGACGGCGGCAGGCAAGTGGCCTCGCCCGAGCTGTTCGTCATCTTCCAGCTCCAGCGCGCGGACGGGAATGGCACCGCCAACGTAGGTTTCCGCGGCGTGACGAAGGACGGCTGGGAGCTGCTCCGGTCGAAGTCGATCAAGGTGGTCGAGGGCCGCTTGCCCCAGTGGGCGACCAGCGAAGTGATGCTCGGCAGGTCCACGGTGGGCCGCTACAAGGGAGCGCGGATAGGAGACTCGATCTCGATCGCGCGCCGCCAATGGTTGGTGGTGGGGATCTTCGACGCGGGCGGAAGTGGATTCGACAGCGAGGTGTGGGCCGACGCCGACCAGATCGCCGACGCCTCTCGCCGCACCGGCTACTCGATCGTCACCGTGAAGCTGAAGGACCCGTCCGAGTTCGACGGGCTCCGCGCAACCGTCGACGCCGATCCGCGCTGGAACCTCGAGGCCAAGCGCGAGGACCACTTCTACGAGGAAGCGGCGGGACCGATGGCGACCTTCATCCAGGTGCTGGGCACCGTCATCGCGGTGTTCTTCGCCTTCGGCGCCACGCTGGGGGCGATGATCACCATGTATGCCCAGGTCGCGACGCGGGTGCGCGAGGTGGGTACGCTGCGCGCGCTCGGGTTCCGGCGGCGTTCCGTCCTGGGCAGCTTCCTGGTCGAGAGCCTGATCCTGGCGCTGCTCGGCTCGGTGGCCGGATGCATCCTGGCATCGTTGCTCGGCGCGGCCACCTTCACCACCACCAACTTCGGGTCGTTCACCGAGATCAAGTTCCGCTTCCACTTCGCGCCCGAAATCGCGTTGAAGGCGACGATCTTCGCGGTCCTGATGGGGCTCTTCGGCGGCCTCTTGCCCGCGGTTCGCGCCGCACGGCTGCAGATCGCGGAGGCGACCAAGGGATGAAGACGCGCGCTGAAGCCCTGGCGCTCCTGCACGAGTTCACGCAGTCCGATGCGCTGCGCAAGCACGCCCGGGGCGTGGAGGAAGCGATGCGCGCGTACGCCCGTTGGTTCGGAGTGACGGACGCGGCGGAGATCGAAAAGTGGGGCATCGTCGGACTGCTGCACGATTTCGATTACGAGCAGAACCCGACCGAGGCGACGCACTTGCACGTCGGCACGCGGGTGCTGCGCGAGCGCGGCTGGCCCGAGGACGTGATCGAGGCGGTGGCGTCCCACGCGGACTACATGAAGATCCCGCGCGACACGCCGCTGAAGAAGGCGATCCATGCCTGCGACGAGGCGGTCGGATTCATCGGCGCCTGCGTCAAGGTCCGGCCGACGAAGAAGATCGCCGATCTGCCGGCCGAGTCGGTGCTGAAGAAGCTGAAGGACAAGGCCTTCGCCCGCAGCGTGGATCGGAGCTACGTGTACGGCGGCGCCGAAGCCGTGGGGCGCCCGCTGGCGGAGCACGTCTCGTTCCTGATCGACGCGCTGAAGCCGATCTCCGACGAGATCGGCCTCTGATCAGCGGGGCCGCAGCAACAACACCCTCGAGGAGTAGCTTCGGTCGTAGCCCTGGGCGACGATGTTTCCCGCCTCGTCGATTCCGTTCGCAATCGTGAGGACGTACGGGGTGCCGTCGACGAGCGTGTTGAGATCGAACATCCTGCCAGCAGCGTAGATGACGGCACGGTTCGGGTCGAACGCGGTTCCCACCGCCACGGAGGACCCGTTCACGGCCAGCAGTTGGCTGTACGTCGTCCCGGGCAGCGACCCGGCGTCGTTCAACTTTCCGTCCGCGTACATGAAGCCGTGATACGCGCCGCTCGCATAGCTGGCTGAGCCGACAATTACGCCCGCGTCGTTGATCGCCTGCGCCAGGCCCCAGCCGCCGCCGAAGGTCCCCAGATCGTCGATGACCCCTGGTTCGCGCAAGCGTCCCGGCCGCATCCCAAAGTCGCTGCACGATTGGCCGACGATGACCCCCTTCGAGTTGATGCCCCAGGCCGACGAGCACGCGTTCCAGCCGCCGCCCAGCGAGCCGAGGTCAACCACGGTGCCCTTCGAATCCCAGTAGACCGCCCGGCCAAGGCCGTCCGCGCGCAAGGCCGAACCGACGATGATCCCATCCGTGTTGACTCCGTAGGCCCAGCTGCCCGGACCTCCCAGCGTAACCAGATCGGTCATCGTCCCATCCTTCCAGCGAAAGGCGTGCCAGTAACCCGAAGAAGTGGGATAGTTGCCGGCAACGATCCCTGAGTCGTTGACTGCTGCAGCCTCCCCGCCCGACGGACCGATCGCCTTCATGGTGCCATCCCAGAGGAATGCCTGCGACGGGTAGCCCCCTTTGCCGGCGATGAGCATTCCGCGTGGACTGATGCCGGCGGAGGCGCTCCACCAGGCCCCCGGCGTGGTCCCTAGATCCATTGCGACGTAGCGGCGTTGCTCGAACTCCGCTCCGACCGCCGCGTCCGCCTTGAGCCCCAGAGTACAGGCGGCGCCGCTGCAGCTTCCGCTCCAGCGGCTGAACTTCGAAAGCGCGTCGGGGGAGGCCGACAGCGCCAGCGCGGTGCCCTCGGCGAAGCTGCTCTCGCAGGTCCCCGGACAGTCGATTCCCGCCGGAACCGACGTGACGCGCCCGCGCCCGGTGCCGCCGGCAACCACGACGACCTTGAACATCGGGATCGCCGCGAATGCAGCTTCGACCCGAGTGTCCGCCGAGAGGTGCAGCGCGCAGCTGCCGCCGCTGCAAGCGCCGGAAAACGCGCGGAAGCTGAATCCGGCCTCCGGCTTGGCCGTCAGGGAGACATCGCTCCCCGCGTTGAACGTCGCCGAGCAAACCCGCGGGCAGTCGATGCCCGCGGGGCTGGACGTCACGGAACCGCTTCCGGTGAGTCGCACGGCCAGGTTCGCCGGCCGCTGCACGAAGGTTGCCCAGGCGGAGACGTCGTCGGAGAGCGTGAGGATGCAAGCCGGACCGCTGCAAGCCCCGCCGAATCCGGTGAAGTCCCACCCGTCGGGCGCCGAGGCGTCGAGACGCACCGCCGTGCCGGGCGGAAAGTCGGCTGCGCACGTTCGCGGGCAATCGATACCGGCCGGATCGCTTCGGACCGTTCCGGCACCGTTCAACGATACCTGGAGGCGCCGTGGCTTTCCCGCCATGAACGTCGCCGCCACCGAGACGTCGACTCCGGGAGCCAGATCGCAGGCCCCGGTTCCGCTGCAGGCGCCGGACCAGCCGGCGAAAGTAGCCTCGCCGTCGATGACCGGCTCCAGGTGCACCGGGGTGTCCCGCGGCACCGAGAACCAGCACGTTCCCCGGCAGTCACCTTGGAGCCCCGAAGAGCGTACAGCACCAGGTCCTGATACCGCGACGGTGACGGTGGCCTTGGCCGTGTAATGGCCGCAAGCAGTCGCGAATGCCGCGAGCAGCAACATCCAACCACGCATGCTGGAACCCCCCCGCGGAAGCTTGCGCACGGACATCCGCAGGGGCGAGAGGGATGCGCCCGCCTGCCCGCCCGTCGTGCGGTAGCATGCGGCGTGCGATTGCGTCGCGGCGAGGGCCGCCTGCTCCTGCTCCTCTTGATCGCGTACGGCTGGATCTTCGTCTTCTTCGAGAGGCTGAACAACCCCAACGAGCTGGTCCGCGTCTACGCGGCCCGCGCACTCGCTGAGCAGGGGATCTGGAAGATCGGGACCCGCGAGCTCCAGCCGGGCCGCGTCGTCGATCGGGGACCAGTGTACTCGGACTGGGGCTACGTGAACGACAAGGCGCTGACCTGCGACGATCCTGGCGCGCGGCCGCCGGCCTGCGCAGGGCGGCTGTTCGCGGCAAAAGCTCCGGCAGCTTCCCTCCTGGGGGCGCCGGTGCTGGCGGCGATGAGGATCTTCGGGCCGCTGAAGAAGGCGCCGGCCGTGTTCGCTCTGCGCTGGATCTGCGTGATCCTTCCTTCAGTCATCTTCTGGATCCTGCTGCGCCGGTGGATGCTGGATTCCGGAGTACCGGAGACTGCCGCTCTGGCCTGCATGCTCGCCGGCGCCCTGGGATCCCTGTCGCTGACGTACGGGCAGATGTTCGCCGGGCACCAGATGGCGGCTCTCGCGCTGGGCGCCGCATTTCTCTGCGCGTTCTGGGGCGATTTCCGGCCGTTCTGGTGCGGGTTCTTCTGCGCGCTCGCCGTGGCGCTCGAATACCCGTCCGCGCCCGCTGGCGGCATCGTCGCCGCCGTCGCCCTTCTCCGCCACCGGCGCGGCGCCCTGCGTCTTCTCGCCGGCACGATTCCCTGGGCCCTGCTGCTGGCGCAATTCCACTGGAGCGCGTTCGGCGCGCCCTGGTCCACGCCCTACAGCCATCTGGAGAACCCCGGGTTCGTGCGCGACATCGCTCCCGGCTTCATGGGCATCTCCCCACCGACCTGGGAACGCGTGTACGGGTCGCTGTTCTCTCCCTGGCTCGGCCTGTTTTTCTGGGCGCCCTGGACGGCCCTCGCGCTCCTGGCCCCACGCTGGCTGCGCCGCTTCGACCTGGTCCCCTTCTGGGCGGTGGCGTATTTCCTGCTCTTCCAGATCACCCATTCCCTCTGGCGCGGCGGCTGGGTGATCGGACCTCGCTACATCACCCCCCTCGTGCCCTTCGCGGCGATGTCCGTCGCCCTCCTCCTCCGGGAAGCGCCTCGACTTCTCCCCATCGCCCTCGGCCTCGGGGCAGCCGGCATCGCAACCACGGGCCTCGCCTCCGCCGTCTGCCAGGGTTTTCCACCCGAGGCCCAGAACCCCCTGCGCGAAGTCGTCTGGCCCCTCCTCTCCCACGGCTACGTCCCGCCCAACCCGCTCCAGCTCCTCGGCATGCCGGGCCTCTGGAGCGCCCTCCCCTATTTCGCCGCACTCGCGGTCGCCATCATCTTGCTGCTCCGCCGAAGCGCACTCGCCCTCGCCGTCGCCGCCCTTGTCATCGCCGTGCAATGGGCAGCCCCCTCCAGCCCTGACCTCAGCGCCGCGCGCTTCCTCTCCGAACAGTGGCACCCAAATCCTCCCCCGGGCGCCCATCCCTTCTGACCCTCACGCCCGCGCCGAGCCCGACCGCTGTCGGCTGTCCGGATAGGGCGCGCGTCGATGGTGCCGGTCCCGGGAGCTTGTCCCTGGGACAAGTTGATGGAGGGGGGAACTCATTCTGGAACTCATGATCCGTCACATCTCACGATCAGCTTGAGGGCAGCTACCCGCGTCCGGGCTGTTACCTGCGCCGGCACCGAACCATTGCGCGTCCCTGGCGTGGTTCACCTGATTGAACGGCATATGACGCAAATGACGGAACGAGCTCGCGGTCCAATCGCCGTGTGGCATGCCAGATAGCCGTGCCGGGCCCGAACGCTCTGGCTGTCCGGAATGTGGGGGGCGTCCGTGGGTGCCCGTCCGGGAGCTTGTCCCGGGACAAGCGCGCTTATCCGTCCTTTGGCCCGGAACGAGCGACGATGCACGGGCGACTCCTCTCGATGTCCACCACGCAGGAATCCACCGACTGCCCCGAGACATCCACCTCCTCGAGGGGACATGGTGCCATCGGACCTCGCGCAGCTGCGGATTCCACCTCGCCTCTGAGTGGGTTGACGCTTTCCAGCGTCGTGAACACCTTCCAAGATCGTACCGTCGCTTTCACCCCCTGGTGCCCCCAATGGTTAACCGGTCGACGATGGTGAGAATGCCGATGCGCGTTCTGATCGGCGGTCTGATGGCCTCGCTCGCGTTCAGGTGGAGCACTGCGGAGGCTGCGACGCCCTCCAGCGGCACGATCACGGCTCGATCTCGTGGGATTTCGCTCCGGTAGTAGCAGTAGTCGACCTGGGGATCCCGGACACGTGCCCGCCCGGCGTCTGCGACAACTACGACCTGAGGGTAGAGCTGCCGGTGCCGGCGGCGATCTTCTAGCAGACTATGACCGCCCGGCTGACCTTCAAGTACACGTGGTCGAGCACGCTCCCCGCCAATCTCGACATCTACGCCATCGGCCCGAACGGCGAGCACCATGGGCCAGGATCCCCCGACACGACCTCGACCGGGCCGGGCGAGGAGGACCTGACGATCGCCGATCCGGCGGAGGGCGTCTGGCGCGTCCGTTCGGTGGCCTCCATCGCCCCGCTACCCACCGCCGCCCACGTCGTGGCAACGCTGGCGATCTCGCTGCGGCTCAACCCGTCGCCGCCTGCGAGCGCCTGCACAGGCACGCTCCTCCTGCCCGGGGTTCCGGAACCTTCCGTGGGTCGCGGCCCGTTCTCAGTAACCAGCGGGGACTTCAACGGCGACGGGAAGCTGGACCTTGTTACGGCCAGCTCACGCGACAACAACGTGAGCGGCTCCTGGGCAACGGCGACGGCACCTTCCAGGCAGCCGTCAACTACAGCGTCGGTGCGTTCTCGGTGACGAGCGGGGACTTCAACGGCGACGGAAAGCTGGACCTGGTCGTCGCCGGAGGCCCCAACAATGTGAGCGTCCTGCTGGGCAATGGCGACGGCACCTTCCAGGCAGCCGTCCGCTACGACGTCGGTCCCTCCCCGAGCTCGGTGACGGTCGGGGACTTCAACGGCGACGGAAAGCTGGACCTGGTTGCGGCCAACTCAGGCAGCAACGACGTGAGCGTGCTCCTGGGCAACGGCGACGGCACCCTCCAGGCGGCCGTCACCTATAGCGTCGGTCCCGTTGGTACCTCCCCGTTCTCAGTGATGAGCGGGGACTTCAACGGCGACGGGACGTTGGACCTGGTTGCGGCCAACACCGGCTCCAACAACGTGAGCGTGCTCCTGGGCAACGGCGACGGCACCTTCCAGGCAGCCGTCAGCTACCCCGCCGGTTCCGGCCCGCGCTCGGTGACGAGCGGGGACTTCAACGGCGACGGAAAACTGGACCTGGCCGTGACCTGGGCCAGCCAGTCCGGCGCCTCCAGCGGCGTCAGCGTCCTTTTGGGCAATGGCGATGGCACTTTCCAGGCAGCCGTCAGCTACAGCGTCGGTCCCTTCGGTACCTCCACCCCGTTCTCGGTGACGACCGGGGACTTCAACGGCGACGAGAATTTGGACCTGGTTACGGCCAACAACTCCAACAGCGTGAGCGTGCTCCTGGGCAATGGCGACGGCACCTTCCAGGCAGCCGTCCGCTACCCCGCCGGTGACGGCCCGCGCTCGGTGACGACCGGGGACTTCAACGGCGATGGGAAGCTGGACCTGGCCGTGGCCAACGAACGCTCCAACAACGTGAGCGTCCTGCTGGGCAACGGCGACGGCACCTTCCTGTCGGCCGTCAACTACAGCGTCGGTACCTCCCCGTCCTCGCTGACAAGCGGGGACTTCAACGGCGACGGGAAGCCGGACCCGGTCGTGGCCAACTTGTACTCCCACACCGTGAGCGCGCTCCTAGGCATGGGCGACGGCATCTTCCAGCCAGCTGTCAGCTACGGCGTCGGTCCCAACCCGAGCTCGGTGACGGGCGGGGATCTCAACGGCGACGGGAAGCTGGACCTGGTTACGGTCAATTCAGACAACAACAGCGTGAGCGTGCTTCTGGGCAACGGCGACGGCACCTTCCAGACAGCTGTCAGCTACGTCACCGGTGCCAGCTCTTCACCGCCGGCGGGCCGGAGTTCGGTGACGAGCGGGGACCTCAACGGCGACGGGAAGCTGGACCTGGTTACGGCCAACTCACGCGACAACAACGTGAGCATCTTACTCAACAGCGGATGCTTGCCCTGACGCCCGTGGGGCGGAGACACAACTTAGTCACGTAGCGACTTCTTGAAATCAGGAGCCGGAATGAATCTCCACGGCAGAAGCAGGCGTTCCCCCGCCTGAGGGTCCTACGGTGCCGCGCGACAATTTACGGCTCCTCGAAGCGAAGGCTGCAAATGGGGGTCTTCTTTTCGCTGAGCAACCTTCGCTGAGCAACCCAACGCGGGGGGCGGTGTCCGCTGTGTCGACTCAGTGAGACGCGCGCAGATAGCCGACGGGGTGCGTGGCCGTCGCGCCGACGCATCAGAAAGCATACGTCGCGCTGACTGCGACGCTCCGTGTCTCTCGCCTCACGTGACGGTAGGCTCGCCGGGACGCTCGCTTTCTGCGTGGCGGTGCACGGCCATGCAGCCCGGCGGCGTCTCAGCGAACGATACACAGAGACGCTACCCGGCGTTCAGCCCGCGTTCAGCCACTCGGTGAAAGCATCGAACGAAGCGGCGCGCCCGAGAAAGGACTCGACGAGCTTCGCAGCAGGAGCCCCGCCGCCAGGTTCGAGGATCGCGCGGCGATAGCGCGCAGCAGCGGCCGGGTTCAAGAGCCCATCTCGCCGGAAAACTCCGAACAGGTCCTTGGCGATCACGAGCGACCACATGTACGTGTAGTAGATCGCGGAGTAGCCCTCGAGATGACCGAAGCTCTCCTGGAAATACGTGCCGGGCACGTGCCGGAAGGGCGTGTACCTCTCCTGCATCTCGGCTCCGAGCGCCGTCGTATCGAGCCCCCGCGGGTCGCGGTCGTGTAGCCGCAACGACGTTGCGGCATAGAACATCTGCTGTCGGACTCGAAGACCCTTTCCGAACTCGTCGGCGGCGCGCATGCGCTCCACGAGGTCCGTGGGGATCGGCTCACCCGTCTCGACGTGACGCGCGAATCGTCGCAGCACGGATGCGTCCCAGCACCACTCCTCGAGCATCTGCGAGGGCGCCTCGACGAAGTCCCACTCGGTGCGGACGCCTGAGAGGCCGGCCCAGGGCGTGTTCCCGCCGAACAGGTGGTGCAGCAGGTGCCCGAACTCGTGGAAGAACGTCACCACCTCGCCGTGGTCCAGGAGAGCCGGCTCCGCGCCCGGCCGGTGGAAATTGCAGACCAGCGCGCCCTCGGGCAGCGCGCCCTCCCGCACTCCGGAGGCGAGCGTGAACTGCGCCGCGTGCTTGTACTTTCCCTCGCGCGGAAACAGGTCGAGAAAGAACCGCCCCAGGGTCCTGCCCTGCTCCACCACCTCCCACGCGCTGACGTCGGAGTGCCAGACCGGGGCGTCGGAGAGACGGCGGTACTCGATCCCGAACATGCGCGCGGTGGTCTCGAAGATCCCGTCCATCACGCGTCCGAGCTCGAAGTACGGACGCACCGACTGCGAGTCGAAGCCGAGCTGCTCCGCCCGGACGCGCTCCTTCAGCGCTTCCGAATCCCAGGCATCGACGCGCTCCGCCGACGGCTGGTCCCGGCGTTTGCGGGCAAGCAACGATTCGTAGTCCTTGCCGGCGCGCGCCTCCGCCGCGCCGGCAATGCGCTCGATGAAGTCCGCCGCGGCACGGGCGCTGCCGATCATCTTGTCCTCGGTGACGTAAGCAGCCCAGCTCTCGTATCCGAGCAGCCGCGCCAGCTCGTGCCGGCGCCCGAGCATGCGATCGAGCACCATCAAGTTAACGGGATGCGCGCGCTGCCGGTAGATCTTCCACAAGCGTTCGCGGGCCAGGCTGCTGCGCGAGTGCGTCATGAAAGGGATGTAGTCGGGGGAATCGGTGGTGACGACTCCCGAAGCGTGGGCGCGGACGTAGTCCGCCGGCAGCCCTTCCAACTCGGCTGCCGAGACCTGGATGCTGCGGACGTCGTCGCGGATGTTGCGCTGGAACTCCTGGCCGATCCGGACCAGCTCTTCATTCAGGGCGCGGGCGCGAGCGCGCGTCTGGGGGTCCTTGTCCACGCCGGCGCGCCGGAAGTCGCGGAGCACGCGGAACAGGTACCAGCGCGTCGCTTCGTCCTCGCCCGCGGCATCGACGCGCGAGAGCGGCGCGTAGACCTCGGGATCGAGCGCCAGCTCGGTGGAGAGCGCCTCCGCCTCCTGCTCGCACCGCTCGCCGGCGTCGCGCATGGCCGAGTCGGGATGCACCGAGCGCAGGAGCGACGCGCGCGCGCTGGCGTCTCCGATGGCGGCCGTCGCCTCATCCCAGGCGCGGAGCGTCTGGAGCGAGGGCGGAAGCGATTTGACCCGGGCGACCGCGGTGCGCGCGCGGACCAGGGCTTCGGTGGATGCGCGCACGAACGCGTCGCGCGAGCCGGAGAGCAGGGAGGCGGCGGTCATGCGATCCTTCATGCAGCCAGCAGCTTCTCGCGCAGGCCTTGATAAGCGGTGATCGTCGCTTGCAGGGTGACCTGGTCGCCTTCCTCGACGCGGCTGGCGCCGACCGGATCGAAGGTCGATTCACCTCCGCGCTTGAGGAGATGGATGATCAGCACGCCGCTCTCGTCGCGGAGCTGCCCCACCGTCTTGCCCGCGATCAGGCCGCCCCGGACCTGGATCTCGGCCACCACCATCAGCCGGCCGCCCACCTCGAAGGAGTTCTTGATCGATGGATCGAGCGCGGCCATCGCCAGGGCGGGCGCGGCTAGCGCCGAGGTGGAAAAGGCCTGCGCATCGAAGCTCTGCCGCGTCTTCTCCACCAGATCGTCGTCGAACAGCCGCATGACCACCCGGATCCCTGGCCGCAGCTTCCGGGCATCGAGCGTGATGTTGAGATTGGCCAGATCGTCGTCGGTGGCGCAGACGATGGCTCGGGCGTCCTTGACGTTCGCGCGTTCCAGCGCCCCCGCCGAGTGGACGTCGTCGATCTGCACGGGAACGCCGGCGGCGCGGATGATGGAGATGAACGGCTTGGACTCGTCGCGATCGATCATCACCATCGGTACGCCAAGGCTGTGCAGCCGCTCGAAGATGCGGAATCCGACGCGCCCGGCGCCGCAGACGATCACATGGTCCTTCAGGGTATGCGCGAGCACGGTGGCCCACTCCTTGTCGTTGCGCGTTTTGGAGAAGAGGAGGACTGCGAAACGGATCAGGCCTTCGGCCACGGTCGTCAGACCCAGGGGCGGGATCAGCACCACCAGCAGCTGGACCGCGGGATCGTCGGGAATGTCGACGGTGGGCTGCGCGAACATCAGGAAGTATGCGGCCACCATGGATTTCGCGAGCCCCATGGGCTGACCGGCGCGGGCGAACAGGAAGTGGAGCCCCAACCCACCGCCCATCACCAGGACCAAGAGCATGATGA
>Ga0137407_10002643_pt1 | contig 11768 bp, 10 predicted proteins | sample CZOMad2_2_16fung_FD_108410 | JGI IMG/M metagenome (GOLD analysis project Ga0137407, IMG submission 108410) | Vadose zone soil fungal communities from Angelo Coast Range Reserve, California, USA - CZOMad2_2_16fungal (Illumina Assembly) | ecosystem: Environmental > Terrestrial > Soil > Vadose...
CCTGCGCTGCTATCTGCCCGGGGACCTGCTGACTCTGGCCGACCGGGTCAGCATGCGCCACTCGCTCGAGGTCAGGGTGCCGTTCCTGGACCATCCGCTGGTCGAGCTCATGGCCTCCGCGCCGGATAGCCTCAAGGTGGCTGGACGCACCAAGAAGGTGCTCATGCTGGAGGCCTTTCAGGGGCTCCTTCCCCCGAGCATCCTCAGGCGGCGCAAGGTTGGCTTCTCGGTGCCGCTCGCGTTGTGGCTGCGGACGGACCTCCGCACGACCATGCTGGACATCCTCTCAGAGGCGGAGATTCGCCGTCTGGGATATCTCCGCTACCCCGAGGTCGAGCGGATCAAGGCCGAGCACCTCGCCGGGCGCGCGAACCACGAGAACAAGCTGTGGGCGCTGATAAACCTCGTCTGCTGGCATCGCCAGTGGCAGGGCAGCGCTGCGTGAGACGCAAGGATCCGGAGCCGGGCGCTTCCCGAACGGTGAGTCTGACAAGCGCTATCCGGCGCGTCGCGGGCGGGCCGCGCGAGAAGCTCGGGTTCTTTTTCTTCCTGCTCCTCGTCTACCTCTACTTCGAGTACGGACGGCCCGCCCATCCCCTGGGCATCCCGATGGCGATCTCGTTCCTCCTCCTTGGAGGATGGCTCGTCAGGCGAGACAAGCACTGGAGCCCCCAGGTCACTGGTTTCCTGGCCTTCTTGCTCGTGATGGTCGTCTCGAGCCCGATGGCCGTCAATACGTACACATCATTCTGGGCAACGTACGGGATGGCTGTCCTGCTCCTATGCATCTGCATACCCCTGCCCTCGGTCGTCACGTCCGTCAGGGCGATCAGAGTATGGGCCAACACCTTCGTGGCCCTTGCCGTGTATGTCGGCGTGTGGGCCATCCTTCACGGAGGGTACGGTCCCTCGGGAGCGGATGGCGGCCAGGACGAGAACTATGTGGCGGCAATGATGGGAATGGCAGTTCCCTTCGCATACTTTTCGATCTTTCTCGAGACACGCCGCGTCGGAAAGATTCTGTTCGGCCTTTCGATCGCGGTGTTCTGCGGCGCACTCGTCACCGCGGCGAACGTTTCCAGGGGTGGCTTTCTCGGACTCTGTGCGGTCTTCCTCTACTGTCTGGCGAGATCGCCGAGAAAATGGCACGGCCTTTTCATCATCGTACTGATCGGCGTTGTCGTCTTCGGGTTCGCCGGCCGTGCATATTGGAATGAGATCGCGTCGATCGAGGATGTCCACGAGGGCACGGCAGACGTTCGTCTCGAGATCTGGACGATCGGGATGCGAATGTTCGCGGCGAATCCTGTCCTCGGGGTGGGGCCCGGGAACTTCCGTTGGCGCGTTGGGAATTATCAGTCGGCAGAACAACGTCTCAAATACGATCGAGACCTAGGAGGCAGTATCGTCGCGCACTCGTTGTTCGTGGAGTTGCTCGCAGAGCTTGGGACCGCCGGCGCGGCGCTGGTGATATGGCTTCTCTGGCATACGTGGGCTGACCTCAGGCAGGTCCGGTTGGGTGCGATCGCTCGACCGGGCGAGACGGCGGCCGCGAGCGATCTGGTCCACCTCCGCGCCTACGCCGATGCCGTCGCCGCAAGCACCCTGGCGTGTCTGGTGAACGCAGCGTTCTTGTCGCTTCTCTACTTTTCCTACCTGTGGCTCCTGATAGCGATGGCGAGCGCAATCGCCCAGGTGTTCCGCTCGCAGGTCGCGCCGCAACGGAAAGCTTAGAGCTTGGTCGATGGATGTGGCGCGACTAATAGCGGACCCCGACCCCGGCGAATGTGCCACCGGGCGAGGAACTCATGAGCGCCGCACAGCGGGCCGGGGGACGCCAGTTCCGGGTGGGCAAGCAGATCCTGTTCTCGCTGATCATCGTTGGCGGCCTGCTACTCGCGGCCGAGGGATCGATCAGGACCTGGGCCCTCTACTTCCGAACGTCGTACGAACACTACAACGCCAGCACAGGGCGTCTGGAGCTGGTGCCGAATCTCCGGTACACGAACTCGAGGGGCCAGGAGTTCCGGATCAACTCGAAGGGATTCGTTGGTCCCGAATTCGACGATCAGCCTGCGGCGGGCGTCTACCGCATCATCGCCCTGGGCGACTCGTGTACGTTCGGCTTCTGGCAGGTGGTGTATCCCGGCGTGCTCGAGCGGCTCCTCAACGACGGCGGATTCTCTCGGCGGTTCGAGGTGATCAACGCTGGCATCGAGGGCTATAACTCGACGTTCGCGCTGGGCCGTATCCGGGACGAGTTGCTCCGATACCGACCGCATCTCATGATCATCTACGTCGGCTGGAACGATCTGATGAAGACGGATCCCAGCAACGCGGCCCGAGTAGACGAGTACCCCTGGCTGGCAGAGCTTCTGGATCGCAGCTATCTCATCAAGGCGTACAAGAAGCTCTTATTCGTCAACTTGCGGCCGCTGGTGCTCCAGCCGAACACCGTGGCCGACCCCGCAGACGCTCAGGCCTTCGACCACTACGTCCCGACGAGGTACCGTTCGAACCTCGAGGAGATGATTCGCCTTTTGAGGAGCCACCACACCGAGGTCTTGCTGATGACGCTGCCGACCGTCGTCCACCAGGGCATGACGAGCAAAGAGCTTCACCAGGCCCGCGTGTTTTTCCCCTACTTTGCTGGCGCCTACGGCGTGTCGCGTCTGTTGAGCCTTCACGGAGCGTACAACCGTACGATCGTCGACGTCAGCCGCCGCGAGCGGGTCGAGCTGGTCGATCTGGCCGCCGTGTTCGAGCCGCTCGCGGAGAGAACTTCCTACTTCTGGGACACGATGCATCCGAGTGAGAAGGGGCACGCGCTGATCGCCGAGACGCTGTTCCGACGCATCAAAGAGCTCGAGGTCCAGGGGCGACTGTGAGGCGTGCGAGGGCATGGATCGTCGCCGGATTCGTCGTGACTGGGGCCATCGCCGTCGCGGTCGGACTGTGCGAGGTAGGGCTCCGGCTCTTCTACCCCCAGCCCATGGGGGTCTGGTTTCAGGATCGAGACGGTCTGGCGATGCACTGGCCCGGACTGGTAACGTATCTGCCGCAATTCGGGCTTTCTGTATCGTTCAACTCAGCCGGGATGCGGGACCGAGAACACACCGTAGCGAAGCCCAACGGGGTATTCAGGGTGCTCGTGCTCGGCGACTCGTTCATGGAGGCCCTGCAGATCCCCTTCGAATCCACGTTCCCGAGTCTCCTGGAGCGCGGATTGGCCGGGCGAACAGGAAGCCGCATCGAGGTCGTGAACGCGAGCGTCAGCGGCTGGGGCACAGATGACGAGCTCAAGTATCTGGCGACGCAGGGGAGGAAGTTGCGGCCCGACCTGATCGTCGTGGCGATGACATTGCACAACGACATCAGCGACAATCTTCGTGAGCGCTTCCACACCATGCAGAACGGGGCGCTGCTCGAGAAGCCCGGGGAGGCGCCTGCGGCCCTCGAGTACGAAGTCATCCGATTGAAAGGTTTTCTCGCGTCCCGGTCCCACGCCTATCAGCTCTTGCTCCGCGCCCGGCGTGCGCGCGAGAGACAAGGCCAGGCGAACGCGCTCAACGCGCACGTCGTCACGCTCTTCAGGGAAACCGCGGACCCGAGGATCTCGAGAGGGCTAGAGCTGACGTCCCTTCTGCTGCAACGGATGAAAACCCTGGCGTTGGCGGACGACAGTCGCCTCGCGCTAGTGCTGCTGCCCCTCGTGGTGCAGCTGTCCGACGAGAGGTTCGCCAAGTTCACCGAGGCTGCCGACGACTCGGAGCGGAGATTCGACGTTGAAAGGCCTCAGGTCCTGATGAGGGACCTTGGAGACCGTGCCGGTATCGACGTGATCGACCTTCTGCCCAGCTTCCGAAAATGGACGGCCGAGGACAGCGGGAGTCTCTACCTCGAGCCAGACGGACACTGGAACGAGACAGGCCACAAACTGGCGGCGGACGTCGTCGCCCGGGAGCTCGTCGTTCGGCATTACGTGCGAGGCGGGTACGCCTCTTCGCCGACGACCACCCCCCGTGTCGAGCGAAGAGAATGAGCACGTGCCGCCTGGAAACTCCGTGAAGCAGGCTCGACGTGCTCGCGTGCTATTGTTTTACTGCATTACCTTGGGCCTGGCGGTGGTCGGGTCCGTCGTGGTCGCCGAGACGGCGCTCAGAATGAGCGGGCGCGTGGCGGTACAGAGCGTGGCCACGGCGACCGAGCAGGTGTTCGATCGTATTCCGGGCGTCTTCGAGCCGGGGCAGAAGCTCGTCGAGCGGCCCCGGCCCGAGCTACAACATCGAGTATCGATCAACTCCTTGGGGTATCGGGGACGAGAGATCGATCCAGAGAATCAGAGCGGTCGGATTCGGCTGATGTGCGTCGGGGATTCATTCACGTATGGTGCCTACGTCGACGACGACGCCACGTTGCCGGCCCAACTCGAACGATTCCTGCGCGGACGAGGATATCCGGTCGACGTCATCAACGCCGGCGTCGGCGACACGACGATCGTCGACCAGCTGTACGTGTTGAAAAGGGGCGCGCGCATCCAGGCCAAGATCGTCCTGCTCGTCTTCAGCGAGAACGATATCAGTGACCTGGCCAAGGACGAGCCCACCTACATGGCGCTGGAGAGGAATCGCCGGTTGAAGTCCAAGCCCGGCGTTCGCCAGCTCTACGCGTTCGTGAGGAATACGGCTTTGTTCAATCTCGCCTTGCGGGTGCGCGGGTGGTATCAAGCTCGTGGCTCGAACCAGGTCGGGGGTGTGCATCGTCGGGAGGACGCGGACAGGACCGAAGCCTTATGGGGGCGGTACGATTCCCTGCTCGGTGAGGTTCAAGCCTACCTGGCAGGCAAGGATGTTCGATTCATGTTCGTGATATTTCCCTCGCACTATCGCCTGGGATCGGAAGCACGTGGTGACGACCGGGTCGAACGCGTCGAACGGCTCGCGAGAAAGCGAGGGGTGCGGACGGTCAATCTGCTCGGACCGCTACGAGCGGTCGGAGCTGGAGCCTCGGATCTCTACCTGCTCCCGTACGATGGCCATCCCTCCGGCCGCGGCTACGCGGTTGCCGCGGACGCGCTCGCGAAAGAGCTCGAACCCGATCTTCGGGAAATGATCGGTGAGAAGTGATCACGAGCGATGATGCGTTCGTGCAGCACGTACAGGGGAATCCGGTCGAGCGAGATCGCTATCGTGCCCTCAAAGTGACGCTGAACGCCCTACGACCCCACCTGGCTGGCAAGCGAGTTCTCGACTACGGTGCATCCTATGGATTGTCCGCTTGCGCCATGTTGGAATTTGGCGCAGCCTCGGTCGTCGGGGTCGAACCCGAGGCGACGCGCGTGACGCGTGGGCGGGAGATCATCGCAGCGTTGAACCTCGCCGATCGGATCTCGTTGCACCATGTCGAGGACACACGTCATCTCGACCTGCCTGACGAGGCGTTCGACACGGTGCTAGCGAACGCGGTCTTCGAGCACATACCGCAGCCACGGCGGGCCCACGTGCGCGAGGTGTGGCGGGTCCTCGCCTCTGGGGGCGCGTTGATCGTCAATGAGACACCCAACAAGTATCTGCCGTGGGACTTCCACACGACGAATCTACCATTGGTGAACTGGTTGCCGAAGCCGCTCGCTCGGCTGGTCGCGATCCGAACGGGACGGTTTAGCGCGGACCAAGATTGGGACCACTCCGGCTGGCGAGGACTCGGATACTTCGAGTTGGTCCGCGCGATTCCCGGCCCTTATCGGGTAACACACGAGCTGACTCGGCCGCGGCATCGGTTGTTGCGCGCGCTGAAGCTTCCGGCGAGCCTGCTCGACCCGTATCCGATTTACGTCGTGACGAAGCTGTGATGAGCGGGGACGGCGGTGATGGACGAGTGAAGAATGTCGTGCTCATCGCCTATCATTTTCCGCCGGACCCGGCTGTAGGCTCCCTGCGGGCAGCCAAGGTGGCGCGTGCGTTCCGCGCCGCGGGTCACCGCGTCGATGTGGTCACGGCGCGGCTGCCAGAGGAAAGGGGAGCACGGTCCGAGGATCCGGGATTGGTTGTCCATCCAGTGACGGTGATGCCCCACCCCGGCGAGGTCTTCGTCCGGATCAAGGCATTGCTGGCTGCGCCAGGCCGGGGTCGACGGGGCACGGACGGAGCCCGTCAGGTCGGCTGGACCCCTCCGATGCAGGTCCCGGGCTGGAAGCGACTGCTCGACTCTCTACAATGGCTGCCGGACGACAAACAGGGCTTCATCCTTCCCGCGTGGCGGAAGGCGCGCGGGTTGGTGCGTGACGGAGCACGGCTCATCTACAGCACCGCCCCGCCGTACTCGGCCCACCTCGTCGGGCTGGCGCTCACGTCCGTCAAGGGCGTCAGATGGATCATGGAATTGCGGGACCCCTGGGCCGGCAACGACCAAAAGCCGTGGTGGGTGCGCACCCTGGCGACCGATGCGCTCGACACCCGTCTTGAGCGGCTCTGCCTCAAGCGCGCCGATCTGGTCGTGGCTGTGTCCGACGGGATCCGCAGACGACTCGCGGCAAAGATGCCGACTCGGGACGCGTCCCGGCTCCTGGTGGTACGTAACGGGATCGAGCACTTGGCGAGCTCGATCCAGGCGGGCCGCCGCCCGGGACCCGTTCGCATCGTCTACACCGGGACGTTCTACTACAGCCGGGACCCGCGGCCATTCTTGCGGGGACTCGCCGCTGCGTGCCGAAAGCACCGGATGGGACCCGATCAGGTGCGCGTCGACTTCATTGGGTCATGTCAGTCGGTCGGTACGGTCTCCGTTCAGAAGGAAATCGACACGCTCGGACTAGCCGACGTCGTACGGATCCACGACTGGCTTCCTCACGCAGACGCGAAGGCTTTCGTCGCCGAGGCTGACGCGCTCCTATTGCTAGCCCAGCAGCAGCCCGACCAGGTTCCGAACAAGCTATACGAGTACCTGGGGACCAGACATCCGATCCTGGCCTTCGCCGACGCAGACGGAGAGACAGCCCGGATGCTACGGCTAGTCGGAGGGCATCACCTGGTCACAGGCGATGACACTGCAGAGGTGGAGCGCGTGCTCGACGAGGTGCTCGTGTCGCCGCTATGCGGAAACTGTGTAAAAAGGGACGAGACTGTGTTGAATGAGTGGACGACCGAGACCCAGATGAACAGACTGATTGTGGCTATTCATGGATAAAGGCATGAGCTGGGAAAACCTGGTTGAGGCGGCTCGACAGGGTCGCGGAGTGCTTCGATACGCCCGACCGGCCCGGCGGGCTCTACGCGGATTTCGGCTCCCGGTGATCCGACCAGTCGTCGGCTTCGTCTACGCCCTCACGCAGATCCTTTTCATCATCTGGCGCTTCGCGGCCAATCTCCTTTATCGCGAACCGCTTTTCCGTTACCGCTGCGCGCGCGTCGGACAGCGGCTAAACCTCGAGGGGGCTCCGCCGCTCATCATCGGGAATGGCCGGATCGAAGTGGGGGACGACGTTCGCATCGGCAGTCCGTGCACCTGGGACGTTGGGCCACACGCCGAGCTAGTCATTGGAAACCGAGTCAGCCTCAACTACCGAGGTGCTCTGAGTGTGGCGAAAAGCCTACGCATCGGTGACGATACGATGATCGCGGGGGACGTGGCGATTTTTGACAACACAAACCATCCGCTGTCGCCGGCGCGACGCCTTGCCGGAAGGCCCGTCACAGGTCCCGAGATAGCGCCAGTGATCATCGGTCGCAACGTTTGGATCGGTATTCACTGCATCATCATGCGTGGCGTCACGATCGGCGACAACTCGGTGGTGGCTGCAGGCTCAATCGTGACCAAATCCGTGCCACCCAACACGCTGGTCGCCGGGAACCCGGCTACACCGATCAGGCAGTTGAACGACAACTCAACCGAAGTGCTATGATCAGGCCGGCACGCTTTCAGGGCACTGGGTTCTAGGGTAGGTACGCATGTGGAATAGATTCACGAAGCTACTTTGCTGCCCAATTTGCGCTCATTCTCTTGATTTGCATCCCTTTCGAGAGGAAACGATTAGAATTTCAGGAGAACACTTGGCAGTGGCACAACGTCGTCGAGTATTCGATGACCACTTCAATCGCTACGTCGAAGCTGGTCTCCTGGTATGCGAGAGATGCCGATACCTTTTCCCGATCACTCACGGACTCCCAATCCTCCTTCCGTACAAGACGCCTCTGCATCACGAATTTGCGGCCGAATATCAACGGGAAATGACACACCTCTCGACGACGCACACGTTCCCGTCACTGCCACCAGTCAGTGGCGAGCAATTCGTGATGAACTCCTTCTCAAAGGAATGGCTAGACTACGAGTACGACGGAATCGTGTGGGACTTGAGTTATGAAGATCACGAAAGGCGATTCTTGGCTGAAATCGGCTCAGATGCAGTCCGTACGGGCCGAAATGGGATCTTTTTCGAGGCTGGCTGCGGTCTTGGGCTCACCACCGAGTTCGCCCACACGAACCTCGAGGCTGATGCCATCGGACTGGATCTCAGCCTAGCGGTGCTCAAGGCGTCAGGACACTTCAGGACTCACCCTTTCCTGCATTTTGTTCAGGGTTCTGTGTTTCATCCACCGCTGAGACATGGGATTGCCGATGTCGTCTACTCTCACGGGGTACTCCATCACACATATTCCACTAGAGAGGCATTCAAGGCCATCGCCCGCTGTTGTAGCCCGTCGGGAATGCTCTACCTGTGGGTGTATGGCCCGGGCTCCCAAAAGGGAAGCCTCCTGCGGCGGGCCGCATATCATCTTGAGGCGATCGTGCGACCAGCGATTGGACAGAACCCGGACTCGATCACATCACGAATCTTCTTGAACGTCGTCTCGTGTGGCTATCTCGCCGCGAATTGGGGCCACCGCATCCGAAATCCCGAAGTGCAGGCATACAGTTTTCAGAAGGCGCTGCACGCGGCTCGCGATCGCTTCACCCCCATTTATGCCCATCGGCATGACTACCAAACGGTCGCAGAGTGGTTTCGCGAAGAGGGATTCCGATTCGTAGAACGAGTGAGTTGGCGGACCATGCCTTCTGCCAACCAGGACAATTTCCGACGTAACACTGGGGTGCGTGGCCGCCGCGCACCGCAGGTGATCTGAGCCCCGTCTCTAGTTTCTCAGTTGAGGATCACGGACACGGGAGAGGAAGGCGGCGGCGCACTGCCCCCTTCGATCTCGACAGCGGGCCCGATCCGCTGTCCTGCGTCGGTGGACCAAGCGGCAGCCGCAAAGTGCGAGAGGCCAGCGAACCCAGCACAGGTACCGTTTCGGAACCAATCGACCGCCACATGGTCGATGGTCTTGATCGGATGCAGGTTCGTCGCGAGTGCCGTCGTCCAGTTGACCAGGTCCGCCATCGTCGTTGGGTTCAACGAATCGACATATTTATACTCAGGACCGTTGTCAGTCACGTTCTTGCGGTAGAATTCGAACACAGTCCCAGTCCCGGTCGTCGCTGCATTTCGAATGACGATCTCGTAGCGAACCCACTTACCCCGGAGGGACGACAGGCTCACGTTCGATCCGATCTGAGCTCCAGGGCCGGGACCGGAACAACATCCTAGGCCATTCTGGTTATAGCCCGTCGAGATCTCGACGCCGTAGAAGGACCACGTACCCGCAGTCTCCGTAACGACCGGGCCCTGCACGTCACTGGGGCTGCCGCCAGCAAAACTGGAGCTGAGCTGGGCAAGCTTATTGCCGTTCAAGCAGCCGCCATCACCGACCCAGGCGTAATTCGTGGAGTAATATTTGTAGAACCTGAACGACCGCCGCGCCGTTGGCGCCGTGCCAGGGAACCTGGTCCCAGCAAACTGACCTCCGCCGCCGTCCAGCGTGCGCAGAATCCAGGTGTTCGTGTGGCCCGCAGGAAGAGCGGTAATCGCTTCGCCGCTGCTGACAGCCTGATAGCGAAACCCCGAACCGTCTTCGACGAACGCATTCCCGATACCGGACGTGGAGCACTGCTTGGTCGTACTATCGGCCGGATCGAAAAACTGTCCGCCGCTGACATTGTTGTACGTATTGGTGTTCAACGGCTCAGAGCAGATGCAGGCAGCGCCGAGTTCGGTACAGCGTTGCTCCGGTGAGGCGGCCTGACTCTTGGACGGCAGGTTCAACACCGCGGCCAGGAGGACTGCAAGCGCGATCGAGAAACCGTGCTGCCTGAACACTTTTGCACTAGTTGCCATCACGTATCCCCTCTCCCTCAATTTGAGCCCCTTCACCGGGGCAGCCATTGCCTCTGGCCGGCTTCGGCCTATAGCACATTGGCGTGTCAACCGAGTGTCAGAATTGCTGAAAACGCTGCCCGTACCTCCAGCAGAGATCCTGTCACTGCACACTGAGCATTCCTGGTGCAGACGGCGATGCGTCGCTAGAGGTGTTGATCGGCCCAATGTACTTCTTCGCGAGAACCACATGGTCCCACCATACCTTCCCGACGAATCCCGACGGATCGCCCGTCGTGTAGTGCTGAAGCCAAATCCAGTTGAGCTTGAGCAGATCGTTGGCGCGCCAGCGAAAGCCCTCGAAGGGTGTTCCAACCGGACTGGGCGTGAACATGTTGAAGACCCAGTTTCCCAGGGGTGACCCTTGGCGCAAGTAGATGACCTGCGTCCCGTCGATCCAGAGCGCCAACTCGCCGTTCCGCTCCGACAACGGGCTGTTCATCTTCACCATGACCTCGACGCACATCCATTGACCGGTCTTCGCGATGACGTTCGGATCGTGAAGGAAGGTGTTGCCCCAGTAGTTGACGTTGTCTGGGCTCACACGCATCTCCATCCAGTACGTGTACAGGTCGAATGGCAGAGCGGACCCGTTCGGCTCGGGTCCGATCGAGAATCGGTCGCCGCCGGTGGGCTTCTCGCCGGCGCCACCCTGGGGCCAGTCGGTCGGAGGATTGTAGCCGCCAAGCCAGCCGCCCGTGTGATGGTAGGTACCCCCCGCCGAATACTTGATGTAATACCGCAAGTAAACTTGGTCGTAGCCCGGGCCAAGATTCTTGTAGAGGTGTCCGCCCGAGTTCGTGCCCCCGACCGACGTCACGAGGAGCGACCGCGTGCCGCCGCTCGCTGAGGGGACGTCCGAAGACAGCGACATCCCGGCGCCGTTCTGCACCTGGCTCCACCGGCCGGCAAGCGCGGCGATGCTGTCCTCGAACATCTCCGTCAGAATGACGTCGGGATCGTTCTGAATCCCGACGTCGCGCACGTACTTCGCGGCGATGCCTTGGCCACTGGCCGGATGTGCCGACGAGAGCAGGACCAGGACAAGGGTGATGAGACAAGCAAGTGCTGCTTGCCCGGAGATCTCGCCCCTTTGTGAGCGCTCCACGTGGCGGGTTAAGTGCAACAGTTGTGCCGGGGTCCCTGGCCGACAGATCCTCCGGTAATTCATCGCGAATCTTGACCTGCTGGACGCGACAGGGCGTCCGTCGGCGGGCAGAGGGTGTCAAGGCGCCGTCACTTCGGCATCGTTCAATTCGTTCTCAAATGTGATTCTCCTGCCTTTCTGCTTGTCCAGCCCGCGAGGGATCCGGCGGGCGCGCCCACGAGCTCCGTCGCCGGAGTTGGCAGGAGGCCAACGAACGACGGCAGGACCAGCAGACCACCTAACGACAGCGCGACAGACGCCGCAAACGCCCAACTGAACCGCGCCCATCGGCCGATTGGGAAGAAGAGGGCAGCAAGCCAGCCTGGATTGAGCGCGGGCTGAAGCCAGAGAGAACCAGGCGGGCTGCCCAAG
>Ga0137407_10002644_pt1 | contig 11766 bp, 10 predicted proteins | sample CZOMad2_2_16fung_FD_108410 | JGI IMG/M metagenome (GOLD analysis project Ga0137407, IMG submission 108410) | Vadose zone soil fungal communities from Angelo Coast Range Reserve, California, USA - CZOMad2_2_16fungal (Illumina Assembly) | ecosystem: Environmental > Terrestrial > Soil > Vadose...
CGCGACGTGCTGTTCTTCGTCGACAATATTTACCGCTACACGCTGGCAGGCACGGAAGTATCCGCGCTGCTCGGCCGCATGCCCTCGGCGGTCGGATATCAGCCCACGCTGGCCGAGGAAATGGGCGTGCTGCAGGAACGCATCACGTCGACCAAGACGGGTTCCATCACCTCCATTCAAGCGGTGTACGTTCCGGCGGACGATTTGACCGACCCCTCGCCCGCGACGACCTTTGCGCACTTGGACGCCACGGTGGTGCTGTCGCGGCAGATCGCCTCGCTGGGCATTTATCCCGCGGTCGACCCGCTGGATTCCACTAGCCGCCAGCTCGACCCTCTCGTGGTGGGTGAGGATCACTACGATACGGCGCGCGGCGTGCAGGCGGTATTGCAGCGCTATAAGGAGCTTCAGGACATCATCGCGATTCTCGGCATGGACGAGCTGTCCGAAGAGGACAAGCTCACGGTGTATCGCGCGCGCAAGATTCAGCGGTTCCTGTCGCAACCCTTCAACGTGGCCAAGGTGTTCACCGGGCAAGACGGCAAGATCGTGCCGCTCAAGGACACCATCCGCGGCTTCAAGGCCATCATCGCCGGCGAATACGATCACCTGCCCGAGCAGGCGTTCTATATGATCGGCGCCATCGAAGAAGCGGTCGAAAAAGCCAAGACCCTGGCTTGAGAGAGATCATGGCCGGCACCATTCACGTCGACATCGTCAGCGCCGAAGGACAGATCTTCTCGGGCGAGGCGAGCATGGTGTTCGTACCGGGTTCGCAAGGCGAACTCGGTATCGCGCCGCGTCATGCGCCATTGCTGACCACACTCAAGGCCGGCGAAATCCGCGTGCAGTCCGAAGGCGCGGAGGAGCAGTCGTTCTACGTCGGCGGCGGCTCGCTGGAAATTCAACCCCATCTCGTGACCGTGCTCGCGGACACGGCGGCGCGGGCGCGCGATCTGGACGAGGCCGCTGCGTTGGCCGCGAAGCAGCGCGCGGAAGATGCCGTGCGGGAGCGCACCGACAAGGTAGACATCGCCGAGGCACAGGCCGAACTCGCGCGCGCCGTGGCACAGCTCCGAGCCATCGAACGCCTGCGTAAGAAACGCTAGGAGCTATAAGCCAACGGAATTGTCATGCAGCTTTCCGTCGTCATACTCGCTGCGGGTCAAGGGAAGCGGATGAATTCCGACCTGCCGAAAGTGCTGCAGCCACTGGCAGGGCGGCCACTGCTGCAACACGTGATCGGCGCCGCACGCGATCTCCGCCCGACCAACATCTACGTAGTCTATGGGCATGGCGGCGCGCAGGTACAGGCGGCGCTCGCCCACGAACACATCGAGTGGATACTGCAAGCGGATCAGCTGGGCACCGGTCACGCCGTCATGCAGGCCATGTGCGTGATTCCCGACGATCATACGGTGCTGGTGCTCTACGGCGACGTGCCGCTGATCCGCGCGGCATCCCTGACGAAACTGGTTGCGGCGGCCGACGCAGGCGTCTTGAGCCTCCTTTCCGTGAATGTCGACGACGCGACGGGTTACGGGCGCATCGTCCGCGATGCCGAGGGGCTGGTCTCCGCCATCGTCGAGCAAAAGGACGCGAGCCCCGAGCAATTGCAGATACGCGAAGTCAACTCGGGACTCATGGCCGCGCCCGCGGGACGCCTGCGCGAATGGTTGTTGGGGCTCGGGAGGAACAACGCCCAGCGCGAGTACTACTTGACCGATGTGGTGGCGGGCGCCGTGCTGGCGGGCGATCGGGTCGAGGCGACACGGTGCGTGAACGCGGCGGAAGTCATGGGCGTCAACGACAAGATCCAACTCGCGCAGGTCGAGGCTCTGTACCGGCGCGAACGGGCGGACGAGTTGATGCTCGCCGGCGCGACGTTGGCGGATCCCGCGCGCATCGACATACGCGGCGACGTCAAGGTCGGGCGCGACGTGTTCATCGATGTGAATGCGGTCCTGATCGGCAGCGTACGGCTGGGCAAGGGCGTGAAAATTGGGCCCAATTGCACCATCAGCAATTCTGAGATCGGAGCCGACACGGAAGTATTCGCGAACAGCGTCATCGACCGCGCGAGCGTGGCCGAGAACTGCCGGATCGGTCCCTTCGCGAGAGTTCGGCCCGAGACGATTTTGCATCACGACGTGCACATCGGAAATTTCGTCGAGGTCAAGAGCAGCGAAATCGGCGCGGGCAGCAAGGCGAACCATCTAGCCTACCTGGGCGACACCCGGGTGGGCAGCGGCGTCAACGTAGGGGCCGGCAGCATTACCTGCAACTACGATGGCCAAAACAAGTGGCCGACCGTCATCGAGGACCGCGCCTTCATCGGTTCAGGCAGCATGCTGGTGGCGCCGGTTCGTATCGGCGCCGGCGCGACCATCGGCGCAGGATCGACCATTACCCAGAACGCTCCGGAGGGGGAGCTTACGCTGACGCGTGCGAAACAAACCACGGTGGCCGGATGGAAGCGGCCGAGTAAACTCGACGACGATGCGAAGGCCGCCGCAATCGCCGCTGCGATCGCAGACGACGCGGCACTCACTCCCAAGAAATAGCCCGAATCCCTCCGCGCGGCCGGGTCTGGCGCCGATGCCGGACGGCAGGCATTTTTACAGGATTTTTCCAAGGACAGCAGGAAGCTCCTAGCCCTTATTTACACGCCGGCGCATATCGTTCTGGGCTGCTTGTTACTGGATGGGTGAATCCAATGATTAGAAGCCGCTTTCTTCAGGTGTCTCGCGCGGTCCTCTTGGGCTCGACGGTGCTGGCCGCGGCGGCATTTGCCGACGATGCACCAAGCGCACCAGCGGCGCCAGCGATCAGAGTTTCGGCAGGGACCATCGTGGGACTCGTCACGAACTCGGCGAAGCTCCCCATTGCCGGCGCGACCGTGACGGCCGCACGGGTGGACGGGAGGGGCATTCGTGCGACGGTGTCGAGCAGCGATGGAATCTATTCCTTCGCCGATCTTGCGCCCGGCGCGTGGTCTGTCACCGTGCAGGTCGACGGCTATCCGGATGTGGTCGTGCCTTCACTCGAGGTCGCCGGCGGCAAAGCTACTCGCCATGACATCGTGATGAACCTGCCGGCCGTGCTTCCTTCGGTGCCCGCGCTTGCGGCTGCGCCGCCTCAGTCACCCGCTGTGCCGATGGGGGCGGCGGCGCCGGCGGTGGCCGCGAAAGCGGCGCGCAGAGTAACCGCCGCGGCTCCCGCGGTGCCGACAGTACCCGAGGGACTCCAGGCGCCTGAGCCTGGCCCGGAAGTCGACACCCAGACTCCGTTTGCCAACGTCGGCAATATCGGCTGGCTCAACGGCACCACCCGTTCACCACCGGCACTCGATACAAAGTTCTTCACGCCTGAAATCCGCTTGGACGTGAATTACCTGCAAAGCCTGAACCACCCGATCGACCACACCATCGACGGCTCGACCGAGGAGTTCCGCTCCAGCGAATTCCAGATCGAACAGGTGAGCTTTGGCGGCGACTTCCACTGGGACAATGTGAGGGCGCGCGTTCTCTCGATATTCGGCATGTTCGCGACGACCACACCGCGCAATGACGCCAGCGGCGCGATTGGCCAGTGGGACCTTCAAAATGCGTACCGGTACTTCTCGGAAGCGAATGCCGGGTATCACTTCGAAGTGAACCACGGCCTCAACGTGGACGCGGGCGTGTTCGTCTCTTACATCGGTCTGTTCAGCTACTACAACTTCGATAACTGGACCTACCAGCCGTCGTTCGTGTCATCCAACACACCCTGGTTCTTCAACGGACTGCGCGTGCAATGGTTTCCAACCCAGAACCTCAAGATCGAACCCTGGCTGATCAACGGCTGGCAATCCTATGCGAAGTTCAACCGCCATCCGGGTTTCGGCGGACAGATCCTCTGGATCCCGAGCAACAACGTCAAACTGGTGTTCAACAGCTATAGCGTCGGACAGGATAATTTGCCCTGCCAAGCGAACAGCAACAACGGGCAAGGCACCATGGACGTGAATTGCCAGCCCATCAATGGAGGTAATCCCAACGCCTCGGCTGGGTCTTATGTCGGGGCTGGACCCCGCGTCAACTACGCCAACGTGACACGAGTTCACGAGGACGACAGCCTCTTGGTCAAGTACTACGATGCCAAAGGCCTGGGCGGCAACGGCGTATCCAAGATGGCATTCAGCTTGACGTGGGATTTCGGTTGCGAGTACGGCGGCGGCGTGCACTGCACGCGCGGACCGAACAAGGAGGAATTTCTCGGTGTGATGTTCTACGACCGTACGTGGTTCCATAACGATCTGTACGCGGTGACGATTGGCGGCGGCTTCATGAACAATCCTGGCCGCTATCTGGCCCTGACCCCGCCAATCAATGGCGCGACGGCCGCAAGCGGTTCCCCGTATTTCACTCAGCAGCCGGGACAGAAACTCTATCAATGGGATTCGCAGATCAATTTTCAGTACATGCCGAAAAACTGGATTACTTGGTGGACGGAAACGACGTTCCGGCATTCGAGCGTTCCCTACTGGTCGGGGCAGGGCGGCATCACGCCTCCCGGTGGCAACAACGGCGCACCCGCAAGCTGCGTGGGCGGACCTGCCAATCCTCTCACCGGTCAGTGCAGCGTGGGCGACTGGTTCCCGGATCTGCGCACTCGCGAAGTCGTCTTGGGTGCCGGTGTGATGGTGAAGTTCTGATATGGCCGCATCTATACCCCCTAACTCACAGCAGAGAGGTGCCGAGTGCCGCTCCGCGCATGGCTGGCCTCCGCCTGCGACAATTGCAAGAACAAGTCCTTGCGCAAGGGATCTGCTTCCGCAGCGGCCAGCTTTCCACGAAGACCTCTCCGCGGTGCAAAGCTACGACCATGGAAACCAAATGCAGGCCAACTCCGGTGCCCGCGATGCCGGTGGCATTGCTGCCCCGGAAGTAACGCTCGAAAAGGTGCTCGCGAGCACGAGCGGGAATGCCGATGCCGCGGTCACGCACCTGGTGTTGACCGCCTTTCAGAACGTGGCGGATGCCCTGCAGGCGCTCGATACCGATGCAGACGCCTTGGGCGCCGCCGCCCGCGCCGAAAGTGCCGCGCAAAAGAGCCTGGGTGTGGTGCAGCACCAACTCGAGCTTGGGTCCGTCAGTTACTTGGCGCTCGTCAACGCTGAGCAGACCTACCAGCAGGCGTCGATTTCACTCACGCAGGCGCGCGCCAATCGCTACGCTGATACGGCCGCATTGTTCCAAGCGCTGGGCGGATCCATCACGCCCATGTCCGCCGCTCCCGCCGTTGCTCGCGAGAACCATTCATGGCGAGCGTCCTCTATCGATGAAGCGATCGACGAAACTCCGGGTTCCGGCCCAGATGGATGCCCACTCCGCGAGAACGCAGCGACCTTGGTCGGTAATGCGATAGTAGCGGCGGGGCGGACCGGAATAGGAGGGCACGATGCGGCTGGTCAAGAGATTCGCGGCCGATAGGGCGCGCAGCACCGGATAAATGGTGCCTTCCTTGAAGATCGATGTGCCTTCGTTGGCGCTTGCCAGCCGTTTGGCGATTTCGTAACCGTAGAGATCCTCAGATGATTGATCGAGGATTCCGAGCAGCACCAGTCCAACCAGGCCCCCGTTCAGGTTTTTTTGAAATTTCCTGCCGTTGCTATAATTCATTAACCAATACTATATGAATAACAGGTATAGTTGATAAGTGATATCGTCTACTTTGCACTAGCTGCTGCGCGTTGCCGACGCTGGACTTCCCGTCCGGGTCGGGCACACTAGGCAGCCTTTTTCCCGCCGCGGGAGCAGACCTAACATGTGTGGAATCGTGGGTGTCGTTGCGGAGCGCAACTCGGTTCCCATCCTCATGGAGGGACTGCGTCGCCTGGAATACCGCGGCTACGACTCGGCCGGCATTGCCGTGCTCGAAGGCGGCCGAGTCGCCCGTCTGCGGACCGTCGGCAAGGTAAAGATTCTCCAGGATGCGCTGGACGCAGCTCCGATCGGCGGCCAGGTCGGCATCGCCCATACCCGATGGGCGACCCATGGCGTCCCGACCACGCACAACGCCCACCCTCACGTCTCGCGCGACGGCGTCGCCATCGTGCACAACGGGATCATCGAGAACCACGAGGCACTGCGCGCCGATCTGAAAGGCTTAGGCTACGTCTTCACTTCCGAAACCGATACCGAAGTGGTTGCTCATCGCATTCATCTCCACCTGGGCAACTCGGCCAATCTATTCGAGGCGGTCCGCAAGACCGTCTCCGAATTGCAGGGCGCCTACGCACTGGCGGTGGTCTGCGAGGCGGATCCCGAATGTATCGTGGTGGCGCGCGAGGGTTGCCCCGTCGTCATCGGACTCGGCATCGCGGAGAACTTCGTCGCATCCGACGTCGCCGCGCTGTTGCCCGTTACCCGCCGGTTCATGTTTTTGGAAGAAGGCGATGTGGCGGAGATTCGCCGTAGTTCGGTCAAGATCGTCGACGGAGCAGGGACGCGCGCGGAGCGCGCGCTGCGCGAAAGCGAACTGCCGGCCGATGCCGTGGAACGCGGCCCGTACCGTCACTTCATGCTCAAGGAAATTCATGAGCAGCCGCGGGCCATCGCGCAGACCTTGGAGGAGCGGGTTGCCGGCGGCAGACTGCTGGATGCGGCATTCGGCCCGTCCGCCCAGCAAGTATTCAAGAAAGTCAAGGCCGTGCACATCGCCGCCTGCGGCACCAGCTTTCACGCCGGCCTGGTCGCGAGCTACTTCATCGAACAGATCTGCCGCATACCGGCACGCATCGAGATCGCCAGCGAATACCGCTATCGCGATCCCGTGATCACACCGGATACTTTGTTCGTCACCATATCGCAATCCGGCGAAACGGCCGACACATTGGCGGCGCTGCGCAATGCCAAGCGGGCGCAGTATCTGTCGACGCTCACCGTTTGCAACGTTGCCGAGAGTTCGATGGTTCGGGAATCGGAATTGGTGCTGCTGACCCGCGCCGGCCCCGAGGTCGGGGTCGCGTCCACCAAGGCGTTCACCACGCAACTGACGGCGCTCGCGATGTTGACCGTCGCGCTGGCCAAGCACGGTCCCGGTGCGGCACAGGAGCGCGACCTGATCGCACAGTTGCTGCAATTGCCCGGCCTGGTCGAGAAGACCCTGACGCTGGACGCATCCATCCAGGCGCTTGCGGAGGTCTTCGCGGACAAGCACCACGCTCTGTTTCTGGGCAGGGGCTCTCTGCATGCCATTGCCCTGGAGGGTGCGCTGAAGCTCAAGGAAATCTCGTACATCCACGCGGAAGGCTACGCCGCGGCGGAGCTCAAGCATGGCCCCTTGGCGCTGGTGGACGAAGACATGCCGGTGGTCACGGTGGCGCCCAACAATGAGCTACTGGAAAAGCTCAAATCCAATATTCAGGAAGTGCGCGCACGCGGCGGCAAGCTGTTCGTGTTCGCGGACCCTCGAGCGGGTATGCGCAGCGAGGAGGGAGTGACGATCATCGAGATGCCCGTGCCGGCGACCGTGCTGCAGGCCCCCATCGTCTTCGCCGTTCCGCTGCAGCTCCTTGCCTACCATGTGGCGGTTCTGAAGGGCACGGACGTCGATCAGCCGCGCAATCTCGCGAAGAGTGTAACGGTCGAGTAGGAATATCAGTGATGAAAACGGCACCGCTGCGAGGCCTAGGCGGCTAATCTCTATCGGTTATAACCTGCAGTGTCATACAGAAAAGCAGCCTATGATAGACATTAATTGCTTTATATGTCGTATATAGACTACACTTCTATATGCAAATGATCGTTATAACCCGCAGGAAATCACGTGTCGAACCCTCAATCGGCCGCAGCCGAGCTCCTAGACCGCCAGCTGCCTGCTCTCCACGCAGCGGCAAAAGCACTGCGCTCGCGCCCGTCCAAGGGGTGGATCGCGGCGATCCGTACGGCGCTTGGAATGACCAGCACAGCGCTTGCCAAACGACTCAAGGTCAGTCATTCGACGATCCTTGAATATGAGAAGGGCGAAGTGAGCGGTAGCGTTACCCTCCAAACCCTAGGTCGAGTCGCCGATGCGCTCGACGCTGAGCTCATAGTCGCTCTCGTCCCACGCAAGTCAGTGGGGGCAACTTTGCGCGCGCGCGCCGAGTCTATTGCGCGCGAGGAAATGCGCGCCGTTATCCACACGATGCGCCTTGAAGATCAGGAAGTCGAAAGCGAGGCTACACGCGAGGAGTACGAGAAACTCGTGACGTCACTCCTTACGTTCCCGCGGAAACTATGGCGCTAACCGATCCGCACGCGCCGGGCGCCACACCCCTGACAGCCGAGCAATTGAAGGGACTACGTAACCCCTTTATCACCACCCACGCGGAGTTGAACCGCGCGGAGCAGGCAAACATCGTTCGCGCGCGAGTCTGGGCGCGCACGGCACGTTCGATCGCAATGCCAAAAATGTTGAGCCGTGATTTCCTGGAGGAGCTACATCGGCGTATGTACAGGGATGTATGGACCTGGGCAGGTAGGCAGCGCGCCGTCGATACCAACATTGGCGTCGATTTCCCGAAGATCGGGGTGGAGCTGCGCATTCTCTTTGACGACGCGCGCTACTGGTTCGACCATGGGACGTATCCCCCGATCGAATACGCAGTCCGCATGCACCATCGGCTCGCCTTCATCCATCCTTTCCCCAACGGTAACGGCCGGCTCGCGCGGTTCTACGCTGATCTCGTTCTGACCCATCACTTCAAAAAGGATCGGCTCACGTGGGGCGGTGGGCAGTTGGGCAATGAAGATCCGGGACGTACGCAGTACATCGAAGCCCTGCGCGCTGCCGATCGACACGACTATAGTAGTTTAATCGAATTCGCCACCAGCTAGATGAAGAGCGTGATCGCTTCGTACGAGAAGTCAACGAAGCCTTCCACTCCACCTCGCAAATGTAGAGGATAGAACATTCATGCGCACAGATCGGCACGAAGCCTTCGACTCCGCCTACTTCCGCAAGTACTACTTCAATACGGGAACCCGAGTCACCACGGCGACGGAAATGCGCGGCCGCGCGCAGCTGATCGCCGCGATACTGCGTCACTCCGGCATTTCGGTCCGCAACATCCTCGATGCCGGCTGCGGCATCGGGTTATTGCGCAAGCCGTTCGCCGAGGCGTTGCCGCGCGCCCGGTATGAGGGTCTCGAGGCAAGCGACTACTTATGCACCCGATACCGATGGACCAAGGGCTCGGTGGTGGATTTCGCGCCGCGCTCCGCCAGCGATCTCGCGATCTGCTACGACGTCCTGCAATACCTTGACGATGGCGACGCCGCGCGCGCCATCGCGAACCTCGCCAATCTTTCCAGCGCCGCCATCTATGTGTCCGCGCTGACTCGCGAGGATTGGCGCGCGAACTGCGACCGGACGCGCACCGATGGTGCCGTGCATTTGCGACCCGGGGACTGGTATCGCCGCCGCCTGCGGAGGCGCTTCAACTATCTAGGGTTCGGCGTCTGGCTGCGCAAGGACATTACGGCGATAGTTTGGGACATGGAGCGTCCCTAGGAACCGGCCCGGTTCAAAGGTTATCCAGCATCCAGGTCACCAACGCCGCATGCACCGGTTCGCCGGCGCCGATGTCGGCGCGGCTGTGATTGACCAACGAGACCAGCACATAGGTTTTCCCGCTGTTCGTCGTGACGTAACCCGCGACGCCGCTGACGCTGTCGATGTGCCCGGTTTTCAGCCGCACGCCGCCCGCCGGACTCGTCTTCATGCGGGACCGCAATGTGCCGTCGACCCCGGCCAGCGGAAGCGAGGCGAGAAATTCCGGCGCGTAGCGGCTGTGATAGGCCGCGCTCAAGGTCTGCGCCATTTGCAGCACCGAAATGCGGGTGATGCGCGACAGCCCCGAACCATTGTCGATGTCCATTCCTTGCAGATCGAGTCCGCGTTCGCGGCTCCACTCGGCGATAGCGGCGGCCCCCTTCTCGAGCGTCGCGGGAGCGCCCAAACGCTCCTCGCCCAGGGTCAACAGCAGATGGCGCGCCATCAAATTGCTGCTGAATTTATTGGTCAGGCGCACGATCTCGCCCAAGCTCAAGGAGTCGAAGCTGAGGAACGGATGGGCTTCTGCGGGCGCCGCCCCGACGCGCAGCGAGCCTGAGAATTCGCCGCCCGATTCAAGCCACAGTTCGACGAAGGTACCGAACGCATACGTGGCCGGCTGCAGCAGCACCCGAGTAAAACTGCGCTCGGCGCAATGCGCCGACAATGCCCCGCTGAATACCACCCGATCCCAATCGGCGGAGGCCACTTTGAAATCCACCCTGCCGGCCGTGCCGCCGCAGCGGCCGGCGGCAAAGCGCACGTGATTTTCAATCGAGAGATTGACGGGCGTCGGACTGGCAGTGACATCGACCCGCCGCGCACCGGCGTCCGGCAGCACCCGGAATTCGATGGACTGGAAATTCACCATCAGCGCGTCCGGCACGACGTTGTACGAGCGATTCGGCCGCCCGTCGAATTCTGCGGGATCCCCGGGCGGCAAGGAGAACGCGGTGTTGTCGACGACAATATTGCCGTGAATCGTCTTCAGCCCCTTGGCTCGCAACGCGTGCACGAAGCTCCACCATCGTTCCAAGGTCATGTAAGGATCGCCGCCGCCTTGCAGGATCAGATCTCCGTCGAGCACGCCATCGTCGAGCGCACCGCGAATCGACGCCCGCGTATGCCAGGTGTAAGCCGGCCCCAGCGAGTCAAGAGCGGCAAACGTGGTCACCACCTTGATGGTGGACGCAGGACTGCGCGGCGTGTCGGGATTCTGACCGAGCAGGAGGCGGCCCGAGTCCGGATCGACGATGACAAAGCTGACCGCGCTCGGCGGCAGCCGCTGGGCCGCGATGACCTGAGTCACCTGTGCCGGTACTCCCACGGCCGCAGCTGCCAAGGCGCAGGGCGGCGTACTCAAGATCAGCGCCAGCGCCACCCGCTCCAACACATTCGACTTACACGCTCTCAAACGCATTACGCTTCTCAACTGAGCGGCAACGCAATGCGCTGCCAGGCGCCCGACCACCAACGAAAATACAGCATCAATCCCAGGCAACAAACATAGGCCACGGCGGCAAACCATCCGCCGACCGCGCCCATGCCGAATTGCGGCAACCAGCCCACCCAGCCCGTGCCGGGTGCAAAGGATAAACTATGCGCAAGCGGCACGAAAAGCAGCCAAGACAACGCGAGTACCATGATGGCCGGAAGGCGCACGTCGCCCGCGCCCCGCAGACACGCGCTGCTGCTGATGTTGAAGCCGTCGAACAATTGGTACCCGGCGGCAATCCAAAGCAACTCACATCCCCGCGCCACGACGCCCGCGGCTTGCGGGTCCGCGCGATTGGTGAAGAGGGGCAACACCCAAGGTCCGGCGGCTGCGAGGAGCACGCCGATCGCGCCCATGTAGAGCACGGCCATCGAGATGATTCCGTTGCCCACCTTGAACGCCCACTCGCGATGGTGCGCGCCGATGGCCTGCCCGACGAGCGTGGTACCCGCCATTGCGATGCCCACCGCGGGCATGTAGCAAAAGGACGTGAGCATCATGACGATCTGCGTGGACGCGCCGTCGACGGTGCCCAGCCGTACTTGCATCAACTGAAACAGCGCAAAACCCAGGATATCCGCGGCAATCAGCAATCCCATCGGGAATCCCAACTTGAATTGCCGCAGCAGCGCGCGTCCATGCAGCCGGGTGGTGAGATGAGAGCGGTAGCGCTGCCGCGTCGCGCGTCC